>Ga0210408_10000159_pt1 | contig 105385 bp, 109 predicted proteins | sample IncBWH4MmetaG_FD_155471 | JGI IMG/M metagenome (GOLD analysis project Ga0210408, IMG submission 155471) | Forest soil microbial communities from Barre Woods Harvard Forest LTER site, Petersham, Massachusetts, United States - Inc-BW-H-4-M | ecosystem: Environmental > Terrestrial > Soil >...
ACTCAGCCCGAATGCGCGCTCGAGGCCGCTGGCCAGTTCCACATGCCCCATGGAGTCCCACGGGGGAATGTCGTCCGGCGTCGAGTCGAGGGTGATAGTTTGCGGGTCGATGTCGAACGTGGAGCTAAATGCGGCTTTCACTTTCGCCAACAGTTCTTCCATAATTAAATTCCTTCTTATCTCCTATCGGTATGTTATTCAGCCAAGACGGTTCCTTGAGGCTCTTGAGCGGCTTGATCGTTACAGATAGGTACGGCCCTCTTGAACATGAGGCAGCGGCTTACGTTGAACGCCCGCACCTCCTTCCACTTATTGGTCACTCGAGTGCACCACTGGGCTGGAATATTGTCAGCCCAGTAAAAACCATAAGCTTTTGTGTAGCCTTTCGAACGAAGAGCCAGCATCGCGCTATTCTGGAAAGCCGCGGATATGCCGCCTTTTCTTTCAGAGGGTGCCACAAATATATCGAAGGTATATACGTGGTCCTTCGACCAACCCGTAAACCCAAACCGTTGGAGATCCTCATGCAAGCCACGCGCGTCGTCTGCAGCTTCCGAAACGTAGTGCCAAGTGTCGCCAACAACTACGTTGTCTCGTGCCAGGGCGTATCCGCCACACCCCTGCTTCAGGTAATTCAAGGCCTTTAGATACCTGCTGTTGACAGCAAAGCGATAGACACCAGACGAAAGCATGTCTTTGTCAATTTCAATCAGTTTCAGCTTTGCGCTCGCAAGCGGCTTCGGACGCTCCGTCAGCTCCGACAAGTCCTTCTCAACAACTATGGCTGTCCTCTTAAAAAACAATACTTCCTTAAAAAGGGAACTCCACCCATTTGAACTGACAAGCTCACCGACTTGAGCTATGCGCATTCTGACGTCGTTCAGCATGACAGAGCCTCGGCGAGTCCACGCTGCGGAAAGACGCCCTGCCCATCAAAGGGGACGACACCCATAGGTGGCTCCAGTCGCCCGCCCGCATCGTCATACAGCATGTTGCGGACGCCGAACTGCTTCGTGCGTGAGAGGTCAAACAGCCCCAGACAACCTGCCTCATCCGAGGCCTCAACTCCCCTTCTAACGACCGCATCTTGATCTGTTCCCCCATAGGTATCAAGGCGGGCTAGACCGTAATCCTTCGTAAGGTAAGAACCCCATGAGCGCAATATCGTGGCAGCCGTCTCTCATTAGCACCATGGTTTGTCTACGAGTCCCCATTCCGGAACCGGCCTGGAAATGGAGCGAGCGTCCGCCTCTGTGTAACCTGTCCCCGCTTCGCGCAAGAGATCATCCGAAATCCGCTGATCTTCAATCAAGTTCAACTTAGCCGAAGTGAGACTGCCAAGAAGGGAGTTTTGCACGCACCACCGTCAGTTATCTTGGCTTGCTTGAACCGTTCACAAACCTTTGAAAGCAGCGCGCATTCCCAGCATATATTTTCTTAATGTTTCTTTGCCCTTCTGTACTAGGCGTGGCAAATTCTTGCCTCGGACCTGCACAAAATGTCCAGGATTTTGCCCAATCCTCAAAACACTCAAAGCTAGAGGGGACCGTCCCCCCGGACACTTAAGTTGTTTCCTATGGTTAAGATAGCTCTACTACCAGATCGTTGGGGTGCCAGTGGGCTGCAAATTGCACGCAGACTGTTAGTATTGCCACTCCAAGTCCGTCCCCCACATGGCAGCACGTCAACAAGAAGGGTTGGGTACCAGTACGGCAAAAGATCTTCGCGTACTTTGCTACCAGCATCATAACGAGATGCTTCTAAGGCTCCCAAGTGAGCCTGCGGAGGAAGTGCTCTACGCCTGCCGAGAGCCCGGCTGTTTGGTCCGGTACGATACGTCGCATGGATACTTCATCGACACAAAGGACGCAGAGACTATCGAACAAGAAACCACGCCTCGGGTCAGCTGTTCCAATGATGGGCAACTGATGTATCTCGCTGAAGTGATTCCCCAAAGAAGCGACTTTCGCCTGTGGAAATGCCCGGAATGTAACGGGAGCCGTACTAACGAGGAGACTTCGGGCGGGCTCGAAAAAAAAATGGGAGCGTAAGCTCTATGTACCACCTTCTTGTCAGATTGCTAAGAACAGTGGTCTCTCGCGGTTAGTAAGGCTTTGCCCACTGCTCCACCCTGTTGGACAATTCCAGGCCTACAGCAAACCTTCCCTCGGACACGCGCTGGCAGTAGATGATCCGCGCCTGTAAGCGCATGCCCTCCTTTGTCGAGTTAACCAGCACTCGCTCCCCGGGCTGCAACTTCTGCTCCATGAGAACACGTGCGCCGTGGGCACTGACGTTTTCGGTCAACGTCCTTTCATTAAGCTTTGCTTCATCCTGCTGCAGACAGACTTCCACGCTCACTATCCTCGCGACCCGTTTCTCGGATCGGCCACTCGACATAGTCCTCCTGGTTCCAGAGACCTTGCGGGCCCTAGGCAGCATGTTCACTGTCAGGCCGCGCTCCTTGCCGATAGCCACTTTTGGACGCGCACGTGGCGTGATCCGCCATAGCTACAAGTTCTTTCGCTGAAACATGCCTCGACACAGCTTCGCATCGAAGAATTCAGTCCCGACGCTGGAGCACTACCTCCCTGTCGCCTGTCAACGCTTGGCTACCATCATCAAGCTTCGAATTCAAGCGGAGGGAAACTGCAATTTCTCAGCAGGTGATCTCCTTAGGGCGCTCTAGTACTCGGCTTATTTGCTGTTTCCGGCAATTCGCGTCTTGGCGAAAGTTACTTGTGCAGCCCGGCCGCCGGCTCCAGCGGCTTTGCGCGCCTGAGTTGCGACTAGCTGTGGCTGTGGTACTGTCGACTGCGTCCCTTCGTCTTCTTTCCAAAACGCCAAGCCTCCCACGCGTGGGTCCCAGTCAATGCAGAGCATGTCGCCGGCCCTCACCTGTCCGGTGGCCAACAGGTTTGCCATCGGGAAAACTACCCGCCGTTCAATGGCGCGTTTCAAATGGCGAGCGCCGTAGCGCTGATCCGTGCCTTCGTGCAACAGAAATTCACGGCCCGCATCGGTTACGAGGAACAGGAACTGCCCGTTCGCTGTTTCAAAAACCCGCTTCTGTACTTGCCTTAGCTCGATCTCCAGCACTTCCGCGAGTTGGTCACGATTCAACGGATGAAACACCACTATCTTGTCGAGGCGGTTCATGAATTCCGGTGAGAAATTCTTCCGCGCCGCTTCAACCGCAGTGCGCTCCACCTTCGCGTCAAGTCCGGTCATTGGCATATCCTCCGGCTGGACGAAACCCATCCTTCCGTGCATCAACTCCGTGATTTCCGCACTGCCCAAGTTTGAAGTCATGAAGATCACGGTCTGCGACAGGTCCACACGGCGATTGTCACCCAGCGTTAAGGTCGCCCTGTCCAGAATGCCCAGAAGAAGTTGCCACAGAGCGTCATTAGCCTTCTCAATTTCGTCGAGCAGCAGGAAGCTGAGCTTCAGCTTCTCCGTATGGCTCGCGGCCAATGCTTCCTGGGTGATCAGTGGATGTGTTTCGCGGTGGCCCAGGTACCCCGGGGGGGACCCGATCAGCTTCGAGATCTCATGCGAATGTTGAAACTCACCACAGTCAACCTTGATTACCGCGCGGCGATCCCCAAACAAAATTTCAGCGGCGGCTTCCACGATGCGCGTCTTTCCGGACCCCGTGGGACCGAGGAACAACAGACTCCCTATCGGGCGCCCTGGCGAGTTCAAGCCGGCACAGAAGACTTGGTACAGGTCCACCATCGCCTGCACCGCTTCCTCCTGCCCGACGATGTTCGCACGCAGCGCTTCCCCAAACTCCCCCGCTTCCGAACTGCGCAGCGTCGAATCAAGAACCAAAGGTTCAGTACACACAGTGAACTCCTAGTGAACCCCCTGCCCGGGGACGGTCAGGGCGAATGAGAAGTGATTAATTTTGTGCAGCTTCAACTCGACGTAAAAAAAGTTGTGCCTGCCGAGAGCTGACCGTGTCTGCGCCCCGCGATCGCGCGGCTGGCCTTCCAGACGCACCGCTTGGAATTGCTCTGCGTTCTTTGGCTGGTAAATCTCATTCTGTTCAATTCGTGGCCACATGTTCTTGAACCAACTTCGGCGGGACAGAGCAGCGAAGGAGGGTACGGCCAAACTTGCGAGTCTTGCGGTCTACACCGCGGGCCGATAATCCTGCATTCGTGGCCCTTCTCACCTGACGCTAAACTATCTTTAGAAAGTGAAGGAAGCAATCCGGCCAAGCCACGCATCGAGCGGTTGAAAATACCCGCTTTTCATCGATACCGGTACCGCATTTTTGAGGCAGGTTAATCCCTGACGCCTCAAGATTCAGATAACTGGAAAGGTTCTGGCAACCGCGTTTTTCAGGTCAAATCACGGTAGTTGGCGCAAAGACTGTCACCGAAAGTCATCGGACATATCGCCAACCGCAACGCGACTCACGATAACTGACGAGCGATTCGCCGGCCAACGTCCGCCTGGAACATTGCGAGCGGATCCTTAACGTGAACGTGCTGTGGTTTCAAGTCGGCCAAGAGGTAGGTCCAGACGCGCGCTTTCGGGTCGCGCGTGTTGGGCAACGCGCCGGCCTCGAAAAGGAGCCACTCTGCCGTGAGATTTTCGGGAGTAAGGCAGAGGACCCCGACCTTCATGGTGTCAAGGGCCGGTGCGACTTCTTCGCGCCATCGTGTGCCCTTGTCGATGTCGGTGGCTGACATCTATGGGCTGGCGGTAGGGACTACGAACGGCAGCCATTGTTTAATAGCTTCGGCTGCGCGGCCCGGACCAACTGATGAAAACGTTGTTTGCTTCTGCCATCTCCTAAACTTGCACCAACCTTGCACCACTTCCGAACGAAAGAGCCAAGTCGACCGGAAATGCCCGTGGATTCTAAAGAGAATATTTGGAGCCGAGAGTGGGAGTTGAACCCACGACCTGCCGATTGTTCCAGAAAATGCATGTAGTTGATTCTACTGGCTCTTTCTTGCGTCCTGTATCACGGTTTTGCATCGAATTTGGGGCTTGTTGTTCCCTTGCTGTTCCCTCGCGAATGGGGTGAACCCTCTTTAGTGAGACAAATTCTCTGAGCAGAATTCGCTCGTCAGGACTCGTAGCTGCAATCGGTCTGGGTTGGCGAGTGAAACTTAAACAAAATTGCCAAAACGTGATCCAGCGGAATGTTGTTCTGTCGGGGAATGCACCGGGTTGGCCCTAGTCTGCCCAATGGATCTTGTCGGGCGGTTACCACGCTAACCCGAATCGCGTTACTTCTCCGGATCGCTTCGCCGAGCGGCCCCCGTACTCCCCCGAATTATGAACTCGGGTTGGACAATGATTTCTTTGGGGTAGGGTTGCTTTACCGGGGCGTTGATGCGCTGCAAAAGGGTCTCAGCCGCAAGGACACCCATTTGACGGAGCGGCTGCTTGACCGTCGTGAGGCCGGGGTTCTGAAACGCGGCGCTTTGAATGTCGTCGAAGCCGACGACAGAAACGTCCTCTGGTATGCGTCGGCCTGCTTCACGCAAGGCCTGAGTAGCGCCGATCGCCGAGATGTCATTAAACGCAAACAGAGCCGTGAATGGCTCGCCCGAGGCGAGGAGTTTCTTGGTAACCAGGTATCCGAGTTCAGGTGAGGACGATTCGCCTTCAAGTTGCGCCACTAACCGATTCTTGATCTGGATGTCAAGTTCTCCGGCGGCCCTGCATACTGAATCCCAACGCACAGCGGTATCAGAGCTGAATTCCTGCCCTTTGATGAAGGCCATCTGCCGGTGTCCCAGCTTCGTAAGATGCTCCAGCGCAAGCGTTGCGGCGCGTGCATGGTCGACGACAATGTTTGTTACGCCGGGTACATCCCGGTGGCCAGAGACGGCCACGAGCGGAACCTGCACCCCCTCAGAAAGGGCAGTATCCACTGCGATCAGACCTTCCACCGCTCGTTGCTGCAACAGGAGAGGATATTCTTCGATGAGTTCATTTCGATGACGGTGGCTGACCACGAAGTAGAAATAGTCTTCCTGGAGCAGATGATCCTCAATTCCGGACATGACTAAGGCCGCGTACCCTTCGCTGATTTCCGGCACAAGCACGCCGATCGTGTAACTCCGTTGTTGCCGAAGAGACCGAGCCAGATGATTGGGCCTGTAATTCAATTCCCGGGCAGTCTTGCGGATCAATTCCTGGGTGCGCTGAGGAATCGATTTTGCCCTAGGAGAGCGGTTGATCACGAAAGAGACAGCTGTCTTCGAGAGTCCCAGATGTTCTGCGAGAGACTTCAAACTCACGCTTTCTCTCGCGGGTTTTCGCGCCTTAGGAGCCAACGTTGATTTCCAATGAGGCATAGGGTGTCTTGCTGGGTAGTCTCGCACAAGGGGCCAAACCGGGACAAGCCCAAGGTGGCCTTAAACAAAACTGAAGGACGCTTGTTTCAATCCCTTGAAGTGTGACCTAAATCGGTTTAGTATTCTAAGCCCGAAGTCGAGGTCGGAGACCTTAAGGTACCCCCTGGATCAGCTTGAAGGTCATTGCCCTGGGGAAGGGGTTCTAATTTTTGCAACGCTACTTGCGGCCAGAATCTCGACTGGGCGTGTCTGACCTTTGCTGAGATCGACCTGACCGTTTACGATTCAAGGCTTTCGAAAGCGGTTGGTCTTGGGTGCCGCTAGAAACACTGGAGAGTCTAAATTGTGAATACCCCGCTACTTCGTTCTGCGCTTGTGGCCTCTACTTTGATGTCATGTCAGCCGCTCCCGGCGCAAACCGCATTTCCTGCCTTGATTCCCGGCACCGCCGCCGTTCGTTCGACTTTGGGCGATGCAAGCTCTGAGAAAAAGCTTGAAGCACTGCTGCAAAAGATGACGCTGGACGAAAAAGTCGGACAATTGGTGCAGTATTCCGCTGGACAGCCGACTGGGCCTGGCACGGGTCGTACAGATTACGACGACATGATCCGGAAGGGAGAGGTCGGAGCACTGTTCAACATTACTACAGCGCATAACATCAATGCCTACCAACGGATCGCCGTGGAGCAGTCGCGGTTACACATTCCCCTTCTCTTTGGTCTCGACGTAATTCACGGATTTCGAACGGAGTTTCCTATTCCGTTAGGTCTGGCATCCAGCTGGGATCCGGAATTGATTGAACAAACGGCGCGAGTAGCTGCGCGCGAGGCTTCCGCAAGTGGCATCCGTTGGACATTTTCCCCGATGGTCGACATCGCGCGGGATGCGCGCTGGGGAAGGATAACGGAAGGATCCGGTGAAGATCCTTATCTCGGCGCGGCAATGGCTCGCGCATACGTCCGCGGTTACCAGGGCGCACGGCTGGAGGCCATCGACAGCATCGCAGCATGCGCGAAACATTATGTGGGTTACGGCGCCGCGGAAGGCGGTCGCGATTACAATGCAGTGGAACTTTCCGAACACACTTTGCGGCAATTCTACTTGCCACCGTTTCACGCAGCCGTCGATGCCGGCACGGCTACCCTCATGAGTGCGTTCAATTCGCTCAACGGAGTTCCGGCCTCCGCAAATCCTTTCACGCTGAAACAAATTCTGCGGAAGGAGTGGGGATTTCAAGGACTCGTCGATAGCGATTATACGGCCGTCGCCGAGCTGGTCGCCCATGGCGTCGCCAACGACGGCTCTACGGCGGCCCGCAAGGCTTTCCTTGCAGGCGTGGACATGGATATGGTCAGCAGTCTCTACCATGAAAACCTGGCATCCTTGGTGCGTTCGGGAGAAGTGCCGGAGGCGGCTCTAGACGAAGCCGTTCGCCGCGTATTGCGAGTAAAGTTCGCCCTGGGCCTCTTTGAACATCCCTATACGGACGAGACACGAGAAGCAGCTGCGATGCTTCAGCCGGAGAGTCTTTCCTTGGCACGCACTGCTGCTGAGCAGTCCTTCGTGCTTCTGAAGAATGCAAGCTTCCGGGGCGGACCGTCCATCTTGCCGCTCTCTAGCGAGACGAGAACTATTGCGCTGGTAGGGCCGCTGGCCGATGATCCCTACGACATGCCGGGATCCTCGTCCGCTCAGGGCCGGCCCGAAGATGTCCTCACGCTCCGAATGGCTCTTACGCAACGGGTTGGCGCAGAGCGGGTTCTTTACGCAAAGGGAACCGATATCCTCGGTGGATCGGAAGAACAATTGGCCGAGGCTCTGAAGGCAGCAGAGCAATCCGATGTCGTGATACTCGCCTTGGGAGAAAATGCTCCCGAGATGAGTGGTGAGGCCGCGTCGCGAGCTCATCTCGACCTGCCGGGGCGGCAACAGCAACTTCTGGAGAAAATCGTGACCACGGGGAAACCGGTTGTTCTGCTGTTGTTCAGCGGGCGGCCGCTGACACTTCCATGGGCATTTGATCATGTGCCCGCGGTGCTGGCTGCGTGGTTTCCAGGCGTGCAAGCCGGGCCGGCCCTGGTGCGCACTATCTTTGGCGAGGCCAATCCGAGCGGGAAGCTGGTGGTGAGCTGGCCACGGAGCGTTGGACAGGAACCCTTGTACTACAATGCGTTGAGCACCGGTCGTCCCGCAGGTGAGATTGACCTGACCCATCCACCAAGAAATAGTGATGAAAAATACACCTCACGGTACATCGATGAGCAGAATACCCCGCAGTTCCCGTTCGGGTATGGATTGTCGTACACGGAATATCGTTACGGAAATCTCCAGATGGATAAGACGCAACTGAGTGCGAAGGCGCTGAACGATGAACTCCACGGCGGCGTGCGAACCGCGGGCAAAGTCATGACTATCAGCGCGGAGATCACAAACACGGGAACACGAGCGGGAGCGGACACGGTCCAGCTTTACGTGCGATTGCGCGGTACAAGCGTCGCGCAACCGGTTCGGGCACTGCGCGGGTTTCAGCGGATTGCGCTTGCTCCAGGTGAGACGAGAAAAGTGACGTTTGCGCTGGGAGCTGAAGCCTTTGCCTTTTGGAATGATCAAAACAGCTTCAGTGTCGAACCCGCGCGTGTCACTCTCTGGGTAAGCCCGGACTCGAGCCGTGGCTCCGAAGCGGCAATTCAAATCACGAAGTAAGCGGGGATCCGCAAGTGACTGACGACCGTTTTCTATCCCGAAGAGAAATCATGAAAATCTGCGGGATGGGTGTGTTCGCCTCGCCCCTAGCGACACTGGCTGGCTGTGGAAAGCGTGCTGCAAAGTCTTTCGTAGAACCCGCAGGCGCGCCCTACGAGGGGACCGATGAGCAGCTTCTCGATGAGATTCAGCGCGCTGCCTTCAGCTTCTTCTGGAACGAAGCGAGCCAAAACACGGGCCAGGTAAAAGATCGCGCCCTAGCCAATGGGAACGATTCGCGAATGATGTCCAGCATCGCCGCAACAGGATTTGGCTTGACCAGCTTGTGCATCGGCGACCAGCGCGGCTACAGGAAGTCTCCTGAGATTCTCGCACGTGTGCGGAGAACGCTGCGGTTTCTCGCCAACGATTTGGCGAACGAACATGGGTTCTTCTTTCACTTCATTCACATGGAGACCGGTCAACGTTGGGAGAAGTGCGAGCTTTCCTCGATTGACTCTTCTCTTCTGTATTGCGGCGTGCTGACGGCGCGGCAATATTTTGCCGACCAGGAGATTAAAGACCTTGCCACGAAAATATGTGAACGCGTGGATTGGCCGTGGATGTTGGATGGCGGCAAAACCTTGTCGATGGGCTGGCAGCCCGAATCGGGTTTTCTGGACGCTCGCTGGGAACACTACTGCGAGCTGATGATGATCTACCTGCTGGCGATCGGTTCGCCAACTCACCCGGTGCCGCCGAGTTCGTGGAATGCCTGGACGCGCCCGAAGATCAAGTACCAGGGAATCGAATATATTTCGGGGAATGATCCCATCTTCACGCATCAGTATTCACAGGCATGGTTCGATTTCCGGAGCAGGCGCGATGGCTACACGGACTATTTTGACAATTCCGTGAAGGCAACCAAGGCTCATAAACTTTTCTGCTTGTCCTTGCGCGACCGTTTTCCTGATTATGGCGAGAATTTCTGGGGGATCAGCGCTTCTGATTATGTCAATGGCTACACGGCATGGGGTGGTCCGCCGCCGCAGGGACCGATCGATGGAAGCATCGTCCCTTGCGCGACAGGAGGTTCTGTTCCGTTTCTTCCGGACGACTGCATGCGAGTCCTGAGAAATCTCCGCGGCCGTTACAGGGATAAGGTCTGGATGAAATACGGTTTTGTAGACGCTTTTAATCCGCTCACAGGATGGTACGACACGGACGTGCTTGGCATCGATCTCGGCATCACCATGCTGATGGCGGAAAATCACCGCACTGGTTTCGTATGGGAGCAGTTCATGAAAAACGAGGACGCCAAGCGCGGGATGGAGCGCGCAGGCTTCCATGCAACAGACTCTCTGGCGGCACCGGTGTCAGGTACACACCGAAATGAATTTCCATCGTGATGAGGAGCATGACGACGGAGTGAAGCCCGGACTGACGAGGCGCGAACTCCTTGCTAGACTGGCGAAAGTTGCCGGGGCGTCTTCTTTGGGAGGCCTTGCGCATCGACGTTGGGATATCGGTGTTGATGGCGGAGAGCTAGCGCAGGCAGTTTGTGTGGAACACCTTCATGACAAATCCGGGAGCGCAATCCGCGCTGCGAATGGCTGGATTTCACTAAATCCACATGATTGGTCTTTCTTCCCGGCACAAGTAGATCTCGTTATTTGATCCCGGACCCTTCGACGATGGTGACGTAGCGGTCGATGGGAAGCTCAGTGAAGGTTTCCACTTTTCCACTGGGCTGCGGCCAACGGATTTCGAGACTTTCAATTTTTGTGCGTGAGCCGATTCCGAGAACCTCACGCGGATCGTGCGAGGACAGAAAGCTCCCTCCTCCGGTTTTCAAACGGCTGCGCTTTTGGTCTCCGGCCTGCCAAATAATCCGAGCACCAATACCGTCAGGATTCGCTTTCTTGCCTACCAATCGCACGCCGAGCCAGTGATTTCCTTGCGCAGCAACATTTTTCAGAAGGACAGGGGCTCCGTCGTTCACCGCGACTAGCACATCCACAGCACCGTCGTTATTGAAGTCCCCAACCGCCAAACCGCGCGCGGCAAAAGGTTCTGAGAAGACCGAACCGGCCGAAGCGCTGACATTTTCAAACGTTTTCCCGGCGTTGCGGAACACCAGAAGCGGTTCCTTGTAGGTCACACGGTTCGAATGAACTTCGATCTTGTCGTCGGGGTGGCCGTTGGCGATAAACAAATCCACGTTGCCATCGTTATCGAAATCAAAGAACTTTACACCCCAGCCGCTCATCAGGCGAGTGGTAGCGCCGATTCCCAACGGTCCCGCAAGATCGTCGAAAGATCCATCGTGACGATTATGGTAAATCGAGTACATCTCTTGATCGACGTTGGTGACGAAAAGATCTTGCCAGCCGTCCTGATCGAAGTCAGCGGAGTCCACACCCATGCCGGAACGCGCTTGGCCGTCCTGACTGAATGCGACCCCGGATTCCAGCCCAATCTCTTCGAATTTTCCATGTCCTCGATTCAGGAACAGAAAATTGGGCAGGGTATCGTTAGCGACAAAAAGATCCATCAGACCGTCATTATTGATATCCGTTGCGACCACGCCCCATGCTTTTCCCAAAACCTTGGCAATACCGGATTCTTGGGAGACGTCGGTGAAAGTGCCGTCGCCGTTGTTGTGAAGGAGCCAGCTTCTAGCGGGATGATAGACGCGTGGGATGCAGTAAAATCGTTCACCCGCTTGTTCGTTGCCGCACAACTTGTTTTTGGATTTATCAAAGTCGACGAATCTGCACACGAAGAGGTCAAGTTTTCCGTCGTTATCATAGTCGAACCAGACGGCGCTGGAGGCCCAACCGACTACGGCAATCCCGGCTTTCTCCGTGATATCGGTAAAGGTACCGTTGCCGTTGTTGTGATAAAGGATACTTCGGCCATATTGGCTGAGGAACAAGTCCGGATAACCGTCGCCGTCGTAGTCGCCGACCGCAGCACCCATTCCGTAGCCACCGCCCCGGACACCCGCCTTTTCCGTTACGTCAGCAAAGGTTCCGTCCCGATTATTTCGATAGAGAGCGTTGCGAAGCGGCGGGTTGGGTTCGTAGAAGTCGCACCGGCCGCTGTTGACCAGATAGATGTCCATCCAGCCGTCATTGTCAAAGTCCAGGAACGCACAGCCCGCTCCCGTGGTTTCGGGGAGGTAGTAACTTGGAGAGCGCCCATTCACATGCTTCCAGGAAATGCCGCTGATTGCAGGAGGGACCTGCTCAAACAAGGCCTGGGCGCGCTCTTCGAACGGCGAAAGGCCGGACGGAGCGGCCCACGGAAACCAGCGCGAGCGGAGAGCGCCAACTCCCCGAGGGAGAGCAAACGAAATGCCGAGTGCTTTCAGGAAGTCACGTCGGGTAAACGCGGTCATCGATTGTCATCTCCCGAATTCCGGGTGCACAAGCCAGCGTTCCTAAACTCGGTTGAATGCAAGAAAGAAATGACGAAAAGCTTACAGACCTCACTCGGGCGGCTTCCCAGGCGTATCGGAATCAACCCTTTGCTCTGATAACCCGGATGATTTTTCTCCGTAATACATGGCCTTGGATTCCCTCTCGTTTTTCGCGTTCAAGCGCGCAAATATCGCGCGGGCCCGCACTGCTTCGGCCTTTCGCCCGGCGCGCGCGTTGGCGTTTCCGAGGGCGAAATAGAGTTGTGGAAGGTTTGAGTAGGAGCGTTTGGCAGTTTCGAGCTCGGAGATGGCGACTGCGAAGTTCTGGGTATCTAAGTAGAGCAGGCCAAGCAGGTAGTGTCCGAACGCGCGGCGTGGCTCGAGTTTGACCGCCTCCTGCGCATACTCCAAGGCGCCTGCGGAATTGACGCGGTACCAGGCAGCGGCAATCTGAAGGCGCGCGGGAACGTGATCGGGGCTGGCCTGAATCTGCCGCCTGAATGCGGCGACAGCTTGATCGACTTCGCCGAGGGAGAGCAGGAACCTCCCAAAAGCGAAGTGAATATTTGCGGTTTGAGGAAATTCATCCGCTACGCTCGAGTATTCGCGGCGCGCTTCATCGAATTTCTTTGTGGCCCCGAGGAATTCCGCCTTCCCGACACGCATCACGACCTCGCGCGCCGTGGAGCCCTCCGGCGGCAGTTTTGTCGGAAAAATGTACAAAGCCGACATTCCCAGCGCAAGCATCAATTCTTCACCATCGCCGCCATTGCGGCTCAAGGCAGACAGTGCCTGCTGCGCGTCCTCGAATCTTCCTTTGCGCAGGAGCAGGAGGCCCTCGTGATATAACATCACGCGCGCGAGCTGCGGGTCTTTGAGAATGCCCAGCTTCCTGCCCCTCTGCAGATGGGCCAGCGCGGAGTTGTCCTGACCGAGTTCAAATTCACACAAGCCCAGCATGACGTTGGCGCTGCCATGGTCAGGGTGCAAGGAGACAACACGCTGGAACGCGCGCGAAGCTTCCGCATATTTGTCCTGCTCATACAAAATGGTTCCGAGCGACCACCATCCTTCGGCCCATCCTGGCCGCATCCCCAACGCTCTGCGATAGAGCACGAGTGCTTTCTCCAGATCGTTTGCGTCGCGAGCCTGGTCCGCTTGTGACGCAATGCGCTCGAATGGATTCGGCGCGGGAGTTTTTTCCTGTGGCGAGGCAGCGGCGAGACAGAAAAAAATAAGTACGCAGGGCGCTACGGTGCGGAACAACCATGCATGGCGGGTCCACCGACGGGGGCGAGATGGCTCACGAAGGAGCATCAGCTAAGGAGACTCTCGCATGATATGGTAACTTCCTAGCTTCAACCCCGACAAATTCTGGGTCTCTCCATTTGGCCACAGGATCTGCAAATCAACGGATTCCGGCGCCTGTTTGCCAAGTCCGAATACAACCCGCTTGTCATGAGACGAAAGATAGCTCGATCCGCTCGTGATCCAACGCACCAGCTTGCGGTTGCCTGCCCGTAGAGTGAGTTTTGCTCCAATCGCGTCACGGTTGCTCCTCGTTCCAACCAATTGGAAGCCAATCCATGAGTTTTTCGCACCCAAATTGTTATGCAGCAAGACAGGCCGCGAATTCAAACAAGTGAAAATCAAATCCGTGGCGCCATCGTTATCGTAATCGCCGACGGCAAGGCCGCGCCCGCTATAGCCTTTCTGAAATGCCTCGCCCGCGGCTGCGCCGACGTTTTCAAAAACGCCCTGTCCATTGTTCCGGAGCAACAGCAAAGGTTGCTTGTATTTCACGTCACCCCGAGACATCTCGATAACTTGATTCAAGTGACCGTTGATGATGGCCAGATCGAGGTTTCCGTCATTATCATAGTCGAGCCAATGAGTGCCCCAGCCGACGTAGGACTTCGTGAGGGACGCCAAATGAGAGCGCGTCGTCCAATCCTCAAAAGGATATTTCCCCTGACTGATAAACAAAGAATGAAATTCGTCGTTGAAATTTGTCACCACGAAGCCAGGATGGCCGCTTCCGAGCACGTCACCAGCATCCACACCCATGCCCGCCTTGGCGACACCATTTTCATCGAAGGAGATCTCCGCTTCGTCACCGCGATCCACGAACGTGCCATCGTGTTTGTTGATGAGAAGCAGGTTCGGTGAGGCGTCTCGAGCCACAAAGAGGTCAGGCCATCCGTCGTCATCAACGTCGATGGCCACCGCGCCCAGAGCGCGGCCAACGAACTTGTCGACTCCTGAAGAATGGCTCACGTCGGTGAACGTGCCGTTGCCGTTGTTGTGATACAGCGTCAGTGGCATTCCCGCATAAACCTTTTGATCGCAGTACGTCCGCACGCCGTTAAATTCACATACTCTCGGGTTGTCGAGGTCGATTTGCGTGTAGTTGCAAACCAGCAAATCGAGATAGCCATCCCGGTCGTAGTCAAACCAAACCGCGCACGCAGACCACTTTCCTTCATTTTTCACACCGGCTTTTTCGGTGACATCCGTAAAAGTACCGTCGCCGTTGTTGTGGAAGAGCGCCGCTCTCGGAGTCCCGGTGATGTAAAGATCTGCGTGGCCGTCATTGTCATAGTCTCCTGCAGCGACTCCCATGCCGTAAAACGGTAAGCGGTCAATCCCCGCCTTCGACGCGACGTCTTCGAATTTTCCGTTACCCAGATTGTGATAGAGGGCGTTCCTTACCGGACTTGGGCTCTTTCCTTTGGGCGTTTCTCCGCCGTTGACAAGAAATATGTCCAATAGCCCGTCGCCATCGTAGTCGACAAAGGCTACGCCACCACCCGCGGCTTCAATCATGAAGCGATCCGGGGACTCGCCACTGAACTGCTTCCAGGTAATTCCGGCCGCCTCCGTGACATCCGTGAAAATCTCTCCTGAATTCACGGCCGCCATCGGGAGAAGGCAGAGCAGAAAGACAAGGCACACCCCGAATTGCTTCTTCACCACGATGGAGCGGCTCCTGTGCCTAGAAAGAAATTTCATCCTGAGTTCTCTCACGGGTGACGCGTTCCGATTGCAGTGTTAACGTCCGCATTCTGCTCTTCGCTCGCCTTCAGCTTTCTGTGGAGCCCCGTTTCTTTTTCGGCTTCTTCCGTGCGTCCTGCCCTCCGATAGACACGAGCGAGAGCAAGATGGGCCTTTGAAAGGTCCGGCTCGAGCTTTGCCGCGGTTTGCAGTTCGTCCACCGCCTCATCGTAGTTGTTCTCTCTCATAGCTAGGTTGCCGAGTTGAAAATGAGTCTCTGCCATTGAGCCATCCAATTCCTCGGATTTTTTCAGCAGGTTTCTGACTCTCGCCACCTGCGCCGCGTCGCGTTCCCCGGGTGCATTCAAAAGGAACAAAGCATATTTCAGGAGGAAAAATCCATCGCGCGGAAACTTGCGGGCGCCTTCCTCGAAAGTCCTTGCGGCATCGTCACTTCGATCCATGTTCCATTGTGTCAAGGCTAGGCCGAGAACCGCGCGAGGATTATTGGGATCGAGTTCGACGGCTTTGGAGTACGATTTCAACGCCTCCGTAAGCAGGTACATCTTCAATTCCACGGAGCCCTTCATACTGTAAACTCCTGACGAAGAGGGGAATCTTTTCGCTGCTTCTTTGGCGACTTCTATCGCGGTCGCGTAATTCTTTTTTTCGGCCAGTCCATCGCCGAGGTCGATGTAGTAGGTTTGATTGGCAGGGTCCATGTTGATGGCTTTTTCGAAGGCCTTGAGCATTTCAGGCAGTTGGTCCTGTTTTTGGTAGCTCCAGCCCAGTAGCGCATAAGCTTCCGCTGTTCCGTGCCCATATCCTATCGATGCCAGAAGGGTTTTTTCACAATCGGTATAAAGTTTGGCGCTGAACTGAGCGAGGCCCAGGTTGTAATTCAGTGCGGCGGCATCTGGATAAGTTGACTGGATGGAGTGAAACATCTCCTCGGCAGCGTCGTAATCTTTGAACTCCACGGCGAGCCGCCCTCCCTGGAAAACTGCTTCCGGCCCGGCCGGATGTTTGTTAAGCATTTGTAGCGTATTTCGCGCTTTGTCAGTTTGGCCGAGATGATAATAGGCGCGGGCGAGGGAGTCGATGGTCTCCGGGCGCTGGCGGACCAGCGGAATGACATCGGCGAGCAACACTGCGGCGCGCTCGTGGTCGCCCAAATCCTCGGACACCATTCCCAGAAGCAACACGGCGAGCGTGTCATCGGGGCGAGTCTTAAGAACTATTTCCAGGTTCTTACGCGCTTCAGCCAGCTTTCCCAGTTGCCAATAACTCGTTGCAAGGGTTCGCCTCGTCTCCATATCACCGGGATTCAGTTTCAGCGCCCCCTCGAGATACGGCACCGCCTCGCCCGGCTTGTTCTGCATGGCAAGGAGTGAACCAAGCTGGGCAAGATGCGCCGCATTTGCCGGAGCACGCCGGACGGCCTCACGCAACTCAGTCTCATGCTTCGCTGAGTCATCGCTCTGTGAATCGGGAAGCGTTCTTTGTGGAAACGCGGGGAGCACAGCACGGGGAGATGGGAGCGCGCTGGCTTTTCCAGAAGAACTTAGGAGGCCGAAAACAACGGGAAATAGCATCGAAATTCTTGTCAGTTTCGTTCGCAAGCTCATGCGCGAAAGCCTAAATAGTCTCGCTTCTATGATACCTGCACTCTCGAGCGCGCGCCTTCTGAATTCCTCGCGAGCGCGTACGTGCTGACGTCCATGAAACCATTGCAAAACAAGAAAGGGAAGCGGCAAGCCGCCTCCCTTTCTCTGCTCCATGTTCCCGGGGTGAGGGGTTAGAAGCTGAAACGGCCCATCAACTCAAAGACACGGCCACCAGTTGCGCCGGTCGCGCGTCCGAAGTTCGAGCTGGGCGCGAAGAAAGTGCCCGAAGTCGCGCCTGGCAGAATCGCCGCGCTCGATGGGCAAGTACTAACAGGAGAACAAGTCTGGAAACTTCCCAGGTTGGTGCTGCCGCCGTTGAACCCGAATGGGGACAGATTGAGCTTGTTGAAGACATTGAACGCATTGGCTTTGATTTCAAAACCAGCGTTCTCGCCGAAGATCGGCAGTTTTGGCAGAGTGAATCGCTTGCCAAACGACATGTCGATTCCCGTGTAATGCGGCCCCCGGAAAGAGTTCCGCGAGACACCAGGTACGGGCGGCAGAATTCCTGCACCCAGGGGAGAATCAACAACTGTGAAATACTTAGTCGTGCAAATTACTCGCGAGGTACTATTGGCCTGATTGCATGTTACTGCTGAGGCAGAAGACTGGCCAGGGAAATTGCCGTCCAGGGTCTGAAACGTGCTGTTGCTGTAATCGGTATGGGCACCACCAAGGTACGCGGTCGGCCGGGAGGGGCAGACATTTCCGAAAACGTTGCCCGTGCATGTCCCGACGACAGCAGTCCATGGGAAGCCGGAATTGAGCTGCAAAATACCGCTCAATTTCCATCCCCCTGCCACGGTGTACAGCCAATCGTGCCGGTTCCTCACTAAGGGAAGCTCGTACAATGCGAAGGCTGTAAACGAGTGAGTGACGTCGAAGTCCGAGGGCCCGTATTCGGTCTTCTGATCGAACGGGAAGGTTTGTTCGCAGTTTTGGTCGCTGGAACAGAAATCCATGCTCTTGCTCCATCGGTAGGTTGCGTTCAATTGGAGCCCGTGCGCAAACTGATGAGTAATGCGAGCAAGCAGGGCGTTGTAGTTGGAATCCACATCCGACCGGAACAGGGTGATGCTGTTAAACCGTGGGTTCGGCGCGAAGAACAATTGATAGTTAAGCCCGCGAGGGAGCTTTCTGCTTTCGCTACCTTGATAACCCAGTGACGCGACCCAGGAATTCCCCAGATCATATTGAGCCTCCAGCGAGTAGTGCCAAGTGTACGGTGTTCGGAGGTCTTGAACGGGGCCGACGATGCTTGGCACTGGTCCCCCAGGTGCGATGATCGGGAATCCATTCGAATCGAACGACACCGGGGCTATCGAACTCGGGAAACCAAGGAAAGAATGTAGCCCTCCAGAGCTGACTCCGTAAGTACCATTAATCTGCGCCGCATTATTTAAACTGGTGGGGAAGAAAGACGGCGGATTTCCTCGCGCCTGCAACAGGAGTGATTCGGGAATGCGGTTGTAAGCTACGCCCACGCCTCCGCGCCATACCATCTTGTTGTTCCATTCATGCTTGAACGTCGACCTGGGGCTCCACGCAAAGCCCAGTTGCGGGCCGAAATTGTTGTAATCTGGCTTTGATACGTTTCCGCCGACTTGCATGTGCGCCCCGGTTAGCGCGGCAGCTCCTTGCCCCAGGACAATATTGCTGAGGGCGCCGTATTTGTCGTGAAGCGGGCTTGTGTATTCCCACCGAAGACCCATGGTTAGCGTCAGATTGGGCTTGAATTTCCAATTGTCTTGTCCGAAGAAGGCAATATCGTACACCCTGACGTATTTCCGGAACTCGGTTATTTTACCAGTCTTAGGATCGTAGGTAGCTGTCTGCTGATCCGCTGGAGTATCGCTCGCAAAGGTCCAAAGACTGCTGAAATCATAGGTAGGGTGCGCACCCCATGCGGACGTGTCGTTGTTCTGCTCTTTGTCCAAGGCACCGCCAAACTTCAAAACGTGGCTATTCATGACCTTACTCAAGGTATCGCGGAAGGCGTACGTCGTCTGGTAAAAGATGCCGGGATTGGTGAACGGGCCAGCTTGAACCACATTGTTGGGAATCGAGATATTTACAAACGGCAAGCCCCACGGCATCTGCGGGTTGGACTTCAACTCGTCAAAATACCAGCGTGTGACGTTCATCCGCGCTTCATTCACCATCGTCGACTGGATGGTTCGAGTCCAAAGAAGTGCCGCAGTATCATGATGGGCATCCGTATTGTACTGATCGTATTGGCGGCCATCGACCCAACCGCCGGGCAAGAAAGTCTTGGTGACCGGGGTATGAAAAATGCTGAAGGCGAAGGTATCCTTGCTTGTCGCGTTGAAATCCACGCGGCCGTTGTACTGTGTCGCATGAAGGTTGTCTGGCATCCCATCGTATTGGATCAGCTGCAGATCCGGGATTCCGTCGGGGGCCGTACCCCCCGGGCCGCCGATGTCCACGCCGCCCGTCACCACCTTAGTCCCCATTGCGCCAGTGCTATCCTGACAGGTTGACGTGCTGACCGGCAGGCCAAGCACTGCACAAGTTGACGTCAACATCTTCGCGTTCTTGAAACCGCTGCCCGGCGGTGCAAAGAGCTTAGCAGCGATGCTGCCCGAAGGAAGACCGCTGATGAATTGCGGCGTCTCGACCCAGTTCTGATTACTGTTCGATCCGCCCGTCTTCATGTGCTCAAACGAGAAGAAGGCAAACAACTTGTTTTTCCAGATCGGTCCACCGAGACTGCCGAGATAGTTGTGCAAGAGCAAGTCATCACGTTGCGGGGTTGCGCCATTTGGCCCTCCCCAACGCTGAAAGGCGTTGAGCCCAGGACTATGAATTCGCATCACCAGGCTTCCATGCAAATTGTTGGTGCCATTCTGAGACACGACCTCGACGATTGCCCCTGCGCCGTGGCTATTCTCCGCCGAATACGGGCTGACCTCGATCTTCACCTCTTTCACGGATTCCTCATTCGGCGTGAGTACCGTCGCGCCACCCCAAGCCTGGCTGTTTGTGCTTACACCGTCGAGTTGATAACCATTGGCCTCGACCCGCTGCCCGTTCGCGCTGATTTGCACCGCATTTTCGTCCGAGAAAATGCTGCGATTCGACCCGCCGACGCCACTGTAGTTGGGCAGGTTCACGGCATTTCCGCCGCTGTCGCGCGCCCCGGTACCAAATACGCCGGGCGTAAGCCGCAAGAGCTCAAACGGATCCCCACGGAATTGTGGAAGTTCCTGCACTTCTTGTTTAGTAATCGTGCCAACCATTGACGCGTCTTCCGTTTGCAGTGCCGGGAGCGCGTCACCGTTTACAGTCACTTGCTCTGTCATGGCTCCCGGTTGGAGAACGACATTTACGCCGGTCGTTTCCTCTGCAGCTATCCGCACGTCCTTGATCACTTCTACCTTAAACCCAGTTAAAGAAGCACTTACGGTATACAGCCCAGGTCCAAGATGAGCAACGCTGTAGAATCCCGCATCGTCGGCGACGGCTTCTTGTGAAGCTCCCGTCTCCTGACTTGTTACGGTAATCTTGGCGCCCTTAATTATCGCCCCGGCCGAATCGGTAACGGTCCCCTCAATGGCCGCGCGGAACTGTGCGTAAGTTGCCGCAGACCATAGCGCTCCGCAAATCAGCAATACTAGCGCTCGGATGGAAAGCTTGGATAGGCTCATGACTCGCTCCTTCACCCCAAAAAGAACTCGCAAAAGGCCCGAAACTCTATGCTAAATCGGTTCACTACTGTTGCCGGGCAGTCTAATCATCGAATTTTCGAATGTCAAGCAATATTGATTTCAATCCTCCCGGGAAATGCCCGTGTTATGTTAGCCGGGTTGCCGCCCATTCTGGGGTTCTTGACAGCCTCATTTCAGGCGGAGCCTCAGTCGGTGCAAAAATGAACCAAAAGGAATGGTATGTAACGATCCTATGTGTTTCCTCCCTTGCGCTTTGCGCGCCGAGCGCTCACACGCAAAGTAGGGCCGATCGTCAACAAAGGGTCGAGTCTCCCATGGCCACCGATGAACGCCTGGAGACTCCTGGCTGGTGGCCAACGAAAGGCTCAAGCTCTCGCCAAGACTTCGTGGGCACGGCGGAATGCGCCCGTTGTCACGCCAAGCGGACGGCCTCTCAGCTCACCACACCCATGGCACATGCCTCAACTCCCGCGGCCAGCTCAGACATACTCCGCGAAAACGATCATCTCTCTCTGCAACTTGGTCCTTATAGTTACGCGATCTCCCGGAGCGGCGGGGCCAGCGTCTATTCTGTCAGCGATGTCACCAGCTCGATTTCCGAAGCGCTCGCTTGGGCATTTGGTCTCGGAAACAAGGGTCAAACCTACATTTATCTGCGAAATGGTTTCTACTACGAGAGTCGCCTCAGCTTCTACAAGACCATTCAGGGTCTTGATCTCACCACGGGCCATGGGGCCAAGACGCCCGCCAATCTTGAAGACGCCTTGGGCCGCCTCATTGATCCTGACACTCTGAGACGCTGTTTCGGCTGTCACACCACGGCTTCCACTACAACGGCGGGGTTCGATCCTTCACACCTGATGCCCGGAGTGACTTGCGAGGCCTGCCATGGCCCGGGCGCCAAACATGTGGACCTGATGGACGAGGAGAAGACCGCCCAGGGCCGCCTCGCCATCTTTAATCCCAAGCGCCTGAATCCCATCGCCCTCGTCGACTTTTGTGGCGCTTGCCATCGAACGCTGAATGATGTCTATGAAATGGGTGCCACGGGCGTCGCCAATGTGCGCTTCCAACCCTATCGTCTTGAAAACAGCCGCTGCTGGGGTGACGGCGATGCGCGCCTTACCTGCGTCGCTTGCCACGACCCGCACCAGCCCCTTGTCCATGATGCGGCCCTTTATGACGAGAAGTGTTTAGCTTGTCATGTCGCCGCGCCGTCAAAGAAGCCGTCGCAGGACCATCCAGGTAAGCCCTGTCCGGTCGGTAAGAAGGATTGCGTCACCTGTCACATGCCCCGTGTCAACCTCCCAAGCATGCAAGCGCCCTTCACCGATCACCGCATTCGCATCGTCCGTCCTGGCGCACCCTATCCGGATTAGAGTCATTCAGGATTGATCATGACGTGATCCATATGCGTGAGAACTGTCCACGAGGGCACTTCGGAAGCCCCAAGGCAAGGAGCAGCCGCAGAGATGTGCCATGAGCCAGCCCGCACGCGAGGCACTCATGGCGCAACGCAGCGGACAGACGGGTGCGGAAGCGGAAAATCTAGTCTTTGCAAGCCGCAGAGGCAAACCAATCAATACGAAGAATCTTCTCCGCCGAGTGTTGCCACCCGCGTGTCGCGAGCTGAATTTGCCGGCCATCGGCTGGCATAGCTTCCGGCACACGCATGCAACATTACTCGGCGAAGTTGGGGAATCACTGCGAACGGCTCAAGCAATCCTTGGACACTCTGACGTGAAAACAACTCTCAACATCTACACCCACGCGATCCCTGAATCACAAAACCGCGCAGTAGCGAAGGTAGCTGGCTTAGTGCTCCCTAGTGTTCCCGAGTTTCAGGGCGTACAGAAAATGGAAAAGTGAACTGATTGAAGGAAGTAAGTTAGAAAACTCTGGAGCCGAGAGTGGGAGTTGAACCCACGACCTGCCGATTACGAAATGAGTGTTTCTTCTCTAAGTGGCTTTGTTTTCTTGCCGGCCCATTCTACCTGTTCGTGCCTTTTCGTGGTAGTTCGGGGCATAACTTGCAACGCTATTTGCAACGGCGTGGAAATGTGATATAGGTCTATATGCGATGGCAGAAAAAGAGCGATTCTCGACGCGCGAGGCCGCGAAGAAACTAGGCGTCACCCTTCTTACCTTGCAGCGTCACGTCTCGGCCGGAACGCTCAATCCCCCGCCCTTAACCAAAGTGGGCGGCGTCACTGTGAGACTCTGGACTTTGCGCGATATTGAGAACGCGCGAACGATCTTGGCAGACGTAAAGCCAGGGAGAAAACCGAAAACGAAGTAAGCGGCCCCGCCGAGTGTTATCAGCACTCGACGGAGCCTAACCCACAAAGCGGAGGTACCCGCTTATGCAAGCTCCACGTATTCTATCAGCAGGCCAACGTGATTCCCTCGAATCGACTTTCACTTGCCTCAAGGGAATTGCGTCCTTTGTCGAATCCATAGAAAACAAACTCCCGCCCGATGAAAAACTCATCGCGGGGAATGTCCGCGATCTGGCCGGCGTGTGTGAGCGCAAACTCATCACGGCATGGCCCGAAATTCTTCCCTGGCTGGCCGATTGGACGAATGGGGGTGTGTGATGCCGACTGGAAAGTTACGAGAAGAACGCTCGCTCAACCATCACGCCGAAAACGAAAAACTGCTGGAGGGTTTTCTTCGGGATATTGAAGTCAAAGGGCGATCACGGCATACCGTAACCGCCTACCGCGAAAGCATTGCGGACTTCCTCGACTTCACCTTGGGCCTCAGCATGGCCGATGTCAGTCATCACGAAATCACCGAATGGCTGCATTTTCTCAATACGAAGAACGTCAAGAAGGCAACTGTTGGGCGACACCTCTACGCCCTCCGCGTGTTCTTCCGCTTTGTCGTGTTCGAGGGATTAAGGCAAGACTCGCCGGCAGAACTCATCCAAGGCCCGCGTACCTCACGGCCGCTTCCGCACTGGCTATCTGTAGCCGAAATGCGGAAGTTGCTTGCCGCCGCGGACAATCTCCGGGACCACACTCTGATTGCATTTATGTGGGACACGGGCTGTCGAGTGTCAGAGGTTGTGGGCGCCAGGATTGAAAACATCGAATGGAACGTAGGCACGATCAAAGTACTCGGCAAAGGCAACAAAGAACGGCTTGCCCCTATCGGCGGACGAACGCTTGACTGTTTACAGAACTACCTTGGCGAGCGGAAAAGCGGCCCGGTCTTCGTATCAGAGGAAAGCGGCTTTGGTCCGAACATTCAACAGGGCGGCGTCTCTCGTGATCGATGGGGAACTTGGCGCGGCTACTGGCGGGAAACCGATGAGACGGGCAAGCGCCGGATGCTCAGTGTCCGTCTCGGGGATTATGAACTGAGAACCAAGGAGCAGGCACAGGCCGCGCTCACCACACACCTCGACGGGAAGTCTATCGCTCACCCGCACGCCGGCATTCGACAGCCCCGCAACCGCCAGACGCCACTTGATGCACGGTCAGTTTCGCGCATTCTCCGCACGCTTGGCGTGAAGGCTGAAATCAGCCAGAAGGTTACGCCTCACATGCTGCGTCACTCTTTCGCGACTCACCTACTCGAAGGCGGAGCGGATCTGCGGGCCATTCAAGAATTGCTCGGCCATTCCTCGATCATCACCACGCAAATCTACACGCATTGTTCATCGGTGCATTTACGGGGAGCGCTGGAAAAGGCTCACCCAAGCTGGCAGGAGAAAAACCATGAAGAGAAATGAAACGCAACCAGGAGTCGAGTTAATCCTTTCACCCTCAGCAAGCACACGCGAACGCATTGGCATCGACAGCAACGAATTACAACGGCTCGTACAGGTCAAAGTAGCCGAGATCATGGCCGAACGGGATGCCGTTGTGTTTGAGCCTTTCTTCCACAGTCGCCAGATTGCCTACGAACTGAAACGGTTACAGACCGTTCCAGAGCAAGAGAAGTGGAGCGTGCGTTTCGAGCGCCTTGGGTGCCTGCTTTGCCAGACCAAGAAACAAATCCACGTCGGCTGTGGAATGTGCCAGAACTGCTATCAGCGGACGTTTCAGGAACTCCGTCAAATCATCGCGGAAGGGATGGCTGGACAACCCGCACGGCCTGCTCGCGGGACTCCAGGTACCGAAAGACGCCTGCTCCCAAATCGGCCGCTGGATGCGCCCCGCCGAACCTACTTTCAGCGGAGCAGCAAGGCGGACAAGCTCCTATACAGTCGCGTTGCTCAGAAGTTGGGGATTGACCCATCGCACGTGCGCGCTGTGGCGATTGGCTCGCGGCATTCAGAGCGCGTCTCCGCTGCGCTCAAGAAAGAGAGCGACTTTCCGGATCTGCCGCGCCAAGGTCCTGGAGAAACTTCTTAAACTCAGGCTCATCCTCGATGCGGAGCGGTTGGGAATGTTCCAAGAAGTGACGACACACGTACCCTACGAGGTCCGGTTCAGCGATCCTCCAGAATAGAGGGCTGTCACATTTTGGCAGCGCGTAGATGCCGCCTTCGCTCCACTGGCCCTTGTTTTCTATCGGATCAGTAACAACCGTGATCGTTCCGCGCTCTAGTATCTTGGCAAGTGCTGGAAAAACATCGGGCTTGGGATGCCCATAGCAAAGCGGCCATTCGTGATAGGGCCGCAGTTTCAACGTTATAGTCTTTTCCGTCCCATCCAGCCAAGGCATTTTCGTTATCACCCTCCCTTATCTCCGGCTCAGTCCGCCCAGAGCCCGCGCAGGTCAACTTTGAGATGCTGGTAGGGGTCGCCCTTTCCGCGTTTGAGCAAATCTGGATGGTGCTGTTCCAGCCAGCCGTAAAATATTAGGACTTCGGTGCCTGTCCGGTTTGCGTATGGACGTGCGTTCCATAACTGACGCACGCGAGCAACCCGCACCGCTTCAGGATCGTTCTTGGCCTTTTTGGTCATCACCGTAGCCGCTTTGGGATTCCCCTGACAAAGAGCCAGCCCGCACCTTCACATTGCGTGCATCGTTTGTTCGTTGCGACTTCCGAGCCGGTTGCGTTACAGGACGGACATTCCATCCAATCGTCAACGCCGAGCGCGCCCTGCATTACTCCGCGGCATCGCTTCTGCTTTCCGTTTCGCTTGTACACCTTCGGGCAAGGTCCAGATGCGAGGTTGTGACCAGGCGACCGGCAAACAGTGCAAGCCGTAACAGGCAGAGGCGCTTTTCCCATTGAGCGGCGATTTTACGCGCTTGTGGCGTCTGACTCCACTACTTCCGCTTCGATGGCTGGCTTTGATTCTGTTTGATTTTGCGGGGCATTCTGCGAAGTGTTTGGGGCTGGCGGACCGAGGGCCTTGGCGCTTAACGCAGCGAGCGTCGCAAACTCCTCATCCGTCAGGTGCGAATACTTCCCTGGCGTCCAATGCGCGTGAAGGACGGCGCCGGAAACGCTCACTGCTTGAGCCGGCCGTCCCCATGCGCGATCCCACAAATCCGCTAGAGTGCGCTGTTTTAGCGTCAAACTGCCCTTCTGGAAGATTTCCTTAATCACTTTCTCCGCGTCCACCGTAGACAGCACTTCCTGCGCCGTAGCAGGCGTCAGGCGCGAGATCATCCGCTTCACCAAGTCAGGCTTCCGCCCAGCGCCCGCACGCTTACCACCCCTCTGTGGCTTTGATTCCTTTGATTCGCTCACAGGCGCGATTTCTGGTGCTGGCGGAATTGGCTGATTCTGCTCCTCAGCTTGCAACATCCTTGCAACGCTCCTCGTAAGTCTCTGAATCTACAAAACAAAAACCTGACGTGCCGTTAAACTATCGTGCATTCACTCGCCGAACTGTCCCACTGTGCCGTCCCACTGTTTCAGTGCGTGGGACACTCTCTCTTCTCTCGCAAGTCTCTTACTCCTCAACTACTTCTCTCAAGAAAACATGACCTGTCCCACGTTCTAAATGCGTGGGTGTGGGACAGTGGGACAAAAAGCCTGTCGCTCGAAAAATGTTGAATGTGAGCGGCTTCGTGGCATGGACCAGGGCCCCAGGGCCCCTTCATCCCCATATTCCGACTCTCGGCGGGGGCTCTTGTCTGGATTCCCTACTGGGTGTCCCTACTCGCCGTGCAAAGGTCAATAGAAACGCATCGGCGTCGTCTGGCGACTTCTCGCCCCTGTCCTGCAGGCTTTTCTTCGATTCGATTACCAGTTTTCCGCTCGAATTGATGTGATAGCCGGGGAGAGCCAGTTGCGAGCAAAGCTCATCGTCATCCCGTAAGCCGCCAAGCAAGAGCCATTCCTTCCCCTTGGCCCATTGATAAGCTCTCATGTTCGCGAAGTGCGGATCGGGGCTCGGACTCCCGTTGTTTATTTCGAATACGTTGGTGAAGCCGAGATTTTTTAAGCCTACTGCGATGGCTGCGCCGAAGGCCGAATCTATGAACAGTGCGGCAATGTGGCGTTCGGGGCGCCTGTCGCGCAGCAATTCCGCACAAATTCCAAGACGTTGCGAGCGGTCGGGGTCTTTCTCGCCCGGGATGCGAATCGGGAGCATTCCTTCTGGGTCGCCATCAAGCCCGCGGCGGAAGCGAATCACGTTCCAAGCCTTACCTCCGCCCGACACATCGAAGCCCGCTATCAGCGGCTCATTCGCCAGCGCGGCCTGCTTGCGTTCACGCGCTTCGTCGATGCGGGCCTTATCGATGTACTGCAACTCTGAAGCGGACGGGGGCAAGCCCAGGACGCGGACGCGGCAGAAGTCTGAATCAATGCCGTAATCGGCAATCCATTGCTCAATTAGCGGCTTGTTCGTGAACCGACTTTTGCGCGAATCGACATTGCGATGGTTCCACCGCTGTTGCTTTTCCCCGAAACAGATCCTGTAAAACTCGCCCGTATTGCGGACCGGCTGCCCCCAAGCGAAAATTATCGGCTCTCCGTCCGTGAGGCCCCCTTCGGCCACACTCCAAATTGGGTCCGGAACCTCCGCCGCTTCATCCAGCAGATACCAACTCGTTGAATTGCGTGCGTGCTGCCCCGCGAAGGCTTGCGCATTCTCGGCTTTGCACGTCTGCGGCGTGACTTTCCAATTCTCCGGGTACTGCTTATGAAAAATTCCGCCTGCCTGGACATCGAACCAATGCGTCGTGCGGCACAAGCGGCCCCACGATCGGACTGCTGCCCAGGTCTTTTCCTCGAGCTGTGAGTACGTGCCAGCACTTATTGTGCCGATGGAATACGGCCGCGTGCTGAGAATCCACCACGCAAGCCATGCGCCCATAGCCGATTTTCCCGTTCCATGCCCAGAGCTCTCGCACATGCGGATTGGCAGTACTGGCGTTTGCCCATCGAACGCGCGGGCTCGCACTTCGTTGCCGAGGGAAATAAGAAATTCCTCTTGAACTTCATCCGGGCCGGTTTCGAGTGCGAGCGGCCCAGGCTCGCCCCAAGGAAACGCCCATCGGACGAAGCCCAGCGGATCATTCTTGAATGAACGCGCTTTTCGCCAGAGCAATTCCTGCTCGATGGTTTCGCGCGGCAGGCTTTGTAGGTCTGCGAGCATTCTATTCGATTGCGTTTCCAATCCAGCCGAGCGCGTGAGCAATCTTTCCCGCGCCAAGTGCGCCCAGCCCGGAAATAATCAATTGCTTGACGAGGGGGTGAGCCTCGCCCGCCGCTTTGATGGCCTGTACGCCAGCCCGCGCGAGACTCGGCCCCTCTTCTGTCGCCGTTTTTACAACCCACGGCAGCATTTGCCCCGTTAGCGGGTCGCGGCCCGCTGGCACTTTCGAGAGCACTTGAACGGCGCGGGGAGCGAGCAACAATTCCCCGCCAACCATGAGGCCCGCGTCCACTGCCGCCGCCTTGAATCCCGCAGCTTTGCCTTTTTCGCCTTCTGCCTCATCTTCCGGCGTCGCGAGTTTCTGCCCGGACTGTGCCGCGGTCATGTTGTAGAGCGTTCGGCTCAACGGGTCGTTTTTCAATTCAGGGAACGCATTCCCCGCGTAACTCGGATCGTTGATTGGTTTAAGCGTGCTTTTGTCGAGGGTGACGGGACCGCTCGAAGCACCGCCCGACGCGGAGACAGGTTGCAGCGTGCTCTTATCTAGCGTGACCGTCCCGACCGGCTGCGGCGCATTGAGCAGCGATGGAAGGGCCGTTGTTCCGCCCATGTTACTGCTTCACCCCGTAGTCTTTCGTTCCCGATTGATCCGTCCAGTGGAGTTTGCCGTCGCTGCCCATCGCCGTGTGGGTTGCGCCTGCTGGTGGACCGCTTTTCGCCGGCGCGCTGGCGTTCCCGGGTGTCACACTTCCGCCGTACATCTTTTGCATCACGGCATTGTTACCGATGCGCGAGTTCGTTTGGGAACCCACCGCGCCGCGGATGCCTTCGATGGACGCGGCCCGCTGTTCAGGACTCTGCTTGGCCGAGACGAGCTGCAGGGCCTGCGTGCGCGAAGTGTCGCTTCCCTGGCCGCCGCCCATGACTTTCGAGTAGTCATCCGCTACACCGAGAGCGATGGCCGCATATTTTGCGATCGGGCCGCTGCCCGTCGACGCCTTGATAGCGTCCGCGATGGAGTTGAAAACGGGAATCTTTCCGCCCGGAATGTCATCGCCCGCGGCCTTGAGTTGATCGAGTGTTCCGCCCGGATCGGTGAGGGACTTTGCCGAACCAAAGAAAGCGACTTGCGCGGGTGAGCTGGCAACCTTGAAATCCGCATCTGCTTTCTGCGCGTTCCATCCTGGCTGCATCTGCGCTGCCGCCGTAAATGCTTTTTGCGCAAACTCGGGCTTGCGCGAGGAAATAATCTGCGAGGGCGCAACCGTGCCACTCACGAGAAGTTTGGCCGCGGCGTTCGGATCGCCATCCTGAATCGCTTGGTCCGTGGCTTTCTTCGCAGCGTCCATCGCGAGCTGCGTTTTTTGCGCGACCTTTGCGGTGGAAAGCAGTCGCGAAGCTCGCGAGGCGGTTGCAGGATCGGGATCGCTGATCTTGCTTTGCAGATACGCCATTGACGCCGGCAGTTTTTCTCCCGCGAACATCGTCGGGTCGTTCTCCATCTTCGTAAGCGGAGAACCTTTTTCCCGCGCTTCCATATTCAATAGCTGGGCATCCGCGTTGTTCTTCACCGTCTCCGATAGCGTTTTAGCATCCGCGATCGATTGCGCGTGCATCCCAAGACCCGCCTCAAACTGATTGATCATGTCATCGCTGATAGGCGCATTCGTCGGAATTTTCGAAGTGTCAACGCCCTGTTTTTGCAGACTCGGAATCGCCTGTTGTACCGCCGCTTGCCGCTGCTGCGGATCTTGAACGCCTCGCACGGATTCGAGCGTCTCGAACATCGCTTTGTTCTTGGCCTGCTCGTTCGTCCGGACCTGTTCGTCTGCGGAGGCGAGCTTGGAAACCGTCTCGGCATAATTCAACCGCATTTGATTGATGGTTTTCGGATTGACGCCTTTCGCCGCCGCATCTTGAAGCAAACCTTCCGTATCGAAGCCCGTCACAGTACCGCTGGAGTCTTTCGTGACGTGCTGCGGAACCAGGCCGCGCAAGGTCTGCTGATCCTGAAGGTCAAGCCCACGTTGCTGATTCTCTTGAGAAAGAGCAGTCTGCTGTAGCTGCTGGGTCTTCTCCTGACCGAGCAGTTGCTTAATGGCAAGGATGCGCTGAATACCGCTAAGAGGGTCCGGCGGATCGGGTGTCTTCGCGAGCAGTGCGGGAAGTGGGATGTTACCGCCCATTTATTTTGCCTCCTTCAGCACTTCTTAGAATTTTCTTGTGACGTTTGGCGCACGCGGTCTACTACCCCAGACTTGCGGTCTGCCGCGGCAATTCGTGCGAATACGCCAGTCGGCTTCTCGCTCCGCGGCGTTTTGTACATCGGTTTTCCGTTTTGCTTTTCAGTGGGTTCCTTCATTTCAGTATTCCTCTTCCTTCTCTTTCTCTTTGAACTTCTTGCACCAGTCCTCGGCTCTCACCGGAGGCCGCACAATCGCGCACTGACCGACTTCGCCCTGCCAGTGAATGCACTCGCCACAGTGATGGTCGCCTTTGGCGGGATGCTCGAAGCCAACAGCTTTGTGTGAAAACTTCGTATTCATTTCTTTCGTGGCCCGTACAAGTCCTCATCCTTTTTCGGCGGCGCTTCCGGAATGTAGGGCTCTTTCACCCAGCCTTCCTCCAACGCGGCCTTAAGCACTTTGTTGCAATCGGCGCAGTCCTTCGGACCGCCGTTTTTGTGCGCCTCGCAACTCACGGTCTTGGTCAGATGCTCGGTCGGAACTATTTCCGTGTGTACGAGCTCCATCCGATCATTCCTGTGCTCAATTTCTTGAGATGGTCGCAACGGGTGAAGATACAGAACGCAGGGAAACGCATAGAAAGGTATCTCGCGCACCGGTAGGCCGCGGCTTGAAGTCCCAAGCCAGTTTTCCGGCAGAACCTCCGGGACCTTCTCCTGCGGCTTCGATGGGTCGTAAAACATCTGCTTCTTGGCTGCTGCATGGTCAATCGTGAACGGCATTTTTTCTTCTCCTTATCGCGTGTAGCGTTGGTCCATCTTTTGCGAAAAACTGGTAAAGTCCCCGTCCCCGCGCGTACCATCGTCGCCCGCAGCTCCGCGCCCGCCAACTTCTGAGGGCGGTTTTGGGGCGCGGGGTTTTGGTTCGGGAACCTTTTCCTTCGCCTTGCCGGGATAGTGCTTCGCGACGGTCTGGATCGCAGCCCGCAGTTCTTTAGGGTTCTTGCAGTTGCGAATCACTTCGCGGTCCTCTGGCTGCATAGTGATGTGATGAAAAACTTCGGCGGGGCTGTTCACCTCGGCTAGAGCGATACTCAGATCACGAAAGAATGACGGTTTGTCCAGTCCGGAACTCTTCCCGGCCATCAAGGCGCGGAAACCTTGCTCAATCTGAGCTTTTTGTGGGTGCTGGCTAATGTGTTTCAAAATAATTCCGGCCCGACTGTTCACTTGACTTATATGCTTTTCGATCTCTGGCCCTTGCAACTTCCCCTGCCAATGGCGCTCAGCTAGGTCGCCCGACAGCGGCTCGCCGGGCGAATCATCGGACTCGCTGGCAACGGACTTCTCGCCCGCCTTCGCGGGAGGCTTCTCACTTCCCGCGGGCTTGGCTGCATCTTTTTCCGCCGCGCTCTTAGCTGGCGCTTTCTCGGATTCGTCTTTTTCCCCAACGGCTTTAATGAATTTTTTCTCCTCGTCCGACCGATCCTCCAGTTCGACTTCGCGGGGGCGATGCTTCCCCTCTACTTTCTTTTCTTCCCGCTTTGCCTCCCCGATCGTACGTGAAGCCCACTCGTTGAAGCGTTCGGACATCGTTGGCTCGGCGAACGAGTCGGCCATCCGCTCCACGTGCGCCTCTTCATTTTTGGTCAGTGTGGCAGTTTCCATTTCGTGATCTCCTCTCAGTTGACTCCAACCCGCGGACAATTAACGGAAACGGGCCATTCATCGGAAATGCCGCCGTGCCATTTCGGCTTCAAAATCTCCAAACTTGCCATCACGCGCGGCGGCGGTTGCAGCGTCCTCGCCCGCAGCTCCACGTCCGCCAACTTCGCTCGGGGGCTTCGGCGCACGCGGTTTGGGATCAGGAGCTTTTTCCTCTCCCTTGGCCTCGGTTTTCGGTTCTGTGGACGTGGACAGAGCGTCCAATTCCATACTGTGCAGCGTGCGCAATGCTTTACCGGGATTGGCTTTCGCCATCTCGAATAGAGGGTCACGCACTGTTGCATCCGATAGCTTGTAGAGCAGTTGGCCGATTGCGTCCGACTCATTGACGAACACTTGCACTAGCGCCGGCGCTTTCGCCATGATGATGGCCGCAGCCGATTTGATCTTCTCCGCTGCGTCGGGATGCTTGGCAGTTATTCGCTGCATCATCTCGGCCATCGATTTTTTGGTTTCTGCCTGGGCTTGTTCGGCAAGGGCCGCCGCACGAACTTCCGCATCGCGGACTCTTTGCCACTCATCCATTGCCGCATCAAATTCCTCTTGCGTCCCGGTCCAGGTGCGTGCGTTGGGACGCTCCTTCTTTGCCGGTTCGGCTTTAGCGGGTGCGGCTTTTGCTTCAAGTTCTCGCGCCCGCGCTTCGGCCCTTTCCGCGCGTTCTTCTGCTGCTTTGCGTTCCGCCGTTAGCTGAGAAATTCTCTCTTCAGCCGCAGGCTTGGCCCTGGGTTTGGGCTCCTGCAGCGTGGCGGAGACTGCTGCCGGTTCCTCGTGCTTCGGCGCTTCGTCTGCTACTGCGGCAAGTGCGGTAGCGGTTTTTACATCTTCGTTCATCGCTCAATCTGCTCCAACATCGTCTTTGCCCATCCCTCACCGCGCTGGACTGCTACCGCGAGCCGCGTTCCTACTCGCAGCGAGAGCCTCCCGCCAGTTCGGTCAATCGGCTTCATCCTCACGGTTTTTCGCCCGTCCCACTCCCCGAGATCATCGGCGACAATCACATCCGCTTCTGATTCTGTGGCTCGGAAACTCTCACCGTCCGGCCACACGCATACCACTGGACATCGAGGCACAATTCCTCCTCATCCTAAGTTCGCCTGCTTTGGCCCGGCGACGGCGTTATTGCGATGGGTTCGGAAAATTCAGTGCCGCTTGTTTTTCAGCGCGGCTCTCAGCACTACATTCTCTTGTTCCAACTCTTCCAACCTATCTGCATCGCGCCGAAACGAAGCGATTATCTCGGAAAGCGCCGGGTCGTGTACCTTGCTCTGAAATTCGTCGAGCGCTGCGAGTTGCTGCATGCGTTTATTGGCACGCCTGCGAATCTCGTCAACTTGTTGAGGAGTTAGGTGAGGAGTATCCGGGTGCGATGCATAGAATTTCTCGTACTCCTCGACATAGAACGTGCGAAATTCCGGCTCAGTGAAAAATCTATTTACAAGAGCGCGTCGAGCCTCCGGGTCGAGTGGTTTTGTTTCGCTCTTCTCAAACAACTCAGCAAGCGCCTCGCGGTCTAATTTCTCCCGCTCTCTATGCGCGAGGATTTTGCCGATACCATCACGCAACTGCCAGTAGGTTTCCTCTGAGATTTCGCGTTGGTCATTTTCGTATTTGGCGATAAGGGAAAAATCAATCCCTGTCGCCTGGCCCAGTTCGCGGAGACTCACGTCGTGCTTTTCACGGACCTTGCGAAGCCGCGAACTGAGAAGTGTCGACCCTGCTATCTTGGCCATTATTTCCTCTCGACTCTTCCACCGTAGCAAGAATTTTCAGCCGTGTCCACAAAAAAATGGAAAAATAAGTGGACATCCCGAACCGAGCTTGCTATCCTGTCCACGGAATCGAGCAACATGACCGTGGACATTCGCCATAGAAACACACTTCGATTTTCTTGTAAAGAGAAGCGTAGAAGAGGCCGTCCACGCGGAAGCAAGAAGAAAACTGACCGGCCCCGCTGCCCAGACCTCAGCGTGTGGTGGCGTGCGATGCGGATTTATGAAGGCAAGCATCCACGGCCACGGCCAGCGGAGCTAATCGTATGAACAGTGACAAACCACTTCCGCACAGCCCCGAAGCTGAGCGTGCCCTGCTCGGCGGAATCCTGCTCGGCGGTGATGGCCCTTGGCTCGATGCCAGCGACTTTCACCTTCCGTTTCATCAATCGCTCTGCCAGTCATTGAACCGTTTGCGGGCAGAGGGGAAGCCCACGAATGACTTGGTGCTTCTCAATGAAGCACTGACTCCCGCAGAGCTCGAGCGGTGCGGCGGCATCGCGTATATCGCAAGCCTCGTTGACGGACTGCCGAAGATTTCCAATCTTGGCCACTACGCCGAAGTCATCAAGCAACACGCGCTGGCGCGTCGAGCAATCAAAGCGCTCAATGCAATGGGACACAAACTCGAAAATTCAAACGGCAATCTGGCAGACGTGCTCCGCGAGGTTTCTACCTTCTCCGCTGGACTGGCAACCAATCTGCGCGAAGGCAGCGGCTCGCGATCCCCGATTCTCCGGGCCGTATCTGTTACCGAGCTGCTACGCCTGGACGTGAAGGCGCGCGAAATGGTCCTGCATCCATTCTTGCCCACGCAGGGCCTCGCGATGCTGTATTCGCAGCGCGGCGTTGGAAAGACTTTTATCGCTCTCGGCGTCTCGGTAGCGGTTGCCAGTGGGACGACATTTCTAAAGTGGAACGCACCCACAGCGCGGCCGGTTCTTTACGTTGACGGCGAAATGCCCCTTGCGACTGTGAAGGAGCGCATCTGCAACATCGTGGCCGGAACGGACATCGGTCACCCACTCGACAATCTGCGCGTCATCACTTCGGATCTTCAGGATCATGGCCTGCCCGACCTTTCCACGATCGCCGGCCAGGACTTGATTGAGCAGCACCTCGACGGCGTGAAGCTGTTGGTGCTCGACAATCTTTCTTCTCTTGTGAGAGCGATAAAGGAGAACGAAGGCGAGGGCTGGCTTCCGGTTCAAGACTGGGCCTTGGATTTACGGCGCCGCGGGATTTCCGTTTTATTTGTCCACCATGCAGGGAAGGCCGGAACTCAGCGGGGCACGTCGAGACGCGAGGATTTGCTCGATTCGGTTGTGACACTGAAACACCCGAACGACTACACGCCATCTGAGGGCCTGCGGTGCGATGTCTCTTATGAGAAGTCGCGCGGTTTCTACGGCGACGATGCCCGGCCGTTCGGGGTAAAGCTGATGGCTGGCCCTGGCGGTGAAGCGGTTTGGACGATTGCCGACCCAGAGACTTCAATCGAGGACCGCGTTTTGGAATTGCATCGCTTAGGGGATATGTCGGTACGGGATATCGCCGAGGAAGTAGGGCTCAAGCGGTCGAAAGTCCATCGCATTATTAAGGGCCGGGCGGGGCAGATGTCCCAGTGTCCCAAAGGTAGGGATTAGAAAAGTGGGACAGTCACATAAATTCTGTTCTAAGCCGCAGACAATGCAAGCCTTGCCGACACACGGAAGTGTCCCAACCGGCATTTTCGATGGGACAGGCGACGGGACGGCGGGGAGCGCCGCGGAATTGCTGCGCCAAAGAGCCGCAAAGATGCGCCATGCTGTCGTCTATGACCGGGTCGTAGATGCCGATGGCCGCATCGAGGCAGAGCGCGAGTTTCATTACCTCACCTGTCTGCGTTGTGATCTTGAGCGCCTAGCCGACTTCATCGAAGGGAGGAAAAATTGCACATGATTGGTAAATTCTTCCCATTCGGAATCTCGCAAATCCCCTGTGTTTTAGCGGCTATTGTGCGTGTGAAGGGTGACGGCTTCGCAAAACAGCGTAATCACCCTTCGCGTCACCCTCGCGTTCACCTAAGCGTTTCAGCAAGTACATTAAGAATTAAACAGTTCGCCATGACAGACTCGGCATTTTGGCCGCAGCGTGGGCGCGTGTTGGGCTGGAACGACCCCACCTTTTGCCTCGCTTGTGCGCCCAAAAGGGTTTGCGGGGTCGTTCCAGCCCACACGTACGCATCGACGGAAATCATGGTGCATACACCTACACGCTGATGGCCACTGTCGCAAAATTCGGCGCCGTGCAACCCAGCGCATCCGTTCGTCTGGACCCCGGCGACATCCTCACACCAGAGCAACTCGCAGAACGCTTGCAGGTCAAGGTCGGATGGGTGTATGAGAAGAGCCGTGCAGGTGGGCAGCATGGCAGCAATCCCCTTCCCGTCCTTCGCTGTGGGCGCTACCTGCGTTTTTCCTGGCCGGATGTTTGCGCCTGGCTTCGCTCTAATGATTCCCCTTGACAATGCGATATAGGTCTGTATCATAAAGGCATGGAGGGCCTAGCGAAATGAGAGAGCAAAAAGGGTACCTATTCCACCAGGGTCCTAGCTGGTTTCTGCGCTATTGCGATGACGTGATGCAGCCGGACGGTACGATCAAGCGGAAGCTGGTGTGCAAAAAGCTCGACGTGGAATATGGCGGTGAGTATCGGACGGCGAAGAGCGTGCAGCCTTTTGTCGATCAGATTCTGGCCCCGCTCAATTCCGGCCTGCTCAACCCGCAGAGCACGATGCTGGTTTCTGAGTTTGTCGATAAGGTCTACCTGCCTGAGTACGTCAAAAAGAATCTCCGCGCGGCGACTCAAAAGCAGTACGGCGACGTTTGGGAAAACCATCTCAAGCCGCGCATGGGGAAACTCACCCTTCGCACTTTCCGCACGGTACACGGCGAGCAGATGCTTGCGAAAATCGCGGAGCAGGCGAAGCTAGGCCGTAGTTCCTTGCGTCACTGCAAGGCTTTCCTCTCTGGCACGTTCAAGCAGGCCAAGCGGCTAGGAATCCTCGACGGCATCAATCCCATTCAGGACGTGAGCATTCCGCGCGTGCCTGAGTCCGAAGAGGACACTTACGCCTACAGTCTGAGCGAAATTAACGCCATGCTTGCGGTTCTACCCGAACCGGCGTGGACGGTCGTGCAAACCGCGGCATGGACAGGATTCCGCAAGAGCGAATTGCGCGGCCTCACCTGGGCGAGTTTCGATGGCAAGGAATTGCGAGTGGAGCGCAGCGTGTGGAATAGCACCGAGAGTGAGCCAAAAACAAAGCGCAGCCGCGCGCCCATTCCGGTAGTGAAGCGGCTGGCCGATACGCTCGAAGTCCACAAACTCCGTGCGGGGAAGTTGGCGCAACCCACCTTGCCGATCTTTCAGGCCGGAAACGGCAAGCCTCTCAACCTCGACAATCTGGTGCGGCGCATCATCGTCCCCGCGCTATCGCCGTGCGCAGTCTGCAAAAAGCAAGAGGACGAACACAAGGCCGAAGGCCATTTGTACCAGCGGGATAATTCCCTTCCCGAGTGGCACGGCTGGCACGCATTCCGCCGCGGACTCGCGACAAATCTTCACACTCTGGGCGTGGATGACAAAACGATTCAGGCGATCTTGCGCCACAGCAATATCGGGATAACCCAGAACATCTACATCAAGAGCGTGAACGAATCACAGGTAAACGCGATGGATGCGTTGAGCGAAAAACTCGAAACTTGCAACGACCTTGCAACGAAGCGGATTCAGTGAATGACTAAGTCTTTAAGAATGTGGAGCCGAGAGTGGGAGTTGAACCCACGACCTGCCGATTACGAATCGGCTGCTCTACCACTGAGCTACCTCGGCCCGCTCTAACGACAATAGCATTCGCGGAAAATTACTGTCAATTTATCCACGAAAATGGCGTTCGCTCAGCGCGAGAAGGGATACATCGCCCATCCGATTCCCACGCCGATCAGGAGAAAAAGGAACAGCGACCACACGATATATTTCACGCGCTCGATCGGTCGCCGCCGGCCCAGGAAGCCGAACGCGATGGAAATCAGCACCGCGAAGAGCAGCATGGATTGCAGGTGGCTGATTTTGAATCCCATTTCCAGGGTCATGCCTTGCGTCCTCGGGCTGCTTCGTAGGCATGCAACGCCGCCAGCAGATTGAGTATGCCCGCCGTGGCCAGGAAGCGCGTCCCGTAATCCCCGCCAGCATGTGACACGTCCGCACCGTGCGTTTCGAGCGATCTGGCCATCAGATAAAACGTTCCAGCACCCAGATCCGCCAAATAGCCCAGCGAATCGAACGCATCGTTCCCGCTGGAAGTAAAAACATTGCCGCGCATCCCCGCGCCAAGAATCACAAGCATGCCTACCGTCAGAAAACACGCCACCGCGCGGCCCCACATCTTCATGAGGGCGTGGCCCAATCCAGGTACCAGCCATCCGGCCACGCCAATGACGAAAGCCACCGCCTCGCTTCTGGAATCCTGCGGCGGCGCTGTTGATGCTGCTGTCTCGTCTGCCATGCTCTTCCTTCGACTCCCGTCCTATGCCAGCAACGCCAGAATTTCTTTCTGAATCGCCCCCGTCACGCGAGCCTCGCGATCGCCGACGTACACGTTGACTTCGCTGCGCACCCCGAATTCCGGTAGATAAATTCCCGGCTCGATCGAATTGCAGGTCTTCGGAATCAGGCGCCTCACGTCATGCGTTTCCAGTCCGTCCATGTTCACCCCGTTGCCATGCACTTTTTCCCCTATGCTGTGACCGGTGCGATGGAAGAAATATTCTCCGTAACCCGCTTTTTCGACCACGCGGCGCGCCGCCTTGTCTACCTGCCATCCTTGTAACGGCTTCCCCGCCGCGACGTGTTTGCGAATCAATTCGGTCGCCGCATCGCGCGCATCGCGCACCACCCCGAACACCTTCGCATATTTTTCCGGAACTTTCCCGCCCAAGTAACCCATCCAGGTGATGTCGTAATACACGCTTCCAGGCGTCTTCTTTTTACCCCACACATCCATCAAAAGAAGATCGCCCTCGCGAATCGGCGCGGCGGAGTCCTCCGTCGGTCCATAGTGGGGATCGCTGGCGTGGGCATTCACGGCGATATCCGGTCCTTCTTCGGTCCATAGCCCCGCGGCTGCGAATTCCTTCAGTATCCAGCTCTTCAAATCGAATTCCGTCAGCGTTTTTTTTTCGCGCACGCTTTTCGCCGCAATCTGGAAGGCTTCGCGCACTATCCGGTCGATGATCGCTCCGGCGGAAAGATGCGATTCGAGCTGCTCCGCGCTCCAGCAAGCTTCGTACTTCTGCACCAGGTCCGCCGAACTCACCACTTTCGGCCCGCAACTGCGCACCAGTTCAACGGTCCCCGCATCCACCATCGACACGTAGGGAATCGCGTTCTTCGGAGAATATTGCATGGCCACGCTCCTCGCGCGGCCAAACATCTTTTTCAGGTTGCTGCGCAGTTCATCCTGCGCTGAGTAATACAGCGTCTCCCCGGGCAACGCCGCCAGCGACTGCGTCTCAATCTTGTGCACCAGCTTTTTCGGCGTTCCCTTTGCCGGGACAAAATAAAACCACCTTCGTGTCCTCATTCCCTCAGGCAGGGCCAAAATGTTTTGGGCAATGGGATCGCGTCCGCGAAAATCATAAAAGAGCCAACCATCGATCCTTGCGGCCCGCAAATCGCTCTGCATTTCTTGAATATCTGCGCCCATCAGGGAATTAGCTCCGTCGCCTGAACATTGATTGCGCTGCTTTTAAGCGTCCTGTACCAGCAGCCCCAATACCTGCTGTCGGGTCACACCGCGGATTTCGACGCGCTTCGTGCGGCTTCTTTCGCCGCTCAGAATTCTAACAGCCGACTTGGGCGTAATCAAAAGCTCCGCCAGGAATTCCACCAGCGCCTCGTTTGCCCGGTCCTCCACCGCCGGCGCTCGCAGCCTAACCTTTAACGCCCCTCCCATTCTCCGGCAATCTCGTCCTTGGTAGCTCGCGGCTGCACTCTCACTGAAAAAATCACGGCGTCTTCACGCTCTTGGACCTCCAGCATTTCACTCCTTACGATTTCTTATCTAACGTCGCGAGCCCCAAACAGGGCCGTGCCTACGCGCACTTCGGTCGCGCCTTCTTCGATCGCCACTTCAAAATCGTGGGACATGCCCATTGACAGCACAGGTAAGGCGACCCCTAGTTTCCTTGTCAATTCGTCGCGCAGCTCTCTCAACCGCCTGAAATAAGGCCGGACTTGCTCGGTCTTTTCCAGAAATGGCGGAATGCACATCAGTCCCGCAAGCTCCAAACGGGGAAGTTCGACCACCTTTTCCGCCAATGCCGCAAGCTCGCTAATTTCCACGCCGCTCTTTGCCTCTTCCGGCGCAACCCGCACTTCTATTAGCACCCGCAATTTGCCGGCGATGCTGGCCTCGGCCCGCGTGCGCTCCAGCCGCTGCGCGACGCCAAAATCATCGATCGAGTCCACGCTGTGAAACAGCCGCGCGGCCCGCGCCGCCTTATTGCTCTGCAAATGGCCGATCAGGTGCCAAGTCCCCTCCAACCCTCCCGTACCCGCACGCTTCCCTTCCCACTCCTGCACGCGATTCTCCCCAAAATGCCGGACCCCCGCTTCATACCCCTCGTGGATAGTGCTCGCCGGATGCGTCTTCGACACACCGATCAGGGTAATCTCATCGACGCGCCGCCCCGCGCGCGCCGCCGCACCGGCAATTTTCTCTTGAACTCGCAGCAGATTTTCCCGTACCGAAGTTTGCGTCATGTTCGAATCCGCATCCTAGCACGCCCGACATTGCAGCGCGGAGTCTCTGCGGTTAGACTGGCTTTCGGCCGCCGAAGAATCCGCGGTCAAACCAAAATGACCGCTCCCGGAAAACTCATCGCCGTCGAAGGCATCGATGGCAGTGGCAAGCGCACGCAAGTCGAGCTCCTGACGCTTACCCTCAAGGCGCGTGGCCACTCTGTCTATTCCACCGGCTTTCCTCAATACGATTCCTGGTTCGGCAAGATGGTCGGCCAATTCCTGAACGGCGATCTCGGCCCGCTCGAAAGCGTTGACCCCCACTTCACCGCCCTGCTTTATGCCGGCGACCGCTTCGAAACCAAGCCTAAGCTCCAATCCGCTCTGCTCAACGGCCAAATTGTTCTGGTGGACCGCTACATCGCTTCCAATCTCGCCCATCAAACCGCTCGCGTCCCCCCGGCCAAGCGCTCCGAATTCCTCCAATGGATCGAGCATCTCGAGTACTCCATCTACGGCCTTCCCCGCGAAAACCTCATCCTCTACCTGCGCGTGCCCCCGCAAGAAGCGCAACGGCTCGTCGAACGCAAGTCTGCCCGCAGCTACACCTCCGCGAGCAAAGATCTCCTCGAAGCCAGTCTTCATCACCTCGAAGATGCCGCCGAAATGTACGACTCGCTTTCTCGCAGCGCGCCCTGGGCCACCATTCAGTGTTTCGATGCCACCCTCAGCGCCATTCGCGAACCGGAAGAGATCGCCAGGGACGTTCTCGCCGCCGTGGAGGAAATCCTTTCTTCAGCTCCCGCGGGCGAGGGGCGTTGACCCGTGGGTCTCTCCGAATTTCTCGGCAACGAACGCATCGTCGCGGCGCTCCGCGGCGCTCTCCGCAGCAAACGTGTGCCCCACGCGTTGCTTTTCACCGGCCCGCGCGGCGTCGGCAAGTTTACTCTCGCGCGCATGTTCGCCCAGGCCGCCAATTGCGAACGCCTCAAGGACGACTTCTGCGGTGAGTGCGCCACCTGCCGGCGCATCTCCCTGCTCGCTGATCCGCAGACCCTTATCGAACAAGGTCTCACCGAGCGAGGCGAGAGCGCCGACGCAGCAACCGTCGAGCGCGTCCCTCTAATCCTGCAATCGCATCCTGACGTTTGGGCCCTTGTGCCCGATCCGGTCCGGCTGAAGAGCCCCGTAGCGCGTCCCATGTTGCGTGTGGGCCAGTTGCGCGCCGTGCAGCGCGCCGCCTACTTTCAACCCATGGGCCGCCGCCGCGTCTTCATTCTCGATGGCGCGGAGACCATGCACCAAAACGTCTCCAACGTTTTCCTAAAGATTCTCGAAGAACCCCCCGGCTCGGCCACGCTGATCCTCACCGCTCCTTCGCCGTATGCACTTCTGCCCACCATCGTTTCCCGCTGCTTGCAATTTCATTTCGCCCCGCTCCCGCAAGCGGCCGTGGAAACCATCCTGAAAGAAAAGACCAATCGCAAACCCGCCGAAATCAAACTCGCCGCGCAACTCGCCGAGGGCAGCCCCGGCCTCGCCATCGAAATGGATATCGACGCCGCCGCCCAGCGCCGAAAGAGCGCCCTACGCATCCTCGAACGCGCTGCGCAAGGCCGTGGTTTCGCCCAGCTATTCTCAGAAACCTCAGCCCTCGCCAAGGACCGCGATATTTCCTTCGAGGACCAGATCGCCGTCTTCTACGGCCTGCTCACCGATCTCCTGGAACTCACGTCCAAATTGAAGCAGCCCGTCCTGCGCAATGCTCCGCTCGCGCGAGAATTGGAATTTCTTTCCAAATCCGTGGATTCTGCCTGGGTGCTCCGCGCCATCGCCGGTTTTGACGAACTTTTCGCCGGCGCCCGCCGCAATTTGAACCGCCAACTCGGCCTCGACGCCCTGGCTGCCTCTCTGGCGCCAGCAAATCCGCGCGGTCCCGCGCCCCGCCCCTGATCACCGCTGCCCAATATTCGCCATTCCAATATTAAATCGCTACACTGTAACCCTCGGCCTTCCGCTTGCATCTCAATGAGCAGATACGCCACCCCGCTAGCTTAGAAGGAGCAGTCATGGTGAACCGTCGCATGTTTCGTCCGGGCTTCCCGGACGTCAAGGAGCCGAGCGTTCCCCGCCCTCAGCACAACGGTCCGATCCCCAACAAGAAGCCCGCTCCACCTGAAACGACCCATGCTGAGAATTTTTACTGGGTCAAGCAGATGCAGTCCCACACTCCGATGGCCGTCGTCCTCGACAATGGCGAAATCCTTCGCGGCACCGTCGAATGGTACGACCGCGACTGCATCAAGCTCACGCGCCAGGGCAGCCCCAACCTGCTCATCTTTAAGCGCGTGATCAAGTATGTCCACAAGGATGGCGAGGAATCCGCACAGGGCGGCGAAGAGTAAGCCGTCGCAACTTTCTACTTCTGAAGGGAATGCCCGGCAGTGGCTCCGAAGGTTAGCAGCGCCTTAGCCGCAAGTGACCCGTTTTCATTGAATATTTCGCACTCTGTCACAACAAAATTTCTCCCCGCCCGCAGTACTCGCGCGTCCGCCTTGATGCGTCCGCCCGGCACCGGCTCCAGGTAATTGATGCTCAGCTCCACGGTAGCGATCTCCGTCCCGTTGGGCACGGTCGTATAGGCCGCGATCGCCGCAGTAGTATCCGCCAACGCCGCCAAAATCCCCCCGTGCACCACGCCGTGAATCTGCTTGTGGCTTGGCCGAACGTCCAGCCGGAAAATCGCCCGCCCCGCCTGCACGCTTTCCACGTCAAATCCCAGCAGTTCCGTCGACCGGCTTTCCTTGATGCGCCGCCGCACCATCTCCGTAATCCGTTTTTCCTCCTGCGACATTTTCTTCGTCATAGTGTTTTCTAACCGTCAAGACGCCGTCACCCCTCCATCGAGCGGAATCGCCGCCCCCGTGAGCCACGACGATTCCTCCGAAGCCAAAAACACCGCCATCTCCGCCACATCCTCCGGCCGCCCCAACCGCCCCAGTGGAATCGTCGCCAGCCGCGCCTTCAGTCTCGCCTGTCCCTGTTCCGTCTCGTCGAACACGCCCTTCACCAGCTCCGTCTCCACAATCGAGGGGCAAGTGCAATTCACTCGGATTTTTTCATGAGCATGGTCGAGCGCCATGGACTTCGTCAACATTGTCACTGCGCCTTTTGAAGCCGAATACGCCGCGCGATCTTTCACCGCGAACAACCCCAGCACCGACCCGATATTCACGATCGCTCCACCGCCGCATTTCCGGAACTCCGGCAACACGGCCCGCGACATCAGGAACGGTCCCTTCACATTCACGGCCATCACCCGGTCCCACTCCTCCTCACTGATCCCCTCCACCGTCGACACATGCAGCGTCCCCGCATTGTTCACCAGCACATTCAGCCGCCCAAATCGCTCCACCGTTCCCTTCACCGCTCGTTCCACGTCCCGCGCCCGCGTCACATCGCACTCCATCGCCAAGCCCGCCCCGCCCTGCTTCTGTACCTCCCCAATCACCTCGCGCAGCTTTTCCAACCGCCGTCCCGCCACCGCTACGCTCGCTCCTTCCCGTGCAAACGCCAGCGCCGTCGCCCGCCCAATTCCCGTCCCTCCGCCCGTAATCAACGCCACCTTGCCCGAAAGTCGTGTCACGGTTTTCCCCATCCCCGCGTCTAATAGGAGCGTCGCACCGCCGCCTCTGTCCCCCTGCGGTGCGTAAATTTAGTGGTACGTTCCAAGCGGCCCGCGCGACTCTAGCATCCAGCTGCCTAGCCGGCAAGCCGTTGTAGTGGCGGGTCTTCAGACCCGTGGTTTTCTGTTTTGTGGTTACAACCCGCTGCATTCGAATCTGTTGTATCGTAGCGGCTCAAATTGACTTGACGAAAACTCGAAACCGTCCCATGCGCATAGGCATAACCTGTTACCCCACCTACGGCGGCTCCGGCGTAGTCGCCACCGAGCTCGGCATGGAACTCGCCGCCCGCGGCCACGACATCCATTTCATTAGCTACGCCCCGCCCATCCGCATGAACCCCAACGACCCACGCATTCATTTCCACGAAGTCGAAGTCGTCTCCTACCCCCTCTTCGACCACCCGCCCTACACCCTCGCTCTCGCCACCAAAATGCTCGAAGTCTTCGAGTCCGAATCCCTCGACCTCCTCCACGTCCACTACGCGATTCCCCATTCCGTCAGCGCCCTGCTCGCCCGCTCGATGGCCGCCCCGCGCCGCCTCCCTTTCGTCACCACTCTCCATGGCACGGACATCACTCTCGTCGGCAGCAACCGCAGCTATCTCCCCATCACCCGCTTTTCCATCGAGCAGAGTGACGGCGTCACCGCCATCTCCAACTATCTCCTTAAGCAAACCATCAAAGAGTTCGACATCAAGCGCCCCATCGAAGTCATTCCCAACTTCGTCAACTGCGATCTCTACAATCGCACCGCCGACAAAGGTCTCGCCTCCCAATGGGCGCCCAACGGCGAACCCATCCTCATGCACCTTTCGAATTTCCGCCCCGTCAAGCGCCTCACCGATGCCGTAGAAATTTTCGCCATCGTCCGCGCCAAAATGCCCGCCAAGCTTGTCCTAATCGGCGACGGCCCCGACCGCGGCGCCGCCGAATACCTCGTCCGCAAATATCATCTCCAGAAAGAAGTCTTCTTCCTCGGCAAACAAGACGGCGTCTACGAAAAGTTAGCCGCGGCCGATCTGTTCCTTCTCCCCTCCCAGCTCGAATCCTTCGGCCTGGCCGCGCTCGAAGCCATGGCCTGCGAAGTTCCCGTAATCGCCACCAACGTCGGCGGTGTCCCCGAAGTAGTCGAGCACGGCGTCGACGGTTTTTTAGTGCAGCCCGGCGACGTCAAAGAAGCCGCCCGCTACGCCATCGAAATCCTCTCCCGCCCCGACCGTGGGCGCGAAATGGGCAAAATCGCCCGCATCAACGCCAAGAAAAAATTCTGCGCCAACGACGTAATCCCCGCCTACGAGTCCTACTACAAGCGCGTCCTCGACGAATCCTGACTCCCGTGTGAATGTTCGAATTCTCTATCAGATTGCAAACTTCGCCCAGCCAGTTCCTGCCTGGCCGCCAAAATCGAAGCCAGGAATTGCCCTTGAGGACATTCGGGGACCTTATTACCGCATCACCGCCGCGATTCCGGCGGCACCAGGTTGTTCGCGCGGTAGTAGACCACCAGCTGGCCGAAGTGCTCGGTGCTGTGCTCGATGGCGGCGATCCAGATGTAAGAATTGTGGACCACGTGCTTTCCGGTTTCCCACCCGAATGGCGTCGTTTTGTCCAAGCCGGCATCGCCCTGCTGCTTGATCACCGCCGCGCCGTCGGCGACGGCTTGCTCTATGAGCTTCACGACATCGGCTTTTGTTTTGTAAGTCTCGCGCGAGGGGTTGTGCTTGTCTTTGCCAAAGTCAGGCCCGATGCTTGATCCGGAAACTCTGCTAATCAGATCGTAATCGACGGCAGCAACGTGTAGGAGATTTTCGCCAAAGGTGCGCTCGTCTTTCTGTACCTTGAAATCGTACTTCTCTTCAGGAAAATCCTTGGCCATGGCGATCAGCTTGTTTCCGATCTGGTTCCACCACTCGAGGGTCTCGTCCGCACGGGAACGCGCGGGACCTGTAGTCTGATTCTGCGTTTGGCCCTGAGCGTAAAGACTCGTCCCGGTGAGGGCGAGTAGAGTAACTACAACTAGCGCAAGCAAAGACCGCTTCATCGGGAGTTCCTCCTTTGGATTGGCAACAACGCGACCATGCCAATCAGTCCGATTTTGCGCGGCTGGCCGGCGGCACAATTCCGTTCATCCGCAGGTATTCGACCATCTGTCCGTAGTGATCAGAAGCATGAGCGACGCCAAATTCAGCCAAGTGCAGCCGGGAGGATTTGCTGTGTTCCGGGGCCTGCAGCATATTCTCAGGAGTCAACGTGGACGCGGCTTTGTGACCTAAGGCAAAAGAATCCTTCAGAAACTTGAGGATGTCGGCTTTGCTCTTTAGGCTTTCAGGACCGTTCCCGTCCTTTATGCTTTCGGGCACCTTATCGCCGGTAAGCGGCGACCATATGAAGTAATTGGAAGCGCCGATATGCTTGACCTGCACTGCAAACGTGCGCACACCCTTGTACTCGCTCCCGGGAATGTTTAAGTTCTCGGGCGAGAAGTTGAACTTATCTTCGGGCATGGCTTCCGCAATCTCGAGAATCTGCTTTTCGACCGCGCTGATCTCGCGATCCACGAGTGAAGCTATGGTTGGCGGCTGCTGCGGCTGTTGCGCTTGAGGAGCGCTCGCGGCGGCGGTGCCCTGTACGCGTTGTCCCAAGGCGGCCACGGCGAAAATGGTCGCTGCCGATAACAAGACGATTCGTATTTGTTTCATAAGCGTACCCCGCCCCCCTTAGACGAAGCAAACGCTAACTCGTTTTAAGGAAGCGGATAAAAATGTCCACCCTTGATCGCGCGTCCATCGAGGCTGGTCCAACTATTCGTATCTCAGCGCGACCAGCGGATCGACGCGCGTAGCGCGCCGGGCCGGAATGTAGCACGCTGCCAGAGCGACGAACGAGAGGAGCAGGGACACGCTTATATAAGTGAGAGGATCTGTCGGCCCAACCCCGACCAGGAACTCGCCGACAACACGCCCAACCCTGACAGCGATCAGCAGCCCCAGCGCCAGACCGACTCCGACAATCGCCAGCCCCTGCCGGGAAATCATCCACGGAATGTTCTTCCGCTGCGCGCCGAGCCCCACGCGCACTCCGATTTCCTGCGTCCGCTCTCCCACTGCATAAGCCATGACACCGTAAATGCCGACAACCGCGAGCGTGAGTCCCAGAAGCCCGAGTGCTGCGGTAAGCTCCGCTCCTAAATTGAATAACAAAAGTCCGTTGGCGCCGTTGCTAACGACCTCGGTCATCGAGCGCACGCTCAAGACAGGCGCCGTAGGCGCTATCCTCCGGACCGCAGCTAAAACTTCTGGCGCGATCGCTTGCGGCGGACCCGCCGTGCGAATCTGCAGTGTCTGTACGGAGGTATAGCTCTGCGAGATGGGAACGTAGAATGCGGGGCCGCCCCGGTTCTGACTGCTTTCCTTGACAACTTAGGAGAGTGTGTTGTAGCCTCCTAATCTTCTTAGGAGAACGCATGACTGGCCAGGCTCAGCTCCTTCCCGGCACTCTCGATCTCCTTATTCTGAAGGCCGTTTCTCTCGGCCCTCTCCATGGTTATGGTGTTCTTCTGCGCATAGAACAAATTTCTCGTGGAGCCTTGCTTGTCGAACAGGGCGCGCTCTATCCCGCCTTGTATCGCCTGGTGCGCCGGGGACTTCTCAAAGCAAGCTGGGGGACATCCGACAACAACCGCCGGGCTAAGTTCTACGAGCTCACTGCCGCGGGCCGCAAGCGTTTGCGACAGGAAGCCGACGGCTGGAATCGCCTCGTTGCCGCAATCGCCTCTGCTCTCGGCGCCCGGCCGGAGGAAATATGAGACTCTTGGCCTTCCTTCGTTCATTTGCTTCCGCCTTTTTTCTTCGTTCTCGAATCGAGGCCGAGATGGACGAGGAGCTCCGCTCTCACATCCAAAGTCGCGCCGACGATCTGGAACGGTCGGGCGTGTCCCGCACTGAAGCGGAGCGCCTCGCACGGCTCGAATTCGGCGGCTATCAGAAATTCAAGGAGGAATGCCGCGAAGAGCGCGGCGGCTTCTGGATCGAGACGGTGTGGACGGACATTCGATTTGCGCTCCGCATGTTGCGCAAATCCCCGGGCTTCACGGCCGTTGCGATTCTGACGCTAGCCCTCGGCATTGGGGCGAATACCGCAATCTTCAGCGTGGTCAACGCGGTCTTGCTGCGGCCGCTTCCTTATCCAAATGCAAACCGTCTGGCCATGATCTGGTCGACATGGGGGAATGAAACGCGCGGGCCGGCTTCCGGTCCGGAGCTGATTGAGCTACGCAAGCGCAGCCGCGCATTTGAGGAAATTGCCGGAATATGGGTAACCGGCGGCACGATTATAGGAACCGTCGAGCCGGAGCAAGTGCGATTGGCTCTTACGGCTGCGAATTTTCTGCCATTGCTGGCCGAAAAGCCGCAACTCGGACGTTTCTTTGCGCCCGGCGAAGACCGCAGCGGCGCCGCTCCACTCCTCATTCTGACGGATGGCCTATGGCACCGGCAGTTCGGCGCGAATCCGGGCATCGTTGGGCAAACCGCGCGGTTGAACGGGAACAACTTCACGATTGTTGGCGTTCTGCCGCGAGATTTCAAGCTGCTGTTTCCCGATAGCAGGATGGCAGACGTGCAGGTTTTCATCCCATTCCTGAATGACCTCGAGAAACAGAACCGCGACACGGGCTACATAAGAATGGTTGGCAGGCTGCGCCGGGGCGTGACGGTGGCGCAGGCGCAAAGTGAAGCGGATTCCATCGCCTCGCAACTTCGCGGTGAGGCAAAGGAATACGCCGAGCAGTCGCTGCGCTTGAGTGTATTGTCGCTTCAAGAGGATGATGTGAGGTCGGTACAGCCCGCGCTGGTTTCGCTGTTCGCCGCCGTTGTGCTGGTCTTGCTTGTTACTTGCGCGAACCTCGCTAATTTATTGCTGTCGCGCTCGGGAAGCAGAAGGCACGAAACTGCCCTTCGCGCCGCAATGGGCGCGGAGCGAAAACGCATTATCCGTCAGCTTCTGACAGAAAATATATTCCTTGGATGTCTTGGAGGAACAGCCGCGCTGGGGATTGGATGGGTGGCTCTGAAATGGATTCTCTCCCTTCAGCCGGAAGGAATTTACCTGCTGATCGCGGCGAAATTGGACGGTTGGGTCCTGGCGTTCACGCTCGCGCTTTCGATCTTGACCGGCATTCTCTTTGGCTTGGCGCCCGCGTTGTCGGTCGCTCGCGGCGACTTGGTTGAAATCTTGAAGGAAAGCGGAAAAACCACAACCACAGGAAAACCGTGGCTGCGCCAGTTGCTGATTGTAAGCGAAGTGAGCCTCGGCTGCATTCTTTTGGTGGGAACCGGCCTGATGATCCGAACGTTTACGAGCCTGCTGCGCGTGGATCCAGGCTTTCACCCGCAGAACGTCTTAACGTTTCAACTTTCCTTCCCGGGGTCGCGCTACGGCACCGTCGAGTCCTTAACTAATTTTCTCAAGGAGTTGCGAACAAATCTTTCCGCAATGCCTGGCACGCAATCTGTTGGCGGCGTTTCCCATCTCCCGCTAGATGAAGGACTCGGAAATTGGTACAGCTACTATTGGCCCGAAGGCGCGCCCGTCCAGCAGCAAAACACGGTAATGGCGGACCATCGGTCCACCCTGCCAGGATATTTTCGAAGCATCGGCGCGACGCTGCTCGCGGGCAGGGAATTTGAGGACACCGACGACGCGGTCCATACGCACGTTGCCATCGTGGACGACACAGTAGCCGAACAAATTTGGCCCGGGCAGGACGCCATCGGCAAAAAGCTGAGCGTTGAGGATTCGCCGACAGGTCCCTTCCAGTTTGAACGCGAGCCGGTGGTCGTGATTGGCGTGGTGAAGCACGTCCAGGCGCACTCCTTGACAAGCAAGGGGCGCGGGCAGATTTATTTGCCCGTGCCGCTGGCGCCGCGGCCCGTGTATTCGCTCGTCGTTCAAACTACCGCCCCGATGCAGACCTTTGCCGCCTACGTGCAGCAGGCTGTAAAGAAGCTCGACAAGGACATGCCGGTTTCAAATCTTCGCCCGCAAATGGACTACGTCGAAAAGGCCCGCGCGCAAACGCGATTCGTCACCCTGCTTGCAGGAGCGCTTGCGGCGTTGGCTCTTTTCCTGGCATGCATCGGCATTTACGGTGTGACATCCTATTCGGTGGCCCAGCGGAGCCGCGAGATCGCGATTCGCATCGTTGTCGGTGCGAATTCGGCCGACGTGGGCAGGATGGTGCTGCGCCAGAGCGGCCTGCCTGTAGTCGTGGGCGTAGTAGCGGGCTTGGCTATGGCTGCGGTTCTAATGCCCCTGCTCTCAGGCCTGCTCTTCGGCGTGCATCCAAGCGACCCGCTGACCTACGCTGCGATCTCTCTTGTGCTCGGTGCCGTCGGCGTCCTTGCGTGCTACTTCCCCGCGCGCCGCGCTACCAAAGTCGATCCCATGACCGCGTTGCGCGCCGAATAGTTCGTTTCATCTTCGAGACCAATTGTGGTCGAGTCACGACGCACTCGGAAATAACCCGCTGGGCGCCGCAGCCCTCGGTCCAAAAGCCGCGTGTTTTGAATGATTCCTGCTATTCTCTTCTCTCGACACACTGACCACGAGGAGCGATCGATGCCGCTAAAATTCCCATTGCGTTTAATTTTCATCCCGCTTGTGGCTCTGGTCGCCGCGGTCGGAACGCCTTCACGCCCCGACAATAAAGTAACGGGTGTCCGCCTCTACACCCTCGATTGCGGCCGCGCCGAATTAAAAGACATGTCCATGTTCTCCGACACCGGCGAATACAACGGCAAGTCTGGAGCCATCGCCGTGCCTTGCTTCGTGATCCAGCATCCGAATGGCATTCTCGTCTGGGACACCGGCCTGGGCGACAGCCTCGCCGAGAAGAAAGACGGCGTCGACAACGGCGGCATCCACATGACCGTCTCGGTCACTCTCGTCGATCAACTGAAAGCTCTGGGCCTTGCACCCTCTGACGTGACCTACGTCGCTTTTTCGCACTTCCATTTTGACCACACCGGCAACGCCAACCTTTTTAGCAACTCAACTTGGATCTTGAACCAATCGGAACTGAATTGGGCGCTAAGCAGCCCGACCCCAGGCGGCGTCGTTCCGGCGGTGTTCAGCGGCTACAAGACCGCAAAGACCAACATGATCAATGGCGACTTCGATGTATTTGGCGACGGGAGCGTCCGTATCCTTAGAACGCCAGGTCATACGCCCGGGCATCAATCGCTTCAGCTCCAATTGAAGAAGGCCGGAACGGTCATTCTCTCCGGCGACCTTTACCATTTGCGCGACAATCTCCTCTACCATCGCGTTCCGGACTTCAATTTCAACCGCGCCGACACCCTCGCCTCCATGGAGCGCATCGACAAAATCATCAAAAATACCGGCGCCCGCCTCGTCGTCCAGCATGACCTCGGCGATTTCAAAGCCATGCCCAAGATCCCCGCCTACCTCGAGTGAACGGCTCGCCGCGTCCGCTGCTTCCGGTCGGCTCTCACCCGTTCGTGTAGACTAATATGCGTACGGAAAAATAACCTTCATCATGGAATCAAAAAATGATGACTCCAGCCCATAAAGAGCTTCTGCAGGAATTTCAAGACTTTGCCAAAACCGCTCCCACCGCCCACTCCATCATGGAGCAGATGGCCAAGCGCCTTCACGAGAAAATGACCCGCTACAACTGGACCGGTTTTTATCTCGTCGATCCCGCCGACCCCAACTATCTCATCGTCGGCCCCTTCGCCGGGAGTTTCACGCCCAACGCCCGCATTCCCCTCGACAGGGGACTCTGCGGCGCCGCAGCCACCACCGGCAAAGTCATCGTCGTCCAGAATGTCTCCGCCGATCCCCGTTATCTCGCGGGCTCATCCCTGGTGAAGTCCGAAATCGTTGTCCCCATCTTCGCAAACAAAAAACTAGCCGCCGAACTCGACATCGAAAGCTACTTCGCCGACACCTTCACCCCACCCGAACAACAATTCATCGAATCCTGCGCCTCCATCCTGGCCACCTGCCTAGCCAAATCCCGCTGAATCCGCTTGAACAGAACGCGCCTTCTGAATCCTAATCTGGCGAGTCAGTTTTTCCTTGTCGTGGCGCAGCATGCTGCGCCTTCCTCAAAAAGCTTCCGCCACGAGCATAACTCCTCCGCGGTCGGCGTTTGCCCGGCTGGGTCGGGGCGCTCTCTGTGCCCTCAGTGTTGAGATGCCACATCACTTGACGGCAACCTCAGCCTGCGCTCGGATATGCTCCAGCACCCGCAAATGGATCCGGTGAATAATGTAGTCCGACCACAAATGCCAGTACGCCGCCGGCCACATCGTGTGCTGATACCACGTCGCCCCTTCGAGCCGCGTCCGTCCGCCGGGTAACGCAGTCAGCAAGAACTGCCCTTGCTTGGAAACAAAATACCCGTGCAAATGCGGCGGCTGAATGTTTCCGTAAGGGCTAAGCTCGTTCAGTGGCGCTGGATTTGCGGTCACGCCAAATTTCAGGAGCCGCGGCTCGTCCCAAACCTCAATGGGTTCGGCAAACGGCCCCGTCGAAAAAATGCAATGCCGCACGGCGCCAACGCCATGCCCGGAAATCTCCGCCCGAATCGGATACGCAATCCCCGCGCGAAACAGCAATTCCGTCGGCGGCGGTATCTCCGCAAACGCCACCACTTGGTTCCAAACTTTTGCCGGAGGCGCATTCACCTCAATCGCCGTGCGCACCACAAACACTTGCGGCTGCAGCGCCGCGGCGTGCTCAATGCCAAACGTCGCCGGAATCAGCAGAATCACGATCGACAGCATCGCCGGCGTCTGCTTCGGCCGCCAGTGGTGCGCCTGAATCATGTACCCCAGCATCCCGCCGAGCCCTGCGAGCCCCACTCCAAACGGCGCGGCCATCAAGACGCAGATCACCCCTTCCATAGCAACCAAAATTAGTGCCGCACCCAGCAACAACACGGGAAGGAGCGCAACCTTCAGGCAAGACTGCCAATCCCGTGGCGAATGGTAACTGTAGAGCAGCACGGAAAACATGCCCAGGCAAAACGGCAGAGCCACAAACAGCCCCCAGCCATACGCCCCAATCACCAGCGTCCCCAATAGCAGAAACAGGAGCCCCAAAACCGTCGTCAGAAAAATGGTAAGCACCGCGCTGCCCAGCGCGCTCCGCGGAATGATGTCGTCCAATGCACGCGGCCCCGGCCATGGTGCGCCTTCCGTCACGGTCGGCCGCTCCTGCGGCGGCAATGCGCAAAGCGCCAGGAAAAACAAAACGTTGACCACTGGAATAAAAAACAGCACCACCAGCCACACCGGCTTCCCCGCATCCCGCAGCCGCTGCACCGTCATCGCCACGCCCACCCACAAAAACGGAATCGAGAGCAGCAGCAGCGTCGCCAGAAATTTCGCTTCCGTGCCCGAGAGATGGTCAAGCCGCGCCGCCTTCCCCAGCGGCGCCCAGTAGTTAAAAAAACTTCTCTCGTATCCTAGAAACGAACCCGCAATGATCCGGTCAAGATTGTGCTTGATGAGTACGCCGATGAGCCCCACCGCCGCATATTTCCCGCGACCAACTTTTCCATCCCATCGCCACAATTCCGCAAATCGCATCGCCATCCGGGCCCTCCCTGGTACAGCGACTGCAACTCGTTACGAAACTCGCGTCGAAGACTCATTTGGCGGACAAGAAACTGCCGCGCAACTCCGGCTCGCGGCAATCCACCGGTATCCTTTGCGCAGAATTTCCATCATCCCGGGGATCTTGGAAATCCACAGCAGCGGCCGGCCCCACCAGATTTCGCGCGCCAGCGCCACCGCCGCGTCCGCGCCGCCGAACTGGCTTCCGTCGCTCAGCAAAAATTTCATCTCCAGCATCAATTCCTCACGCGGCAATCCCAGCAGCGCCCCCACGCGAGGATCTTGCAGCGGCGCCAGTGCCATCCCGCGCCGCTCCAGAATCGGCGCAAGCCACTTCGCAATCCTGGTGCAGAATTTGCACTCCGCGTCAAAAAACAGCCACCCCCGCGCGTGCCGCCCCTTCCCGTCCGTGTATTCACTCACCAGCGAAATCATGGTTTCTTATCCTGCTGCTTTCGTCTTGCTCGAACCTAGCAACGTGATGACTTTCCCGCGCAACTTCACCACGCCCTTCAGTGCGCCTGTCGGCATGCGGATGATCTCTTCGAACAATCCGGTCATCGCCGTCAAAAACTCCAGCATACTCTCCAGCCGCTCGCGCGTGTACGCATCGCCTTGCGGGTCGGATTTCACTTCGTGCACGCACTCCGCGAGCACCCGCAGCGTCGGATCGATCTCCCGCCGCTTGCGCTCCTCGGAAACAATCCGGAAAATCTCCCACACGTCCTTGATCGACTCGAAATGGTCGCGCCGGTCCCCGAGCACGTGAACCACGCGCACGATCCGCCACCCCTGTAGTTCGCGCAAGCTAGTGCTCACGTTCGAGCGCGCCACCGCCAGGGTCTCGGAAATCTCGTCTGCCGGCAGCGGCTGCGGCGAGAGGAACAGAAGCGCATGCACCTGCGCAACGGTGCGGTTGATTCCCCACCGGGTGCCCATCTCCCCCCAGTGCAAAATAAATTTCTGCGCCATCGGGGTTAGGGTGTTCTTCGCCGCTTGGCTCATCCTTGGCCTTCCGTTGTTTGCGTCGTTCTCGGCACTTTCGCTATATCTGTTACTTCTGTCATTACAGAATATACAGTAGTATCCGCCACTTGTCAAGCCCTTTTTACCCCTGTCCCTTTTCTGGACTTCCCCGCCTCTCGGCCGACTGTTACCGTTCTTATGGCAGCTCGTGCATATACTTGAAAAAACTCTTGCGCTAAATGCTTCAGAGCACGCGAATCGCGTTGCCTGTTTTGCAGCTTTATTCATCGCCATCTTCTGCATCTTCGCCGTGGGCGCGTCTTCGGAGGGCCAGAGTGACGACGTCGCTCTTTCTTCCGCCGTCTGCCCCCTCGTTTATCAGCTTGATCAATCCCCATCGTCGCGCGGCTACCACTACAGTTTCTTTGGCAACGGTTTCTTCATCAACGAGCAGGGCTACCTTCTCACCGCCGCTCACGTCCTGGAAAGCTTCCGCAACGGCGGCCGGCCCTACATTCTCGTTAGCCGTCCTAATAGTCCTCCACTTCTCGTGAAGGCTTCCATCATCGCCGCGGACTCCGAACACGACGTCGCCGTCCTGCTCGCGACGCCAAATCCTTTCATCGGCAAACACAGTGTGACTTTCCTGCCGCTCTCTCCCGAACCTGCTTCCCAGGGCCAATCTGTCCTTGCCCTTTCTCTTCACCCGCCCAAGCAGCAAAACGCCAACACCTTCCAAGTACCGCGCGAAGACCGTTTCTCTGGAGAAGTGCTCTCCTACGAATCCACGCAGTTCGAGAAATCCGCCCCCGCCGCCGAAGTCTTCCTCCTCAGCCATCCAGTAAACCTCGGCCAGAGTGGCTCACCGGTCCTCGCCCTTGACTCACGCGCCGTAGTCGGTCTTGTCGAAGGCCGCTGGATGCGCTCCAGCGCAGTGTCCATTGCCAAATCTTCCTCTAGGTCGCCTTCTACTCCCGGCGCCGCCGTCCCCATTCGCTACGCCATCGATCTCCTGCAACGCCAATCGATCTCGTGGCATACGCCTCAACCCTCGCCATCTTCCCAGCCAAGCTCGTCGAACTAAACGGGGCTGAGGATGGCTCTCGACCTCTGAGTGAGAGATTCGGTGGCTGGCCCGCTTGTGCTATCGTAACCATCCTTCAAACGAGGGAGGTGGATTCATGACCCCCAGCGAATTTCGCCGGCTGGCCCTCAGCTTCCCAGAAACAGAAGAGCGCGCCCACATGGACCACCCCGATTTTCGGGTGGCCGGAAAGATCTTCGCCACCCTCGGCTACCCTGAAGAGGGCTGGGCCATGGCCAAAATCACGCCTGTAGAACAGGAAATGCTGGTCAAAGCCCAGCCTAAGGTGTTCAACCCTTGCACAGGCGTCTGGGGACGGCGAGGCGCCACCAACGTCCGCCTGAAATCCGCTCGTAAGCCCACGCTGCGGCGTGCTTTGGAGGCCGCCTGGCGCCTCGCCGCTCCTGAAACCCTGGAGCGCCAATTCGACGAGAATCGCTGAAATTTCACTTCTGTTCGGAACTAATCGGCCGATAAAACGTCTATTCTCTAGCGAGTGGTCATTTGGCGCTATTGGGGGAGTCCACGTGTCAAACTTTGCGCGCAACGTTCGCTTTGGCCTTCGCTTGCTGCTCAAGAATCCAGGGTTCACGTCCGTCGCTCTGCTCGCTCTCATCCTGGGCATCGGCGCCAATACCGCCATCTTCAGCGTCGTGTACGCGACTCTTCTTTCACCCATGCCCTACCCCAATCCGGACCAGCTCGTCATGGTCTGGTCGAAAATCAATGGAGACCGCAACGGCGTTTCGGCGGGCGACTTCTTGGACTGGAAGGAGCAAAGCACCGTTTTTCAAGGCCTGTGCGCTTGGAGCGGCGGCAATTACACTCTAGCCACCTCTGATCATCCCGAACAAATCCGGACAAGGTTGACGACGCCCGGTTGCAGCAACATGGTGGGTACTCCATTCCTTCTGGGACGGGATTTTCTACCCGAGGAGGGAGAGATTGGCAGAGATCGCGCCGCCATCATGACCCACAAGCTCTGGGAAGAGCGTTTTGGCAGCGACCGCGAAATCATCGGCAAGCCGATTCGCCTGAATGGCGAGCGTTACACCGTCATCGGCGTGTTGGAGAAGGGCCAGCCCGACCGCCTCGAAGCGCAATTATTCGTTCCGCTGGCCTTCAAGCCTGAGCAGATCAACCACGAATTTCATTGGATTCTCGTGCTGGGCCGGCTGAAACCGGGAGTCACAATCCAGCAAGCCAACGCGGACATGGACTCCGTCACTCGCCACATCGGCGAAGTTTATCCAAAATCCAACAAGGGATGGGGCGCCACCGTCGAACCCTTGCGGAATGATTTCATCAGCAAAGACACAATCAAGAATCTCTGGCTGCTGATGGGCGCGGTCGGCTTCATCCTGTTGATCGCGTGCGTGAACGTCGCCAATCTCCTGCTCGCGCGCGGCACAGCGCGCCAAAGAGAAATTGCCGTCCGCGCCGCGCTGGGAGCAACACGCTGGCAACTCTTCGCCCAGTTTCTGACGGAAAGTGTCGCGTTATCCCTGATTGGCGGCGTCCTGGGCATAAGTCTCGCGTGGGGCTTGCTCAAAGTGATCGTCGCGATGATCCCGCCCTATACGTTGCCGTCTGAGGCCGACTTTCGGTTGAACCTGCCGGTGCTGTTCTTCAGCCTTGGCGCATCGATCGTCTGTGGAGTGCTGTTCGGCTGCGCTCCTGCGTGGCAAACCGCGCAGCTCAATTTGAGCGACACATTGAAGGAATCGGGGCGCTCTTCATCCAGCTCGGTGGGCCGTCATGGTTTGCGCCGTACCCTGGTCGTCGTCGAATTCGCCTTGGCGCTCACGCTCCTTGCGGGCGCGGGCCTCGTGATTCACAGTTTCTGGAAATTATCGCGCGTGGATCTCGGATTCCGGCAAGACCACATCCTCACGTTTTTTCTGCCCATCAAGAACGACCGGTTCGCCAACGCCGATCTGAACAACGGTTTTTACCGTCAGCTCATCGATAGGATTGGCGCGCTTCCCGGAATCACGGCCGTTTCCGCTTCCACCGGCATGCCCATCATCGGCACTTACTTTGGCATGCCCTTCAACCTCGCCGGACACGCCGTCGACGATCCATCCTCGCGTCCCGGCGCAGGCTTCAATATGGTGACTCCGGAATACTTCAGGACCTTTGGAATCCGCATCGATAAGGGCCGCGCGTTCACCGAACAAGACGCCGCGGGCAGCCTCCCGGTCGCGGTCGTAAATGAAACCTTTGCCAAAAAGTACTTGTCCAACGTTGATCCCTTGACGCAGCGCATCGTTGTGGAGCAATTGATTCCCGGCGTCACTAAATTAGGCCCTCCCATCGAATGGCAAATTGTTGGCGTCTACCATAACATCCATAACGGCGGCGTTCGCGGCGAAGGCTTCCCGGAAATCGATGTGCCCTTTTGGCAGTCGCCTTGGCCGCAAGCGGGTTTGGCGGTGCGCACGTTCGGCGATCCCGCCAGCATGACCAAGAGCATTACCGCTGTTGTTCACACGGTGGATCCCGACCTCCCCCTCGACCAGGTAAAAACCATGGACCAACTCGTGCACGAGTCGCTGGCCAGCGACCGTTTTTCGACCGTCCTCTTCGCCAGTTTTGCCGGCCTCGCACTGCTCCTCGCGGCCATCGGCATTTATGGTGTGATGTCATTTGCCGTTGCCCAGCGCACACACGAAATCGGATTGCGCATCGCTCTCGGCGCCAGTCCGCAGCAAGTGCTTCGCATGGTGCTTGGGGAAGGCATGCTGCTCGCGCTGATTGGTTTAGGGGTGGGGCTGGCCGGCACCTACTTTGTGGGACGCGTGATGAAGACCGTCTTGTATCAGGTCAATGCCATCGATCCCGCAGCCATCAGCGCCGTCACCGCCGTGCTGCTGGTATCCGCGCTGCTGGCGTGCTACATCCCCGCGCGCCGCGCCACACAGGTCGATCCCATGGTCGCGCTTCGCGACGAATGACTTCGTTGGGATTAGTATTTTCCGTGGAATACCGCGTGATTGATGTCCGGCCAGAACTCTTTTAACACGTTGAATACACCATCCAGGCCCACCTGTGTTCCCCAACGTTGATACGTTTTCACCCAGGTGTTGGATTGTGCCGGGTAATAGGTATTGCCGATGCCTGCGGCCGCTCCAGCGCCGACGATCTCCGAAATATTGAAAGTGCTCTTTCCCCCATCGGTTCTGGTGATGAACAGCCGACTTACTGCATAGCCTGTCCGCTTGATGAATCCACCTCTGCCCAGTGTGTAGTATCTCGGGTCTTCTTTCGTCAGTGTGGGTATGATCGCTTCCACCATGTAGTTCTCAACGCCGCCGTCGACGAAGTTGTGCCAATAGTATCGGCCATAGCCTGAACCGCCTTGCCCAAAGGACGGCTGCGATTTCTGGGCCATCGAAAGTCCCGCGAGCCCCCCTACGAGAACGAAATTGGAGTAGTCGAAAGTATCCTCCGTCCCCAGCCAGAATTTTTCCTTAAAACTAAGAGCAGGCAAATGCGTGTTGGCGCTGACCGCACGGTAATTTGGGATGATCCACAGAATTCTCTTCGATTGTTTACCTTCCTGGTTATCTGGCTTATCTGGATCTACGGGGTTGACCTTGGGCGCCGGCGCGTCTGGTACCGAGGATTTTCTTTCTGTTGTGGTGCTCGCTTGCTGACGGTCGCGGCCGACAAGCGAAACATTGTCCCACCGAACCGTTCCATTTTGGAATTGTTCAAGCGTGCTCGTTGGTTCCTGCGCTTGAACGCACGCAGTTCCCGAGATCCCTGCCAGCGCTGCCGCCATGCAAAACGATCGAATCGGTTTCAAATCTTCCCCTGCATTTGTTTTTCCTTTCTGGCCCTATTTGCTCTGCTTCTCAAGCATTTCCCGCCAGCTGTAATGTTGGATTCTTTGAACCGGCTTTTGGATGTGTTCAATTTATCCTGACTTTCCGATTTTGGGCATTGACCCGCTGCCAGACTCCTCCCAACTTGACACTAGACTCGCGCCGTCCTAACGTCTTGCGCAAGGAAAGCGGAAGTCGCACGTTTCCGCCTACTCTCAAAGATTTCCGCTTTGGAGGTACCCCATGCCATTAAGCCTGACGACGCTATCCCTGGTGGACTCGCCGGTGACCCTGCAGGAAGGGCTGAAGATTCTGGAACGCGACGATCATCGCTGCCAGTATTGCGGATTGGACGGCCGGGCCAATTTCGAGAATGCACTGGCGATGCGCGTGGATTTCGTGGTTCCGCGGGCTCGCAAAGGAAAAAAGGATCCGAGCAACCTGGTGGCCTGCTGCACTCCCTGCAACACGATCAAGGGCACGCGCGTTTACGGCAGCTTCGAGGAGGCCAAGGCCTACGTGGTAAAACAGCGCGAGGAGTTGCGCAAGAATTGGGAATCGAAGACGGCGCGGCCGATGGCCAGGTCCGCGAGAGCATAAATCGCCCGAAAGGCGATGCTCAGCGAGAAGTGCGTCAGGGACGCGCCGGAGCGTCACTCCGCGCGTGCCAGCAAGGGTTGCGTGATCACCGCTGACACGGCCCTAGGTATCCTCGCCCGGAATTCTTGCTACGAGGAGCGCGCCTTACTTCCGCGCCATTCCTTCGCCGAAATGAAGCGCATGCACGGGCAGAAGCCTTTGTGGTCGCCCGGAGCCTGGCAAGAATACTTGTGCACCGCATGGCTGCTGGCGCGGTGCCCGCAGGTGCACAACTCTCGCGCTTGCGCCGGCGAAACTACCGCCCTGCGGCCTCGCGTACCGATCACCGGCTTTGCTTCTTGTACATTCTTGCTGGTCACAGTTCCTCTCCCTTTATCTACCCTGGGCACAGCACTTCCGCCCCATGGGTCTCGTTTCTCTTAGTCTCGCATCCGCGCGGGCAGAAAGCCAAACGCCCAAGCCCCGGTGGAAGGCCTAGAATTCCACGGCTGCTCGTTGAGAGAGATGAGACTCCCCAATATTTTGCGCTTCTGCTCGCGTAACTACAACTCATTCCAGCCTAATCTGCCCCTTACTCTTCTATCTAATTATATACTTACTTCGTTTTTTCATCCTTTCGGCTCACCGAACTTCCTGCATCGTGGAGACCAGCTCCGGTATTTCAATGCGGATCACCGTGCCCTCGCCCGGCCGGCTTTGGATGTCCAGATGAAAATCCGTTCCGTATAAGACGCGCAGGCGCTCGCGCACGTTGCTCAGGCCGATGCCTTCGACGTACACATGCGGCAGCTTTTCTTCGGAGATGCCCACGCCATTGTCTTCAATCTCGATGCGCAGGCGGCCGCCGCGGCTGGTGGTTCGCAGCTCGATTTTTCCGCCGCCGAGCTTGGGGGCCAGGCCGTGCTTGAGGCAATTCTCGACCATAGGCTGGAGCAGCATGCTGGGGATAAACGCTTCCAGCGCGGCATCATCAATCTGCTTGACGATGTCCAGATTGTCTTTTCCGAAGCGCGCCACTTCGATGTCCAGGTAATCGTCGATGAATTGCAGTTCCTCGCGCAGCGGCACGAACGTTTCGTGCTTGCGCAACAGTCGCCGCAGAATGTTGCTCAGCTTCAGGACCACGCCGCGCGCCGAATCCGGATCGAAGCGGATCAGCGCCGAGACGGTGTTCAGGGTGTTAAAGAGAAAATGCGGATTGATCTGGCTGGAGAGCGCGTCCATGCGCGCTTTCAAGAGCAACTGCTGGTGGCGCTCGAGGTTCATCTCCACGCGGGTGTTGTTCCAGATTTTCAGCGGGGCGGCAACGGACATCAGCGTGGCAATCACCACCAGCACCAGCCACCAATCCAGCTTGTCGTCGGTGGCAAACAGCCACTTGGGCTTGGTCGCCAGCACCAGCGCCACGCGGCCCAGCTCGAGGCCAACGCACGCGCCGAGCGGCGCCATTTCCCACGACAATTCCGCTTTTCGCAACAGGCGCATCGTCGCTTTGGGGATGTTCAAGAAGGTGAACGGGCCGAAGTTCCAGAGGTCTTCTTTGTTGGGAATAGCCTGGCGGATCAATCCGCCGAGCAGTCCGGCGGTGGAAGCCGCGGGCATCGCCAGCCATTCGTGCGAGATCAGCGCGGGAATGGTAATGATCGCGCCGCCGATCGGCCCCACCACGCGCCCGCCAAGCAGCCCCATCAGAAAAGCGCCTTCGAGCGACAAATCCGCGAACGCATACGGAGGCCCGCCCACGAGCCGCAGCGTCACGCCGACGATCAGCGCGGGGGTCATGAACAACATTAGTTTGAGTTTTTGGTCGGGATCGCGCTCTTCGGTGAAGAGCACACGGCGAAAGGCGTTCCAGCGCGCCAGCAGCGCGGCGATGGAGGAAGCCACGCCCACCTTCAGCAACAGGGTGAAGAGCAGGTCACGAACGGAGGTGGCAGTGTCCATTTTTGGCGGCGCGTCTCAGGCTAACGCTAGCCAATCCGCTGCCCGATGTAAAGCCAGTAGCATCGGCTGGGCCCGAGCATCCAATGACAGGAAGGGAACGCATGGCTGGTCGTCGGCAGCACGGGCGAAAATCGGAATGAAAGAGTCCCTGCTATACTTCTCGTTTGCCCATGAGCGCAAAATCACGGCAAGGTAAGAAATCGCACCGAAAATCCATCGGCCCGCGGATGGTGGCGCATGCCGCGCTTCCGACGCGTTATGGCAGCTTCACAGTTTATGGCTTCCAGGGACGGGGCCCGCAGGAAGAGGCGGTCGCGCTGGTCCGCGGAAAGGTGAACGGAAAAACCGCTCCGCTGGTGCGCGTGCACTCGCAGTGCCTGACGGGCGACGTGCTAGGCTCGCTCCGCTGCGACTGCCGCGCGCAGCTCGAATTGTCGCTGAAAAAAATCGGCCAGGCTGGGGCGGGAATTCTGCTCTATCTGCCACAGGAAGGCCGCGGCATCGGCTTGATGAACAAGCTGCGGGCTTACGAACTGCAGGACGGCGGGATGGACACGGTGGAAGCCAACGAAACCCTTGGCTTCGCGGCCGACGCGCGCGACTACGAATTTTCCGCGCAAATCCTGAAAAAACTCGGCGCGACGAAAATTCGCCTGCTTTCGAATAATCCGGAAAAAGTGCGCCAGCTTGAAAGTTCCGGAATTCGCGTCGCCGAGCGCGTGCCGTGTCAGCCGCGCGTGTCAAGAATTTCGCGTGGCTACCTCAAGACCAAAAAACGAAAAATGGGGCATCTGCTGAAAGGAATCTGAAGCCTGGAGCTGGGCCTTCACCCGCCGCCCACGAATTGCACGATTTCGTAGCGGTCTCCAGGTTCGACCTTAGTTTCGATCCACTTCGGGCGCGGCAAAATTTCCAGGTTGCGTTCGATGGCCACGCGCCCAGAGTCGAGCCCCAAGTCGCGAAGCAAGTCGATCACGTTCGCGCCCGGTTTTGCCGCGCGATTTTCTCCGTTCACGACAATGGAAAGGGTTGTCTGCATTCGCTAACTCGCGGACGGGATGCGCGGCTTGCCGCGCAACTGAAAACGCAAAACCCCTTTGGAATTTCCGTGCAACGCCTCAATAACCAGCGCTGAATCGGCGCCCGCCAGCCGCGGCATGTCGAATTCGAATTCGGCCTGGCCAAAGTCGCCGGTCTGCACGGAAAACTCCGCCGCCTCGGCAGCGCCCTCGACGCGGGCTCGCACGGTCGCACCGCCCACCGCCTGATGAGCCCCATTGCGAACGGCGACTTTGAGCAACGCGCGCTTGCCGGAGAGCCAGGTTTTGGCATTGACTAGCTCGAGATGAAGCACCTGGGGTGACGAAGCGTGCGGCGCGGCGAGCGTCGGCGACCCTGATTTTTCGTCATGTGGCAAAGCGAGACGCAGCGTGCCGGTTCGAATCCCCTCGACAACGGTGTGGTGCTGTTCGTCGATACGCCGCTTCAGGGCTTTTTCGCTCTCCGGGTTCAACGGCAGCAAATCGAAGTAATTATTCGTGCGCCGGTGCAACACGCGGCCGCTGAAATAGACAATAGTATCGATAAGCGCATGGGCGGCGCCGCGGTCTTCCGTCTGGACGTGATACGTGGCGCCGCCGGCTTTGACGTTCGAATTGTGGCCGAAAAGCATTCCGCTGTTTGCCTTGACCTGCGCCCGGCCCGGAAACGCCCCGCAGGATCCTTTCCGCCTCATTTGACCGACTGGCAGTTGAATCGTTATTATAGCGCTTCAACTATGAGTGGTTCCGGTTTACATACGTACGTTCCGCTTCTCTTACAACTGCTGATGGCATCGGCGCTCGCCGGTGCGCTTACCGCCGTTTCCGTTCTGGTGGGCTGGCGCCGGCCGAGCCGGGCCAAGCAGCAGCCGTACGAATGCGGCATGGAACCCACCGGCGACGCGCGGGAGCCCTTCTCGGTCAAGTTTTACCTCGTAGCGATGGTTTTCATTTTGTTCGACGTGGAAGCCATCTTCCTGTACCCCTGGGCGTACATTTTTCGCAGTTTGCGGTGGTACGGCTTCGGGGAGATGATGCTCTACATTGCCATCCTGTTGGTCGGTTATCTATATCTGTGGAAAAAAGGCGCGCTGGACTGGCACAAATAGCCGGCGCATGCGGGATTCGAAATCGTGACGGAGTCTTCCAGTAAAAAAGCTAATGTTGTAGCCGAACGCCTGCGTTCGTGGAACCCGAAAGCGGTCGCGGAAGTTCTTGAATTTCGGGACGAAACCACCATCGTGGTGCCCCGCGAACTGCTGCGAGCCGCGGCAGAGCGCTGCCGCGAAGACGCCAGCCTGAAGTACAACCTGCTGACGGACGCCACTTGCGTGGACCGTACTCCCGCCGAGCCGCGCTTCGAATTGAACTATCACCTGGTTTCCATCCCGCGGCGGGAAAAAGTGCGCTTGCGAGTGTGGCTCGCCGGTAACGACCCCGTTGTCGATTCGCTGGTTCCCGTCTGGCCGGGCGCCAACTGGCTGGAGCGGGAGATTTTTGATCTTTTCGGCATACGTTTTCTGGGCCATCCGGATTTGCGGCGCATCTTACTTCCAGATGATTGGGAAGGCCATCCCTTGCGCAGGGACTATCCGGTGGAGGGCTATCGAGACGTGCCGAACACGGGAGAATTGTTCAGGAAGAGCAGCACGCCATGACCACCGTCGAAACCGCAGTCGGTTCAGCAAAAACGATGGTCCTCAATATGGGGCCGCAGCACCCGTCGACGCACGGGGTTTTGCGGATTTTGCTGGAGCTGGACGGCGAAACGGTGGTGAAAGCGGTCCCTGACCTGGGTTATTTGCACACCGGAATCGAAAAGTCCTGCGAGGACAAAACGTATTCCCAGGTCATCACGCTGACCGACCGCATGGATTATCTGAATCCGCTCGGAAATAACCTGGTGTACTGCCTGGCGGTGGAGAAATTGCTGGGGCTGGAAGTGCCGAAGCGCGCGCAATACATCCGCGTGATGATGGTCGAGCTGCAGCGAATTTCTTCGCATCTGGTGTGGCTGGGGACGCACGCAATCGATCTGGGGGCGATGAGCGTTTTTCTTTACTGCTTCCGCGAGCGCGAAGACATTTTGAAGATCTTCGAAATGTTTACCGGCCAGCGGATGATGACCAGCTACATTCGAATCGGCGGCGTCGCGCTGGATCCGCCGGCGGGCTGGCGGCAGCCGGTGGAACGATTCCTAAAGATGATGCCGAGCCGCGTGGACGAATACGAAACGCTGCTGACGGAAAACCGCATCTGGATCGGGCGCACCAAAGGCGTTGGATATATTTCCCCCGAAGATGCGATTGCCCTCAGCATGACCGGGCCGACGCTGCGCGCGGCGGGCGTGGCATACGACAACCGAAAAGCGTTTCCGTATTCGAGCTACGAGGAATTCCATTTTGACGTGCCGGTGCGGACGGAATCGGATTGCTACGCGCGGTACCTGGTGCGCGTGGCGGAAATGCGCGAAAGCCTGAAGATCATTCGCCAAGCTTTTGACAAGATTTCGAATGAAGGGCCGATCAAGGCGGAGGCGCCGGGAATTATTCCGCCGCAGCGCGAAAAGATGAAGACAGAGATGGAAGCGCTCATCTACCATTTCAAGATTTTCACGGAAGGATTCTCTCCGGCGCCGGGCGAGGTGTTCGTTACTGTGGAATCTCCGCGCGGAGAGCTGGGCTGTTTCATCGCCAGCGACGGTTCGCCGAAGCCGCTGCGCGTGCACTTCCGTGGCCCTTCCTACATCAATTTGCAGGCGCTGCCGAAGCTGATTGAAGGGCAATTGATTTCGGACGTCATCGCCTGCATCGGGACCATCGATATTGTTCTCGGAGAAGTGGACAGGTAAGCATGGAACTTTCCCCAGCACTTTCCGCCAAGTTTGAAAAGTTGCAGACCAGCTATCCGGTAAAGCGCAGCGCGCTGATCCCCATGCTGATGTACGCGCAGGATGAGTACGGGTGCGTCAGCGACGAGATGATCGCGGAGATCGGACGGCGGCTGGACTTGAACAACGTGCAGGTCGAGGAAACGTTGGCGTATTACTCGATGCTGCACCGCAAGCCCTGGGGCAAGCATCACGTGCAGATTTGCACCAACGTGGCGTGCATGCTGAAGGGCGGGAACGAACTTCTGGAGCGCGCCAAGAAACGTCTGGAAATCGGGAACAAGGAAACCACCGCCGACGGGGTTTTTTCATTGGAAGAAGTGGAATGCATCGGAGCGTGCACGGGCGCGCCGGCAATGCAGGTCAATTACGACTTTTACGAAAATCTTACCGCGCTCAAGTTCGACCGCATCATCGAGGAGCTCGATGCCGGCGGACACCCCGCTCCGGAACCGGTGATCTCCGGCGCGCTGCACGAACGGCACGCGCTGGAGACTCCGCTCATCAGCCGGCGCTGGGGGATGAAGGACTCGCACAAAATCGACGTGTACTTAATGCAGGGTGGCTATCAGGCGCTGGAGAAAGCGCTAAAAGAGATGACGCCGGAGAGCGTGATCGACGAAGTGAAGAAGTCGAATCTGCGCGGGCGCGGCGGCGCGGGATTTCCCACTGGAATGAAATGGTCGTTCGTGCCGAAGGATTCGCCGAAGCCGAAATACGTGATTTGCAACGCGGACGAATCGGAGCCGGGAACTTGCAAGGACCGGCCGCTAATGGAGATGGACCCGCACCAGATGATCGAAGGTATGGTGATTGCCGGGCGGGCGATTGGTTCACACCAGGGCTTCATTTACATTCGCGGCGAATACCGCTACGTGCTGGATATCGTGGACGCTGCGCTCGCCGAAGCCTATGCCCGCGGCTACCTGGGAAAAAACATTCTTGGCACGGGATTTGATTTCGATTTGCTGGCGCACACCGGAGCGGGCGCCTACGAATGCGGAGAAGAATCCGCGCTAATGGAATCGCTGGAAGGCAAGCGCGGCTATCCGCGCATCAAGCCGCCCTTCCCGGCGGTGGTGGGATTGTACGGATGTCCGACCATCATTAATAACGTGGAAACTCTGAGCGCGGTGCCGTCGATCATCCGCGAAGGCGGCGACGCGTACGCGAATCGCGGCACCCCGAAAAACGGCGGCACGCGCATGCTGTGCATCGCGGGACACATCGAGAAGCCCGGAATCTACGAAGTACCCTTGGGCATGAACATGAAAAAGTTTATTTACGATGTGGCGGGGGGAATTCCGGACGGAAAGAAGCTGAAGGCCGTGATTCCCGGAGGGAGTTCGTGCCCTCTGATGACTGCCGACGAGATCGATGTTCCGATGGATTACGATGCGGTGGCGAAAGCGGGTTCGATGCTGGGCTCCGGCGGCATGGTGATCATGGACGAAGACACCTGCATGGTGGACATGGCCCGCCGCATCATGCACTTTTACGCGCACGAATCCTGCGGTTGGTGCATCCCCTGCCGCGAAGGAACGGCCTGGCTGCGCAAGATACTGGAACGTTTTCATGCGGGCCTGGGACGCGCGGAAGACATCGATATGATCGCGGACCTGGCGAAAAACATGCTAGGCCGCACTTTCTGCCCGCTGGGAGACGCGGCGGCGATGCCCACCATCAGCATCATGAAGAAGTGGCGCGGCGAATTTGAAGAGCACTTGAAGGGACCCTGCCCCTATGAATCCGAGGAAGCGTTGCTTGTTGCGCGATAAGAATCCATGGCCGAACAGAAACTCATCAAGCTGAGAATCAACGAACGCGAAGTGCAGGTGCCGCAAGGAACGCTGGTGATTGAAGCGACGCGCCGCCTGGGGACGGAAGTGCCGTCGTTCTGCTACTACCCCGGGCTGTCGCTGCAAGCCGCGTGCCGTATGTGCCTCGTGGAAGTGGAAAAAGCGCCCAAGCTGCAGACCGCGTGCACGCTGATGGCGACCGAAGGCATGATCGTTCGAACGGACACAGAGCAGGTGCGCCAGGCGCGCAAGTACATGCTGGAATTCCTGCTGACCAATCACCCGCTGGATTGCCCGGTGTGCGACAAGGGCGGCGAGTGCGAATTGCAGGACATGGTGTTCCGCTACGGGGCGGACAGTAGCCGCTTCGTGGAAGAAAAAATTCACCGGCCGGAAGAAAAATGGTCGGAACTGGTTTATTACGATGCGCCGCGTTGCATCCTGTGCTTCCGGTGCGTGCGAGTGTGCGATGAAGGCATGGACGTGAAGGCGCTGGGCGTGGGCATGCGTGGGGCCAACAGCGTCATCATTCCGAATCGCGAGGATCACCTGGAGTGCGAAGAGTGCGGGATGTGCATCGATATCTGCCCCGTGGGAGCGCTGACCAGCGGGACGTACCGTTATAAAACGCGGCCGTGGGAGATGAATTATGTTTCGACGGTGTGCGCGCACTGTTCGAACGGCTGCAAGACCACGCTGAGCGTGCGCAACCACGAAATTCTCCGTTCGAACAACCGCGACCTCAGCGGCATCAACAAGGATTTTCTTTGTGTGAAGGGGCGTTTTGGATTTGACTTCACCAGGCACGCCGAGCGCATTCGCCAGCCGCTGGTTCGCAAAGGCGGCAAGCTTTATCCCGTTTCGTGGGAAGAAGCCGCGCAAGCCGCGGCCACGAAGTTGAAAGCGGTGTACGACGCGGGCGGCGCTAATGCGATTGGGTTCATCGGTTCGAACCGCACTTCGAATGAAGAAAATTATTTGCTGCAGAAGATGGCGCGCGCGACCTTTGGAACGAACAACATCGATCATCACCGCACCGCGGATTACACGGGATTGATCACCGCGCTAGGCGAGCGCGCCGGCGATTCCCTGCTCACCATGGAGCAGTTGTATCAATCGAAGACGGTTTTGCTGGTGGGCAACGATCCGACGAATCAGAACCCGTTGGTAGGCTGGCAAATTCGCAGCGGCATTCGCCACTTTGGCACGAAGCTATTCGTCATCAATTCGAACGAAATCAAGCTGAAGCGCAAGACCACGCAGTTTGTGAAAGTGGACGCGGGGCAAGAAGCGGCCGCGCTGCGTTGGCTGGCGCATGAGGAAGGACAGCTTTCACCGCCGCTCGTCGAGCAACTCGTGCTATTGAAAGCCGGGCTCGAAGCCGAGAGCGATGTCGCGGTTGTATTTGGCGCGGAAGTTTCCGGCGCGGCGATCTCGCAGTTGGTGGCTTTCGGTTCGAAGCTGCCGGGGAAAACGCGCTACATGGCGCTGGGCGATTACGCCAATTCGCGCGGCGCGGCGGACATGGGCGTTTTGCCAGACCGTTTGCCGGGCTATGCATACATAGGCAATCCGCATGCGCACGAATCCTTTGAGAAAATGTGGGGATGCGGGGCGATTCCGACGAAGCCGGGGCTGACGGCGCCGCAAATGGTTGAGGCGGCGCAAGGCGGCAAGCTGAAGGCGCTTTACGTGGTGGGCGCGAATCCGCTGGCGCATTTCGGCTCGCCAAGTTTGGGCCGCGGCGGCCTCGATTTGCTAATCGTGCATGAAATGTTCCTGACGGAGACGGCCAAGGCCGCGGACATTGTTTTTCCGGCGGCTTCGGCGTATGAGAAAGACGGCACGGTCACCAACACTTCGGGCGAAATTCAAATGCTGCACAAGGGCGCGGAAGTGATGGGGCCGCGGAGCGACTTCGATCTGCTGAGGATTTTGTCGCATCAACTGGAAAAGCTGGGGCTGGGAAAAGCGTTTCATTACAAAACGCCCGTGGCGGTATTCGAAGAAATTCGCAAGGGCGTGAGCGGGTATGACGTGCAGGGCGCGGGGCTGCTGCTCGGCGGGGCGGAGCCGACGCGCGTGCAGTTTGCGCGAAATGGGCACGCGCCCTACGACGTGCCAGTGGGATTGATTCGCTCCGCGAAAGACACTCTGTTTACGAGCGGGACGCTGGGGCGCTTCTGCACGATGATGGAATCCCTGCCGGAGGCCAAGACCGCGCCGTGAATTCCTTCTTGAATACGAACGCGGAGTTGTTGATCACGGTCGTCAAGATCGCGCTGCTGCTGTTCATCGTGCTGACGGTGAACGCGTATCTGACGTGGTTCGAACGGAAAGTCGTGGCGCACATTCAGTCGCGCTGGGGACCGCACCGCGTGGGCCCGCATGGATTGCTGCAGCCGCTGGCGGACGGCGTGAAGTTTCTTTTCAAAGAAGATCCAACTCCGGCCGGCGTGGATAAATTTGTGTACTACCTTGCGCCACTGCTGGCCCTGGCGCTGGCGCTGACGGCCATCGCGCTTATTCCCTTTGGGCCGGACCCGATCCGCTTGTTGGGGCACGACATTTATCTGGGGATCGCACCTCCAGACGTCAACATCGGGATTCTGGGATTGTTTGCGATTACGGCGCTTGGGGTTTACGGCGTGGCGCTGGCCGGATGGTCATCGAACAACAAGTATTCTTTGCTCGGCGGGCTGCGCAGTACAGCGCAGATGATCAGCTACGAGCTGGCGATGACGATGTCCGTGGTCGGTGTGCTGCTGATGGCGGGCAGCTTCAATTTGAAGAAAATTATCGAGGCGCAAGCACATCCTCAGCACCCGGAATTGGGGATTTTCGGCTGGAACATTTGGCCGCAGTTTCTGGGATTTTTTTGCTTTTTCGTTGCGGCAATTGCCGAAACGAATCGGGCACCTTTCGATCTGCCCGAGGCTGAGTCGGAGCTGGTCGCGGGGTTTCATACCGAGTACGCCAGCTTCAAGTTCGCGATGTTTTTTATCGCGGAATACACCAGCATGATCACGGTTTCGTGCCTCTGCTCGATCCTGTTTTTCGGCGGATGGCTGTCTCCCTTCCCCGCTTCGTGGACGTTCACGCATTATGTGCCGCCGGCGATCCTGATTTTGTTCGGCTTGTGGGTGATTTGGGACGGGCTTCACTATGAAACAATTTTTGGCCGAATGATACTGCCGGTCATTGGGTTGGTATTCGCCGGGCTGGGCGCGGTTTTTATTTTATTGCCCCGTGTGAACGAATTTATTCAGGCGCCGTTCTGGCTGCTGTCCAAGATTCTTTTTTTCCTGTTCGTGTACGTTTGGATGCGCGGGACGCTGCCGCGTTTCCGCTATGACCAGTTGATGGCGTACGGGTGGAAATTGCTGCTGCCGCTCTCGATCGTCAACGTGATTATCACCAGCTTTGTGATTCTGGCGAAGATGCAGTGGTGGGGCGCAAAATGACGGCGCCGCTCTTGGTTTTCTTCGTGCTGGCGGGGCTCGCGGTGGTTGGCGCGGTCAGCCTGATTTTGCAGAAGCATCCAATTCACAGCGCGCTTTCGCTGATCGTGGTGATGGTCGCGCTGGCGGGGCTTTATTTGTTGCTGGGCGCGGAGTTCGTGGCCGCGGTGCAGATTATCGTTTACGGCGGCGCGATCATGGTGCTGTTCGTGTTCGTGATCATGCTCTTGAACGCGGGCGTGGAGGAGCACACCAGCATTTCCAAGATGGCCGGGGCGCCGGGTTTGCTGCTGGTTGTGGCGCTGGCCGGATTGGTGGCAGCGACGATTGTGCGCTCGACGGACAGCATACAAGGCACGCTGCAAACCGGGGTGATGTCTTCGACGCCCGGGATTTCCAACATGATTTTCAGGGAGTTCGTGTATCCCTTCGAGTTGACTTCGTTCCTGATCCTTGTGGCGGTGCTGGGCGCCACGGTGCTCGCGCAGCGGGAGAAGAGCTGAGATGGTGCCGACAAACTACTACGTGATCCTGAGCGCGATTTTGTTCGGACTGGGCGTGTTTGCATTTATTTTCAAGCGCAACATCATCACGATTTTCATGTCCATCGAATTGATGCTGAACGCGGTGAATTTGGCGTTCGTGGCCTTCAGTCAAGCGCTTGGCAAATTGGATGGACAGGTTTTTGTGTTGTTCGTGATTGTGGTGGCGGCGGCGGAAGCGGCCGTAGGACTGGGAATTATCATTCTGATCGCGCGTAACCGGCAGACGCTGAACGTGGAACGCGTGAACCTGCTCAAACTCTAATGCCGACATACCCGATGCTCGAATACTTGTGGATTATTCCGCTGCTGCCGCTGCTGGGCTCAGCGGTGAATGGACTTTTTGGAGCGAAGTGGTCGAATAAAATTGTCAACAGCGTGGCCATCGGCTCGACGGGGCTTTCGTTTCTCGCGGCGCTCGAAGCGGTGCGTGAATTTTTCGAGTCGGGGCAACAGCTTTTTCACAAAGAATTCTTCACCTGGATCGCAGCGGGGAATTTCCGAGCGGGCTTCGATCTTCAGATGGACCAGCTCACCGTCGTGATGGTGCTGGTGGTGACTGGCGTGGGCTGGCTCATTCATATTTACGCGACCGGGTACATGGCGCATGAGGGCGGTTACTACCGGTTCTTTTCGTACCTCAATTTGTTCATGTTTTTCATGCTCATCCTGGTGCTGGCGGCGAATTATGTTTTGCTTTTCGTTGGATGGGAGGGCGTGGGCCTTTCAAGCTACCTGCTCATCGGATTTTACTTTCTGAAGAAGTCGGCTGCGGATGCAGGGAAAAAAGCGTTCATCGTCAATCGTATCGGCGATTTCGGGTTCATGCTGGGGATGTTCTTGCTGTTCCGCGCCTTCCACACCTTGGATTTCCAAGGCATCTTCACGAGTTCCACGCTGCAGGGCTGGCCCGTTGAATTGAGCGGGCATCTTGGAACTCTGACGTTTGCATGTTTACTGCTTTTCATGGGCGCCTGCGGTAAATCGGCGCAATTGCCGCTGTATGTGTGGCTGCCCGATGCTATGGAAGGACCGACGCCGGTCAGCGCGCTGATTCATGCGGCGACGATGGTCACTGCAGGTGTTTACGTGGTGGCGCGGTCGCACGTTTTGTTCATACATGCGCCGACGGCCATGCTCGTAGTGGCGATTGTGGGCTGCGCGACGGCATTTTTTGCCGCGACGATTGGATTGGTGCAGACGGATATCAAGAAAGTTCTCGCGTATTCCACGGTCAGCCAGTTGGGCTACATGTTTCTGGCGTGCGGCGTTGGTGCTTTTTCGGCAGGCATTTTTCACCTGATGACGCATGCATTCTTCAAGGCGCTGCTCTTCCTCGCCGCAGGCAGCGTGATTCATGCCATGGGCGGTGAGCAGGACATGAGCCGCATGGGCGGTTTGCGCAAAAAAATCAAATGGACGTTTGCGACCATGTTGACAGCGACGATGGCCATCGCGGGCATTCCGCCGCTGGCCGGCTTCTTCAGCAAGGACGCTATCCTGTTCAGCGCGTTCCAAAACAGCGGTGGCCAGCATCTGCTCTACCTTTTTGGGCTGCTCACGGCGCTGCTTACCGCGTTTTACATGTTTCGGCTGATCTTTCTCACCTTTCATGGTAAGCCGCGTTATGACGAGCATCATGTTCATGTGCACGAATCGCCGTGGAACATGCTCGTCCCGCTTGCCGTACTCGCGGTTCTTTCCATCATCGGCGGCTGGCTGGCCGCGCCGGCACTTTGGGGCGGCCCCAACTACTTAGCGGATTTCCTCGCACCGGTGTTCGGTTCGCCAGCGGGCGTTGAAGCGGCGAGCGAGGGAGCGGTGGGGGCGCACCAGCTCGAACTAGTCTTGGCAGGAGTATCCGTGGGCGCGGCGCTCATTGGGCTGGCGGTTGCCTACTGGCTGTATCTCAAGCGACCTGGGAAGGCCGACGGACTGGCGCACTCATTGAAGCCCGCGTACACCACTTTGCTGAACAAGTATTACGTCGACGAACTGTACGCCGCGGTGGTGGTGAAACCGCTGCTTTGGATTTCGACCGTCGTGCTCTGGAAAACAGCGGATGTGGCTGGCATCGACGGAGCCGTGAATGGAATTGCAGACGGCGCCAGGGCCATCGGCGACGGCGTGCGGCACACGCAATCCGGGAACACGCGCAGTTATGCGGTGTGGGTCGTTGTGGGCGCCATCGTGATCATCGCCGTCATCTTCTTCTGGCCGTTCGGCTTTAGGCCGGTTGTTGGGGTGGTGCGGTGATGCTGCACGGCGGACATTTGCTTTCGGTGTTGATTTTCTTCCCTGCCGTGGGAGCGCTGGCGCTGTTGCTGCTGCGCGGCGACGATCACAAATTCATCCGGATTATCGCGCTGATCGTTTCGCTGGCGGAATTTTTGTTTTCAGTCTTGATGATCCGGGCGGTTCCCGTTGGCACAACCGGATATCACCTCGAGGAGTACTTCAAGTGGATCAACCAGCCGCCAATCAACTATCACTTGGGCGTTGATGGAATCAGCTTGTTCCTTGTGATCCTGACTACGTTTCTGACGGCGATTTCGATTCTGGCTTCGTGGAAGAGCATCGAGCACCGCGTGAAAGAATTCTTCGTGATGCTGCTGATGCTGGAAGTCGGTGTTGTGGGCGTGTTTCTCTCGCTGGACCTTTTCCTGTTCTTTCTTTTCTGGGAAGTGATGCTGATTCCCATGGCGCTGCTGATCGGCATCTGGGGACACGACCGGCGCGTATATGCTGCGGTGAAATTCGTGCTGTACACCATGGCAGGCTCAATCCTGATGCTGGTCGGAATTATCTGGCTGTACAACGCCACCGGCACGTTTGACCTGCCGACGATTCAGACATTGCTGCGTACTCCCTCGTCGCAAGGCGGTCTGGAGCTTTCTTCCTCGACTGAAATGCTTTTGTTCCTGGCGTTTTTTGTGGCGTTTGCAATCAAGGTGCCGCTTTTCCCGCTGCACACCTGGCTGCCGGATGCGCACGTAGAAGCACCGACGGCCGGCTCGGTGATGCTGGCTGGCGTACTGTTGAAAATGGGCACTTACGGCATGATTCGCTTCTGCCTGCCGCTTTTCCCCGAGGCTTCGCGCCGCGCGGCTGGCTGGGTAGCCGCGCTGGCCATTATCGGCATCATTTACGGCGCGCTAGTAGCAATGGTGCAGCCCAATCTGAAGAAACTGGTCGCGTATTCGTCGGTCAGCCACCTCGGCTTTGTGGTGCTGGGCATATTCGCGTTTCACAACATCTCCATGCAAGGCGCGGTTTACCAGATGCTGGCGCACGGTATTTCCACGGGCGCGCTCTTCTTGCTCGTGGGCATGCTGTACGACCGGCGGCATACATTTGAAATCAGCGAGTACGGCGGGCTTGCTAGGCCGATGCCGAAGCTGGCGGCGTTTTTCTTGTTTGTGGCGCTGTCGTCGCTGGGCTTGCCTATACTCAATGGTTTTGTCGGTGAGTACCTGGTGCTGCTCGGCACGTACCAGCGGCACTGGGGTTGGGCTTCGTGGGCCGCGCTCGGCGTGATCCTCTCCGCGTGCTACTTGCTATGGTCATATCAGCGAGTGTTCTTCGGCGAAATCACGCTGGAGAAAAACCGCACGCTGCCCGATGCCTCGGCGCGAGAGAAGTGGATTCTCGCGACCATAGCGATCGTCACGCTGTGGATGGGGATTGGTTCGACGTTTATCACCGCGCGGACAGCGGCGGCGGCGCAAGACGTTATCGATCAGGTCGAACCACAGCGTCCGTATGAAGCAGTCGCGCCGAAAGTGATCGCGCCGAACGGGGCCACGATGCAGGCTGAGCACGTTTCTGCTAGCGCCGCGGCGAAAGTCGCTGCGACGGAAAGGCTAGGCCTCCGCTAAATGCTGCCCCGCGCCATTGACGCTTATCGAGTGCTTCCGGAACTGGTGTGGTGCGGCTTCGGCGTGCTGGTGATGCTGATGCAACCGTTTGTGCGCAGCCGCCGATTTTTTACGTTTCTTGCGCTAGTCGGAACGCTCGCGGGAACCGCGGCGTCCGTCACGGCGGCGATGCATGCGGGGCCGGGATTTGGCGGCTTGGTGCAATCCGATTCGTTCAGTTTCTTTTTCCGGCTGCTTGTGGGCGCGGTGGCCTTTCTGGTAGTGCTGGCGGCGGACCCGTACCTGGAGCGGGAACGGCTTCCCTTCGCGGAATTCTACGCGCTGCTGTTGTTTGCGACGGCGGGGATGGGCGTGCTGGCTTCGGCCCAGGAGCTGCTCACGGCGTTTATCGGGCTGGAGATGAGTTCGATCTCGAGTTACATCCTGGCAGGATACCGGCGCGATTCGCTGAAGTCCGGTGAATCGGCAATGAAATATTTCCTGCTGGGCTCGTTTGCGACGGCGTTTTTTCTCTATGGGATTGCGCTGGTGTACGGCTCGAGCGGCACGACGATGCTGCTCAAAATGGATTCCGTGGAGCTCCTCCACAGCACGCTCTTCGAGCTTGGACTGGCTATGATCCTGATCGGGCTGGGGTTCAAGGTGGCGGCGGCGCCGTTCCAGGTGTGGACGCCCGACGTTTACGAAGGCGCGCCGACGCCGGTCACGGCGCTGTTTTCCGCAGGACCGAAGGCCGCGGCGTTTGCTTTGTTGCTGCGCATTTTCGCAACGGTGCCGGCGGCGACACACTTCTGGTTCTGGGCGTTCTGGGGGCTGGCGGCTCTGACGATGTTTGTAGGGAACCTGGGCGCGCTGGTGCAAACGAACGTGAAGCGGCTGCTGGCGTACAGTTCGATCGCGCACGCGGGGTACATCCTGGTGGCGTTCGCCGCGGTGACTTCGATGGCGCAGGGCGAAGGTGGCTCGGCCAGCGCGGGGCCGGCTTATGCGGCGGTGCTGTTTTACCTGCTCAGCTATGCGCTGGTGAAGCTGGGGGCGTTCACGATCGTTTCGCAACTGGGCGGCGCGGGGGAAAAGAATCTCTCGCTGGACGATTATGCGGGGCTTTCACAGCGGCAGCCATGGGTGGCGGCGGCTTTGAGCGTTTACCTGCTTTCGCTGCTCGGGCTGCCGATTACCGCTGGATTTTTCGGGAAGCTGTACATTTTCAAGGCGGCGGTGAACTCGCACCTGCTGTGGCTGGCGGTGTTGATGGCGATCAACAGCGTGATCGGGGCCTACTACTACTTCCGGCTCATCGTGGTGATGTACATGCGCGAGTCCAGTGCGGAAGCCACGGCGTTGGGCCCGGTGCGGTTCCCGCTGGGCGTGAGCGTGGTGCTGTTCGTGACGTTTGCGGGGACGATTTTGTTCGGGGTTTATCCAAACCCGGTGCTCAACTTCATTCTGCAGCCGACGCTTCTCGGTCGCTAGCACCATAGCCACGGCCAACCTGTTTGTTCTCAACATCTTAAATACGGACATTGTGGTACGCCAGATCCCTATCCTGCGCCGCCCCCACCCCCCTATTTTCTTGGAAGTGCGCATTCCAAAGAGCTTACAAGCAGGGGTTCGCTGAACTGCGGATTACAAAGGACTTGCGAGCGGACGATTTCGGTCAAAACCGGGTAAAACAAGGTGTTTGTCCGGAAGTGCGCATTCCAAAGGACTTACGCTGTCGCACTCCACATGTCGAAGTACTTCCCAGATTATGTTGTACACGATTTAGCTGGAGAGTCAATACTGATTTTAGGTACTAGGACGTGATTGGGCGGGTTGCTCGCCAAATGAAGCCGGCCCAGAGGATTGCGCCGCCGGGCCGTTTGGGAAAGCCTTTTGATTGAGTTAGATCTTCACGAAAATAATTACGAGCGTGAAGAGCGCGAGAGTCTCGACGAAGACCAAGCCGAGAATCATCGCCGCGCGAATGGCCGCGGCTGCTCCGGGATTGCGGGCCATACCTTCGCAGGCGGCTGAGGCGATTCTGCCCTGCCCCAGCGCGCCGCCAAATGCGGCGAGCGCCATGCCGAAGCCCGCGGCAATGGCCAACAGGCCCTTGCCACCGGCTGCTGCACCTGCTGACTCCTCCGCGAACGCGGACGGAGCAATCAACATCACCGCCGTGAGCGCTACCAACACCATCGTCCACTTCTTCATCACTTCCTCCTTGTCGAGTCAGGGTTTGCAAGTACAAACCCTGAAACCCGATGAATCGCCGCCAGGAGGTGGTTCCCGGACACCGTGCAGCCGGGCTCACACTGAAGCAGCGCCTTGCCGGACACGAATCACCGGCAAAACCGGATTAATGCTCGTCGGCCGTGGCCATGCCCAGATAAACCGAGGGCAGAACCGTGAAAATGTACGACTGAATGATGGCCACAAAAATATGCAGGCCGATAAAGGCAATGGGAATCGTGGCCGGGAGCACAGCGATTACAATACCGAAGACTGGAGACTTCGACCAGGCGGCGACGGTAGCCATGGAGAAGAGGCTTAGGAAAATGGCGTAGAGCAGTTCGCTGGCCAGAATGTTGGCCCAGAGACGAACGGTCAGGGACAGGATGCGAGCTGAGGTGCTGACGATTTCAACGGGGAAAAGTAGAATGGCCAGAAACCAGTCGCCCAACTTTTTCGGGGAGCCCGCGAACGTGAGGAGGTAATGGCCGGGGCCGTGGTGGCGGATGCCCTGCCAGTTGAAATACAAAAACGTCAGGGTGGCACAGGCCAGGGGAACCGACTTGTTGGCGGTCGGCGCGGCAAAAACCGGCATGACGCTGAGCAGGTTCGACAAGAGCACGAAAACAGAGATGGAACCAACGAACGGAATCAACTTGAGGGCGCCGTGGTGGACATTTTCTTCGAGAAGATCCTTGATACCGAAGCCGAGGGGGTTGGTGAGGAGGAGTTCGGCGATCTGCTGGGTGGCTCCGGGTTTTTCGACCGAGAGGCGCGAACGGAGAAAGAGGGCCAGGAGCGTGCCAAGGATCAGGACTACAAAGGCCATCACGACATGTTCGGGGATGGGAGTTTCCGGATTTTCCGGCGTGACGTGGAGCCACGAGAGCAGCGCCAGGGCAAATGGCCCGAGGTAGTGGTTCACTAGCTGCGTCAGTCCGGTAACGTGTTCGGTCATTCGCTAATCCGCAGGATGCAAGATTTCGTACACACTCGCCGCGATGGTGGCGGCTCCTAAAGCACACAAACCCACGACCATGCTTACCAAGGGAACTCTGAGATAAATAAAAATAACATAGACGGCGAGGGCTATCAACACGTAGCGGAAGAGCATGGCGAAGTAGCTGCGGAGAGGGACTGCGGGCTCTTCTTTGCCGACTTGGGCGGTGGAGGCTACGACGAGTGCGTCCAAGCCTCGACGAAGCCAGCGAAAATTGAGCCAGGCGAGGACTGCTCCGATTGCGAGGCCCGCCCCCCACATACGGTCGCGAAGGATGCCGACCGATAGGGCGGCGACCAAGCCAATCAGGAGGGTTAGCCAGGAGATGCGCCGTTCGGTGACGGCGGCAGAGGGCGAAGAATCAGCGGCGATTGAGGCCATTGCTGCTTCACCCAAGCCGGCGGAGAACGTCGCGCACACCCGCGTAGAACCCAATGCCGCCGAGGATGAGCAGGAAAACGGGTTTGGTGTGCAGCCAGCGGTCGAGAAGATAACCGAGAAGTCCGCCCACAACGACCGCCGAGACGAGGACGAAAGGCAGCTCCATCGCAATGGTAGCCTGGTTGGAGATGTCTTTCGCTTTCTCTCGTGCGGGAGAGGGTGATTCGGAGTTTTCCGGCTTATTGTCCGAAGGCATATTGGGCGAGCCGCGTGAAGGGCTCAGGATACAACCCGGCGGCGAGGGTGACAAACACGGCGACAGCGAGAGCCACGGCCTGCGCACTGGTCATGACGGGGCGCGGAGCCTCGCCGGGCTGCTTGAGCCAGGCGTGGACGACGATGCGGAAGTAGTAGTAGAGGGCGGGGACGATGTAGAGAACGGCGAAGACGGCAAGGACAGGATGGTGCGATTCGATGAGCGAAAGGAAAATGAAATACTTGCCCATGAAGCCGGCGGTAGGGGGGATGCCTGCTAACGAGAGCATAAAGATCAGGAGGAGGACAGCGGCGGCGGGGCTGCGTTGGTAGAGACCGTTCAGGTCTTCGAGTTCCTCGCCGATGATCCCTTTCTGACGGAGCACGATGATGACGGCGAACGCGCCGGCGGTCATGAAGACGTAGGAGAGCAAATAGTAGGCGATTCCCGTTGAAGCGGTTTTGGTCAAAGTCCCAGTGCGTTCGTCCCACGAAAGGAGACCGAGCAGGATGTAGCCCACGTGCGAGATCGAGGAATAAGCGAGCAGGCGCTTCACGTTGGTCTGCGTCAGGGCGGCGAGGTTGCCCCAGGTGAGCGAAGCAACGGCGACGCCGGCAATGAGATAAATCCACATCTGGTGCGATGGCTCGAAAACCGAAGTGAACAATCGCAAAAGCAGGGCAAAGCTTGCGGTCTTGGAGGCCACGCTGACATAGGCAGTGACAGGCGTTGGCGCGCCTTCGTAAACGTCCGGGGCCCATTGATGAAATGGGACGGCGGCTATTTTGAAAAACAAGCCGACGGCGACCAGAACGAAAGCGATGATAGGAAGAAGCTGAAGAACGAAGGGATCGAATTGCAGCGCAAGGGGAAGCTGTCTCGCTAACAATTCGCGCATCTGTTCTCCCGGCGGGCCGGGGAGATGGCTGAGCGCGACGATTTGGACCAGCCGGTCGCGATCCGCCAGTGCCGAGGTGATTCTACCAAGGTTCGTGGCGCGGCCGAGGCCATACAAAATCGAAAAGCCGTAGGCCAGGATTCCGGAGCTGAAGGCGCCGAGCAGGACATACTTTAGTGCGGCTTCGTTCGAACGTTTTTCGCGGCGCAAGAAACCGGTGAGCACGTAGAAGCTGAGGGCCATGGTCTCGAGGCCGAGGAACAGGACGATCAGGTCTATGCCAGAGGCCATGAACATCATTCCGATGCAGGCAAACAGCAGCAGCGCGTAGTATTCGCCTTCTTGTTCCCGTTCAATCTCCAGGTATTTCACGGACAGGAGAATCACGAGCGCGGTCGCAGCCAGGAAGAGCGTGCCGAAGAAAAGAAAGAACGGATCGACCAGGACCGACTCACGGAATCCGACGAGATCGCCTCTGGCGGCGACCGCTCCCCGGAGCTTCCAGAGGGTGAGGGCGCTGAATACAGTGCCAGCCAGCGCCAGCCCGGCATTCAGGTATTTGTCTTTCTGCTCGATCCAGAAATCGATGACCAGAATCCCGAGTCCGAAGAGGAGGAGTTCGATCTCCGGAAGGATAATTGCGCCTTCACCCTGGAGATAGCTTTGAATCGCGCTGATGAAGGGGATGTTCATGCGGGCGGGTTATTTCGCCTCCGCGGCGGCGTGGAGTTCGAAGGGAGGCAACTTCGCGTGCTCCGCTTTGTAGAAATCCGGATTCACTTGCTTGACGATGGCTTGCACGGGCTGTTCGATGAGCGCGAAGAACGGCTTGGGGTAGATGCCGATCCAGAATGCCAGAATGACGAGCGGGACGAGGGTGGCGTATTCACGGAGATTCAAGTCCGGCAGGTCCTCGTTGGCGAACTGCGTGACTGGGCCGAACATCACGCGCTGGTAGAGCCACAGCAGGTACGCCGCGCCCAGCACAACGCCTAGCGAGCCCCAGGCGGCCCAGGCTTTGCTCACCTGAAAAGCGCCCTGCAGGATGGTGAATTCTCCGATGAAGCCGTTGAGCAAGGGCATTCCGAGCGAGCTGAGACTGATAATCAGATAGATGGCGGCAAAATTAGGCATGGGAGTCGCCAGGCCGCCGAATTCGGAAATCATGCGCGTGTGACGTCGCTCGTAAAGCACGCCGACGATCAAGAACAGCGCGCCGGTGGAAATGCCGTGGTTGATTTGCTGGAGAACACTGCCGGAGAGGCCGTTGGGCGTGAGGGCGAAAATTCCGAGCGTGCAGAAGCCGAGATGGCTGACGGAACTGTAGGCGATGAGGCGCTTCATGTCCTTCTGCATGAGGCAGACGAGCGCGCCGTAGATGATGCCGACTATCGACAAGAAAATGACAACCTTTATGATTCGCGAACGCATCATGGGATCGGCAGGCAGCAGCGGGAGCGAAAAGCGGATGAAGCCGTATGTGCCCATTTTCAGGAGAACACCGGCGAGGATGACGGAGCCGGCAGTGGGCGCTTCAGTATGCGCGTCGGGGAGCCAGGTGTGGAATGGGAACATGGGCACTTTGATGGCAAAAGCAAAGAAGAAGCCCCAGAAGAGCCAGACTTTCAGCGGATCGGTGAAGTGCTGGGCGGCGGCGAGCAGGGTTGGGACATCGAAGGTGCGTGTGCCGCCGGCCTGCGGCGGCGCGTAAAAGTAGAGCGCGAGGATCGCCAGCAGCATGACTACGGAACCGGCCAGGGTGTACAGGAAAAACTTGATGGCCGCGTAGAGACGGCGGTCGCTGCCCCACACACCGATCAGGAAGTACATGGGGACGAGCATCACTTCCCAGAAAACGTAGAAGAGGAAGAAGTCGAGCGAAAGGAAAACGCCGATCATGCCGGTCTGGAGGAGAAGAAGCAGAATGTAATACTCCTTGGTGCGCTGATGAATGGCGCTCCAGGAGGAGAGAATGGCGATCATTCCGAGGAACGTGGTGAGCATCACGAGCAGGAGGCTGATGCCGTCGATGCCGAGATGGTATTTCGCGCCGATAGAGGGAATCCAATCGGCGGTTTCTTCGAATGCAAAGCCGCCCCATCCCGGTTTGAACCAGCGAATCAGCGGAAGCGAAACGAGGAAACCGAGCGCGCCAAAGACGTTTCCGGCGATCTTGTGGGCTTGCTCGTTTTCGCGCGGGATGAAGAGCATGAGCAGTGCGCCCAAGAGCGGCGTGAATAGAACCACGCTCAGGATGTGATGTGCAAAAAAGTCCATTCTTATCGCCTCTCAGCGCACGCTGCGCAGCAGAACCTGCACGTGGTGCCCGTAATACGCCAGAAGAACGACTAGCCCCACTAAGATAAGCATCGCGTAACTGGAAAACATTCCGGTTTGCAACAGGCGCACCGGATAACTGAAAAGCTGCAGCAGCTTGGCGCTGAAATTCAGCAGCCCGTCGATGATCCACTTGTCCCACCACATGGAAAGAGTGGAGCCGAAGCGGGCGAGCCAGCCTGCGCCGTTCACGCCGAGGCCGTCGATGACGTTGGCATCAAAGCTGCCGAGCACAGTGCCGAGGTCTTTGGTGCGCTCGACGATCGCCGCGTCGTAGATTTCGTCGACGTAATATTTGTGAAGGAGCAGTTGATAGAGTTTGGGCCACTTTTTGGCGATGAGTTCCGGCGCGAACCTCTTGGCGCAATAGAGCTGGTACGCCAGGGTGATTCCAGCGACGGCGATTCCTACCGACGCCAGCATCAGGACAATTTCTTTGGCGAGAGCATGATGCGCGATGTTAACTTCTCCCGTCTCAGGCAGAACGCCCTTCAGGATGGGATCAAGAAACTTCTCGAAACGGTTTTCTCCGCCAATAGCCTCCGGCCAGCCAATCCAGCCGCCAATGATGGAGAAACCAGCCAGAATCATTAGCGGAACGGTCATGGGCCAGGGCGATTCGTGGATGTGTTTCTCAACATGCTCGTCGGCACGGCAGTAACCGAAGAAAGTAAGAAAGAGCAGGCGGAACATGTAGAACGCGGTCAGGCCCGCGGTGATGAAGCCAACAATCCACAGGAGGAAAAACCGGTCGAAGGCCTTGCCGAGAATTTCATCTTTGCTGAAAAATCCAGCGAAGGGAAAAATTCCCGCGATAGCCAGCGTGGCGACCGCCATGGTGTAGTAGGTGTACTTGATCTTCTTGTCGAGACCACCCATTTTTCGGATGTCTTGCTCTCCGGACATGGCGTGAATGACACTGCCGGCACCGAGGAACAAGAGGGCTTTGAAGAAGGCGTGGGTCATGAGGTGGAAAATTCCGGCGGCGAAAGCGCCGACGCCGAGGGCGAGGAACATGTATCCGAGTTGGCTGATGGTGGAATAGGCCAGCACCTTTTTGATGTCGATTTGCACCAGGGCCATGGAGGCGGCAAAAATGGAGGTAATCGCGCCGATTACGGCCACGACGTCCAAGGCGAAAGGCGCGAGCTGGTAGACCGCGTTCATGCGAACGACCATGTACACGCCTGCGGTCACCATCGTCGCCGCGTGAATCAGCGCGCTCACTGGCGTTGGGCCTTCCATGGCGTCGGGAAGCCAAACGTAGAGAGGAATTTGCGCCGACTTACCTACCGCTCCAACAAACAACAAAAGAGCGATGGCGGTCAACACCGGCGCGCCATAGGCCAATGCATGCGCCTCGACTGCGGCCTTCAGCGCTTGGAGAATTCCAGAAGCGCCGGCCGCATCCGGCAAACCCTGGGAGGTGAAGCGGATGGTGCCCAATGTCACGGCGGTCAGAAGAATGCCAAGGATGAAACCGGCGTCACCGATTCGATTCACGATGAACGCTTTTTTTCCTGCATCGGAGGCCGATTTTTTCAGGAAATAGAAACCGATCAGCAAGTAGCTGCACAGGCCGACGCCTTCCCAGCCGACGAACATCAGGAGCATGTTGTTCGCCAGGACCAGCGTGAGCATGGCAAACATGAAAAGATTCATGTAGCCGAAGAAGCGGTAGTAGCCGCCTTCGTGGCCCATATAACCGATGGAGTAAACGTGAATCAGGAAGCCGACACCTGTGACGACCAGAACCATGACGCAAGAAAGCGGATCCAGAAGGTATCCCCAGTCGGCGACAAAAGGAACGATGTGGCCGCCGGTCGTCTGCATCGGCCCGGGCGTGAGCCATTCGAACAGGATTTGCTGGGCGACGCGATGCTCGGGATCCGCAGCCAGCAATTGAATCACCGCGCCAAGCGCATAAATAAAGGATAGCAACACACTGCCAACACAGAGCACGCTGACGGCAACATTGGGCAGCCGCTTGCCGAAGAAAAGCATCAGCGCCGCGGTCGCGAGGGGAAACAGCGGGATGAGCCAGAGATGATCAAGAAAGTAGCCCGTGGGCATCATGCCGTTATCATTTCTTCCTTCATTTCAGCACGCTACCACTTCAGCAAATCCATTTCGTCTTCCAACACCGTTTCGCGGTTGCGGAAAAAGGCGATGATGATTCCAAGCGCCACGGCGGCTTCCGCAGCCGCGTCAGCAATAATGAAAAGCGCGAAGACTTGCCCCGCCACATCGCCGTACAGGCGCGAGAAGGCCACCAAGTTGATGTTCACGGCGTTCAGAATCAGCTCGATGGACATGAGCACGACGATGACGTTGCGCCGGGTGACGACTCCGATCACGCCGATGATGAAGAGCGCGAGACTCAGGAACAAGTAGTGTCCGATCGGAAGCATCGCTGAGTTACGTCCTTTTCTTGGCCATGACGACGGCGCCGATCATGGCCACCAGCAACAGAACCGAGGCAATCTCAAACGGCAGTAGATACGATTCGAACAGGCTGTGCGCCACCGTTTCGGAATTGGCGAGCAAACGGTTCGCGGCCACGGCCGTCAGCACCGGCAACCCCTGGCCCGCCATTTTCCCGGAAGTCCAGAACATGAAGCCAACCTGAGCAGCCAGCGCCAGCGCGACAAGCAGCGCGACCCACTTCTGCCGGGCGAACTGGATCTGTTGGAGCGCCACGTCCAAGTTGACCAGCATGATGACGAAGACGAAGAGCACCATGATGCCGCCGACGTAAAGAATGATCTGGACGATGAACAAAAACTCGGCGCGCAATTGCAAGAAAATCCCCGCGGTGGCGAGCAACGCGGTGATCAGAAAGATGGCGCTATGCACCACGTTTCGCCGCGTGACCATGAGCACCGCGCTGGCCACGGCTATCGCGGCGAAAAAATAAAATAGGACTTTATCCAGCATAAAAATCCGATGCGGCGGTTTGATTCTGCCGCGCGTTGCGTTCTTTCTCCGCGTTTAAAATAAGCAACGCGACTACAAGCGCAATGACCGCAGCGGGAGTCGTGACCAGGAGCAGCCCCCATCCCTTCAAGTTGAAGTACGCTCCAGCGATCAGGGCCACGCCGACGAGCAAGACGTTGATAATGGATAGCGGGATCAGGAAATGCCAGCCCAGGCGCATCAACTGGTCGAAACGGTACCGCGGTATGGTGAATCGGAGCCACATGAAAAAATAGATGTAGAGGCTCACTTTGAAAATGAACCAGAAGCCGCCGTGAATGCCGGCATAAAACGGTTTGGCAACCGGCACAAGCACGGGCGCCAGCAGCGCCAGACCCACGACAAAACATAGTCCAGCCACGGCCAGCATGAACAACTGCTGCACGCGCGCCGGCTGCTTCGGCGCGCGCACGATGCAATACGCGCCTACACCCGCCATTAACAACGTCGGAACAAAATCCAGAAAATTCAGCCACGGAACGCTGGCGAAGGGTCTAAGCCAGCCTCCGAGAAACAGCGTGGTGGCCACCGAAGCGACCACGATCATGTTGGTGTATTCCGCAAGAAAATAAAGCGACCAGCGGAAGCCGCTGAACTCCGTCATGTACCCGGCGACGAGCTCAGACTCGGCTTCCGGCAAATCGAACGGCGCGCGGTTGGTCTCCGCAATGGAGGCGACCAGATAGGTAAAAAAAGCCACCGGCGCCAACATCACGAACCAGATGCCCTCGCCGTCTTTGCTCTGAGCTAGCACAATTGATTTGACATTCAGCGTGCCCGTAAATAGTAGCGCGCTCACCAGCGCCATCCCGGCGGCGGTCTCATAACTCACGAGTTGCGCTGAACTGCGCAGCGCTCCCATCAGCGAATAATGGCTGTTCGAGGCCCAGCCGCCCAGCACGATACCGAAAATTCCGAGCGCGCTGATACCCACAACGAACAGAATGCCAATGTTGATGTCCTGCGCAATTTGAAAAGCTGGCCCGATCGCCAGGCCAGCCAGGGCAAGCAACGCCGCGCCGACGGAAAGCACTGGTGCGAGCCAGAAGACGAGTTTGTCCGCATTATCCGGGATGATGTCTTCCTTGATGAGCAGTTTCAGCGCGTCGGCGATGGGCTGCAGCAAGCCGTGCGGCCCAACGCGCATGGGCCCAAGCCGCGCCTGCATGTCCGCCATGAGCTTGCGCTCCACCAGAACGATGTAGCCGACGATCAGCGGCAGGATCGCAACGATGGCCACGCCACAGAGCAGCGGCGCCCAGTAGAGTTTCAAGAATTCAAGCGTCGCCTGCAATATGGCATTCATCATCGATCTTTTTCCAGCGGCCTCACCGGTCGACTTCTCCCAGCACGATATCAATCGTTCCGATGATGGCCACCACATCGGCCACCAAATGTCCCCGCACCATGCGGTCGAACGCCTGCAAATTGATGAAGGAGGGCGGCCGGATGTGCACACGATACGGCATGACCGTGCCGTCGCTCACGATGTAATAGCCGATTTCGCCCTTTGGCGCCTCAATCGCGTGATAGACCTCGCCCGGCGGTGGCTTTAGCACCTTGCCGACTTTCGCCATGATCGGCCCGGCGGGAATATTTTCGACGGCTTGCAAGCAGATCAGCCGCGATTGCCGCATCTCTTCCATACGGACCAGGTAACGATCGTAGGTGTCACCGATGGTGCCGACGGGAATCTCGAATTTGTATTGATCGTATGCCGCGTAAGGCGCGGCCTTGCGAATGTCCCATTTCACGCCGCTGGCGCGGAGTACCGGCCCCGTCACACCGAACGCAATGGCGTCTGCGGCAGTCAGAATCCCAACGCCCTTGGTCCGCCCGATCCAGATGCGGTTTTGCGTGAGCAAGGTCTCGTATTCGAGGATGCGCGATTCAAAATCCTTGCAGAACCGTTCAACGTCCCTCTCGAAAGTGTCGTAGGCCTCGTATTGCAAGCCGCCAATGCGAAAGGCATGCGTGGTCAAGCGTGCTCCGCAGTATTTTTCAAAAATCTTCAGAATTTCTTCACGCTCGCGGAAGCAATAGAAAAGCGGAGTGAGCGCGCCAATATCCAGGGCGTGCGTGCCGAGCCACAGGAGGTGGCTGGCGATTCTCTGCAGCTCCGTCAAGATGGTTCGAATCACTCGAGCCCGGGGTGGAGCCTCCACCAGGAGCAATTTCTCCACCGCCTCGCAATATCCCAGGCCGCTGCTGACCGCGGCGACGTAATCCATCCGGTCGACATAGGGCGCAAATTGCTGATACGTGCGGTTTTCCGCGATTTTCTCGACGCCACGGTGCAGATACCCGATGATGCACTCTGAACCGATCACCCGCTCGCCATCGAGCTTCAGCTTGACGCGCAATACGCCATGTGTAGACGGATGCTGCGGCCCCATGTTGATGACCAACTCATCCGCGCCCAACAGCGTCTTGTGGTCGTTTGTGGTATCGATGCTCAGGGTCGTCTTCCCTTTTCTGTCAAGATCGCTTCACTGGCCGCTTTCAATTCCAAGATTTTCGCGTACCCAGGCAGTATCCTGCTGCAAGATGTCGTAGTCCTTCCGCAACGGATAGCCTTGCCACTCGTCCGGCAGCAGAATGCGTTTCAAGTTCGGATGCCCGGAAAAAACAATTCCGAACATGTCGAACACTTCGCGTTCCTGCCAATTCGCCGTGGGCCAAACGCTCACTACGCTGGGCACTTCTTCCGCGTCCTCGGCGTGTGCTTTCAGCCTAAGCCGCTCGTTCTTAGGGAAAGAGTACAGATCAAGAACGACATCGAAGCGCTTTTCACGTTTCGGCCAATCTACCGCCGTCAAGTCGGCGAGCATGTCGAATTTTTCTTCGTCGCGCAGGTGCAGTGCTATTTCCACGAGCCGAACGCATTCCACAACGAGAATGGCTTGCTTGCGGTCCTCGATTGCGTCCAGCAGGGCCGCACCAAACTTGGCACGAAATCGCGTGACGAATTCGTTGGCGAGTGGCGTCTGCAACACGACGGGCGGTTTGGGAGCTGCCGGAGCCGCCGGTTTCGGAGGTGCAGCGGGCGCGCTGGCGTCCGCGGATTTGGCAGGAGGCGTGGACACCGCGGGTGTGCTGCTTGCGGGCTTATCGCCCGTGGGGACTTGAGGCGGTTTAGGTTCCTTGGGCTCGTCAGCCATGGACCCAGGGTGCGACAGGCTGCGGTGAATGGCTTGTCATTCACAAGCCGCAAAAAGGGGAGCAGCCGAAAATCCAGACGCCGCGTTTCTAACACACGCTGCAAACCGAGTCAATCAGAACGACATGAGAACGAGATGGCCGGCTACGCAGGAGAGGAAATGAATTACGGCTTATGCCCACTCAAGAGCACCCTTTTTATACAGCCACAAATATCCGACGAGCAGAATCCCGAGGAACGCCATCATGGAAACGAGGGCAAACAGCCCCAGGTGCGCCGCGACCCACCCTTTGTACAAAATCGCCCAGGGAATGAGGAACATCGTCTCCACGTCAAAAATCACAAACAGCATAGCCACGATGTAAAACCGCACGGAATAGCGCCCGCGTGCATCGCTCTCCGGGGGAATCCCGCATTCATAGGGCTTGAGCTTCGCCCCGACCGAAGTGGAGGCTGGCCGAATGAACTTTGCCAGGACCAGCGTTACCGCGGGAAATGCGATCACCAGCGCCGCGTAAATCAACACCGGAATGTACGCGCTCTGCATCACTCCCTCACACGCAGCATCCTACCACCGTTGTCAACCGATGAGCGGCTCACTTCTCGAAGAGCAGTTCTCCAGCGCGGCTGGTAGCCTTCACCACGGCTTTGATGAGCGTCACGCGGAGCTTGCCTTCTTCCAGTTCCATGATGCCGTCGATGGTGCATCCTGCAGGCGTGGTGACCGCGTCCTTCAGCAGCGCGGGGTGATCGCCGGTTTCCAAAACCACGCTCGCCGCGCCCTTCATCGTCTGTGCTGCGAGCAGCGTCGCAATATCGCGTGGCAGACCTACTTTCACTCCGGCCTCCGCCAGCGACTCGAGAATAATATAAGCGAACGCCGGTCCGCTCGCCGAAAGCCCCGTCACCGCGTCCATATTTTTTTCGTCGACCACTACCGTGCGCCCAACGGCATCGAACATCGCGCGCGCCGTTTCCAGGTGCTCCGCCCCCGCATGTGCGCCGCGGCAAATGCCCGTCATTCCGCAGCCCACAGCCGAAGGCGTATTCGGCATGGCGCGAACTACGGGGACTTTGGGCCCCACCCGCTGCTCGATGTAGCTCGTCGGCACCGACGCAGCAACCGAAATGACCAAGGTATGCCCATTCAGCTCCGGAGCAATTTCCTTCAAGACTTCGCCCACCACCTGGGGTTTAACGCCGAGGAGCACAATTTCCGCGCCATGCACGGCCTTCCGGTTTTCAGTGGTTACCGAGACGCCCAGTTCCTTCGCCAGCATCGAGGCTTTTTCGCCATGCTTCACCGTTGCGGTAACGCGCTTCGGCGAGAACAGCTCCTGCTTTAGGTAGGCTCGTAGCAAAATCCCGCCGAGTTTTCCCGTTCCAAGAACAGCCAGTTTCTTGTCAGATAGTTTTTGCGCCATAGCCAATCATTCTTGACTTGAATCCGCCATCGGTCAACCCAAGAATGGTGTCCGCGAAGGAAAGTGCCGCGAATTGTTCTGAGCTTACTGCGCGCTGGAGCCAGCCATAGAATCGGCGACGCGGTCGGCATCCAGCACGAGTGAAGTCTCCAGCACCATTTCAAACTGATAGCCGGAGTCAAAGACGATGTCACCAGCACGGTGACGGCCCAGTAGTACGGCCACAACGGTCACAGCGGCGCCAACACCGAGCACACTCCCCGCGACAACTCCTGGGCTTGGCCCAACTTTTTGCAACGGCGGGGGCGTGGGCGGAGGGGGTTGCTGGAAGCCCTCCGCGTATCCAGCGGCGCTGTTGCTCCCTGGTGCTGAAGCTCCCGGACTGTTCGCGCCAGTGCCGGCGGCTTTGGCCACAGCAGTCGCGTTTCCCAGCGCCACATTGTAGCCGTTCGGGAAAACGATGCGCGTGAAATGCATCTCCAGCCCAGTGCTGCCAGTTGGCCCGCGTTTGATTATTTTGTCGATCATGCCCTCCACGTAAGTACCGGCGGGAATCGCCACTTGTTGCCCTGCCGTAACGGGAAACGCCGTGACCGCGCGCACGGAATCTCCCTTGCGCATGGCTCTTGCGCGCATGGGACTTGTAAGAGTCAGCGGCACGCGAGTGCCTGCCGGAATCGTGAGCATCCGGTTCTCCGGCTCAGGCTGTGCCTGCATTTGAACTGTGGGGGCCGCTTGTTGGACCTCGGCCGTTGGTTCCTGTGCAACGCAAGCTGTAGCAGTAAGAAGCGCCCCGATCAAAAGTAGTCGCATGGTTCCGCTCCTCCGTTTTGTCACCGCAGCCGCGCACACGATCAGCGCGGACACACTTCTGCGCCTCAGTCTGTCTCTCTGTGAATCCCTTCCAAGACCTCTAATCGAAGAACAACGCGAAAGTCTCGCCTGCAAACAGCAGTGAGCCAAGAGAAACGGATCCGTCGCCGTTCGTGCGCGGCACCTCTTCGTTGGCCAGCGGCGCTTTTCCAAGAATGACAATTCGGGACGGCGCTTGAAGGATCGGCTTCTTGTTTTGCACGAATTCCACCTGCGCCGTGGGACCGAGTCCGGACCAGCGAATCTGGTAAATCCCGGCAGCCAGCGTCACGTCCCTGACTTGCATGGGAGTCGTCAGCTCAAATGTTTTTGCGTGCAAGTCATTCCCGGTTGGGGCCGATGCTACGATGGGCGGCCCGGGACAGACTGTGCCGGCAAATCCCGGAGTGCCGGGAATCACCGTTGGTGGCGTGCCCGGGGTAGCGGGAATCCCTGGTATCACGGTAGGCGGCATTCCTGGTCCACCCGGGATCACTGTGTCAGGCGTCCCCGGTGTACCTGGCGTGCCTGGTATGACCGTGTCCGACGTGGCCGGCGTGCCCGGAGTCGGTACGCAGCGCGTCGAGGACTTGGAGGGGCCAAATTGCAAGGGCCTGGAGCTACGCACGGCCGCGGTCACGAAGCCGGCATCCAGCGACAGAGGGGTCTGCAGCAACATTTCGATCGGCGCGCCGTTGTCCAGCAGGATGTCGTTCCGCGAGGTCACTTGCACGTAAACTATGGCAACTGCGGCCTCTATGTCCGCCACGCCAGGGCTCCCAGCGGCATCCCCGGACGGCTGGAATGCCGTGGCATTACTGGACCGCGCTGGACCGCCGGTAACGCCTGCGGTTTCGACGACGTCGGGAAGCTCTACCGTGTAGCCGTTTGCAAAAATCAGCTTCGTGAAGTGCATTTGAAACTCGGCGTGCGCCGACAGCCAACTGGGCCGCTTCAATGCGTCGATCCTGCCCTCCACGTAGGTGCCGGGCGGAATCGCCATGTTGTTGCCGACGGCCACGGGGAAAGCCGTCGCCGCATGGACACTGTCACCGACCTTGGCGCCTTTTGCCCAAATCGGGCTTACCAACGCCAATGCCACTTTTGTCCCTGCCGGAACCGTGATCGTCGATTTCTGATTTGTGCTTGCGTCTTGCGGTGGGAGCTGTACCTCAGGCTGCGGCGCTTCGGCTGACACTTCTTGCGCCATGCCTGCCCAAGCGGTCAACAAAATTGCTGCCACAATTCGTCGCATCGCTAGTCGCCTCCGAATTCTCACCCATCGGCGCCTATTGGACAGACGCGGCTCCTGTCCCGCCGGTTTCACCCTTGTATAAGTATCTGTCGCACGCTTCACGTGCAGGCTGCCAAGGCGCAGCATTCCCCGCACTAGCTTTTCTCGGCAAGGGCCTACAGGGAAATCTGAAGATTTTTCAGGTCAAGCGTTGCCGCACTTCGGCCAGGAATTGCTGCTTGTCCTTTTGGATTCGCTGGACAAGCGCTGGATTTTCCGTATCCTCGTGCGCGGCTGCCCACAGCACCATTTCCGTGAGCACGGGCGCAAGATCTTTTCCTTTGGCAGTGAGCGAGTAGATCGTCTTTCGCCCATCAGAGGGGTCTCGTTCGATGGTGATGATTCCGTGAGCGATCAGTTTCCGCAGGCGATCCGCCAATATGTTCGTCGCGATTCCTTCATAGGACTCCAGGAATTGCTTGTAGCTCCGGAATCCCCGCAGCATCATGTCGCGGATAATCAGCAACGACCAGCGATCGCCCAGGATCTCAACCGAGGCGTTCAGTGGACACCCCGACCGCCACTTCGGAGTGGCCTTCTTTTTCAGCATGCTTTCACTTTAACAGATTTTCACTTGCATTTGGCAAGTAAGTTGGGCAGACTGTTCTCCGTCGTCCAGGGGGTCCTGCTTCCGCAAAGACCTTTCCGCGTGCATAATCGGCGGAAGTTATATCGGCTAAGCGGTTCCGGGTGAGGGAGGCTGCAATGACTTTTCTTCGCGATCTGAAATACGCGCTGCGCTCGCTGTCACGCACCAAAGGGCTGGCGATTACCGTGGTGCTCACTCTGGCGCTGGGCATTGGCGCCAACGCCGCCATCTTCAGCCTGGTGCGCGGCGTGCTCCTCCGCCCGCTCGTCAACAGCGACGAGGAGCGCCTCATTTACATCCATCAAAGCGCGCCCGGTATCAGCCCCGGGGAAGTCCCTTTTTCCGTGCCGGAAATTCAGGACCTTCGCGCAGGCGTCAAAACGCTTAGCACTATCGGCGAGTTCTCCACCGTCGGTTTCACCATGATTGGCCTCGGCGAGCCTCGCGAAGTTCGCGCCGGCGTCGTCAACGGCAACTATTTCGATGTAGTCGGCCTCCATCCCGTCCTCGGCCGTCTCATCGGCCCCTCCGACGACGGTCCTAATGCTGCGGGCGTCGTCGTCTTGACCTATCGTTTCTGGTCCACTGCTTTCAAGAGCGATCCTTCCGTCCTCGGGAAGACCGTACGCCTCGGCGGCGGCTTCGGCGATCGCTCTGCCGCTGTCATTGGCGTCCTCGAACCCTCTATCCCCTATCCCGCGGATACGGAAATCATTGCCAACATCGTCACCAGCCCCCACCATCTTTCCGCCACCATGCAGAACGGGCGCGTCCATCGCATGACGGAACTCTTCGGCCGTCTCGCCCCCGGCGTCACCGTGGATCAAGCCCGCGCCGATCTTCGCACTGTCTACGCTCCGATGCTCAAGGACCATCCCGACGCTTATTCGCCCCAGGCGCGCTTCCAAATCGACGCCAGACTCCTCCGTGAGCAAATCACCTCCGGCGCTCGAACGGTTCTCCTCGTTCTTCTGGCCGCCTCCGGCCTCGTGTTTATCATCGCCTGCTCTAACGTGGCCAATCTGATCCTCGCCCGCAGCGTCCGCCGTGAGGGCGAGCTCGCCATCCGCGCCGCTCTGGGCGCTGGCCGTGGCGCGCTGCGTCGCATTTTGCTGGCGGAGAGTCTCCTGCTTTGCGTCGCCGGCGCCACTCTTGGCGTGATCATAGCCCGGCCGCTCCTCGCCGTGCTGGCTCGCTACGCCTCCCGCTTCTCCGTCCGCGCGCTAGACCTGACCGTCGATGCCAGCATGCTGTGGGTCGGGGCGGGGCTGGCCGTGGCTGCGGCTGTGCTCCTCGCGTTTGTCCCGCGCCTGCCGTCCACCGACGCCTCCCATGGTTTGGGTCTCTCCAGTGGCAGCGTGCGCATCGCCGGTAGCACCAATCGCCGCCTGCGCATCTTTGCCGTCACGCAAATCGCGGCGTCCTTCATCCTTCTCGCTGGCGCCAGCATGCTGCTCAAAACCCTTTTGTCAATCCAGGCCGCGCAGACCGGCCTCGACACGCGCCACGTCCTCGCCATCAATGTCCCCGCCGTTTCCTACGGCAAGACTCCTGAACAGGTCATCGATTTCTACAAAGAATCCATCCGCCGCATCGAAGCCCTGCCCGGAGTGAGCAAGACCGCTTTTGGCCTTGTCGTGCCCTGGCGCGACGCCGGCAACTTTGGTCCTGGTTTCCAGTTCTCCGCGGACGGCCACGTCAAGGGGCCCGGCGAAGAGGATCCGCGAGCCCAGTTGCGCACTATCTCTCCCGGCTTTTTTGCCGCCCTCGGCGTTCCTATCATCGCCGGCCGCGATTTCAATCAGCTCGACGGCGAAAAAGGGAAAGAGCCCGTCGTCATAGTCAGTCAAACTCTCGCTCAACGATTGTTCCCCGGCCGCGATCCCATCAATCGCCATGTCTATTGGACGGATCCCGTGATGAAATTCGTCCCCATTAGCATCGCGCCGCACCGCATCATCGGTGTAGCCGCCGATATTGACGACGAACACGTCGTTCCCGGCCCCATCCTCACCGTCTACAATAGCTTTGACGAGGGCCCCATGTTTGGCGGCCGCCTCTTCGTGCACACCGGCGCCAATCCTTATTCTCTCGTCACACCGGTCACTCAGATCATTCGCGGCATGTCCGTCGACCAGCCCGTCGAACGCGCCGCCACTCTCGAAGATGTTCGCGCCGAAGTTCTCACTCCTGACCGCCTCAACACCGTGGTGTTCGGCATTTTCGCGGCGGTCGCTCTGGCCATTGCCTTGGTCGGCGTCGCCGGCGTTCTGGCATTCTCCGTCAGTGCGCGTACGCGCGAATTCGGCGTCCGGCTGGCAATTGGGGCTCAGCCGCGGCAACTCCTCGCGGGCGTCATCGCCGAAGGCGCAATCATGGCCGCGGCGGGCGTTATCGCTGGGGCCGCGTGTGGCTACGTGCTGGTCCGTCTAGCGCGCAACTCTTTCGAGGACGTGCAGATGCCCGGCAGCCTGCCTGTGGTTGTATCTGTGGTCGTACTGTTGGCCGCCGCGGTTGTGGCCTCCGTGCTGCCTGCTGCCCGCGCCGCGCGCATCGATGTTACCGAGGCGCTACGGTCGGAATGACAATTTGAATTGTCGACACACGCGAAGCGAATGGCACACAGCTCGGTTGTAGGGGCGCAGCATGCTGCGCCCCTACTCGGCAAGCCTGTGAATTTTCACGAAGGAGAGAGGCATGAGCCAGGTGAGAGTGTTGGTTGGCACACGAAAAGGCGCGTTCATTCTTACCTCAGACGGCAAGCGCCAAAATTGGAACGTTAGCGGCCCCCATTTTGCCGGCTGGGAGATGTACCACCTCAAGGGCTCGCCTGCCAACCCGAATCGCATTTTCGCCTCGCAGTGCAGCGGCTGGTTCGGCCAAATCATCCAACGCTCCGATGACGGCGGCAAGACGTGGATACAGCCAGGGACACCGCCGGGCGAAAAGAATGCTGAGCCAGCAGGTCCACCCAAGGGCGAGAGCAACAAGTTCGTCTACGACACCTCCGCCACCGGCAAACCCCTGACCACCCACATGTGGTACGACGGCACCCAGCATCCTTGGGAATTCAAGCGCGTTTGGCATCTCGAACCCTCGCCTAACGATCCGGATACGGTTTACGCCGGAGTAGAAGACGCCGCTTTATTCCGTTCCACTGACGGCGGAAAAAACTGGCAGGAGCTCTCCGGGCTTCGCGGCCATGGCACGGGCCCGCGCTGGCAGCCCGGCGCCGGCGGAATGTGCCTCCACACCATCATTCTCGATCCAAAGGATCCGGGCCGCATCTACATCGCCATCTCGGCCGCAGGCGCTTTCCGAACCGACGACGGCGGCAAAAACTGGCGGCCCATCAACAAGGGACTCCATTCCCAATACATCCCCGACCCGAATGCGGAAGTCGGCCACTGCGTTCACCACGTCGCCATGAACCCTTCGCGCCCCGGCGTTCTCTTCATGCAGAAGCACTGGGACGTCATGCGCAGCGACAACGCCGGCGACCTCTGGAAGGAAGTCAGCGGCAACTTGCCGACCGACTTCGGCTTCGTCATCGACGTCCACGCGCACGAACCGGAGACTATCTATGTCGTGCCCATCAAGAGCGACGGGGAGCACTTCCCGCTCGACGGCAAGCTGCGCGTGTACCGCAGCAAGACTGGCGGAAACGAGTGGGAAGCCCTCACCAAAGGCTTGCCGCAAAGCAACTGTTATGTGAACGTCTTGCGTGACGCCATGGCCGTCGACTCGCTCGATAAATGCGGCGTCTACTTCGGCACCACCGGAGGACAGGTATACGCCTCCGCCGACGCCGGAGACAACTGGAACCCTATCGTCAGCCACCTTCCGGCCGTGCTTTCGGTAGAGGTACAAACACTGGCATGATCCGCGTCGCGCTTCCCGGGCATCTGCGGGCGCTCGCACACGTGAATGCCGAAGTCCAGCTCGACATAACGGGCCCTGTTACGCAGCGCTCCGTCCTCGATGCCCTCGAGGCGCAATACCCCATGCTGCGCGGCACCATCCGCGATCATGTCACGCAGGAGCGACGTCCGTTCCTGCGCTTCTTCGCTTGCGAGGAAGACTACTCCCTCGAGCCCCCGGATACTCCGTTGCCCGATGCCATTGCATCGGGGAAGGAGCCCCTTCTCATTATTGGCGCCATCGCCGGTGGCTGAGCGCCGGCGCAGCCAGGACTTCCGTGCTTCGTCGAAAGCGGGTATAACAATCGGTTGATTCGGTTGATTCTTCATTCGAACGACGTACGGAGGAAAATTCATGCCATCAGACACGCAAACGGTTCGCGTCTCGAAGACAGCCCTCTGGGTCGGGCGCGTCCTGAGCGGCCTGGTCATCTTGTTTCTCACTCTTGACGTGGTCTTTAAATTTATAAAGCCGGCTCCGGCCCCTGTCGTGGAGACGATGGCTCATGTGGGTTGGGCCCTCAGCCTCGGGCCAGTTCTCGGGATCATCTTGCTGGTGTGCGTTGCCCTCTATGCCCTCCCGATGACCTCCGTTCTTGGCGCGATCCTGCTGACGGGTTATCTTGGTGGCGCCATTGCCACGCACTTACGCGTCGGCGATCCACTATTCAGCCATGTTTTGTTCCCGACGTATTTGGGCGTGCTGCTCTGGGGCGGTCTCTACTTGCGCGAACCCCGCCTCCGCGCGCTCCTCCCGCTGCGCAGTCCCAAGACACCCTAGTCGTGCCGCGCTCCGTGCAAAACCTTCACCGCGTGCGGTAGGAGGTGCGCCACCGCTTCCAGTGATTCCACCGCGCCTTTAGGGCTTCCCGGCAGGTTTACAATAAGCGTTTTTGTTCGCACCGCTGCGGTTCCGCGCGATAAGACTGCCGTTGGCGTCTTCTCCAGGCCCTTCCGCCGCATCTCTTCGGAAAGCCCGGGCACGATTCGGTCGGCTACCGCCTGAGTCGCTTCCGGCGTGTTGTCCCGCGGTCCGATGCCCGTTCCACCGGTGGTCAAGAGAACATCAACGCGTCCGGAATCAGCCAGCGCACGCAATTGTTCGCGGATATTTGCGGGATCGTCGGAGACGTGCAACGCCGAGGTGATTTCCCAGCCTAGCCACCGGCAAAACGCGACAACCGCCGGGCCGGACAAATCCTCGCGCTCGCCTTTCGTCACGGAGTCGCTGATGGTAAGGACCGCTACGCGCATCAGGAGGGTTTCTTCGTGTCACTCACGGCGTCTGTACCGTATCGCGATTGGCCTCATCCATTAGCCGCATCGCTTCCATCAGCAGCCCGGTGGTATTGCGTGTTGTAGTCGTCTTTGTCGAGGCATTCGCGGCGTTGAAGTCGATTTCAAATTCTCCCGCCGTCCACAACACCACTTTATAAACGGCGTCGTCCCCTTCCACCGAACCGATCTTCGCGTCCCGGCACTGCCCGCCGGCAAAATACAGTTCACACTGAGCGCCGCCCTGCCGTACCATCAAGCGGCACGACTTCTGCCCCATCTCCAGCGACTGCATCAGGTCGATCATGCTCATCTCTTCCAGCCGCCCCTGAATGACCCCCGGCCGCGAAGCCTTCTTCTGCAGTTTCTCAAGGTGCAGGCGGTCCACGACTTTCTTCGTGATGCGCACCAAATCCTTAATCAAAAATGGCTTGGGGATAAAGTCCTCGACGCCATCCACCAGCGGCCTCAGACGCTCCTCGATGTCCGGCCGGCTGGCCATGAACAAAAACGGAATATGCCGCGTCGCCTCGCGGGCACGCAGTTTTTCAAAGAGCTGCCTGCCGTCCAGCCCCGGCATTTTGTAATCGCACAGAATCACGTCCGGTGGTGAGTCGACCACCTTCAGCAGTGCGTCCGCGCCGTCCGTGGAAGTCTCCACCTCGCAAGACCCTTCAAGCCCCTTCACGATCAAATCGCGCACCAGCGGGTTATCCTCCGCCAACAGCAGTTTCACCGTTTTGTGCGGGCCGGTGGTCATCGCTCACGCCTCGCCGCGCCCTTGCGCCGATGGAAGTCCCCGCTCTTTCCCCCGGTCTTCTGGGTGAGCACGATGTCCGTGATTTCCATCCCTTTATCGAGGGCTTTGCACATGTCGTAGACTGTGAGGGCCGCGGCGCTTACAGCCACCAGGGCTTCCATTTCCACGCCCGTCTGGGCGGCGGTTGTCACTGTAGAGTGTACTTCCACGCCATTTTGGCACAGGCGTGCGGTCACATCAATGTGCGTCAGCGGCAGCGGATGACAAAGAGGTATCCATTCCGCGGTCCTTTTCGCCGCCGCGATTCCCGCGATTCGCGCCACTTCCAGCGGATTCCCTTTTGGGTTTTTCAGCCGCTGGACCGCCTGCACCACGCGCGGCTTCATCTTTACAAAGCCCTGCGCCGCCGCCGTTCGTGTCGTCACCGCTTTCCCCGACACGTCCACCATCCGCACTTCGCCTTTCTTTCCGTAATGCGACAGCTTCGCCATGTCCGCGCCTAAACTATGTCCTTTCTCAGTAACACGGAAACATTTTCGCCGATCTCCACTTTTTCTCGGTCTGCCGGCACCACCAGGAAGCAGTTCGCCTTCGAAAGCGCTGTAATATCCCCCGAGCCTTGCCACTTCAAAGCCTTGACTTCCGTCACGGCCCCGCGCCACTCCACCCGCGCCGGCAAAAAATGCGTCAGCCCGGGCTTTTCTTTCATTGCTTCCCCAAGCCGCGCCTCGACCAGCGGCAACGCGCGCGCCTCCGCTCCGCTCAACAAATCAATCGCCGGCGCCACAAACAATTCGAACGTCACCATTGTCGAAACGGGATTCCCAGGCAACCCGAACACCGGCTTCCCCTGGCATGTTCCGAACACCGCCGGCCTCCCTGGCCGGATCGCCACCGCGTCGAAAAAGAATTCCGCTCCCATCGCTTTGAGCGCGCTTTCCACTAGGTCGTACTTCCCCATTGAAACGCCGCCCGACAGCACGAGCGCATCCTCTTTCAATCCGCGCTCGATTTTCTCTCCCAAATCCTCGATTCGGTCCGCTGCATTCCCCAGAACAACCGGCTCACCGCCCGCAATACGAACCTGCGCCGCAAGCGAAACGCTATTGCTATTTCGAATCTGAAACTCCCCCGGTGTTTGGTCGATCAAAACGACTTCGTCCCCGGTCGAAAGAATCGCCACTCGCGGCCGCTTCGCGCATTGCAAGTTAACCGCGCCAACTTGCGCTGCCAGCGCCAGCTCCGCGTACCCGAGCCGCATCCCGCGCATCAAAATGGTCTGCCCGGCTGCCGCCTCGCTCCCCTTTGGCACGATGTTCTGGCCGCGTTGGGTCGCTCGTTCGAACCGCACGAGATCGCCTTGGCGGCTCGTCTGTTCAATCATCACGACCGCATCCGCGCCCGCCGGAACCGCCGCGCCAGTCATGATCTGCAAGCAGGTTCCCGCGGTGAGTGCCTCCCGCACCGTATCGCCGGCTTTGATTTCCCCCACGCACTTCAGTTGCGCCCCGGGCACGGCATCGTTCGAACGAACCGCATAGCCATCTCGCGTCGACCGGTCAAACGGCGGATACTCGCGATCCGTCTTCACTTCTTGCGCCAGCACCAATCCCAGCGCCTCCCACACGCTCACAACCGCGTTCGGGCGCGTTTCTCTCCTCTTTCCGACTTCTTGGATGACTTTGTTCCGTGCTTGCTCGTAGCTGAGCATGAGTGAGGTTTCGTGGCGGCGGGCTTCAGCCCGGCGTCTTTACTCTACTCTACTTACTTTTCTTTTCTTCGCTTCGCTTCGGCTCTACTCTTCTCTGCGTTTAAATTCTCTTCACAGCCACCGCGCCAGCAGCGTCCCCTCCGGCACAATCGTCGCGTCCCGCTCCGGCCCCGTCGAAATCATCCCAATCTCCACCTGCAGAAACTCCGAAATAAATCTCAGATACTCAATCGCCGCTTTCGGCAGCTTCGCCCCGTCTTTCAGCCCATACGTTGTTGCGTTCCAACCCGGGAGCGTCTTGTATTCCGGGGTAACGTGCTCGTACTCTTCCGCCAGCGCCGGCATTTCCTTCAGCGGCGTGCCCTTGTACTTGTACCCCACACACACCTGAATTTCCCGCTGCGTATCAAAAACGTCCAGCTTGGTAATCACCATCGAATCGATCCCATTGATCATCTTCGCGTACCGCAGCACCTGCAAATCCAACCAGCCGCAGCGTCGCGGACGCCCCGTGACCGCGCCGAATTCTTTGCCGCGTTCACGCACCTCTGTGGCCTCGAGATCGGGCATCTCCGTCGGAAACGGCCCGCCTCCCACTCTCGTCGTATACGCTTTCGAAATTCCCAGCACGTGCTTGATTTTCGTCGGCGGCACGCCCACGCCCGTCGCCGCCCCGCCCGAAGTCGCGCTGGAAGACGTTACATACGGATACGTTCCATGGTCGATGTCCAGCATCGTCCCTTGCGCGCCTTCGAACAGCACGGACTTCCCTTCATCCAGCGCGCGGTTCAACAATTCCGCCGTATCGCAGATATACCCGCGAATCTTTTCCCCCAGCTTCAGTGTTTCTTCCACTTCATGCGAAAAGTCGATGTCCGCGCCGTACGCGCCCTTTGCGAGCCGGTTCTTCTCCGCCACCACCTGCGCGGCCTTCTTTCGAAACAGTTCCGGCTCCAGCAGGTCGCACATGCGCAGCCCCCGCCGCGCCATTTTGTCTTCGTAGGCCGGACCAATCCCCCGCGAAGTGGTGCCAATTTTGTTCGCGCCGCGCGCGCCTTCCGCCGCTTTGTCCAGCTCCCGGTGATACGGAAAAATCAGGTGCGCGCGATTGCTGACGTGCAATCTCCCCTTCACCTCGATCCCCGCCTTGGCAAGCGTCGCGATTTCCGCCACCAGCGCTGCCGGATCCACTACCGTGCCCGTTCCAATCACCGCCTGCTGCTTCGGCCGCAGAATCCCGCACGGAATCAACTGCAGCACGTAGCGGTCTTTCCCGATGATCACCGTGTGCCCCGCATTGTGGCCGCCCGCGACGCGCGCGATGTAGTCAAATGATCCGGCAAGGTAGTCCACCACCTTGCCCTTGCCTTCATCGCCCCACTGCGCGCCTACTACCACGACCGATTTCATCCAGCCCTTCTCCCTAAGGTAGGACAGGCATTCTGGCCAGTCTCTTCCCTCTCTTCAACCACACTTCCGCGCCGCCATCATCACTTCGTCAAAACTGCTTTGGAAAGCACCGCGAATCAGCAGGTACTTATCGTAAGCTCGCCCCGCCCCCAACGCAAGCCAGGGATAGTTCAGCTGCAAGGCTTTCGCCGCCGACGATGGCGTTTTTGACACATCCCCATTTCCGGTAGTGGGTCAGTTTGAATTTTATTAATCGTGACAATAGGGGTCAAAATTCAAACTGACCCACTACCCCATTTCCTCCGCAGTTGAACGCCTGCGAAAAGAAATGCTAGACTTTCCGAAGTTGGACACCGGCTGGCGCGGCGGCGAGCCCGTCCTTCTTGTATCGGTGAGGGCGTTCGCCTGTCACATGCCTCCTTTCCGTTTCCCGGCCTTACGGGTTCATCCAAGACGTGCCACGCGCTGGTCAATGCTCCTCGTATTGCCGGCCCTCGCGCTTCTTCCGCTTCTCTGGTATCGACTTTCCTTCACGCACGCCCGCGCGGCTCGCTTGCGGCCCATTCCGCGAATTGTGCTCTGGGCTTGGGAAGAGCCGGAAGATCTGCGATTCGTCAATCCGCGAGATACCGGCATCGCATTTTTGGCGGCCGCCATCCGGCTCCAGGCCGGGGATACGATCATCCATCCCCGCTTTCAGCCTCTTCGCGTGCCTGACGCTGCGAAACTTGTCTCCGTCGTGCGGATTGAGGCGGACTCCCGCGCGGAGCTAAGCCGTTCCCAGATGGAGCGCTCTGTCGCAGCCATCGTCGAGACCGGTTCATGGCCGCGCGTTCGCGCCGTGCAAGTGGATTTCGATGCCACGCTTTCGCAACGCAATTTCTATCGCAATCTTCTGATCGAACTGCGCCGCAGGCTGCCGCCTGCGGTACCCATCTCGATCACCGCGCTTGCTTCCTGGTGTCTCGACGACAATTGGATTTCGGCCCTGCCGATTGACGAAGCCGTGCCCATGCTCTTTCAAATGAGTGCGGGCAGGGATCAAGTCGTGGCCCGGCTGGCCTCCGGAAAGGATTTTCGTTCTCCGCTCTGCCAGGACAGTCTTGGCATCTCAACGGATGAGCGCTGGTCCACGCTGCCTGCCGGGCGCCGCGTTTATATCTTCCATACCAAACCGTGGGATCAGAAAACGGAACTGGCCTTGCTCCGGGAGGTGCGTCAATGGCGATAAAGCTCGTGAGTCGTGTGCTCTTGCTTCTTGTGGCGTTGAGTCTCCTCGTCATTCCCATCTACAGTTGCGGACCATTTTTCGAGTCCGCGGTCTTCACTTTTCAAAACCGCCCCGATGGACCAGACTCGGACTTCGCTGCGGGGAAGATCGGCATCCTGCTGCCGGGTTTCCGCTCAGCCTATTTGATTGTGGCTTACCGCTATCTGTCCGGCGTCAAGTTGAGCAACGAGCAACAAGCCGCCGCCCTGCAAGTCTGGCAAAAGAATGTGACTCCCGAGCAACCTGACGTCGAGGACGATCTGACAAAATGGAGTGAAGCTCGCCGGAGCGTTCCAAATCTTCCGCCCCATCCGGGCATTTCGCCTTATGCCGTAGTGTCCGAGGATCAGCCCTACTTCAAATTTACCAATTGTCAGGCGGACGCCTTCCAAAATGCCGCCAAAACATTGCAGGATCGAATCGCCAAATTCGGAGCCGCCAGCCCTGAGGTGCAGGAATGGGTAACTGGCCAGGACAAGGTATTTGCCAATTGTGACGGCCAAGAAGAAGTGATTCCCGCCGCGCTCAATTCCGGCCCTCCGCTGCTGCGGGCGGATCGCGCTTACCAGATTGCCGCCGCCCATTTTTACTCGCGCAATTTCGACGATGCGGTGAAGGAATTCGATGCCATCGCGCAGGACGCCGCTTCACCGTGGGCGGGGATCAGCCCATACCTGGCGGCTCGCGCGCTGATTCGGAAGGCCAACCTCCAGAATAAGTCCGACGAGGCCTTCGACCGAGCCGTGATGTCCGCCGCCCAGGCGCGCTTGGAGCGCATCGTCGGCGATCCGCATCCCGGTGCGATTCATCAGCCGGCCGTCGGGCTGCTGAACTACGTTCGCTTTCGAACGGAGCCGTCGAAGCGGGTGGCCGAACTCGGCGAAATCCTTCAGAAGCCTGACTCCGGCACCAACTTCAAACAGGATTTGTGGGATTACGTTTTGTTGCTCTCCAACGGCCAAAACAGCGGCGATCCGAGCGACTGGATCCAGACCCTTGGAGCCCTGAGGGCGAATCCCCCTTCCTTCCCGCGCCAGCTGCCAGACTTAGCCAAGCATTCGTTGACCCGGTGGCAGGAGACGAAATCCCTGCCCTGGCTGATCGCGGCCCTCACGGCGGCTAAGTCCGCTGACCCGGAGGCGCAAACCTTGCTCACCGCCGCACAGCAAGTGCCCGCCTCTTCGCCGGCCTATCTGACGGTCCGGTATCAAGCAATACGGCTGATGATCGCAACCGGCAAGCTCGAACCTGCCCGAAAAGAACTGGATCAGTTGCTGGCAAACCCAGCCATTCCCCTCGGCTCTCACAATCTGTTCAACGAGCAACGGTTGACCCTCGCGACCAGCCTCGAAGACTTTCTCCAGCACGCGCCGGAGACGCCTGTTCCCTCAAAGCTCGACGAATCGACAGACGAGGTCGTGCCAGACACGCAAAATAGTAGCCAGCCTCCACAACCCTATTTCAGCGACTACACTTCCAAAATTTTCCTAAAACGCCTTCCTCTTCAAACTCCGGTTCAGGCTGC
>Ga0210408_10000162_pt1 | contig 104359 bp, 96 predicted proteins | sample IncBWH4MmetaG_FD_155471 | JGI IMG/M metagenome (GOLD analysis project Ga0210408, IMG submission 155471) | Forest soil microbial communities from Barre Woods Harvard Forest LTER site, Petersham, Massachusetts, United States - Inc-BW-H-4-M | ecosystem: Environmental > Terrestrial > Soil >...
CGCCGACACCAGGTCGCCCGTCTGCTCGCTGGCCGAAACCGAGGCCACCAGCAGCGTGGGGAACACGCCACTTCGATTGGCCAGCGCGGCCGACAGCGGCTGGCCTTCGATCACGTCGCGCGTGACCGCCTCCAGCGCCTGGCGGGCGCCGGTATCGCGCTCCTTCTGCGCCAGCGTGCGCAAGGTATCGACCATGCCCAGCCCGGCATCGAGCAGCGCGGCCAGCTCGTCGGTGAAAAGGCCCACGTCCAGGCGCCGGCGCCGCCAGCCCTGAAAGCCGCTGGTGCGCACCTCGCGGCAGGACAGCACGCGCAAGCCGCGCAGCTGGACCTGTTCGCTCGCCTTGGCCGCATCCGATGCGCGCAGCCGTTCCGTCAACAGCCCGCCTTGCGGCGAAACCGCAACGACCTCGAACGTGCCCTGCACGTGACCGTTCATCGTTGGAACTATTGGGTCTTCACGGTGGCCGACGTTTCCCAGGAGTTCACGTCCTGCGCCTCGCCGGTGCCGCCCGGTTGTCCATCCGACCCGTACGACGCAAGGTCGTAGTCGGAGTGATCCCCAGGAGACTTGTACCGATAGGCACGCCCCCAGGGATCGGCGGGTACCTGCTTCTGGAGATAGGGGCCCTGCCAGCGGTCCACGCCGTCGGGCTTCGCGACCAGCGCCTGAAGGCCCTGTTCGGTCGTCGGGTAGACGCCGATGTCGAGGCGATACGTGTCCAGCGCTTTGCCCAGCTGCTCGATCTGCGCGCGGGCGATGTTGGTGTTGGACTTGCCAACCTGACCGAAATAGCGAGGCGCCACCAGACCCGCCAGCAGTCCGATGATGACGACCACCACCAGCAGTTCGATCAACGTGAAGCCTCGGTCCGATCGAACCGCCTGGCGGCACATCCGAATTGAACTGGCCGGGGTCGAAAACTGGAACACTGGACCGTCCTCCATCGTGAACATCATTGCGCCGGTGAGAGACGCCGTCTGGACGGCGCAAACGCGGCTGGACAGAAATGTGGGATGAGTGGTTGTCCCCATCCCGTCTCTTTGGCATTACACGCCACCAGGACAGATTAGCCCAGGGAAAATCCCTTAGCAAGAGCACGGTGCGGTATTCGTTACGGTTGCGCAAAATCCCGCAGTGCGGGATGGGTATCCACCCAACCCTACGCGCTGGGATGGGTAGGGGGGACAGGGACACCGGGGAACGTGACGCTGACACGCAGGCCACCCAGGTCGGACTTGTCCAGGTCAATCCGGGCCTGGTGGACCTCGGCGACCGTTCGAACGATCGACAGGCCGATGCCACACCCATCGGTGTCGCTGTACAGCCGATAGAAGCGCTCGAACACGCGTTCGCGTTCCTCAGCCGGGATCCCGGGCCCGGCGTCCTCGACAATGGCGAGCCGGTGGCCGTCGCGGGCGCCGACGGTCACGCGGATTTCACGGCCGGCCGGCCCGTAGCGCATCGCGTTGTCGATCAGGTTGCGCAGCAGCGAGGCCACGCCGAACTCCATGCCGTTGATCTCGCACGGGGAAAGATCGGCCTCGATGCGCTGCCCGCGCCGGCCCAGCAGCGGGCGCACCTCGTCGATCACGTGCCCGGCGATCACATCCAGCCGCAAGGGCGCCGTGCCGCTGCGCAGCGCCAGCATGCCGTCCAGCCGCGACAAGGTCAGCAGTTGATCGACCATGTGCGATGCCCGGTCGATCGCCACGATCAGCAGCTCCAGGGCCTGCTTGCGTTCGGGCGCGGTGCGGGTGAGCTGCGCGACCTGGGCGTGCACCTTGACCGCGGCCAGCGGCGTGCGCAGCTCATGGGCCGCGGCCGAGGTGAAGCGGCGCTCGGTCTCGAGCGCGCTGGCGAAGCGGCGGAACAGCGCGTTGATCTCCCTCACCAGCGGCTGCACCTCGATGGGCGGCGAGCTGACCTCGATCGGGCGAAGATCGTTGGGCGAGCGCTGCGTCAGCTGGCGCGCCGACTCCTGCAGCGCGCCGGTGGCGCGCCGGATCATCCAGGCATCGATGATCAGCAACGCCGCCAGCGAAACCAGGAACAGGCCGAACAGGCTCGCAAAGGCCGTGTGGGCAAAGGGTTCCCGCAGTTCGAGCGGCTCGGCGATCTGCAGCACCTTGGTGCGATCCTCGGACCAGGCCACGATGGTGCGGGCCGGGGCGCCTTCGAACGGGCGCGTGACGAAACCGACCTGTTCGAAGGGCGCGATCGGGCCGGCCTTGGGGTCGCCGTTGGTCAGCAGCAGCTGCTGCGGCGACGGGGACCAGACCTGGTAGCGGTAGCGGTGGGCGAGCGCCGGGTCCTGGTCCTCGTCCACATGGATCAGGCCGCGCCCCTCGAGTCGCATCTCGTCGATCTCGTGGTCGGTCAGCGTCAGCAGCGTCTGCGCGACGCTCTGCATCCGCTGGTCGCTGAGCGCGTCGCTCTGGCGGTGCGAGATGAAATACGTGGCGGCGCCGCCCGCCAGCCAGGCGACCAGCGTCGCGATCGCGATCAGCAGGAGCAGCCGGCGACGCAGCGACCAGGCGGGCCTGCCGGTCGCTGCTGCCGTCTCAAGCGGCATTGAGGTCCTGATTGAGCCGGTAGCCGGCGCCGCGCACGGTCTGGATCAGCGTGCGGGACAGTTTGCGCCGAAGGTTGTGGATGTGTACTTCTATCGCGTTGCTCTCGACCACTTCGCCCCACCCATACAGGGCGTCTTCCAGCTGGCGGCGGCTGAGCACGCGGTCCCGGTTGCGCAGGAAGGTCTCCAGGATCCGGTGCTCGCGCTTGGTGAGGTCGATGCGTGCGCCGTTGAAAACGGCGCTGTGCTCGCTGTGCGACAGCATCAGCGACCCGAACTCCAGGTTAAGGTGGTTCTGGCCGCTCTGGCGCCGGTTCAGCGCGCGCAGGCGCGCGCTGAGCTCGAGCAGATCGAACGGCTTGACCAGGTAGTCGTCTGCTCCCAGGTTCAGCACGCGAACGCGATCCAGCACGAAACCGCGTGCTGTCAATACCAGAACTGGGGTGACGTTGCCGCTGCTGCGCCACGAGCGCAACAGGTCCTCGCCGGAGGTGCCCGGCAGGCCCAGATCCAGCACAATCGCGTCGAAGCGCTGCGAAACCATGGCGGCTTCGGCGCCGGGGCCGTCCTGGCGCCAATCGACCGAGAAACCTTCCAATTCCAGGCCGCGGGCCGTTGACGAGCCCAGCGCGGGGTCGTCTTCTACGATCAGGATACGCACGATCACATCCTATAAGGGCTTAAGCTTGAGTCTAAACCCGCACAAACACACAGGAAAAGCGTGCGGGGACCGGTTGCCGTCGGGAGCCGCCGTGCGGCAGAAATCCACGTCTGACCGGAAGATCGTCCAACCTGGGGTGGGTCTTAAGGCGAACCGGACGGCCGGAAAGCTCGTGAAGACCTCCTTAGGACGCCCTTTCGGAGCGATCGAAAGCCGACCGGTCCGCCCGGACCGGGCGGTAACATTCCCGCGCACCTGCAACCTGGCGGCTCGCGGCCGGTCCAACCCAGATGTCTACTGAGTTCGCGCTGGCGGTATTCCTTTTTGGACTCGTTGCGAGTAGCGCACCGGTACCGGGCATCGCGCAGCCGGTGCGCTCCGGGCACGTCGCCGCTGAACTGGTTTCCGAAACCGAGGGGCTTGCGCCCGGCCAGACGGTCAACGTCGGGCTGCGGCTGGTGCATGAGCCGCACTGGCACACCTACTGGATCGTGCCGGGCGATGCCGGCCTGCCGACCCGGCTGAAGTGGCAGCTTCCGCCGGGCTTCGAGGCGGGGCCGGTGCAGTGGCCGGCACCGCAGCTGCTGCGCGTGGGCCCATTGGCCAACTACGGCTACGAGGGCACGGTGCTGCTGCCATCCACCCTTCGTGTCCCGGCGACGGTGCCGGAAGGCAGCCAGGTCCGCCTGGCAGCGCACGCGGACTGGCTGGTGTGCAGCGACATCTGCATACCCGAGAGCGCCGATCTGACGTTGACGCTGCCGGTCGGCAAGGCCCGCGCTGCCCCCAGCCGGTTCGAGGACGAGTTCGCACAGGCGGCGGCCCGAATTCCGAAGCCGATGGTGCTGGCCCAGGCCAGCGCCATCATCGATGGAGCCCGGATACGACTGCGCTTTCAGCCCGAGCGTGCGCCCGCTCGCCTGGAGTTCTTTCCGCTTGAGCCGATGCGGCTGCAGGCGGCGGCGCCGCAGCGGCTGGACGTCTCGGGTTCCTGGGCCTCGCTGGATCTGCAGGCCGAGCCACCGGTGCTGGCGGACTTCAAGGTGCTGCGCGGCGTGCTGGTGGCCGACGGCGGACCCGGGCGATCCGGCTCGGGATGGACCGGCGTGGTCGAAGTGCCGCTGCAGGCCGGCGTGGTGCCCTCCTTCGCGCCGGGCGGCGCTAGGGAGGGCGAGCCCGCCTCCCCTGCGGCGAAGGCGGGCTCGATGTCGTTGCTGCTCGCACTTGCGGGGGCGTTCGTCGGCGGGTTGATCTTGAACCTGATGCCGTGCGTGTTCCCGGTGCTGTCGTTGAAGTTGCTGGCGTTGGTGCAGCACCGGCAACGGGGCGACCCGTCGCTCGCCGCTCATGGATTGACGTTTGCGGCCGGCACGGTCGGCAGCTTCGTGCTGCTGGCCGCTGCGCTGGTCGGTCTGCGCGCCGGCGGCTCGCAGCTCGGATGGGGCTTTCAGCTGCAATCGCCGCTGTTCATCGCGTTGCTGACGGCCCTGTTCTTCGGCATCGGTCTGAACCTGCTGGGCGCGTTCGAGGTGTCGTTCGGAACGGGCCTGGTCAATTCGAAGGCGGTGCAAGGCTTCGACGATCGTCACCTGCTGGGCAGCTTCGCCACGGGCGTGCTCGCCGTACTGGTGGCTTCGCCCTGCACGGCTCCGTTCATGGGCGCGGCGCTCGGCTACGCAGCGGCGCAGCCGACGCCGGTCGCGCTGTCGGTGTTCGCCATGCTGGGCGCCGGCATGGCCACTCCCTATCTGGCCTTGACGCTGTCGCCGTCGCTGCTGAACCGCCTGCCGCGTCCGGGCATCTGGATGCAGCACCTGCGCCAGCTGCTGGCCTTTCCGATGTTCGTCACCTGCGTGTGGCTGCTGTGGGTGCTGGCGCAGCAGATCGACGTGGACGCGGTGGCGCTGGTGCTGGCGGCCCTGGTTGCGCTGGGGCTGGCAGGCTGGTCTGTGGGCCAGGCACAGCGCGGCTCCCGCGTGTTCGGCTGGCTCGGAACGGCGGCTGCTCTGACCGCGGCCCTGGTGCTGGTGGCGGCCACCGAACACGGCGCGGTGCCGCCGGCGCGTGCCGGCACGCCGGCGTCGGAGTCCGAAGGCTGGGCCGAGTGGTCCCCGCGCGCGCAGTCGCAGCTGCTCTCGCAGGGGCGAGCGGTATTCGTCGACTTCACCGCCGCCTGGTGCGTGACCTGCCAGGCCAACAAGCGACTGGTGCTGCACAGCAGCCGCGTGGCGACGGCCTTCGCCGAACGGGGCGTGGCACTGCTCAAGGCGGACTGGACCAATCGCAACGACGCGATCGCGCAGGAGCTGGCGCGCTTCGGCCGCAACGGCGTTCCGATGTACGTCTTGTACGACTCGGCCGGGCGGCCGCACCTGCTGCCGGAGATCCTGACCGAGCGCGTCGTGCTGGACGAGTTGTCCGCGCTTTAACGTCTTCGCGGAATGCGAATCGGGACACTAGCCGCCTCGGCCGAAATGGGTTACAAGCCCGGTCGGGGCCGGTGCGTCAAGGTGAACGATCGAAAGCCGACAATGCAATACCGACGACTGGGTCAAAGCGGGTTGAAGCTGAGCGAGCTGTCATTGGGCTCGTGGGTCACTTTCGGCAATCAACTCGATGTGCGCGCCGCGGTCCAGTGCATGACGGCAGCGCGCGACGCCGGAGTCAATTTCTTCGACAACGCCGAGGTATACGCCGGCGGCCAGGCCGAACGCATCATGGGAGCGGCGCTGCGCGAGTTGGGCTGGCCGCGCCCCAGCTACGTGGTGTCGACCAAGTTCTTCTGGGGGCTGGCCGGCGGAGCGAACGAGCGAAATACTCTGAATCGCAAGTACCTGCTTAGCGCGATCGATGGTTCGCTGGAGCGGCTCGGCCTGTCCTACGTCGACCTGGCGTTCTGCCATCGGGCCGATCCAGACACGCCGCTGGAGGAAACCGTCTGGGCCATGCACGACATCATCGAGCGCGGCAAGGCACTGTACTGGGGCATGTCGGAATGGAGCGCTGACGAAATCGCCGCGGCCTGGGAGATCGCCGACCGGCACCACCTGCACAAGCCGATCACCGAACAGCCGCAATACAACCTGTTCTGCCGCCGTCGCGTCGAGACCGAATATGCGCGCCTGTACCGGCAGATCGGCCTGGGACTGGCGAGCTGGAGTCCGCTCGCCTCGGGTCTTCTGACGGGCAAGTATCGCGACGGCATCGCGCCGGGCACGCGCGGGGCGCTGGAGGGCTACGCGTTCCTGAAGGAGCGGCTGATCGACCCCGACCGCAACGCCAAGGTCGCCCAACTGGCGGACGTGGCGCTCGAGCTGGGATGCTCGGTCGGGCAACTGGCGATCGCCTGGTGCCTGAAAAATCCGAATGTCAGCACCGTGATCACGGGGGCGCGCACGCCCGCGCAGGTGCGCGAGAACATGCTGGCGGCCGAGGTGGCGCCCAGGATGGATGTGGCGGTCATGACCCGCATCGCAACGATCATCGGCGACAACTATGACTAGACCGCTGAACCCGGCAGACGCCGCCCCAGGGGCGGGGGTGCGGTTGGGTGATGCAGCGCTCTAGCGAGGCAGCCGGCGGCCCATTCAGATCACGACCATCCGAGGCCATGAGTACAGTCGTGCGAAGCGCTCTGATCGTTGCCGCACTGTGCGTTGCGGCGGCACTGGTTTACTGGTTCGTCCTGCGCGAACCGCCCGCGCCGCCTGCGGCGCCGGTGGCGGCGCCTCCGGCGGCCGCGCCGGCAGCCGCGCCGCCGGCGGCCCGCACTGAACCGGCCGGGCCGCCGCTGCCCGCGCTGGCCGACAGCGATCCAGAACTGATGCAGGCGCTGAACGCACTGTTCGGATCCGGCATCGAGGCTCTGCTGATGCGCCCCGGAATCATTCATCGGATCGTGGCGACGGTCGACAACCTGACCGGCAGCAAGGTGCCGGCGCAGGTGATGCCGCTGCGCCCGCCCGGGGGCGCGTTCAACGTGGCCGAGCGAAGCGGGAGCCTGACGATCGGCCCCGCGAACGCGGCGCGCTACGCCCGCTACATGAACCTGATCGCCCAGGTGGACACGGCCCAGGTGGTGGCCACGTACCGGCGTTACTACCCGCTGTTCCAGCAGGCCTATCGCGAGCTCGGCTATCCGAAGGGCGAATTCAATGATCGCCTGGTCGAGGTGATCGACGACCTGCTCGAGGCGCCGCAGCCGGAGCCGCCGGTGGCCCTGGTGGCGCCGCGCGCGATGTTCGACTACGCCGATCCGGCGCTGCAGGATGCGTCGGCCGGTCAGAAGATCATGATCCGGCTCGGGTCCGAAAACGAGGCGCGGGTCAAGGGCAAGCTGCGCCAGCTCCGGCGCGCGCTCGACAGCGTGGACCTGCCGCGCTAAGGAGAGGCTTGCCGCGGCCCTTCCTGCTGCAGTTCCCCTAAAGTTCGCCGGCGCGGTGCCGATTCCGCAGGGGCGGCCCCCACGCCGTCGATCCTCAGCGGGAACTGACATGCTCAAGTTCGGAATCAGCGCCGGCATCTGCTTCGAATGGGTCTACGGACCGGCCGTGAATTCGCTGCACTCGCTGGCCTCGGCCGGCATCCGGGCCGCGGTCGGCGGGCTGCTCGCCTGGATGGTGCTGGAAGCGGTGCGGGGCGTATGGCGTACGGTGATGCTGCTCGATGACCAGCCGCGGCGCCGGATAGACCCGCGCCCGACCGTGATCGGCAAGTAGCCGCCGGCTGGCGTCTTGAAGCGGTCATGCGGCGGCCGGACAATGGCGCCGCGATACCTGTGTCTCGCGAGCACGCCTCGATCAACGCGCACCGTCCGATCATCCTGGTAACCGATGCCTGGCACCCCCAGGTCAACGGGGTAGTCCACACCTGGAGCTACGTTCAGACGGAACTGGCGCGACTCGGCCACGCGCTGCAGGTGATTCACCCGGCCGGATCGCGCGGGGTGCATGTTCCCGGTGAACCCGACCTGCTGCTGTCGACCGAACCCGCCCGCCACTTGAGGCGCCTGCTCGGCGCCGGCGTTCCGGCCGCCTTGCACATCGCCACCGAAGGTCCGCTCGGCTGGGCCGCGCGCGCGCTGGCGCGGGCGGCCGGCTGGCCCTTCACGACCTCGTACCACACGCGCTTTCCGGAGTACCTGAAGGCCCGCTTCGGCCTGCCACCCGCCTGGACCTACTCGATCCTGCGGCGCTTTCACCGCGAGTCGCAGGCGATCCTGGTGCCGACCGAGGCGATGCGGGCCGAGCTGCAGCGCGCCGGATTCGCGCGCACCCGTGTCTGGGGGCGCGGCGTGGACGCGCTGCGGTTCGCGCCCGGCGCGCGCGACGCGCTGAAGCTGCCGCGCCCGATCCTGCTGTACGCCGGGCGCGTCGCCCCGGAGAAGAACCTGGAAGCATTCGCCGCGCTGGATCTGCCCGGATCGCGCGTGGTGATCGGCGACGGTCCCGACCTCGCCCGGTTGCGGGCGCGCTACCCCGACGTGCACTGGCTGGGCCGGCAGCCCCACGATGGCCTGGGGCGCTTCTACGACGCGGCCGATGCCTTCGTGTTTCCGAGCCGCACCGATACGTTCGGGCTGGTGATGCTGGAGGCGATGGCGTGCGGCTGCCCCGTGGCCGCCTACCCGGTGACCGGGCCGATCGACGTGGTCACGCCCGGCGTCAGCGGCGCTCTGGACGAGGACTTGAAGCGCGCCTGCCTGCAGGCGCTGCAGCTGCAGCGAAACGGGGTACGCGCCGCCGCGATCCAGCGCTCGTGGGTCGCGATCGCGCGCGATCTGCTGTCGGTGCTGGTGCCAATCGAAATCAGCGCAGCGCAACCCACTGAAGTTGCCCGCGCGTAGCGCGCTCCAGCGCGTCCCTCAAGATGCGGAATTCGTCGGCGTCGAACAGCGGCAGCGGTGCCGACGCCAGCACCCGGGCCGTGGCCGGCCCGTCCGCGGTTCCCAGCCAGCGCCATCGATCGATCACATGCCAGTCGCAGGCCGTTCCGATACCCCCGTCTTCCACCAGCGCGATCGGTCCCGGGTAGGGCCAGTCGGGCATTCGCCAGGGGGCGAGGGCTTCCCGCAGCCTCGCCTCGTGGGCCTCGCGCGGCTCCAGGCCGATGCAGGCTCCGCGGCAACGCCGCAGCTGGTGGTTGAAGCAGGGCGTTGCGTCCTCGCGCGCGCGGCGGCGTCCCTCCAGCCCCAGCACCTTCAGGCACAGGCCCTGCTCGCTGGCCAGCCGGATGATCGATGCGCGCGCGGCGCCGCGCGAGCTGAAGGGTCCATAGTGCTCGTGCTGCGCGCACTGCGGCAGGTCGGCGGCGCGGATCCAGCGGGGCCTGCCATCGAGCAGCGCGAATGCCCCCTGTCCCAGCTGGCGCCGCAGCCGGACGTTGTGCGCCGGCATGCGCTGCTTGACCAGCTGCGACTCGCGCAGCAGTGCGCCGATCTCGCCCGCCGTGCGCTCCCAGTCGATCCGCTCGACTTCGCGCGCCAGCCGCAGGCTGCGTTCGTCCCAGGCGTCGGCCGAGAAGTGAGCCGCGACGCGGGCTTTCAGGTCGATGCTCTTGCCGACGTACAGCGTGCGCTCGGCCGCCCCGACCATCACGTACACGCCAGGCGCTGCCGGTATCCGGTCCAGCGCATCCGGCCCCAGCGCGGCTGGCAGGCCCGGGCGTACCAGCAGCGTGCGCACCGCCTCCTCGATCTGGCAGCGTGGCACCCGTTCGTACAACCGCTGCACGAAGTGCCACAGCAGGCGGGCGTCGCCCAGGGCCCGGTGACGCTCCGAATCGTCCAGCCCGAAGCGCGCCGCGATCGCGTCCAGCGAGTAGGTGCCGCGGTCCGGGTACAGGCGGCGGCTCAGCCGCACCGTGCACAGCATCCGGGCGGTCCACGTGATGCCCGCGCGCGCAAACTCGGACCTGAGAAAGCCGAAATCGAAGCGTGCGTTGTGCGCGACGAAAATGGCGTCCTCGAACGCGTCGTACAGGCGCTCGGCCAGCTCGGCAAACGGCGGCGCCGAGCGCACCATCGGATCGTTGATGCCGGTCAGCCAGGAGATCTCGGACGGGATCGGCACGCCCGGGTTCACCAGCGAGGACCATTCCCCGGTGCGCAGCTCGCCGGCATCGCGGTCGACCGTTACGACCGCCACCTCGGTGATCCGGTCGCGCGCCGGATCGGTCCCGGTCGTTTCGACGTCGACGAAGCAGGTGCGTGGGCCGAACATGGGTCGGCGAGGCGCACCGGCCGCCGCTTTTACGCAACAGCGGCAGCCGCGCGCGAGAGGCTCCGGATCCGGGTCAGGCGCAGCTCACTCCGGTCCCAGAAAGTCGCGCTTGCCGATCGGCAGGCCGTTGTGGCGCAGGATGTCGTAGGCCGTGGTCAGATGAAAGTAGAAGTTCGGCACCGCGTACTGCGTCAGAAACTCCAGGCCGGAAAAGCGCAAGGTCCGGGCGGCCGTCTTCAGCTCGATCGCGCGCTCCTCGGATCCGTCGAATTGCCCGGGCTTGAGGGTGTCCAGGAACGCGATGGTTCGGGCGATGCGTTCCTTGAGCTGCTCGAAGCCGACCTCGACGTCGTCGAATTTCGGCGGCGCCTCGCCGGCCAGGCGGGCGGCGGTGCTCTTGGCGAAATCGCTGGCCAGCTGGATCTGGCGCGTTAAGGTGAGCATGTCCGGATACAGGCGCGCGTCCAGCAGCGCCGCCGGATCGATTTTGCGCTCCTGCGCGTACGCGACCGCCTTGTCGAGGATCACCGACAGGTGGGTCAACGACCTGCGCAAGGGCGGAATGGACAGCAAGTACATGGAGACAGGCATCAGCGCACCCCGTTGCGTTTCTTGATGGCCAGCATGGTACCGCGGCACTGCGGACTGCCGCAGCGGCACTGGTACTGGCGCTTCAGCGTCGGGGTCAGGCGCTCGTCGACCACCAGGCAGTAGTCGTACGACAGCTCCTCGCCGCGCCGGATCTCGCGGATCGCCTGGATGTAGACGCGACCGTCGTCGGTTTCCTCCGTCTCGCAGTTCGGCTCGCACGAATGGTTGATCCAGCGCGCCGAGTTGCCGCTGACGTTGGCATCGATCACATGGCGGCCGTCGTCGAGCGAGAAATAGAACGTGTGGTGCGGATCGTCCGGATCCGAAGGCGGACGACGGTCGGCCTGGCGCCACGTGATGCGCTCGCCCCGGTATTCGATGACGCGCTCGCCCTCCCGGATGCGGCGCGCCGCGTAAACCCCCCGGCCGTGTATGCGGGAATCCCGTACCTGGATCTTGCTGCGGCGTGTGCCGGTCTTGGTCTTTTTGCTGGTGCTTGGCATTTGAATCGGGGCCTCTCGGTTCACTCCTGGTTCAATCGGTCCACAGCGCCCTGAGCGCCCGCATCGGCCGGCTCTTGACGATCGCCAGCAGGTTGTTGAACTGGTCGGTCCACACGCCGACCCGTGCCTCGGGCTTCAAGGTCTCGGCGCGGCTCGCCATGGGCGCCTGCTCGAGCGTGTCCGGTCGGGCCGCGATCAGCACCCAGTCGGAGCTGGAAGCGCGCGTGTCGTCCTCGTCGGGCTCGTCGCGCACCAGGCGCGCGCTCAGGGCCAGATCCTCGGCCAGATTCGCCAACACTGGTTTCAGATCGAGAAAGCGGTTGGAAATGTGCACGGCCACGATGCCGCCATCGGTCACGCAGCGCATGTAGACCTGGATGGCCTGGCGCGTCAGCAGGTGCACCGGGATCGAGTCGCTCGAAAACGCGTCGACGGCCAGCACATCGAATTGCGGCGCCGGGCCGCGCTCGAGCTCCCGCTGCAACGACAGTCGGGCATCGCCCAGCACGATCTGCAGGTCGGCCGGCGTCGACGTCAGGTACGAGAACTCGCGCCGGGCGATCGTCACCACGGCGGGGTCGAGCTCGTAGAAGCGCACCGTGTCGCCCGCCCGCCCGTACGCCGACAGCGTGCCCGTTCCCAGTCCGATCACGCCCAGGCGGATCGCCGCACGGCGCTGCTGGGCTGCCCGGATCGCCAGGCCCACGCCCGAGCTGCGCGCGTAGTACGAGCCGGGCTGCAGGCGGTCGGGGCCGCGGGTTGGCTGCTCGCCGTGCAGGATCACGCCGTGCAGCAGCCGGCGCATCTGGTGGTCGCCCTGTCCCACTTGCCGCACGCGCAGCGTTCCGTAAAAGTTCCGCTGCATCAGGATAACGTCGGATCTGAGAAATCGGACAAAGGCGAGGTCCCAGTAAGCGGTCGCCAGACCCGCGACCGCGGCCAATCCGTACAACCACCAGCGCCGGCCGCGCGGGCCCGGGCGGGTCCAGGCAGCCGCCAGGGCGGCCGCGCACACGGCCACGAGCGCGATCGGGAATTCGTACACGCTGTCAAACACGCGCGGCGCGAGCAGGCCGGCAAAGATCCCGCCGAGCGCGCCGCCCAGCGAAATCATCAGGTAGAAACGCGTCAACTGGCCCGCGGCCGGTCGCCGCGCGGCCAGCTCGCCGTGGCAGAACAGGCACGTGAGCAGCACGCCGGCGCAGTACAACGGCACCGACAGCGACACGTCGAGCACACCGCTCGAAGCCGAAAGACCCGCTGCCATCAACGCAGCGCTGGCCAGCGCGGCCGGAATGCCCCAGCCTGGTGCGTACCAGCCGCGGCCCCCACGGCCCTCGAACGCGAGCACGAAGCTCGCCAGATACAGCGTCAGCGGCGCCAGCCACAGGAACGGGACCGAAGCCACGTTCTGTGAAATATGGGCGGTGGCACCAAGCAGGATCACGACGCCGAGGGCGGACAGGCCGAGCCAGGTAAGAGACGCCCTCACCCCCAGCCCTTCACATTGGCTGGGGGAGCACGAGGGGGCTGCCGAGCCCCCTCGTTCCCTTACTGCTGTCTCTTCCGGCCGCAGGCCGGAAGAGGGGCTGGGGGTGAGGGCTGCCGCATTGCGCGCCGCCAGCCACGCCACGCTCGAACAAGCCACCACGAACACTCCATAGGCCGCGCTCCAGCCCAGCGCCTGCGCCCGGGAGCCGTAGTGCGGCTCGATCAGCAGCGGGAAGGCCACCAGAGCCGCCAGCGAACCGGCGTTGGACAAGGCAAACAGGCGGTACACCGAGGCGGTGGGCGAGCGCCGTGCCAGCCAGGATTGCAGCAGCGGTCCGGTCGAGGCCAGCAGGAAATACGGCGGGCCGATCGTGGCGGCCAGCAGCACGAGGATCGCGACTGCCGCGTCCTGGCCGCCGGCCGGCCGGAATCGGTCGGCGGCCACGATCGGCAGGCATAGCAGGCTGGCGGCCAGCAGCGCGGTGTGAAAAGCCCACTGCTGTCGCGGCGAGGTACGCCCCGCCAGCCAATGGGCGTAACCGTAACCGGCCAGCAGCAGCGTCTGGAAAAACACCATGCAGGTCGTCCACACCCCGGCGCCACCGCCAAACCAGGGCAGGATCTGCTTGGCGATGATCGGCTGGACCAGAAACAGCAGGACGGCGGACAGCGCGATCGAAGCGGCGTACAGCGCCATGGACAGCTAACGGCGCCCGCTGTTTCGATCCGACATCGAGCGCCATTGCACGACAGGCCGATCCTTGGAGCCGGGGGTTATCCGAGGGGAATGCAGGGAGCGGGCGCGATTCTCGCACGGCTTCGATCCGCGCAAGTGGCCGGCCGATCGGGCCCTTAATCCACGTTCGCCCGTCCGCGCTCGAATCTACCGTTCCGGCGATGGGGTAAAAAAGGTTGGCGTTCCGCAAGGGCGCCGTTCAACGGTGCGATTGTTCGAGTTCACAGACCAGAGCCGCATGCGGGACACCGATCCCGATCCGGCCGCGCTGGCCGAGGCTTACACGGGCTGGCGGGTGCTGGTCGGCCGCGACTGGCGTCCGATCGGCGTGCGGCTGACGCTGGGCCGCACCGCCGTCGAGTCGGCCACCCCCGCGTTGAGCGCGCTGCTCGACAGCGTGCTGGCGGGCCTGACCTGCGCGTCCGACGGTCGACCCGTGTTTCCCAACGGGCTGATCGTGCTGTCACCGCGCGGCTTCCAGGCCGATGCCGAGATGTCTTCCTTTCGCGCTGCCCGCAACGTGCTGCTCGAGTTCGGCCAGAGCGACCTGGACGACGAACGCGCGCTGCGCGGGATGTTCGAGATTCAGAAGCAGGGCGTGCGCATCGCGCTGCGCCTGGACAATCCGGTGGCCGCCTCGGCGGAACGGCTGTCCTATTTCCAGTATGTGGTGGCCCGGTCGCGCCAGGCGCTGCCGCCCGGGCTGGATCCGCGCAGCGTTCCGGTCGTGACGCTGGACGATTCGACGCCTACGGACCTGCAGGCCGATTTTGCCGCCGGCGTCCACGCAACGGCCGGCTGGCCGCTGGTGGCGATCGAGCGGCGCGAGCCGCTGGGGTTGTCGCCGGCGCAGACCGCGGTGTTCGAGCTGATTCGCCTGGTGCAGGCCGACGCCGACGTGCGCGATCTGGAGCGAGTGTTCAAGGCCGAGCCGCTGCTCGCCTACCTGTTGTTGACGCTCGCCAACAGCGCAGCCTTCCGGCGTTCAACGCCCGTCTCGTCGCTGGGACACGCGATCGCGCTGCTCGGTTACCAGCGCTTGACCAAGTGGCTGGTGCTGCTGCTGGCAATTGCCGGCAAGGAGCCGGGCACGGCCCCGCTGATGTTCGTTGCGGTGGCGCGCGGACATCTGCTGGAGAACCTGCTGGCGGCGGGCAAGCGACCCGCGGCACAGCGGGACGACGCATTCATCGTGGGAGCCTTCTCGCTGCTGGACGCGATCACCGGCCAGACCCTGGGCGACCTGCTGCAGGACATCCATCTTCCCGGCGCGGTCAGCGACGCGCTGCTCGCAGGCACGGGTCCCTATGCGCCACTGCTCGACATCGCACGCGGCTTCGAGGCGGCCGATCCGCAGGCGCTGGTGCGCGCCAAAGTCGACCTGAACGTCGATGCGTCCGACGCCAATCGCGCCTTGCTGCTCGCGCTGGCGGCAGCCGATTCGTTGCAGTCGCTGATTCAATAGCGCGGGGCGGATCGGCCAGCGGGCGCTGCCCGGTCTTGGCATAATCGGATCACCTCGCCAACTGTGTTCTCCCCCCTGCCGTGGACAAGGTCAACAAGGCCAAAGACATTGACGCGCCGCTCTGGCGCCAGAGCGACGGCTCTCCGGTGTCCTGCCTCGAAAAGCTGAAAGTGCTGAACGAGAATTACGCGGAGCTGCAGCAGATCGCGCAGGATGCACTCGAAGATGCGCTGATCATGGGGTGCAGCGAGCAGCAGGTGCGCGAAGCACTGCACCGGCTGGTCGACGACCTGTCGAATCCGTACCCGCAGCGCTAGTTCAAACGTCGTCCCGGGGGGCCTTGCGGGGCGGACCGGTGCGCCGGCGCGGCGGCGCATCGGGGCCGGCCGGCTGGGCCTCGAACTTGCGCGTCGGTCGACGCAACGGAAACTGAGAAGGCGCCAGCAGGTAACGCTCCGCGTGCGCCGCCCACAGCTGCTCGACCGAGTTGAAGCGCCCCGGAAGTGCAACGAACAGCTCCATGCCGTACTGCTGGCACACCCGCGCCACGTTGCGCAACAGCCCCCGGCCGCGTTCGACCGACGTGACCGTGTCGATCGACACGCCGACCTGGTGCGCCAGCGTCGCCATGCTCAGACCGCGCGCGCGCCGGCACTCCTGCAGCGACGACTGCCGGGACGGGGCCAGCCGCGGCCCCGCATCATCCTTGGCGGCGCCGATCACTACACGCGCCAAGGTGGCATCGTCCGATGTGACGTCTGCGCCCCGCTCGGCCGCGACCAGGCTGACTCCCAGGCTCCTGAGCAGCCGCAGCCACGTATCCAGCCGTACGGCCAGAGGCTGCTCGAAGGCGTGCTTGACGTTGTTGAATTCGACTCCGCTGTCCAGGCTCAGCCGGTACGCGCAAGGCGGCTGCAGCAGCGGCATGCGTCGCGCAAATTCCTCCAGCGTCATCACGAACGGGGGCGTTTCTATCAAGACGGCCACGGGTCCGCTGTCCGTTGGTGACGGACCGGCCGTGACGACGTTCGAATCCTGCATTGTCTGAGACATCGCTCTTCTGCGACTCGCGCGTCCTGCGGACCGTCTGGTCCGGACTCGCACCGCGCTCCCTCGTTGCGCACGCGCTAGCCGGTTCGGATGATTGCGGATCGACTATGAGCGTCCCCCATTCTCACGCTTCGCGTGATAACAAGCAATCCCTGGTTGGTAAAAGTACTAACGAAAAATCAAGAAGCACGCCGACCGGCCCTTTTTTTTGAAATCGGGGTCTTGTTCGTGTCGGGTTTCTTCGCACTTTTACGACTCGCACTTTTTCGTGCGGCCGGCGCTGCTTTCGTGGCGGCCCTACCTCCGCTATGGTCTGGCCCCGATACCACGACCGAACGCGGGGCAGCGGCCCTCCGGCGTGCCGGTGCAGCCTTGACGGCGGCCTTAAGGGGGGGCGGGGTGGGCTCCGGCGCGCCCTCCTGCGCGGCTATCGCGGCTACGGAGGGTTTGCTCGCCTTCGCGCCTTTTGCGGCCTTGGCGAGTTTGCCCTCCTTCGCCGCTTTCGCGGCCACGGAGGGCCTGCCCTTCGTAGCGGCGCCTGCCGCGGAGGAGGCCGCTTCGGCGCCGTCCTTGGTGCGACGCGCGGGCCGGGGCTCGAATTCGAACCCGATCGTGCCGTCGGGCTTGCGAACCAAGCGCGCGGCGAACTTGCGCCGCGTGCGGTTCGAGACGAACTCGCGCAACAGGTCGGTGCGACCTTCGGCCAGCAGCTTGCGCATCTGCTCCGGCGCCACGGTCTGCTGCAGGATCACCCGTCCCGAGCGGAAATCGCAGCTCTTCGATGGGCCGACCGCGCGCTCGCACACGTACGCCATCGGCAGCTCGAACACCCGCGCGCCGCACTTCGGACATGCGCCCAGCGGCGTCTGGTCGCTGAAGTCGGGCTGCGCCGCATCATCGTCCGAGCCGCTGGCGTTGCCGAAATCGAATTCGAGCTTGAATTCCGGCGAAATCTTAAGCACCGCTGCGAAAGGCCGGCCCATTTTGCTGCGGAACCCGGTCAGCGGCCCGATCTGCCGATCGCGCAGCAGCTGCTCGACTTCCTCGTATTCGAAGGTCCGGCTGGCCGGGTGCTTGGGCAGCGAAAATTCGCACTTGAGGCAGGCGAAGCGGCGGTAGTTCTCCTGCACCGTGCCGCCGCACTTCGGGCACGGCGTCTTCAGCGTCGCATAGTCGCCCGGCACCGTGTCGGATTCGTAGCTCTTGGCTCGCTCGACGATCCTGCGTGCGATCTGCGCGATCTCGCGCATGAAGGCGGTCCGCTTGAGCGCGCCGCGCTCCATCTGGGCCAGCTTGTGTTCCCACTCGCCGGTCAACTCCGGCGCGGTGAGCTCGGCCACGCCCAGCCCGCGCAGCAGCGTGAGCAGCTGGAACGCCTTGGCGGTCGGATGCAGGTCGCGACCGTCGCGCACCAGGTAGCGCTCGGTGATCAGCCCTTCGATGATGGCCGCGCGCGTGGCCGGCGTTCCCAGACCCTTGCCGGCCATGGCGGCGCGCAGCTCGTCGTCGTCGAGCAGCTTGCCCGCTCCTTCCATCGCCGACAGCAGCGTCGCCTCCGTGTAGCGGGCGGGCGGCCGCGTCTGCAGCGCGGTCGCCTCGATCGAGTCGGTCCTGACCGTCTCGCCCGGCTTGACCGGCACCAGCGACGTCTGACCCTCCTGGGCCTCGCGACCGTAAACGGCGAGCCAGCCCGGCTCGACCAGGATCCGTCCGTCCGTCTTGAACTGATGCTGCTTCACCTCGGTGATGCGGGTGGTCACCAGGTACTCGGCCGCCGGAAAGAACACCGCCAGGAAGCGGCGCACCACGAGGTCGTACAGTTTCTGTTCGATCTCCGACAAATGGCCGGGCGTCTGCAGCGTCGGGACGATCGCAAAGTGGTCGGAGATTTTCGAGTTGTCGAAGATGCGCCGATTCGGCTTGACCCAGCCCTGGTCGAGCACGCGCCGCGCATGCGGGGCCAGCGGCTGCAGCGCGGGCGATTCGTGGGTCGCCACCTTGCCGCGCCCCTTGCCGGCGAGCATCTGCATGGTCTTGACCACCACGCTCACATAGTCCTCGGGCAGCGCGCGCGAATCGGTGCGCGGATAGGTCAGCACCTTGTGCCGTTCGTACAGCGCTTGCGCCAGCGACAGGGTCGTCTTGGCCGAAAAGCCGAATCGCGAGTTCGCTTCGCGCTGCAGCGAGGTCAGATCGAACAGCAGGGGCGAGAGCTGCGTGCTCGGCTTGGACTCCTCGCTGACGGTGCCCGGCTGGCCCGCGCACGCCGCCACGATGGCGTGCGCCCGCTGCGCGTCCCACAGCCGCTCGGCGCGCGCCTCGGGATCCTCGTCGCTGCGCTTGAAGTCCGGGTCGAACCAGCGGCCCTCGTAGGCTCCGGCTTCGCACACGAAACTGGCCCGCACCTCCCAGTAGTCGCGCGCGAGGAACTTGCGGATCTGCTCCTCGCGCTCGACCACGATGGTCAGCGTCGGGGTCTGCACCCGCCCCACGGTCGTCAGGAAAAAGCCACCGTCGCGGCTGTTGAATGCGGTCATCGCGCGCGTGCCGTTGATGCCGACCAGCCAGTCGGCTTCCGAGCGGCAGCGCGCCGCGTCGGCCAGCGGCTGCATGTCGCCGTCGGTGCGCAGCGATTCGAACGCCTCGCGTATCGACGCCGGCGTCATCGACTGCAGCCACAGGCGCGAGATCGGCTGGCGCGCGTCGGTGTGCTGGACGATGTAGCGGAAAATCAGCTCGCCCTCGCGCCCGGCGTCGCAGGCGTTGATCAGCTGGCCCACGTCCTTGCGCTTGATCAGCTTCTCGAGCACTTTCAGGCGGGCGTGCGATCTCTCGATCGGCCGCAAGTCGAAGTGCGGTGGAATCACTGGAAGGTGCGCGAAGCTCCATTTGCCGCGCTTGACTTCGTACTCTTCCGGCTCGTGCAGCTCGAGCAGGTGGCCGACGGCGGACGACAGCACGTACTCGTCGTTCTCGAAATAATCATGAACCTTGTCGAAACCGCCCAGCGCGCGCGCGATGTCGGCGGCGACCGATGGTTTCTCGGCGAGAATCAGGGTTTTCTTGGACATTGCACCAGTAAGGTCAAACCGGCGCCGAAGCCGGCGCCCCTTTTTCAGAATAACAACGAATTGAGGCGGTCGCACCTGGCCGCGGCGGCTCGCGGCCTGAACCTGTCCCGCTCAACCGGGTCGCGGCCCGGACGCTTCAGTGCAATGCCGGCCTCGGATCGTCGTCCAGCAGATCCCGCAGCAGCATCAGGTCGACGTCGACCGCCTGGCTCCACAGCACCATCAGCACGATGATCTTCAGGCGCTCGAGCGCGATCGGCGTCTAGACCAGAGCGGCCGCGCGCTCGATCACGATTTCGCGCTGCACCGGGCTCACCTGTCCGTCGCGGTCGAGCGAGGCGATGAACCCGATCGCCGGCGCGCCGAGCGAAGCGTACTCCTGGCTCGTGTAGACGCGGAACGTCCTTGGGTCGGCTGGACTGGGCGCGCACGACGACAACGTCACGCTGGCCAGTCCGTGCAGCCACACCATCGCATCGGCGATCTCTTCCTCGTCGAAGCCGGCGTCGGCGAGCCGTCGGGTCAGTGCCTCCACGTCCGGACAGGCGGACAGCGCACTGTAGTTCTCGTACAGGAAGACCAGCACGTCGAACATGGGCGCCCGCACTGTAACGCAGCCACCGGTGCCGGCGCAATAGGACCATTCTAATGACGCCTCAACCGCTGGTAGCAGTTGCCCGGCAGGCGCTCAATATCTTGTGCCAGCTCGAGCTCCAGCAGCCGCGCCGACAGCAGGCCCGGCGCAAGGCCCGTGCGCCGGGCGAGCGTATCCAGATCGACCGGGTCATAGCCGATCGCCTGCAACAGCGCCCGGTCGGCTCCGCCCTCGGGGTGCGGCGCAGCCTCGACCGTCGGGCCCTGCGCGACTTCGAAGCGCAGCTCCTCCAGCACGTCGCGCGCCGATTCGATCAGGCGCGCGCCTTCGCGGATCAGACGGTGGCACCCACGCGCGAGCGGCGAATGAATCGACCCGGGGATCGCCATCACGTCGCGTCCGAGCTCCGCGGCCAGGCGCGCCGTGATCAGCGAGCCCGAATGCAGCGCCGCTTCGACCACCAGCACACCGCGCGCGAGCGCAGCGATCAGGCGGTTGCGGCGAGGGAAGTTGTGCTCCAGGGCCGGCGTCGCCAGCGGGTACTCGGACAGCAGCAGTCCCTGCTGCGCGATGCCGTCGGCCAGCTCGCGGTTGCAGGACGGGTACACCCGATCGGCCCCGGTGCCGAGCACCGCGATCGTGGCCGCCTCGTGGTCGAGCGCGCCGCGATGCGCGGCCGCGTCGATGCCGCGCGCCAGCCCGCTGACGATCGTCAGCCCGCAGCCGGCCAGGTGCGCCGCGAAGGCCTCGGCATTGGCCTGGCCCTGGCGGGTGGCGCTGCGGCTTCCGACCATCGCCAGCGCCGGGCGGCCCAGCAGCTCGCGGCGGCCCCGCAAGTACAGCAGCGGCGGCGCATCGGCCAGTTGCAGCAGGGCGGCCGGGTAGTCCGGGTCGGCCAGCGTGATCAGCGAGCGGTCGGCGCCAGTCGCAAGCCACGCCAGCGCCCCCTCGATCGCCCGGGCGGGTTGCGGCGCCAGCAGTCTGTCAGCGACCGCCGCACCGGCGGCGCCCGCCAGGGCGGCGCGCCCTGCCTCGAAGATCGCCCCGGGCAGGCCGAAGGTCGACAACAGGCCACGCACGGCGCACGCTCCGACACCCTCGGTCAGGGTCAGCCGCAGCCAGGCGCGCTGTTCGGCCTCGTCCAACCGCCAGTCGCAGCAGGATGTCGCCTCAGTGTGCCGCCGCCAGCGCGCCGTCGGGCGAGCCGCTGTCGCGGGACGCGGCACTGTCGACCGGCGCGTCGGGCGCGCCGAAGCGGTCGCCGACCTTGATCGGACCGGTGGCCGTCAGCACCAGCGCGTAGGCGATGTTGTCGAACACGCGAAACACGAACATCTCGCCGATGCGCTCGTCCGGCAGCTTGATGAACTCGCTGCTGGAGGCGGTACGGTCCCGCACCGTCTGGCCGCTGCGGTTCACCGCCAGCACGGTTCCGATGTTCAGACCGTCGCGCTCGCCCCGGTTCAGCGTCACGATGCTTTGTGCGCCGACGTCGTCGATCGAGCCGTACACCGATATCAGACGGCCTTCGACCGCACGCTGCGGCCGGTGCGGCGCATAGGTGATCAGCGGCTCATGCTGGATCGGCACCAGCCGGTCCTCGACGCCGATTTCGCGCTTGCTGTCGATGATCGTCAGCGTCGTGATCTCGCCGCGCTTGACCACCCGCGCGCTGCCCAGGAACAGCGCCTCGTAGGCGATCGGTTTGGCGCCCGGGTTGTCCGGGTCGAACAGCGGCCGGCTCGGACGGAACACGTGAAAGTCGGTCTGCGACCGGTCCCCGATGCCGCGCGCATAGGCCATGTCGTGGCGGCCCAGGTACACGCGATCCTCGGGGGTGGCGACGATGCGGGGGTACTTCGCCAGCTCCTCCGCGGCAATGATCATCGGCTGCGACAGGAACGGTTCGATCAGCCGGTTCGGGATGCTGGGGATCGGTTCCGAGCTGATGTCTCCCAGATCGCGCACGCGCGGCTCCAGTCTGACCACCGGAATGGGCGCAGCAGCGGGCGCCGCCGGCGCAGCCGGGGCGGCCGCCGGAGCCGGCGCAGGCGGCGGGACCGTATCGCCGGCGCCGACCAGTTTGAGCTGGGCCCGGCCCTCGCTTTTCACCAGCACCAGCATCTGCCCCGGATAGATCAGGTGCGGATTGGCGATCGCCGTCTTGTTCATGCCCCAAAGTTCCGGCCAGCGCCACGGCGACTTCAGGAACAGCACGGAAATCGCCCACAGCGTGTCGCCTTTCTTGATCGTGTAGCGCTCGGGCGCGTTCGGGGCGAGCTCCGACAGCGGCACGCCGGCCTGTGCGATCTTGTCGGCCGTGGTGCGCTGCTCATCGGTGACCGGGAAGGGGGAGCGTTGCTGGCTCCAGGCCGGGCCCGCCAGCGAAACGGCCAGCAGTGCAACCAGGACCCGCCTTCGCTCGCTGCGCGAGCTACGGCGGGCATGCCCGCCGAAACCCAAAGGGCGAAGGTGGGCGCGCGCGAAAAACGAAGATTCGATCATGCTGTGGCCTCGGTCTGCTTCCGGCGTTGGCCGTGACGGGCCTGTCCCGCCGGCGGAACAGGGTTCGGTGATAGGTCGTTAAAGCTTAAAATTGTCCGCCCAAACCCTTGATATCGCAACGGATCCGGCCGGATGGATCCCTACCGGCCGGACGTGATCGGCGTCAGTATCGCGCTATGGCGGCCGGGGAAACGATGAAAAAGACGGCACTCGCCCCGATATTCCGTTTTGGAGAGCCCGGTTGAGTCGACTTGCGATCCTTGAATACCCCGATCCGCGCCTGAAGCGGGTCGCGCGGCCCGTGACCGTTTTCGATCAGCGGGTGGTCCAGCTCGCCGCCGACATGGCCGAGACCATGTACGCGGCCCCGGGCGTGGGACTGGCGGCCACCCAGGTCGACGTGCACGAGCGGCTGATCGTGATCGACGTGTCCGAGAACAAGGACGCGCTGCACGTGTTCGTCAATCCCGAGGTGCTGTGGGCGTCCGAGGAGACGGCGCTGTGCGAGGAGGGTTGCCTGTCCGTTCCGGGCGTGTTCGACATGGTGCGAAGGCCCGCCCGTGTGCGCGTGGGCGCGATGGATGCGCGCGGCCGGCCGTTCGAGCTCGACTGCGAGGGCGCGCTGGCGGTTTGCGTGCAGCACGAAATGGACCATCTGGAGGGGCGCGTCTTCGTCGAGTACCTGTCGCCGCTGAAGCAGACCCGGATCCGCAGCCGGATGCGAAAGCGCCACGCGCGGCTCGCCTAGCCGGCGCGCCTTCGACCGCGCCCCCCCGGCTGCCTGCGCCTCGATGCGAATCGCCTTCGCCGGCACTCCCCGATTCGCGGCGGTCGCCCTGGGGGCGATCCTCGATGCCGGTTACCCGGTCTCGCTGGTACTGACGCAGCCGGATCGGCCCGCCGGCCGGGGGCTGAAGCCGCGCGCGAGCGCTGTGGGCGAACTGGCCAGGGCCCGGGGCCTGCCGACGCTGTCGCCGCCGTCGCTGCGCGGCGCTGACGGCGCTCGCGAGGCGCTCGAACGTCTGCACTCGGCCGCGCCCGATCTGCTGGTGGTGGCTGCCTACGGACTGATCCTGCCGCAGGCCGTGCTCGATGCGCCGGGCGGCGTCGCCGGGCGCGGCGCGCCGGTGCGCGCGATCAACATCCACGCGTCGCTGTTGCCCCGGTGGCGCGGAGCCGCGCCCATCGCGCGCGCGATCGAGGCGGGCGATGCCGCGACCGGCATCACGCTAATGCAGATGCAAGCGGGCCTGGACACCGGCCCGATCCTGCGGGCCGAGGCGATCCCGATCGCGGCCACCGACACCACCGGCACCTTGACCGACAAACTGGCGCAGCTGGGCGCGCGGCTGATGGTGTCCTGGCTGGCCGAGGCGGCCCACGGCCGCTGGGATCCGGTTCCTCAGCCGTCCGAAGGGGTCAGCTACGCCCGCAAGATCGACAAGCGTGAGGCGTGGCTCGACTGGTCCGAAGCGGCGGGCCTGCTGGCGCGCCGGGTGCGTGCGTTCGATCCCGACCCGGGCACCTGTGGGCGCCTGGGCGAGGCCGTCGTGAAGATCTGGTCGGCCAGCGCGGAAACCGGGGCCAGCGACGCCGAACCCGGCACCGTGATTTCGTCGGGCGCGGACGCGATCCGCGTGGCGTGCGGCCAGGGCGTGCTGGCGATAGACGAGCTGCAACGGGCCGGGGCACGGCGCCTGCGGGCGCGTGAGTTCCTGGCCGGCACTTCGATGCCGACCGGCACGCGCTGGTCGATGCCGGACCGAGACCCGCACTGAGGTGGGCGGTGGGCACCGGCGCGGCGCTGGTCGACGTGTTGCGCGCTGCGGCGCCGGTCTGGATGCAGGTGTGCCAGGGCCAGGCGCTCGACCGTGCGCTGCAGCAGCAGGCGCTGCGGCTGGGTGGAGCGACCCCGGTTGCCGCCGCCGTGCGCGACGTGTGCCACGGAGCGTTTCGACACCGGGCGCTGATCGAGGCGGTGCTGAAGCGCCTCGTTGCGCGCGCGCCGGCGCCGCCCATTGGCGCCCTGCTCGCGGTGGCCCTGTCCCAGCTGATCGAAGGAACGTATCGCGATCACGTGCTGGTCGACCAGGCGGTCGCGGCCGCGCAGGCGGATGCGCCCTCGCGCGGTGCGGCCGGATTTGTGAACGCCGTGTTGCACTCGTTCCTGCGGCGGCGCGCCGCGCTCGTGCCCCAGTTGCTGCGCGACGATGCGACTCGCCTGAACGTGCCACCCTGGTGGCTGCGCCGGGTCCGGCGCGATCATCCGGACGGGTGGGAAGGCGCGCTCGCCTGCGCGGCGCGTGCGCCGTCTCTGGTGCTGCGGGTCAACGCGCGGCGCTGCGGCGTCGATCAGTACCTGGACCTGCTCCAGTCCGAGGCGATCGTGGCCGGCCGCGTCGGCACCGCCGCGGTGCGGCTGCAACGGCCGCGCCCGGTCGAGCGCATCCCGGGCTTCCTCGAGGGGCTGGTCTCGGTACAGGACGCCGGCGCGCAACTGGCCGCCCCATGGCTGCAGGCGGGCGACGGCATGCGCGTGCTGGATGCGTGCGCGGCCCCGGGCGGAAAGACCGGCCACCTGGCCGAACTGTCGGACGCGCGCATCGACGCGGTCGAGCTCGATCCGGGCCGGGCCCGGATGATTGCCGACAATCTGAAGCGCCTCGGCTTGATGACATCGCGCGTGCGCGTGTTGACCGCGGATGCGCGCCATGTGACCGACTTCCCGGACCAGGAGCCGTACCAGCGCATTCTGCTCGATGCGCCCTGCACCGGTTCCGGCATCGTGCGGCGCCACCCCGACATCCCATGGCTGCGCCGCGAGGCCGATGTTGCGCAATTAGCAACGATTCAGGCGGGATTGCTCGACGCTTTGTGGCCGCTGCTGGCACCGACTGGTAGATTGCTTTATGTGGTCTGTTCGGTCTTTGACGAGGAGGCGGAGCGGCAAGCCACCTCCTTTCTCGGACGCCACCCGGACGCTCGACTGACTCCGCTGCCGGGCACAGATCTCGGCTCGCTGCAGTTGCTTCCTGCCGCCGCGGATCGCGTTGAGCCTGGTCCGATTGTCGGCCTGCCGACCGAGCATGACGGCTTCTTCTTTGCGCTGTTCGAGAAGGTTTAGGCCTTGCTGAACGAAACGCACCGGCCGGACTGCGTGGGCAACGACGCGCCGTTGGCGCGCAGGGTCTGGCTGGCCGCCTTGCTCCTGGCCGGCCTGTCACTGGCGCTTGCGCAGCGCGCGCACGCGCAGCCGTCCGTTTCGGTCGAGTCGGCCGAGCTGCAGGTGCGCGAGGACCCCGAGCCCGGCCTGTACCTGAACGCGCAGTTCTCGTTCGAGCCGTCGCCCGCGATCGAGGACGCCGTGCGGCGCGGCATACCGGTGTATTTCGCGATCGATTTCGAGCTGGTGCGGTCGCGCTGGTACTGGTTCGACAAGAAGCTGGCGTCGGCCACGCTGGCCTACCGGCTCAGCTACAGCCCGCTCACCCGTCAGTTCCGGCTGTCGCGCGGAGCACTGGCCCAGCCGTTCGATACGCTGGACGAGGCGCTCGCCACGGTGCGAACGGTGCGCGGGTGGAAGGTCGCAGGTCCCGGCACGGCCGCGTCGCGCGAACACCTGCTGGCGCACGTTCGCCTCAGGCTGGACACGACGATGCTGCCCAAGCCGTTCCAGGTCGATTCGCTGACCAATCGCGACTGGGCACTGGCGTCGGACTGGCAGCCGGTGCGGATCGGCCCGCTGTCGCAGCGCTGATCGCCACGGCCGTGCCGCGCATCCTTCGCTATGGGCTGATCGGCGCGCTCGCACTGGCCGGGGTGCTGCTGCTGGTGCTGGCGCTGGCCAGCGGCAACAGCCGCGCCTTCGAACGCAATTATCCGCTGCTGCTGGCGCTGAACGGCGTGATCGCGCTGGTGCTGTTCGCGGTCGTCACCGCCCTGTCGCTGCGCCTGGCGCACCGGGTCCGCAGGGGACGGTTCGGCGCCCGGCTGATGACGCGTTTTGCGCTCGCGTTCGCCTTGATCGGCGTGGCGCCCGGGGTGCTGGTGTACCTGGTCTCGTCCCTGTTCATTTCGCGCTCGATCGAATCCTGGTTCAATGTCCAGGTCGAAGGCGCATTGAATTCCGGCCTCGAGCTCGGCCGCGCGGTGCTCGAGACCCAGCGTGACGAACTGAAGAACCGCGCGCGCGCGATGGCGGCCGAGCTGGCCGACACCGCGCCGTCGGAGCAGATCCGGCGGCTCGATCAGCTGCGGGAACGCGCCGGGGCCGATGAGGCGTTGTGGGTGACGGCCAGCGGCGCACTGATCGGGTCCAGCAGCAGCCGCACCGGGCGATTCATGCCGGTGCTGCCCACGGCCAGCACGCTGCGCGCGGCACAGGCCGCGCGGGGCCTGGCTGTGATCGAGGGTGACGAGCTGTCCACCGAGCCGGGCGGAGGCCTGCGCACCCGGGTCATCGTTCCGGTGCCCTCGCCGTCGCCGCCCGCGCTGCGTCCGGCCTCGCCGTCGACTGCCTCGGAGGGAACGGGCCTGCGCGAGGCCGAGCCCGCGATGCGATTCGAGGAGCCGAGCCTGCTGCAGTTGACGCGCGCGGTTGCCCCGGACGTGGCCGCCAACGCGCAGGCGCTGCGGGCCGGTTACGGCGAATACCAGCAGCTGTCGCTGTCGCGCGTGGGGCTGCAGAAGATGTACCGGCTGACGCTGACGCTGACGCTGCTGCTGGCGATCTTCGCGGCGATCGCCTCCGGGGTGATGCTGGCCGGCTCGATGACGGCGCCGTTGATCGAGCTGGCGGCGGGCACGCGCGCCGTGGCCGGCGGCGACTATCGGCCGGTGCGCGAGTTCCGCGGCAACGACGAGCTGAACGTGCTGACGCGATCGTTCAACGAGATGACGCGCCAGCTGTCGGACGCGCGCGAAACGGTGGAGGCGCGCTCGCGCGAGCTGGAAACGGCGCGGGGCTTCCTGGAGCGCGTTCTGTCCAACCTGTCGGCCGGAGTGATCGTGCTCGACTCCGAATCGCGCATCGTGACGGCAAACCTCGGTGCCGGCCGCATCCTGGGCATGTCGCTGGACGACCAGGTCGGCCGGCGCCTGTCCGAGGTTCACCCGCAGCTCGCCGAGCAGGTATCGAGCGCGTTCCGCGACCATTCACTGGCGGCCACACCCAAGGATTCGTGGCAGCGCCAGATGAAGCTGGACCGGGTCGGGGCGCCGACCGGATCGGAGCCGCTGTCCCTGCTGGCGCGCGGCTCGCGCCTGCCCCTCGACGCGCGGCCCGGGTACGTGATCGTGTTCGACGACATCACCCAGGTGATCTCGGCCCAGCGCGCGGTGGCCTGGGGCGAAGTGGCGCGCCGCCTGGCGCACGAGATCAAGAATCCGCTGACACCGATCCAGCTGGCAGCCGAGCGGCTGCAGATGAAGCTCGCCGGGGCCCTGCCGGCCGACCAGGCCGACGTGCTGGTGCGCGGGGCCGCGACCATCGTCAATCAGGTCGCGGCGATGAAGCGGATGGTCGACGAATTCCGCGAGTATGCCCGCCTGCCGCCGGCGCAACTGGCACCGCTCGATCTGAATGCGCTGCTGGAGGAGATCGGGTCGCTGTACGGCGTGGACGCGCCGCCCGCACGCGCGGCAGCGCCCGACGCGGGTCGGGCCGGCCCGGCCCGGATCGAACTGCAGCTGGCGCGCGCGCTGCCGATGATCGACGCAGACGCATCGCACCTGCGCCAGCTGGTCCACAACCTGGTGGTCAACGCGCAGGAGTCGATCGTGGCCGCGCAGTCATCCGGCGGCGCCCGGGCCAACGGCGGCCGCATCGTGATACGGACCGAGGACGTGGCCATCGAGGACGGGGAGGCCGGATCGGATTCGGCCTCCCGGGCGGTGCGCCTTTCCGTGGAGGACAATGGTCCGGGATTCCCGGCGAATATACTTAGGCGCGCTTTCGAGCCCTACGTGACCACCAAGCCGCGTGGAACGGGCCTCGGACTTGCCATGGTGAAGAAAATCGTCGACGAGCACGATGCCAGGATCGAACTGATCAATCGCCGCGGAGGCGGCGGCGCGACTGTGACGGTCGTGTTCCGGCGCATGGCGGAAGCCGCCGGTTAGCCTTCAGGCCGACGCCTCGACACGATCGCCATGGCCAACATTCTGGTCGTCGATGATGAAATCGGCATTCGGGAGCTGCTCTCGGAGATCCTGGCCGACGAGGGGCACGTGGTGCTGACCGCCGACAGCGCCGCCCAGGCGCGCGCGATGCGGCAGGCCGAGCCGCCCGATCTGGTATTGCTCGATATCTGGATGCCGGACACGGACGGAGTCACGCTGCTGAAGGAGTGGGCCGCCAGCGGCCAGCTGACGATGCCGGTGATCATGATGTCCGGGCACGCGACCATCGATACGGCCAGCGAGGCGGCCCGCTACGGCGCGCTGGATTTCCTGGAAAAGCCGATCGCGATGACCCGGTTGCTGTCCTCGGTCAGAAGCGGCCTGCAGCATGGCCGCCTGGTGCGCAACGCGCAGAGCCTCGGGGCCGCGATCGCCTCGATGCCGGAGGACGACGCCCACCCGGTGGTCGACGCCAAGCCGCAGGCCGCGTTCGGTTCGGCGGCGGTGGCCGGCGTGGCGGTCAGCCTGGATCAGCCTCTGCGCGACGCGCGCGACCAGTTCGAGCGCGTCTATTTCGAGTATCACCTGGCCCGCGAGAACTTCAGCATGACGCGCGTGGCCGACCGCGCCGGGCTCGAACGCACCCATTTGTACCGCAAGCTCAAGCAGCTCGGCGTGGAACTCGCCCGCGGCGGGCGCCGGCCGGAACGGGCCACCGGCGGGGAGCGCGCGCCCGCGCCCGGGCGCGATCACGACAACGAACCCCTGGGCGACTAGCTAATTAGCGGTCGAAGACGGATTCTCGAAGGCCCACTGGAATCAGGCGGCGTCCGCCACTGGCTCGGTGACCGCCCAAGCCTGGGAAATGCGCCGGTCAGGGGGCTGCGGGACCCGGTGCCAGCGGAACAAGCTTCAGACGGCTATAGTGTCTGGTTTGCCGCAAGTCGGCCGCTTCCATCTCGCCAATGGACCGCATCCGGGTGCGCGGCGCGCGCACCCACAACCTGAAGAACATCGATCTTGATCTGCCGCGCAACCGGCTGGTCGTGATCACCGGGCTTTCGGGCTCGGGCAAGAGCTCGCTCGCGTTCGACACGCTGTACGCGGAGGGGCAGCGCCGCTACGTGGAGTCGCTGTCGGCGTACGCGCGCCAGTTCCTGCAGTTGATGCAGAAGCCCGACGTGGATCGGATCGAGGGCCTGTCGCCGGCGATCGCGATCGACCAGAAATCGGGCGGGCACAACCCGCGCTCGACCGTGGGGACCGTGACCGAGATCCACGACTACCTGCGGCTGCTGTTCGCGCGCGCGGGCCGGCCCCATTGCCCCGACCATCCGGACCAGGCGCTGGGAGCGCACAGCGTGGCGCAGATGGTCGACTGGACGCTGACGCTGCCGGCCGATACCCGGGTGATCGTGCTGGCGCCGCTGGTACGCGAGCGCAAGGGCGAATTCGCCGACCTGCTGGACGATCTGCGGGCGCGCGGCTTCGTGCGGTTCCGGATCGACGGCGCCATCGTGGAAGCCGACCAGGTCAGCACGCTCGCCCGCGGCGGGCACCATTCGATCGATGTGGTGGTCGACCGCCTGAAGGTGCGGCCGGACGCCCGCACGCGGCTGGCCGAATCGTTCGAGACCGCGCTGCGCCTCGCCGACGGGCGCGCGCTGCTGCTGGATCTGGACAACGGCGAGGAAACGCAGTTCTCGAGCCGGTTCGCCTGCCCGGTGTGCGGCTACGCGGCCCCGGAGCTGGAGCCGCGCCTTTTCTCGTTCAACAACCCGCTCGGCGCGTGCCCGGCCTGCGACGGACTGGGCACCCGGGAGTTCTTCGACGAGACGCTGGTGGTGGCCCATCCCGACCTGACGCTGCAGGCGGGCGCGGTGCGCGGCTGGGATGGCCGCAACCGCGCGACGTTCCAGCTGGTCGAGGCCCTGGCGCGCCATCGCGGCGTGGACATCGAGGTTGCCTGGGAGAGTCTGGATGCAGCGTTCCGGCGCGAGGTGCTGTACGGCACCGGGACCGAGTCGATCGCGTTTTCCACCACCAACGAGCGCGGTCGCCGCGTCGTGCGCCACCACCCGTTCGAGGGCGTGATTCCGAATCTGGAGCGGCGCTGGCGCGAAACCGATTCGCCGGCCGTGCGGGAGGAGCTGGCCAAACTGCGGGGCGTGCACCCGTGCCCGGCCTGCGCCGGCACGCGCCTGCGGCGCGAGGCGCGCCACGTGTTCATCGGCGAAGGCGCCGAGCGGCGCGCGATCTTCGAGATCGAGCGGCAGAACCTGGCGCAGGCTCAGCGCTACCTGGAGCGTTTGCAGCTGGACGGCGCGCGGCGCGAAGTGGGGCGTCGCATCGTCGAGGAGATCGTCGCGCGGCTGCGCTTCCTGAACGACGTGGGCCTGAGCTACCTGGCGCTGGAGCGCGCCGCCGACACGCTGTCGGGCGGCGAGGCGCAGCGGATCCGCCTGGCCTCGCAGATCGGATCGGGACTGACGGGCGTGCTGTACGTGCTGGACGAGCCTTCGATCGGACTGCATCCGCGCGACAACCGCCGGCTGATCGACACGCTCAAGCGCCTGCGCGACCTGGGCAACTCGCTGATCGTGGTCGAACACGACGAGGAGACGATCCACAGCGCCGATCACGTGGTCGACATGGGGCCGGGCGCCGGCGAGCACGGCGGCGAGGTGGTGGCGCAGGGCACGCCGGAGCAGATCGCGCTGCAGGCGGCGTCGCTGACCGGCGCGTACCTGTCGGGGCGGATGCGGATCGACGTGCCGGCGGCGCGGGTGCCGCCGGGGCTGCACTGGCTGGAGCTTTCCGGCGCCCGCGGCAACAACCTGCAGCAGGTGGACCTGCGCATTCCGGTGGGACTCTTCATCTGCGTGACCGGCGTATCCGGGTCCGGCAAATCCACGCTGATCAACGACACGCTGGCGGTGGCCATGGCGCGCCATCTATACGGCGCCAGCGCCCAGCCGGCGCCGTACGGCGCGCTGGCCGGGCTGGAACACTTCGACAAGCTGGTCAGCGTCGACCAGGCGCCGATCGGACGCACCCCGCGCAGCAACCCGGCCACCTACACGGGACTGTTCGCGCCGATCCGCGAGCTGTTCGCCTCGACTCCGACAGCGCGCGAGCGCGGCTACGAAGCCGGGCGCTTCTCGTTCAACGTCAAAGGCGGCCGCTGCGAAGCGTGCGAAGGCGACGGGCTGATCCGCGTCGAGATGCACTTCCTGCCCGATGTGTACGTACCCTGCGACGTGTGCCGCGGGCGGCGCTACAACCGCGAGACGCTGGAGGTGCTGTACCGCGGGCTCAATATCGCCGAGGTGCTGGACCTGACGGTCGAACAGGCCGGCCAGATGTTCGGGGCGGTGCCGTCGCTGCACCGGCGGCTGCAGACGCTGTCCGAGGTCGGCCTCGGCTACGTGCGCCTGGGCCAGAGCGCCACCACGCTGTCCGGGGGAGAGGCGCAACGGATCAAGCTGGCGCTGGAGCTTTCCAAGCGCGACACGGGACGCACGCTGTACGTGCTGGACGAGCCCACCACCGGATTGCACTTCCACGACGTCGCGCTGCTGCTGAAGGTGCTGCACCGCCTGCGCGCCGCCGGCAACACCGTGATCGTGATCGAGCACAACCTGGAAGTGATCAAGACGGCCGACTGGCTGATCGACCTGGGCCCGGAGGGCGGCCAGGAGGGCGGCCGCATCGTGGCGGAGGGCACGCCCGAGCAGCTGGCCGCGATCGAGGGCAGCTATACGGGCCGCTGCCTGCGCGCGGTGCTGGCGCCCAGTTCCGGGGCGGCCAAGGCGGCTTGAGGCGGCCCATCGCAGCCCACCGGCCGATGTCCGTCAAGCCGGATTCGAACGCCTCACCGGATATCGGCGCCACGTTCCTTCAGCAGCTGCCGCAGCACGGACCGGTGGCAACGACTCTCGTCCTCGCAGTAGCAGCCCACCGAAAAGTTCGACGTCCGGGACAGCAGCGCCAGAAGGTCCAACAGCCGGGCAGCCTCGTCGCGGTTCATCTGCGTCCGGAACCTGCGCAGGAAGCTGTCCCACTGCGCCGGCGTGCCGGCTGCCTTGGCTTGAGCCATCAGCTCGGCGGCGGGCGACAGCAGCGGCATCCAGATATCGTAATAGTCGCGGCTTGCGAACTCGTTCTTCGGCACGCCACGGGGCGGTCGCCGCACCGTTCCGATGCGAACGCCTTCGTCGCGGGCACGGGGCGAACCCAGCCGCACGATGCGCACGCTCATGTGGACCTTTCGCGATGAATGACGTCAGGTTGCGCAGGCCACGTCGGAGGTATGGGCGGCCATGAACCGGTCAAAGTCCTCGACCTGCAGCGGACGCGAGTATAAGAAACCCTGAGCCTCTTCACACCCCCACTCTCTCAGCATCAACGCCTGGTCATCGGTCTCAACGCCTTCTGCGACGACGCGTATGCCCAACGTGCGCGCCATTGCGATGATGGCGACTGCGATCGCACGCGAGCTGGGCGAGGAAACGATGTTGCAGACGAAACTCTGGTCGATCTTCATCACGTCGATCGGAAGATTATGCAGGTAGGACAGCGACGATTGGCCGGTGCCGAAATCGTCCAGCGCGATGCGAAACCCGGCGCTGCGCAGGCGCTCCAGCGTGGCGCAGGTGGTCTGCATGTCCTCGACCAGCACGCTCTCGGTGACTTCGAGCTCGATGAGCTCGGGCTTCTGGCCGAAGGATTCGACGATGCGCAGCAGGCGCCGGCAGACTTCCGGGTTTCGCAGCTGCAGGGCCGAGAGATTGACCGAGAGCGGGCAGCTTGCGTTTGCCCGACGGGCGCGCGCGGCCAGCAGCGCGCAGGCCTGGCTCAGTACGCTCTCGCCGAGCGTCTCGATCAGCCCGATGTCCTCGGCGAGCGCGATGAACTGCGCCGGGGGCACCGCGCCGCGCGAGGCGTGCTGCCAGCGGGCCAGCGCCTCCGCGCCGACAACGCTGCCGTCGGACAGTTTCACCCTCGGCTGGTAGTGGACGGCGATTCCGCTGCGGTGCACCGCCGACCGCAGGTCCTTCTCCAGAGACAGGATCTCGATAGCGGCGCGGCTCATCGATTCATCGAAGAGGACCGGGCGGCCGCGTCCCTGCGCTTTGGCGCGGTACATCGCGGTATCGGCATTGCGGATCAGGGCCTCGCGGCTGGCGCCGTCCTTCGGCGCGAGTGCGATTCCGATGCTGGCGCTGAGGTAGACCTCGGCGACCCCGATCCGGAACGGCGCCGACACGGCGGCGATGAGGTCCCGGGCCAGCCGCTCCGGCGCGCCGGCGGGCGTGATCCGCGTCGTCAGGACGACGAATTCGTCGCCCCCGAGGCGCGCCGCGAGGTCTTCGTCGCGCAGGCAGCCCCGGATCCTGCGGGCCGCCTGGATCAGAAGCGCGTCGCCAGCATCGTGGCCCATCCCGTCATTGACACCCTTGAACCGGTCCAGGTCGATGAACAGAACCGCGAACGGTTCGGCTTGTTGCGCGCCGCCCGCGAGCATCTTCTCGATGACCTCGTGGGCTTGCAGCCGGTTCGGCAGACCGGTCAGGCTGTCGATCGTCGACAGCGTTTTCAGCGCGCCGATCTGGTTTTCCACGGTCTTTGCCATGTCGTTGAACGAGGCCGCGAGCCGGCTGAATTCATCCCGGCCCTCGATCGGGATCGGGTGAGAGAAGTCCCACGCGGCCAGGCGCCGCGTAGCATCCATCAGACGTTCCAGCGGCACCAGGATGCGGCGGATCTGGACCAGGCTCATCAACGCGACCAGCACGACGCAGGCGAGCGCAACCTTGATGTAGGTTGCCCCGATTCCGCGATCCGCGAGCGCGCCGTATTCGACCGCGCGCATCGAAATGAAGGCCCAGGCCTCGGTGTTCAGGCGGGGCGACGCCAGCAGTGTCCAACGCCCAACGTCCATCGTTTCGGCCGCCGCGTCATGCGCGAGCCGCCCCGCCGCGGCTGCCTGCGCCGGTGCCAGCGCCCGCCAGTTGGAGCAGTACAGCGGAATCGAGCCGGGGCCCGCGAACACGCACGCGTCGGTCTGCGCCGCCAGACCGTCGCCGTTGCCGAAGACGTAAGACGGATCGAGCACGGCGACGACCTTCTGCACGGCGGCACCCTTGGGGTGAACGTACCCGACCATCGCCAGCACGTTATCGGCAGCAGCTCCGCCCGGGACGGCGATGATGGCCTCGTCGCCGGCCAACGGAGCCTCGCGCGCGGTTTTTGCCGACAGTTCCGCCAGGACCTGAGCCGGAACGGCGGCGCCGGCGCCTGATCGCATCGGGCCGGCGTCGGCGCCGAAGACGGCGAGCGATCGAAACATCGGGCTATCGTCCGCCGTCGACGCACTGCTGCCCACGGGCAGGCGCGGGATTTCGACGGCGAACCGCTCGAGCGCCACCTGCGCGGCTTTCAGGCGACCGACGACCTCCATCCCATAGGTCTTGCTGTAGGCCGACAGTTCGGCGCGCGCGTGGCGGTTCAACAGATCCGAAATGCCGCGGTAGGTCCCCAGGGACAGCAGTGCGATCGGGACCGTCGTGGCGACCAGGAACAGAGCGAAGATCCGGCGCCCGACGGCGCTGCTCAGGAAGGTCCCTTTGATCCGCACGGTTCCCCGTCCTCAGAAATTGCTGGCCAGCCCGTAGTAGGCGCCGTTGGCGGCCCGGATCACGTCGTCCTGGCTCACGCTCTGCGTGATCGGCAGCGCCGTCTGTCCGTCCTGGCCAACGCTGTACAGGTCGTAATCGTTGTTCAGCGGATTCAAGCTCCGGTCCCGGCGGACATGGCCATTGCCGTGCAGCAACGCGTGGTTGATGTACTGGTATGGATAGCCCCAAGGGTCGACGCACGTGGTCGCGCTGCAACCGACGTAGGTCAGATCCAGCGGATACTGGTTGGCGTCGATGTAGTAAAGGTCGATCTTGGCGGCGAGCGCCCGTATGTCGGTGGTAGCTTGTGCGACCTGCGTCTTGTAGAAGTACATGTTGTACGCCGGCACCGCGATGCTGGTCAGGATGGCCAGGATGGCGACGACGAACATCAGCTCGACGATCGTCAGGCCGCGCGACCCCTTACCTTGCAGGTGAGGGGCCGATCCAGATAACGCGGCGCGCGCAAGCGGCGCCGTTGGCGGTGGCCGTCTGGCGCCGGTCGCGAATCTTAAGAGGGTTGACGGCATGGATCCCGCGGGGCTAAGAAAACTCCTTACGAATCAATCGGCATCCATCCGAGCCTACTTGAGTCAGCGAAATCCCACTGGAGCACAATGGTCTGAAGATGAAAGCAGCGAATCCGGAAGCCGTCGATCAAGCGTTGCCAGAACGTTTCCTGGCGGTGACGCACGAAGTCATTAACCAGCCGACCGAGCTGGCTGGCTACAACCTGTACGCGGCCGACCGGGCGTTGCGCGAGGCGGTGCTGCGCGAGGGTGCCGGCAGTGCCGAGGCCGGCCTGCTCGAATTCGGCCGCAGGATCGGCACGCCCGAGTACCTGGAGCTGGGCCGTCTGGCCAACCAGTATCCGCCGGAATTCGAGCCGAGCGACCGCTTCGGGCACCGCACCGACCTGGTCCGGTTCCACCCCGCCTATCACGCGTTGATGCGCACGGCGATCTCGGAGGGTCTGCACGCCTCGCCGTGGACCGAGGCTGGAGCGGGAGCTCACGCGGCGCGCGCGGCGCGGTATTACCTGCACGCGCAGGTCGAGGCCGGTCACGGCTGCCCGATCACGATGACGTTCGCCGCGCTCCCGAGCCTGCGGCTGCAACCGGATCTGGCGGCGCAGTGGGAGTCCAGGATCACCTCGCGCGAGTACGACCCGGGCAATCGGCCGGCGCACGAAAAGGCCGGGGTCACGGTCGGCATGGCAATGACCGAGAAACAGGGCGGCTCCGATGTGCGCGCCAACACGACACGCGCCCACCCGGCCGGCGCGCCGGGGCCGGGGCAGCCGTACGAACTGGTCGGCCACAAGTTCTTCGTTTCAGCCCCGATGTGCGACCTGTTCCTGGTGCTGGCGCAGGCGCCGGGCGGGTTGACCTGCTTCCTGCTGCCTCGCTGGCGGCCCGACGGCTCCAAGAACTCGATGCAGATCCAGCGTTTGAAACGCAAGATGGGCAACGTCTCGAACGCTTCGGCCGAGACGGAGCTGCGCGGCGCGCTCGCCTGGATGGTCGGGGAGGAAGGGCGCGGAGTGCGCACCATCATCGAGATGGTCGCGATGACCCGCTTCGATTGCATGATCGGGTCGAGCGCCGGGATGCGGATGGCCGCGTCCCAGGCACTGCACCATTGCAGCCAGCGCAGCGCGTTCGGCCGCCGGCTGGTCGAGCAGCCGCTGATGACGAACGTTCTGGCCGATCTGGCGCTCGAAGCCGAAGCCGCGCTGGCGTTGACGATGCGGATGGCGGGCGCTCTGGATCGCCGAGCGCAGGAGCCCGAGGATCTGCTGGTGCGCCTGTGCACCGCCGTCGGAAAGTACTGGATCTGCAAGCGCTCGGCCCATCACGCCGCCGAGGCGATGGAGTGCATCGGCGGCAGCGGTGTGATGGAAGACTCGCCGATGCCGCGCCTTTACCGCGAGGCGCCGGTGAACGCGATCTGGGAAGGCAGCGGCAACATCCAGTGCCTGGATGCCCTGCGGGCCATCGGCAGGACGCCGCCCGTGGTCCAGGCGTATTTCGACGAGGTCGCGCGGGCGCGCGGCGGGTCAGCGCTGCTGGACCGCCAGGTCGCGCAGCTACAGAAGGAACTGAGGCCACGCAGCGAACTGCACGGCAGCGCCGACCTCGAGTACCGGGCTCGCGCCCTGGTCGACCGGATGGCGACCATCCTGCAGGCGGCGCTGCTGGTGCAGCACGCGCCAGGCTGGGTCGCCGATGCCTTCTGTGCCTCGCGACTCGAGGCGAGCGGCCATCACCAGTACGGGGCGCTACCGTCCGGAGTCGAATGCGCTCGCATCATCGAACGGGCGATGCCGCAGCCGGGGTGAATGGTCCCCCTGCGCCTTCAGGCAGACGGGGCCAGCGGGGCGGCTGACTCGAACAGGTCGCGGTAGGCCGCGTACGCCGACAGCGCCATCAACGGCATCAGCACCAGCCACCCGAGCAGACCTGCTATCGTCACCAGGATCGCGAACGCGATCCACAGCAGTCCGTAGACGGCCAGAGCGCCCGCGTTGGCCCAGCAGGCGGCCAGGCTCTCCCTCAACGCTTCAACCGGCGGCTGCTGCCGCAGAACGATCATTGCCGGGGCCAGCCAGGCGGCCATACCGACCGGAACCAGCAGCACCAGCACCGCCAGCAACAGCAGCACCGAGGTCGCGCCCAGCCCCGCCAGCAGGCCGATGTTTCCGGTCATTCCACCGTACGCGGCGCCAAACGCTGCGCCGGCACCGGCCACGGCCAGCCCCCCGACGACCACCAGCACCACGATCGTCAGCAGCGTCGCGGCGATCATGAGCGACCCCAGCGGCGGCCCGAAGCCGGCGAACAGATCGCCGAAGGCCGGGGGTGCTCCCTGGTCCGTCTTGCGCGCCGCCAGCATCAGCCCGCCGGTGAACATGAACAAGGCGATGTGCGCCGCGATCCATCCGAGCAGCGGAACCAGGTGCAGCAGGACGTAGATCACGGCCGCGACGAAGCACATCACGATCCAGATCAGGGCGGCGCCGCGATTGAACAGCAACTGCCACGAGCTGCTCCACCACTGCACGCCATGGCCCGAGTCCACCCGCCGGAAGGAGGGCATCGAGACCTGCGGTGACGGCTCCTGCATTGGACACCTCCGGATGACGAACCCAGCCTGCGTACGCCGATGCTCTCAGAGCCGTCGGCCGCGGTCAATCGCGGCGGATTGGCCTAGTCTCCGAGCAGGCGCGCTTCGGCCAGCTCGATCGCTTCGGAGGTGCCGCGCAACACGACCACATCGCCGGGTTCCAGCACCAGCGTATCGCTCGGATCGTCGCCGCGGATGCCGCGCCGCCGCACCGCTCTGACCTCGGCGCCGATGGCGCCCAGGTCCAGCGATTCCAGGTCCCGGCCGATCGCCGCCGAGCCGGCCTCGATCGGCACCGAGTGCAGCCGCACGTGCTGCGCCTCGTCGGTCGCATCCTGCAGATCGTCAGCCCCGTGGAAATACCCGCGCAGCAGGCGGTAACGGGCGTCGCGCGCCTCGCGCACGTGCCGCACCACCCGCGACAGCGGAACCCCGAGCAGCACCAGCGCGTGGGAACCGAGCATCAGGCTGCCCTCGAACACTTCCGGCACGACCTCGGTTGCCCCGGCGCGCAGCAGCCGCTCCAGGTCGGAATCGTCCTGCGTCCTGACGATGATGGGCAGGTGCGGGCGCAGCTCGTGCGCAAAATGGATCACGCGCAGCGCCGACGGCAGATTGTTGTAAGTGATCACCAGCGCAGCGGCGCGAGACACGCCGGCCGCAGCCAGCGTCTCGCGCCGCGCCGCGTCGCCATAGACGACCGAGCTGCCGGCGGCGGCCGCCTCGCGCACCCGGTCCGGATCCAGGTCCAGCGCCACGTAAGCGATGCCCTCCCGTTCCAGCATCTGCGCCAGGTGCTGGCCGCTGCGTCCGAAGCCGCATATCACGACGTGGTTCTCGTTGGCGATCGAGCGGGCTGCGATCCGGTGAAGCTGCAGGGCCTGCTGTATCCATTCGGAACCGGCCAGCCGCAGCGCGATGCGGTGGCTGTACTGGATCAGCAGCGGCGTGGCCAGCATCGACAGCACCATGGCCGCCAATACGATCTGCATCCATACGGTCGGAACCAGATGCAGCTTGCCGGCCTGGTTCAGGATCACGAACGCGAACTCGCCGGCGGTGGCCAGCGGCACGGCGACCTTGATGGCCGTACCCGCGGTGGCCCCGCGCCGCCGCACCAGCTGCGCGATCAGCGCGAACTTCAATCCGACCGGAACGACCAGCGCCGCCAGCACCCAGCCGAACTGGGCGGCCAGCACGCGCAGATCGAGCAGCATGCCGATCGTCACGAAGAAAAGTCCCAGCAGCACGTCGCGAAACGGCTTGATGTCCTCCTCGACCTGGTGCCGGAATTCGGTTTCCGAGATCAGCATGCCGGCGATGAACGAACCCAGGGCCATCGACAGGCCGGCCCGCGATGTGAGCCAGGCCAGCCCGAGCGTGATCAACAGCAGGTTCAGCATGAACAGCTCGTTGGAGCGCAGGCGCGCCACCGCCGTGAGCCACCTTCGCAGCAGCCACTGGCCGCCCGCCAGCAGCAATCCGAGCAGCACGATCGCTTTCGCGCCGGCCCAGGCCAGCTGCACGGCGAGGTCGCTCGCCGGGTTGGCCAGCGCCGGCAGGATGACGAGCAGGGGAACCACGGCCAGGTCCTGGAACAACAGCACGCCCACCACCACGCGGCCGTGGTCGCTGTCCAGTTCCAGCCGCTCGGCCAGCAGCCTGAGCACGATCGCCGTCGACGACATCGCGAGGGCCGCACCCAGCGCGAACGCGCCCGCGCTGCCGATGCCGATGCGAGGGCCGATCAGCGCCGCCAGGGCCAGCGGCGCGGCCAGCGTGACCAGCACCTGAGGCAATCCGATGCGGAACACTACGGAGCGCATGCTGCGCAGACGCGGCAGCGAAAATTCGATGCCGATCGAAAACATCAGGAACACGATGCCGAACTCGGCGAGCTGATAGGTGTCAGCGCTGTCCGGCGTCAGGGCCAGCGCGTGCGGCCCGACCGCGATTCCGACCAGCAGATAGCCCAACACCGGCGGCAGGTTCAAGAAGCGCAACGCAGCCACCGCCAGAACGGAAGCGGCCAGCAGCACCAGCGTCAACTGCAGTGCGGAGGGCATCGCGCAGCAAGTCCTGTGCCAGCGGACAGGCCGCAGAGTATCATCGGCCGAAAGCCCGTCGCGGCGACCGGCGCACAGCGAACGCCCGTGCACGGGCGGCAGGCCAACCAATCTGGGAACCATCGCTTGGATCGGGTCGAACCAGTGAAAGCCGCCGATGCTGCGCCGCAGTCGCGGTCGTCTGCGCTGGCGCTGGCGCGCGACGTGCTGATGACCGAATCGAAGGCGGTGGCGGCGCTGGCCGACCGGCTGGACGCGCGCTTCCTGCGCGCCGTGGACCTGGTGCTGGGCTGCCGGGGCCGCGTGGTCGTCAGCGGCGTCGGCAAAAGCGGCCACATCGCACGCAAGATCGCCGCCACGTTCGCCTCCACCGGCACCCCGGCGCTGTTCGTGCATGCGGCCGAGGCAGCGCACGGCGACCTGGGCATGGTGACCGCGCGCGATGTGTTCATCGCGATGTCGTATTCGGGCGAGACCGACGAGCTGCTGACGATCGTTCCGATTCTGAAGCGGGGCGGTACGCCGCTGATCGCGATCACCGGCCACGATACCTCGTCGCTGGCCGACACGGCCGACGTGCACCTGGATTGCCGGGTCGAGCGCGAGGCCTGCCCGCTGAACCTGGCCCCGACCTCCTCGACCGCCGCGATGCTGGCTCTGGGCGATGCACTGGCGATCGCCTGCCTGGATGCGCGCGGCTTCGGGCCCGACGACTTCGCGCGCTCGCACCCGGGAGGGGCGCTGGGACGGCGGCTGCTCACGCGCGTGTCGGACGTGATGCACGCGGGCGAAGCAATCCCCGTGGTGGCCGCCGACGCCACCGTGATGGACGCGCTGCGCGAGATCTCCGGCAAGCGGCTGGGAATGACTGCGGTGCGCAACGACGACGGCACGCTGGGGGGCATTTTCACTGACGGCGACCTGCGCCGGCTGCTGGAACGCGGCGGCGATGCGCGCACCACGCGCGTGCGCGACGTGATGACCGCCAGTCCCCTGACGATCGCGCCGCACGCGCTGGCGGTGGAGGCCGCGCGCCTGCTGGACAACGGGCGCAAGAACCAGCTGCTGGTGGTCGACGACCAGGGCCGCCTGGTGGGCGCGCTGCACATGCACGACCTGATGGCCGCGCGGGTGATCTAGCCGATGGCGGGTTCCGCTTCCGCGTCGATCCGCCGTCCATCCGGGCGGTCGGCCCAGGCGGCGCTGCGCGCCGCGCGCGTGCAACTGGTCATTCTGGACGTGGATGGCGTTCTGACCGACGGGCGCCTGTATTTCGGCGCCGACGGCGAGGCGCTGAAGGTGTTCGACGTGCGCGACGGGCATGGCGTGCACCTTTTGCGCCAGGCCGGCCTCGGCGTGGCGCTGCTGTCGGCGCGCAGCTCGCCGATCGTGGCGCAGCGGGCCGGCGAGCTCGACATCGCGCCCGTGCTGCAGGGCGAGCGTGACAAGCTGGCGGGGCTCGACCGGCTGCTGGCCCAGACCGGCGCGACGGCGGCCCGCTGCGCGTACATGGGGGACGACCTGCCGGATCTGCCGGTGATGGCGAAGGTCGGATTTGCCGCCGCGGTCGCCGACGCCGTGCCCGAGGTGCGGCGCGCGGCCCACTGGATCGCCCAGGCCGAGGGCGGCCGTGGGGCGGTGCGCGCACTGGCCGAGTACGTGCTGAGCTGCCGGCAACAGTATCCGGAGCGGGCGAACGATGCGTGATCGAATCGCCTCGCTGGTCGCGATCGTGCTGCTGGCGCTGGTGACCGCGACCAGCTACTGGTATTCGCGCTCGCTGCAATCGGGCACCAAGGCCCCCGAGGCGCCGCGCCCGAACGTCGACGCCGACGCCGACCAGATCACGCTGGTCCAGTTCGACGCGGCTGGCCGCGCCAAGTACAAGCTGTTCGCCGACCAGATGACGCACTTCTGGCAGACCGACGACATGGACCTGGTCAGGCCGCGCCTGGTGAGCCTGCGGCCCGACGAGCCCCGAGTCGAGGCGGTGGCGCAGCTCGCGCACATGGAAAACGACGGCGAGCGGATCCGGCTGACCGGCGACGTGCTGCTGACCCGGGCCTCGCCCGCCGGGGTGCCGCCGCTGCGCGTCAGCACCCAGATGCTGCTCGCGCTGCCGGATCGTGACCGTTTCCTGACTGATCGGCCCGTGGTGGTCGACCGCGGCCCCGATTCGATCCGGGCGCGCGGCATGGACCTGGACAACATCACGCAGCGGGTCGAGTTCCTGGCCGACGTTGTCGACACGATCGCGCCGAAACGAAAATGAACCGCGCCAAGGCTGTTGCCTGGATCGCTTCGACGCTGGCTGCCTGTCTGGCCGCACTTTCGGCGCAGGCCGAGCGCGCGGACCGGCAGCAGTCCACGCTGATCGTGGCCGACCACCAGACGGTGGACGATTTGAAGCAGGTGTCGATTTTCACGGGTCATGTCGTGCTGACCAAGGGCACGATCCGGGTCACGGGCGAGCGGATGGAGTACCGCGAGGATCCGGAGGGCTACCAGTATGCGATCGTGACCGTTCCCTCCGATGCGCTGGCGACCTTCCACCAGCGGCGCGACGCGACCCGGCCGGGCGTGGAGGAAACCATCGACGGCGTGGCCGAACGGATCGAATACGACAACCGCGCCGACACGGTGAAGCTGTTCACCCGGGCGGTGGTGCGCCGTTTCGAAAACGGCGTGATGCGCGACGAGTTCACCGCCGACCAGATCGTCTACGACGCGCGCACTTCCCACTACGACTTGACCAGCTCGGACTCCAAGCCGGGCAGCCGGGTCTTCGCGCGGATCGCTCCGCGCGTGCCGGAATCCCCGCCCAAGCAGGAAGCGCCCAAGCCGGCCGGCGGCGCGCCGCAATGAACGCCGCCAGGCCGTTGCCGGTGGCGCTCGAGGCGGGCGCGGACAAGTCGGGGGCAGCGTTCGATGCGGCATCGCAGGCGCTGCCGCGCGGCCTGATCGTCGAGAAGCTCGCCAAGCGCTACGGGGGGCGCCTGGTGGTCAAGGATGTGTCGCTGTCGGTCGAACCGGGAGCGGTGGTCGGACTGCTCGGGCCCAACGGCGCCGGCAAGACGACCTGCTTTTACATGGTGGTCGGACTGGTGCCGCTGGATGAAGGATCGATCCGCCTCGACGGCCGCTCGATCGCCCATCTGCCGATCCATCGGCGCGCCCGGCTGGGCCTTTCCTATCTGCCGCAGGAGGCGTCGGTGTTCCGGCGGCTGACGGTCGAGCAGAACGTGCGCGCGGTGCTGGAGTTGCAGCGCGACGATCGCGACCAGCGGCTCAGCGAGGCGGCCATCCAGGAGCGTCTGGCCGAGTTGCTCAGGGACCTTCAGATCGAGGAGATCCGCACCAACGCGGCGCTGAGCCTGTCGGGGGGCGAGCGGCGCCGCGTCGAGATCGCCCGCGCGCTGGCAGCCCGGCCGCGCTACGTGCTGCTGGATGAGCCGTTCGCAGGGGTCGACCCGATCGCCGTCATCGAGATCCAGCGCATTGTCCGGTTCCTGAAGCAGCGCGGCATCGGCGTTCTGATCACCGACCACAACGTGCGCGAGACCCTCGGGATCTGCGATCACGCGTACATCATCAACGAGGGCCAGGTGCTGGCCGGAGGCCGGCCTGAGGAGATCGTGGAAAACGAGTCGGTCCGGCGCGTCTATCTCGGCGAACACTTCCGGATGTAGCGACGAAGCTGACGTCGTTGATATGAAAGCCTCCATCCAGCTGCGGCTGGCGCAGCACCTGGCGTTGACGCCCCAGTTGCAACAGTCGATCCGGCTGTTGCAGCTGTCGACCCTTGAGCTGAACCAGGAGCTCGAACAGGCGCTGACCGACAACCCCTTGCTGGAACGTGACGACGATCCGCTGGCCGGCCATGCCCGCCTGGCAGCCGACGGTGCCATCCTCGACGCCGGACGGGGCCCGGAAGGAGCTCGCGACGGCGTCGATGCGGAGGCCGCCTCGGCGCCGGAGGGCGCCGGGGGACACGAAGACGGCGCCGATGTGCCGGCGGTCGATTGGGGCGGCGCGCGCGAGTCTCGTGACGACGACGACGAACCCTCGGCGCTGGGCTGGGCGGCGGCCGAGACCACGCTGCGCGACCACCTGCGTCAGCAGCTGAGCTCGACCCAGGCCTCGCACAGGGACCGGGTGCTGATCGGACTGCTGATCGAAGCGGTCGAAGACGACGGCTACCTGCGCACCACGCTGGACGAGATCCGGGCGATGTGCCCGCCGTCCGAATCCGTCGAACTCGACGAACTGACGGCGGCGCTGCGGCTGCTGCAGAGTTTCGACCCGGTCGGCGTGGGCGCGCGCTCGCTCGACGAGTGTCTGGCCCTTCAGATCGATGCCGGGCTGCGGGCGATCGCGCCCGGAAGCAGTGCAACGCAACACCACTGCCTGACGCTCGCAAGACGAGTGGTTAGTGAGCACCTGCTCTTGTTCGCCAATCGGGATTTCGGGAAGCTGAAGAAACTAACCGGGGCCAGTGATGAACAGCTGCGGGCGGTACATCATCTGATCCATGGACTGAATCCACGGCCGGGGTTAGGCTTTGCCACAGCAGCGCCGGATTATGTCGTCCCTGACATCTTGGTGCGGCGACAGAAGGGCCGCTGGACCGCACAGTTGAATCCGGAAGTCATGCCGCGTCTGCGCGTGAACCAGGCCTACGCCACCATCTTCAAGCGGGAGAAGAGCCAGTCGTCGCATGCCTCGTGGGCGGCCCGGCTGCAGGAAGCGCGCTGGCTGATCCGCAACCTGCGACAGCGCTTTCAGACCATTCAGCGGGTCTCGCAGGCGATCGTCGACCGCCAGAGCCACTTCTTTTCCCACGGTGCGATCGCGATGCGCCCGCTGGTGCTGCGCGAGATCGCCGACGCGGTCGGGCTGCACGAGTCGACGGTTTCGCGCGTCACCGCGAACAAGTACATGGCCACTCCGTTCGGCGTGCTGGAGCTGCGCTACTTCTTCGGCAGCCACGTGGCAACCGACGCCGGCGGAGCCGCGTCGAGCACCGCGATCCGCGCGCTGATCGGGCAGTTGATCGCCGCCGAGGACCCGAACAAGCCGTTGTCGGACAGCCGGATCGCCGAGCTGCTGGGCGATCAGGGCATCGTCGTGGCACGGCGCACCGTCGCCAAGTATCGCGAGCTGCTGCACATTCCGCCGCTCGCCTTGCGCAAGTCGCTGTGAAGCAAGTCCCATCCACCGAAAGGGGGTTGCATGAATCTGATCATCCACGGCCATCACCTCGAAGTCACCCCTGCGCTGCGCGGCTACGTGCTGGGCAAACTGACCCGGATCCGCAGGCACTTCGACAGCGTGATCGATGTCGACGTCGTGCTCTCCGTGGATAAGTTGCAGCAGAAGGCCGAGATTACGGTGCGCGTGCGAGGCTCGGCGCTGCACGCCGAGTCGGTCGAACCCGACTTGTACGCGTCCATCGACGCCATGATGGACAAGCTGGATCGCCAGGTGCTTCGACACAAGGATCGTGTCAAGAACCACCCCCATGCGGCGCTGAAGCATCAGTCCGCTGCTGGCCCTCAATAAAAGAGAAGCCGGCAGCCGGCGGGCGCCGTTCCGCTGTTGCTGCGTGGCAACGGCCGCCGCCCGCCGTGGGCGCGGCGCGTATACTGCGCCGCAATCCGGTCAGGCTGATTGGGACAGATTGGCCGCTCGGTGTAAGCGGTCACACATTCACCTATTACGACTGGACCGCGGTAACGGTAGTGAGAGGGGTAAATCCGCTGCCCATCCGGGAAACCGGTGGCCGGATCACAGATACGCTGTTTAGACCGAGTGCATCCGGCGTGCCGCGAGGCGCCAGACGCCCATGAACCTGTTGTCGAAGCTTCTGCCCCTATCCAACGTCGAGTTGGACGTCGGCGCGCACGACAAACTTGGGGCACTGATCCACGCCTCGCGACTGTTCGAGGAAACCCAAGGGCTCGACGCTGCCCGGATCCTGGAATGCCTGACGGCCCGCGAGGAGCTCGGCTCCACGGGCCTGGGCAAGGAAGTTGCGATACCGCACGGCCGCCTGCGCGGCTTGAAGCGTGCTGTCGTTGGCATCTTGCGGCTGCACGATCCGATCGCCTTCGATTCTCCGGACGGCCTGCCGGTGCGTCTGCTGGTGGTGCTGCTGGTTCCCGAGCACGCGACCCAGCAGCATCTGGAAATCCTGTCCGAGCTGGCCCAGATGTTGTCGGAGCCGTCGATGCGCGAGCAGTTGCTGACTGCCGCGCAGCCGGCCGCATTGCTCGCGACCGTGGCTGCGTGGGAGCCGATTCGCCCCGCGGCTTGAAATGCTGACCTTCGAGTCGCTGTTCGAAGACAACAGCACGGCACTCGATTTGCGTTGGATCGGAGAGCCTGCCGCCGCCGGGCAGCGCGTGCTGCCCGATGCAAGCGGCATCAGCGTGCAGGCGGCCGAGCTGGTCGGACACCTGAACCTGATTCATCCGAAGCGCATCCACGTGCTCGGCGGCGCCGAGGTCGACTATGTCGACCGCATTCCACCCGGCCGGCGCGAACACGTGCTGCGCGAGCTGATCGAAGGCCGCCCGCTGGGACTGATCGTCGGCGAGGGCCGTTCGCTGCCGGAGGAGCTGGTCGCCATCGCGGGGACGGCCGGCCTGCCGATGTTCGCCAGCTCGCGCGACGCGGCCGAAGTGATCGACGTGCTGCGCATTTATCTGGCCAAACAGCTGGCGCGGCATTGCTCGATACACGGCGTCTTCATGGACGTGTTCGGCATGGGCGTGCTGATTTCAGGGCAATCGGGGCTGGGCAAAAGCGAGCTGGCGCTGGAACTGATCAGCCGCGGACACGGCCTGGTGGCCGATGACGTGGTCGACTTCGCCCGGGTCGCGCCCGACACGATCGAGGGCCGCTGCCCTCCACTGCTGGCCAATCTGCTCGAGGTGCGCGGCCTGGGGCTGCTCGATATCCGCGCCATTTTCGGCGAGACCGCCGTGCGGCGGAAGATGAAGCTGCGATTGATCGTCGAGCTGATGCGGCGCAGCGCTGCCGACAGCCTGGAAAGGCTGCCGCTGGCCGGCACCACGCAGGAGGTGCTCGGCCTGGCCGTCCACAAAGTCGTGATTCCGGTGGCCGCCGGACGCAACCTGGCCGTCCTGCTGGAGGCCGCGGTGCGCAATACGATCCTGAAGCTGCGCGGCATCGACACGATGCAGGACTTTCAGCAGCGCCAGCGCGAAGCGATGGAAGACGAAGAAGGCGCCTGAAGCGCCGACCCATCGCATCTACCGTCACCGGCAGCGCGGGCGTGGGCCCCGCATGCTGCAATTCACATCCTCGAGTCAAGTGACCAGGATGTGAATCGCCATGTTCAAACGAATTCTGATCGCCGCACTGCTGGCGACGCCACTGTGGGCGTTGGCGGCAGACTCCGCCAAGGCTACCTCGGCCGCGGCGGACTCCGCCAAGGCTGCGTCCGCCGCGGCGGATGACAAGGCCAAAACGACGCAGCGCGGAAAGAAGATGAAAGCCTGCAACAAGCAGGCCGCCGACAAGAGCCTGAAGGGCGACGACCGCAAGAAATTCATGTCGGCGTGCCTCAAGGGTTCCGCAAAGAGCTGATCGGCCTTGCTGCAAATTCCCTTTCCGCTGTCGGGAGAAGGACGGCATTAGACTGATCGGATGCGCCTCGTCCTGGTCACGGGCATGTCCGGTTCCGGCAAGTCGGTCGCGATCCGGCTGCTCGAGGACATCGGCTATTACTGCATCGACAATCTGCCCCCGCAGTTCCTGACCGATGTGTGCGCGTATCTGTCGGCCAACGGACACCCGGAGGTCGCGGTCTCGGTCGATGCGCGCTCCGAGGGGCCGATCGCGCACCTGCCGGGCGTGCTCAACGTGTTGCGCTCCTTCGGCTACGACGTGCGCGTGCTGTTCCTGACGGCCTCGACCAACGCGCTGGTGCAGCGGTTTTCCGAGACCCGTCGCCGCCACCCGCTGTCGCGCGACCTGACCGTCGAGGGGCGGGAACCGACGCTGGAGGAATCGATCGCGCAAGAGCGCGAGCGCCTGGCGCCGATCGATGAGCTGGGACACGTGGTCGATACCAGCGACCTGCCGTCCAGCACGCTGCGGCAATGGGTGCGCACCTTCGTGGACGGCCCGCGCAGCGATCTGACGCTGGCCTTCGAGTCCTTCGCGTTCAAAAACGGCATTCCGGTGGCCGCCGACCTGGTGTTCGACGTACGCAACCTTCCCAACCCTCACTACGATGCCCGGCTGCGCCCCCTGACCGGACTGGACGCGCCGGTCGCCGAGATGTTTTCGGGCCTGCCCGAGGCGCGCGCGATGATCGATGACATCGCCGGCTTCATTGCGCGCTGGCTGCCCAGCTACGTGCAGGACGCGCGCAACTACCTGACGGTCGCGATCGGATGCACGGGCGGGCGGCACCGCTCGCCGTACGTCGTCGAGCAGCTGGCGCGTCGATTCGGCGGCAAGGAGCGCGTGCTGGTGCGCCACCGCGTCCTGGACCGCTGACCCAACCGCTCACATCGAGGGGATCCACGAATGACCGCGCAATTGAAGCTCGTCTCGGGCGCCTTCGAGCACGGCGCCAGCATTCCGAAGCGGTATACCTGCGAGGGCGAGGATCTGTCGCCGCCGCTCGCCTGGTCCGGCGTTCCGGCCGCAACCCGCAGCCTGGCGGTGATCGTCGACGACCCCGACGCACCCGATCCGGCCGCCCCGAAGATGACCTGGGTCCACTGGGTGCTGTACAACCTGCCGCCCGAGACCACGCATCTGGACCCCGGCATAGCGCCCTCGGCGCTGCCGGCCGGAACGCTGCAGGGCCGCAACGACTGGAAGCGCACCGGCTACGGCGGGCCGTGCCCTCCGATCGGCCGCCACCGGTACTTTCACAAGTTGTACGCGCTCGACGCCATGCTGCCGGACCTGAAACAGCCGACCAAGGATCAGCTGCTCAAAGCGATCGAGGGGCACGTGCTGGCTCAGGCCGAGCTGGTCGGGACCTACGAGAAGTCGAAGCCGCGTTGAACAAGCCCTCCCACCGCCATTGCCGCGAAGGCCGATGATGAACGCTGAAGAAATACGCCGCCTTCAGGCGCCGTTGAAGTCGCGCTACCGGGATCAACCCGAGGCGGCCCGGATCACGCTGCGCGCGCAGGGCCGCCTGGGGCAGGGCGTGACCTGCAAGATAGAAACCGGACAGGGGCTGGTTGCCGCCGGCCTGCACCCGGCAACCGGCGGCAGCGGCCTGAGCGCCTGTTCCGGTGACATGCTGCTCGAGGCGCTGGCGGCGTGCGCCGGCGTCACGCTCAACGCGGTGGCCATTGCGCTCGATATCCAGCTTCGCGACGCCACGGTGACCGCCGAAGGCGACCTCGATTTCCGAGGCACGCTCGGCTTGTCGAAGGACGTCCCGGTCGGCTTTCAGCAGATCCGCCTGCGCTTCGACCTGGATACCGATGCCACCGACGAGCAGCTCGCCACGCTCTTGAAGCTCACCGAACGTTACTGCGTCGTCTATCAGACGCTGACCCACCCGCCCGGCGTGCAGGTGACGCGCGCTTCATCGTCCGGGTGACCCGGACCGCCCGCCGGCCTCACCGTCTGCTTCGCGAAGGCGCTGCCGCACTTCGTTCAGCAGCGCCCGGTGCGGCGCCGGCAGGCCGGCCCGATCGATGGCGTCGAGCGAGACCCAGCGCGCAGCGCCGGCTTCACGTGCCGGTGCGGGCCGGCCGGTCGTCGCCAGGTACGGTTCGATGGCGAGCGTCAGATGGGTCAGCGCATGCCGCCGCGGCGGCAGCGGCAGCAGCGCCGTGGCGCCCGCCGCGAGCGCGCGGGCGCGCCGCACCAGCGCCGCCTTCGAGCTGAATTCGGGCAGGCACATCAATCCGCCCCAGATACCGTCGGCGCCGCGCCGCTGAAGCAGCACGCGGGTCCCGGCGAGCGCAGCCAGCACGAAGGCCTTGCGAACCGGACGCGCAGGACGCCGCTGCGGCGCCGGCAGCTCGTCGATGCGGCCGGTCCTGCGGGCCTCGCAGCTCGCGCCGAGCGGACAGCGTTCGCATTGCGGCTGTGTTCGGGTGCACAAAGTGGCGCCCAGATCCATGATCGCCTGCGTATAGCGGGCCATGTCGCGCTCAGCCGGCAGCTCCAGCTGCGCGCGCTGCCACAGCCGCGCCGCCACCGGCGCCGACCGCGCTTCGCCCGCGATCGCCCAGTGCCGAGACAGCACCCGCTTCACGTTGCCGTCGAGCACGGGGGCGCGCTCGTCGAAGCAGAACGCCGCGATGGCCCCGGCCGTCGAGCGGCCGATTCCCGGAAGCGCCGCGAGGGCCTCGGCGCTGCCAGGAAAACGGCCTGCGTGGCGCGCGACCACCGCGCGCGCGCACGCGTGCAGGTTGCGGGCGCGCGCGTAATAGCCCAGGCCCGCCCAGGCCGCCATCACGTCGGCGACGGCGGCCCGCGCCAGGCACCGCACGTCGGGAAAGCGGCGGACGAAGCGTTCGAAGTACGGCAACACCGTCGCGACCTGGGTCTGCTGCAGCATGATCTCGCTGATCCAGACCCGGTACGGATCGCGCTCGCCCTGCCACGGCAGGTCGCGCCGGCCATGGAGCCGGTGCCAGGCGAGCAGCCGCCGCGCGAAACCGCCCGCCTTCGCTGCGCTCGCGGCTACGGCGGGCAAGCCCGCCGTAGCGCCTTCAGGCGCGAAGGCGGGGTCAGATCTGGACACGCAGGTAGGACTGGGGCGGCGGGCCCTGGCCGTGCGCTTCGGCGCGCGCGGCCTCACCGGCCGGGCGCGAGGCGGGTGCAGGCGGCACCACGATCGTTGCCGAGATCTTCTTCAGCTCATCCAGGTACGCCTGCACGTCCTGCAGCGCGTCTTCCAGCTGGCCGATGCGGCCGTCGAGCGATTCCTGGGCGTCGCGTATCCGCTCGACCGCCTCGGTGCGTTTCTTGAGTTGCTGGCGCTGCTCGCGCACCTGCGCCTCCAGCGGCGGCAGCAGCGAGCGGACCCAGGCCTCGGTGTCGCGTTCGGCCGCCGAGAAGATCGTGCGCGATTTGCCGACCACGGTCTCGAAGAACCGTTCGATCAGCGACCATTTATCGCGCGTCAGCACCGCGATCGTGCCGAAATGGCCTTCGTAAGCTGCCTCCACCCGGTCGATCTCGGCGAGGTAAGTATCCAGCGAGAAGGTCATCGGCGGCGGAATGCTCCAGCCGGTGTCTTCCGCGAAGCGGCGCTGCACGCCCAGCACCATGCGCTCGATTTCGGCCAGCGACGCATTGGCGCGCCGGAACATCTCGCGCAGGTTCGCGAAGTACTCCTTGACCGCGCTCATGAAACCCGGGGTCAGACGCACTTTGCGCATCCGGTCGCGCGTGGCCATCACCGCGGTGCGCAATGCCTGCAGCCGCAGGTTGGAATAAGCCTGCTCGGCCAACCGAGCCAGAACGACCCGCGCCGCTACCACCTTGCGCACGTTTTCTTCGAAGTCGCGCTGCTCGGTCTGTGCGCGCAGCAGCATGCGCTCAACGGCGCTCTGGTTCTTGCCCTGCAGTGCCCGCAGCTCGTAGAGCTGCTCGACCAGGTTGCGTTCGCGCGCCCCCAGCGCCTGGCGCACCTCGTTGACCACGCGCGAGCTCACCGCCAGCGTCTGCTCGCGGATGATCTGCTGGCGCTGCGGCACCAGCAGGTCGACCAGCGCCGCCTCCAGCGTGGGCAGACGGCTGCGCTCCAGCAGCGCGGCGTCGCCTGTGACCTTGGCGACGAGCCCCTTCTGAGCCGACACCGCGAACACGCGCTTGCGGTCGATTTTCAGCGTTTCGCTGACGCTGATCACCTGCCGGCGCACCTCGGCCTCGATTTCGGTCTGCGCTTTGAGAACGTCCCACAGGCCGTCGATCTTGTTCAGGACCGCAATGTGATTGGCCGTTTCCGGCGAATCGCCCATGATGTGGCGCCACACGTCCAGGTCGCTCTTGGTGACCCCGGTATCGGCCGCCAGCACGAACAGTACGGCGTGCGCGCTCGGCACCAGCGACAAGGTCAGCTCCGGCTCGGTGCCGATCGCGTTCAGGCCCGGCGTGTCCAGGATCACCAGCCCCTGCTTCAGCAGCGGGTGCGGGAAATTGATCACAGCGTGCCGCCAGCGCGAGATTTCGACCAGGCTCTCGGAGCCCTGGGTGATCAACTGGTCCGGGTCGTTCGGGTCGAACAGCCCGTACATGCGCGCCTCGTCGATGCCGACCCGCATGGTCTCCGCCACCAGCTGGAAGGCCTTGAACATTCCGTCCGGCGAGGCCGTGTCGACCGGGAACACCCGCCATTCGCCCGAGCTTCTCTTGAAATCGGCCATGGTGCCGAGGCGGGCGCGGGTCTCGATCGGCAGCGCCCGGATGCAGGGCGGCAGCGACTCGTCGTACATCAGCTCGGTCGGGCACATCGTCGTGCGCCCTGCCGAGGACGGCAGAATGCGGCGGCCGTAGTCGGCGAAGAAGATCGCGTTGATCAGTTCGGACTTGCCGCGCGAGAACTCGGCGATGAAAGCGACCACCAGACGGTCGCCGTTCAGCCGCTCCAGCGCCAGGTCAAGGCGCCGGGCCGCGTCTGGCTCCAGCAGGTGGGCGTCCTCCAGCCATCGGCGCAATCGCGCAACCGACACCGCCAAAGTATCGCGCCATGCCCCGTACTGCTGGAAGCTGGTGGCGAGCTGCGACATGTACGAAGGCTCGACGATCGTCCGGCGCCCGGCCCGGCAGTTGGATCAATCTAACACAGCCGCGGCGGGGCCAGTGTTGCGCCCGCGCAGCCGCGCGCACGCCGCGCTCAGCGCCGCTGGCAACGGCTGCACCAGTATGTGGCGCGCTGACCCTGGACGATCCGTTGAATTGGACGGCCGCAAACTGGGCACTCCGAGCCATCGCGCCCGTAAACACGTGCTCGCAGCGCATACCGGCCTTCGGCCCCGTCAGCCGCCGTATAGTCCCGCAGCGTGGATCCGCCCACCTCGATGGCCTCGTTCAGCACCCGCCGTATCGAGGCGGCCAGCCGGGCGCATCGCACCGGGCCCAGGCGCCGCGCCGGCAGGCGTGGATCGATGCGTGCGTCGAACAGGCTTTCGGACGCGTAGATGTTGCCGACCCCGACCACCGCGTCGCCGGCCAGCAACACCTGCTTGATCGAGGCCGACCGGCCGCGCGTGGCCTGGTAGAGACGGGCGCCGTCGAAGCCGCGCTCCAGCGGTTCGGCGCCCAGCGACGCGAGCAGCGGGTGTTGCTCGACGTCGCCGTGCGCGGCCGGGTGCCACAGCAGCGCGCCGAAGCGCCTCGGGTCGGTCAGCCGGGCCAGCACCGAGTCGAAGCCCAGATCGACGTGATCATGCGGACCGCGCAGCGGAACGCCTTGGGCCGGGTAGATGCGCCAGGACCCGGTCATGCCCAGGTGGGAAATCAACACGCCGTGCTCGAAGCGCCACAACAGGTACTTGCCGCGCCGATCGATGCGCTGCAGGCGACGCCCGGTCAGCGTCGAGGCCAGCGTGCGCGGCACCGGCCAGCGCAGGCGTGGCTGATAGACCCGCAGTGCGCTGACGGGCCGGCCTTCCAGCGCGGTTGCCATGCAGCGCCGGGTTACCTCGACTTCGGGCAATTCGGGCATTTACGGTCGCGGCTAAACTGTCGATTCGACGAACCCATCCCGCCTCGGCGGGCGCTGCGATGATCTTCAAGCAAGGCAGACCCCTGGGGGCGGCCGCGGCACAGGCGGCAGCGTACCTGCTGTGCGCGCTGATTGTAGGGTGCGCGGTCCCGGCCAACCGCCCGACGGTCGCCCAGAGCGAGCCCGCCGCGGCCACGGCCGAAGCGCCCGAAGCGAACCGGCCGCTGCCCGAGGTCGAGTTGACCGGGCCGCTGCTGTTCGAAATCGTGGCGGCCGAGGTCGCGGTACAACGCGGCGAGTTCAGCGCAGCCTTCGCGACGCTGATGAAGGCGGCGCGCGAGACGCACGATCCGCGTCTGGCGCGGCGCGCGACCGAGGTCGCGCTGGGGGCGCGCGACGCGGCCCAGGCCCTCGATTCGGCCCGCCTGTGGCGCGAGTTGGACAGCGGCTCGTCGGAGGCCGAGCAGACCTACACCTCGCTGCTGGTGGCCAATGGCCGCTACGAGGACGCCAGGCCGCTGCTGCAGAAGCAGATTCGGGAGGACACCGAGCCCCTGGCCGCGCTCGCGCGCATCCAGCGTCTGCTGGCGCGCGCTCCCGATCAGGCGCAGGCGCTGGCGCTGCTGGAGGGGCTGGCCGAGCCCTACCGCAGCGACCGCAAACGCGCCTTCGATGTGCACCTGATCCTGGCCCACGGGGCGCACGCGGCAGGTCAGGGCGCGCGCGCGACCGAAGAGGCGCGCGCCGCGCTGGCGCTGAAGCCGGATTCGGAACAGGCGGCGATCGCGGCCGCACAGTTCATGCTGGAGACCAAGAACCGGACCGAGGCGGCCGGGCGCGCCGATGCGATCGCGCTGCTGTCCGGTTTCCTGCAGCGCAATCCGAACGCGGCCTCGGCACGCCTGGAGTACGCGAGGCTACTGGTCGGCGACGGGCGCAACGATGCCGCCCGCAACCAGTTCGAGGAGCTGCTGCGGCGCGACCCCAACGGGCCCGATCCGCTGTTTGCGTTGGGCGTGCTCTCGCTGCAGGCGGACCTTCGCCCGCAGGCGCGCGAGTATTTCCAGCGCTACCTGAAGGCGATCGAGGAAGGAGCCGACCGCGAACCCGATCCGGCGTATCTGAATCTGGCGCGGGTCTGCGAGGATGAGCAGAAGTACGACGAGGCGTTCGAATGGCTGCATCGCGTGCACAGTCCCGAGCAGGTGCTGACGGCGCGCATCCGGGAAGCCTTCCTGCTGGCCAAGCTCAACCGCGTGGACGAGGCGCTCAAGCTGCTGGGCGAGACCGCGCCCGACTCCGCCGACGACCGCTCGCAGATCCTGCTGTCCCGGGGGCAGATCCTGCGGGACGCTCATCGCTACCAGGAGTCGTACAACCTGCTGGCATCGGCGCTGCAGGCGGCACCCGACGACCCCAATCTGCTGTACGAGACGGCCATGTCGGCCGAGCGGCTCGACCGCCTGGACGTGATGGAGACGCACCTGCGCCGCCTGGTGCAGCTCAAGCCGGATTACGCGCACGCCTACAACGCGCTCGGCTACACCTTCGCCGACCGCAATATCCGCTTGAAGGAGGCCTACGAGCTGATCGACAAGGCGCTGCAACTGGCCCCGGACGACGGCTTCATCCTGGATTCGATGGGTTGGGTCCAATACCGGCTCGGCAACCTGTCGGCGGCCCGCGACTACCTCGGCAGGGCCTACCGCCTCAAGCCAGAAGCCGATGTGGCGGCCCACCTGGGCGAGGTGATGTGGCGCCAGGGCGATCGAGAGGGCGCGCGCAACGTGTGGCGCGAAGCGAGCCGGCGCGAGTCCGACAACGAGACGTTGAAGGAGACGCTGCAGCGGCTGGACGTGAAGCCTTGAGCCGGCCGCCCCCGCCGCGCCTCTCAACTGTCCGCCCCGGTCGGCTCGGCCTTGCGCTGTGCGTGCTGGCGGTGGCCTGCGCGTCCCTGCCGCCGCCCACCGGCGACGGGGTGAACTACGAGGGCCGTTTCGCGCTGGCGGTCGACGGCGTTGAGCGGCACGAGGCGGCCAGCGGACGTTTTGCGCTGACCGTGGCCGGATCCGACGTCACGCTGGATCTGAGCACCCCGTTGGGCACGACGGTGGCTCGCGTTCAGTCCGGGCCGGGTGGCGCGCGGCTGACCGTGCCGACCCCGGGCGGCCTGCGAACCGAGCGTGGCCCCGACCCAGAGGCGTTGAGTCTGCAGGTGCTCGGCTGGACCTTGCCGGTCTCGGGCATTGGCGACTGGATCGAAGGGCGCCCGGTGAAGGACCGCCCCTATCGGCTGGAACCGGCCAACGACGGTGCCACCGAACTGCAGCAGGATGGATGGACCATCCGGTTCGAGCCGCGCGGGGCCGACGGGCGCATCCGCCGCTTCGACCTGAGCCGCCCGCAGCGGGGCGATGCGCCGGCGGTGTCTTTGCGCGTGGTACTCGACTCGGGAGCCGGCTCGTGACGCGGCTGATGCTGGGGCTGCCGGCGCCGGCCAAGCTGAACCTGTTCCTGCAGGTGGTGGGACGCCGCCCGGACGGGCTGCACGATCTCAGAACCGGCTTCGTTGCGATCGGCCTGGCCGACACGCTGGACTTCGAGCTGTGCGAGGACGGCAGCATCGAGCGCGGCGGCGATCTGACCGGTCCCATCGAGCAGGACCTGGCAGTGCGCGCCGCGCGGCTGTTGCAGCAGCAATCGCAGTGCGGCCTGGGCGTGCGGATCGAGGTGGAAAAGCGGATTCCGACCGGGGCCGGGCTGGGCGGCGGCTCGTCGGACGCCGCCACCGCACTGCTGGCCTTGAATCGAATGTGGCGCCTGCGCTGGACGCGCGAACGGCTGGCGCTGCTGGCGGTGCAGCTCGGCGCCGATGTCCCGTTTTTCCTGCAGCGCGGACCCTGCCTGGGCGAAGGCATCGGCGAGCGGCTGTCGCCGCTTTCGGTTCCGGCGCGCTGGTATGCGCTGATTCATCCTCAAGTTCATGTTTCGACAGCGGAAATCTTCCGGTCCGACGAATTGACAGCGCACCTTGAACAGGCCAAAATCCAAGGCTTTCCCGAGGGCGGCCTGGGTCGGTCTGGAAGCGGGCCTGGGAGCGGAGAAATGGGTTCCTGGGCAGGCGGCAACGATCTTGAACCGATCGTCAGGAAGCGCGTGCCGGAAGTGGACGCCGCGCTGCGTTTTCTTGCGCAATCCGGCGATGCCCGCATGACCGGCTCCGGCGCGTGCGTGTTCGCGGCGTTCGAAACCGAGGCACAGGCGCAGCGCGCGATCGCCGGCGCGTCGGGCCGATGGTGCGCATGGGCCGTGCCCGGCCTGGCCGAACATCCGCTGGCCGCCTGGTGAGCTTTGGGGCGGCGCGCGGGATCGCCGAGTGGCATCGGCCGGCAGGATCTGAATTGACTTCGAGTTTCGCGCTGGGGAGTCGCCAAGCTGGTTAAGGCAGCGGATTTTGATTCCGCCATTCGAGGGTTCGAATCCTTCCTCCCCAGCCATATCGATCCGTGATGGCGGCACCGGTTTCCGACACTCTGATGGTGTTCTCGGGCAACGCGAACCCGAAGCTCGCGCACGCCGTCGTGCAGCACCTGAACATCCCGCTGGGGCGCGCGGTGGTTTCGCGTTTTTCGGACGGCGAGGTGATGGTCGAGATCAACGAAAACGTCCGCGGCAAGGACGTGTTCGTGCTGCAGTCGACTTGTGCACCGACCAACGACAACCTGATGGAACTGGTCATCATGATCGATGCGCTCAAGCGCGCTTCGGCCGGCCGCATCACCGCAGCGATTCCCTACTTCGGGTACGCCCGGCAGGACCGCCGGCCGCATTCGGCGCGGGTCGCGATCAGCGCCAAGGTGGTGGCCAACATGCTGCAGGCGGTCGGCGTGAACCGCCTGCTGGTGATGGATCTGCACGCGGACCAGATCCAGGGCTTCTTCGACATCCCGGTCGACAACGTGTACGCGAGCCCGATCCTGCTGGGCGATCTGTGGAAGCACAACTACCAGAAGCTGGTGGTCGTGTCGCCGGACATCGGCGGGGTGGTGCGCGCCCGCGCGCTGGCCAAGCGGATGGAGTCCGATCTGGCGATCATCGACAAGCGGCGTCCGCGCGCCAACGTGGCCGAGGTGATGAACATCATCGGCGAGGTCGAGGACCGCACCTGCGTGATCATGGACGACATGATCGACACCGCCAACACCCTGTGCCAGGCCGCCAAGGCGCTGGCCGAACAGGGCGCGCGCCAGGTCTTCGCGTATTGCACGCACCCGGTGCTGTCGGGCCAGGCGGTCGAACGCATCGAGCAGTCGGTGATGGACGAGGTCGTGGTGACCGACACGATCCCGCTCGATCCGGTGGCGGCGGCGAGCCGCAAGATCCGGCAGCTCTCGTGCGCGGCGCTGCTGGGGGAGACGATTTCGCGCATTTCGCGCGGAGACTCGGTGAGTTCGCTGTTCATCGAGTGAACGAGCTTGAGCGAAGGAATTTGACTCAGGGTCCGTCGTGGCTGGTCGCGACCCGCGGGCCCATTTTGCAGAAGGAATGAACGAATGAAGGTTGTGGCAACGATACGCAAGGCGCAAGGCACGGGTGCGAGCCGCCGTTTGCGCCACCTGGGCAAGGTGCCCGGGATCCTGTACGGGGGCAGATCCGATGCGATCAACATCGAGCTGGATCACAACCCGCTGTTTCACTCGCTCAAGCGCGAGAAGTTCCACGCATCGGTTCTGGAGATGGAGCTGGACGGGCGCGCGGAAAAAGTGCTGCTGCGCGATTTCCAGATGCATCCGTACCGGCCGCTGGTGCTGCACATCGACTTTCAGCGGATCTCCGAAGACCAGAAGATCCACGTCAGGGTTCCGTTGCACTTCGTCGGCGCGGAGCATTCACCGGCCGTGAAGCTGACCGGCGCGATCATCGGCCACGTGTCCTCGGAGCTGGACATTTCGTGCCTGCCGCGCGATCTGCCGGAGTTCATCGAAGTCGATCTGTCGCAACTGACCGCGCAGGACACGGTGCACGTGCGCGACCTGAAGCTGCCGCCGGGGGTGAGCGCGGCGTTGCGCGGCAAGGAAAATCCGGTGGTGGTCAGCGTGACCCTGCCGAGCGTGCAGCAGGAAGAGGTCGCGCCGGCCGAGGAGGCCGCGGCTGCGGTTGCAGGAGCGGCCGCTGCACCGGCGGCAGCCGCCCCGGGCGCTCCAGCCAAGGGCGCGCCGGCTCCGGGGGGCGGCAAGGCGGCCGCAGCGCCGGCGCCTGCCGCCAAGCCGGCCGCCGCGGAAAAGAAGAAATAGGCGGTCGCCGGCGCAACCGGGGCGGGTTTCGCACGGGCTGTCCTGCGCCCTGAGTGACCATGGCCGACGAACCCGCGGTCGCGCGCATCCGGTTGCTGGTCGGACTGGGCAACGTCGACGCCGGCTATCAGCGCACCCGCCACAATGCGGGGTTCTGGCTGGTCGACCGCTTCGCGGCCCGGATCGGCGCCACGCTGCGCCCCGAGCGCAAGTTCTTCGGCGAACTGGCGCGCGCCACCGTCGCCGGCGGCGACCTGATGCTGCTGAAGCCGTCGACCCAGATGAACCGGTCCGGACAGGCCGTGGTGGCGGCGGCGCTGTTTTACCGGATCCTTCCGGACCAGATCCTGGTGGCGCACGACGAGCTCGACCTGCCGCCCGGCGAGGCCAGACTGAAGCTGGGCGGAGGAGCGGCCGGGCACAACGGCCTGAAGGACGTCAAAGCGAGGCTGACGAGCGCCGATTTCTGGCGGGCGCGCATCGGGATCGGGCATCCGCGCGCGCTCGGGCTGGAGCAGGATGTCGCCGATTACGTGCTGACGGCGCCGCGGCGCGACGAGCGCGACGCGATCGAGGACGCAATCGCGCGCCTGGATGCGGTGCTGGACCTGGCGGTCGAAGGACAGTTCGAACGCGCGATGATGCGCTTGCACGGGAAGTCAGGTGGAAAAAATCACGGGGGACCCTCACCCCCGGCCCCTCTCCCTAAAGGGAAAGGGGAGGCTGATCCTCGCTCTAATGAGAGTGACGAGGAAACCTGACGTGTTCCGGTCAAGAGCAGTGGACCCATGAACACCGCTGTCGAGCCTGGCCGCCAGTGCTTCGCGTTCGTGCGCGGCCTGCTGCGCAACCTGGCGAACGCACTGGCGCTGGCGGTGCTGCGACGGCGCGGCCCGGAGGCGTGGCGCGCGGACGGCGCGCAGCTGATCGGCCTGTTTGTGCTGAATCTGGCCGCGGCGCTGGCTTACGACATCTACGCGGCGTACCCGGGTCCCGGCCGGTTCGACTGGGACGCGTTGCCGGCGGCGGCCTTCTGGGCGCTGCCGTTGCTGTTCGGAGCCTGGCTGATTGCGCACCTGGGGCCGCGCAGCGAGGCCGATCGGCGCGTGATGCCAATGGCGGTATCGGGCTTCACGCTGGCCGCCCTCGGATCGTGCGCCAGCACCGCGCTGGCCGTGCTGGCCGATTTTTCCCCGCAGGTCGACCGCCTCTACCAGTGGCTGTTCTGGGCGCCGGTGCTGTGGGTCGCGTTCGCGTGGAGCTTCGGCGCACCGGGCCTGGCGGGCCTGCGCGGGTGGCGCGCAATCGCCGCCTGCGTGCTGGCCGCGGCGCTGGTCGTGGCTCCGCAATGGGCCGGCGACAGCGGCGCCCGCCTTTGGGTGGCGGCCGACGCGGACCCGGGCGACGCGGAAAACCCGGTCACCGCCGAACGGGTCCTGTACGGGCAGTCGGATCTGCTGGAGGATGCGCTGGATCGAATCGCTCCAGGACGGCCGGGCATCACGGAGCTGTACTCGATCGCGTTCGCCGGAAGCGGATCCGAGGACGTGTTTCTGAGCGAGGCGCTCGGGGTCAACGAAGTCATGGCGGACCTGTTCGACACCGCCGACCGCAGCATTGTGCTCGCCAACAGCCAGAAGCACGCCGGCGCGACGCCGTTTGCCACGGTGACCGCGCTGCAAAGGGCGCTGGCCGCCATGGCCGAGCGAATGGACGAAGGCGAAGACGTCCTGTTCCTGTTCCTGACATCGCACGGTGCTCCCGATCACACGCTGGACGTGTCGCTCGCGCCGTACCAGTTCGAGCCGCTCACGCCCGCCCGCCTGCGCGCCTTGCTGGACGAATCCGGGATCCGGTTTCGCGTCGTCGTCGTTTCGGCCTGCTACTCGGGCGGATTCGTGCGCCCCCTGGCCAACCCCTACACGATGGTCATCACCGCGTCCGGCGCCGACCGCACCTCGTTCGGCTGCCGCAACGGCCAGCAATGGACCGACTTCGGGCGCGCCTACTTCAAGGAAGCTTTGCCGGCGACCGGCTCGTTCGAGGGCGCGTTGCAGCGGGCCCGCGAATTGATCTCGCAGCGCGAGGCGGCCGCCAAGTTGCCGGCCTCGGATCCGCAGATCTTCGTCGGCGACGCGATCCGCGAGCGCCTGCAGACCCTGCAGACGCAAAAGCTTGGATCCCGCCTGCTGGTGCGCTCGCGCCCCGGCCGGATCGGCCACCGACGGTCGCGGGGTTGGGGTTGAGCAGCGATGACCTGATCGCGCTGCGGCTGACGGCCGAGCTGGCGTTCGTGACGACGACGCTGTTGCTGCTGATCGGCACCCCGATCGCATGGTGGCTGGCGCGCTCCCGGTCGCGCTGGCAGCCGGTGGCGGCTGCGGTGGTGGCGATGCCGCTGGTGCTGCCGCCCACCGTGCTGGGCTTTTACCTGCTGCTGCTGCTGGGGCCGCACGGCGCGGTCGGGCGCCTGACGGCCGCGCTGGGGCTGGGCACGCTCGCGTTCAGCTTTGGCGGCCTGGTGCTGGCCTCGATCGTGTATTCGCTGCCGTTCGTGGTGCAGCCGCTGCAGGCCGCGTTCGCCCTGGTCGGCGAATCCATGCTGGAGGCGGCCGCCAGTTTGCGCGCCGGACCGTGGGACCGTTTCATTTCGGTCGCGGTTCCGCTGGCCGCGCCCGGCTTCGTCGCCGCGGTCGTGCTGGGCTTTGCGCACGTGGTCGGCGAGTTCGGAATCGTGCTGATGATCGGCGGCGACATTCCGGGCTCGACGCGCGTTCTGTCGGTGGCCATTTACGACCGGGTCGAGGCGATGGACTACGCAGGGGCGGGGCGGCTGGCAGCGGGCCTGCTCGTTTTTTCGTTCAGCGTGGTGCTCGCGATGCACTGGCTCGGTCCGGCGGGCACCACCCTGCCCGGGCGCCCGGCGCGCCGATGAGCGCGGCGGCTCCGATTGAAGCGCGCTTTGCGCTGCGCTACCCCGGCTTCGAGCTGAACGTGGACCTGCGCCTGCCGGCGGCGGGCGTGAGCGCGCTGTTCGGCCCATCCGGCTCCGGCAAGACGATGTGCCTGCGGTGCTTTGCGGGGCTGGAGCCTGGGTGCACCGGCCGCATCGTGGTGGGGGGCGAGCCCTGGCAGGACAGTGACCGCGCACTGTTCGTGCCGCCCCACCGCCGCCCGCTCGGTTTCGTGTTCCAGGATGCGAGGCTTTTCCCGCACCTGACGGTTCGCGGCAACCTGCGGTATGCGATGCGGCGGGCCAGCGGCGCGGAGGCGGTCGGTTTCGACGAGGCCGTAAGCCTGCTCGACCTGGCCGACTTGCTGGAGCGGCATACCGAGCGGCTGTCCGGCGGCGAGCGCCAGCGTTGCGCGATCGCCCGCGCGCTGCTGACGCGGCCGCGCCTGCTGCTGCTGGACGAGCCGTTGGCGGCGCTGGACGAAGCGCGCAAGGCGGAGCTGCTGCCGTACCTGGAGCGGCTGCGCGATGCGCTCTCGATCCCGATGCTGTACGTGAGCCACTCGATGCGCGAGGTCACTCGCCTGGCCGATCACCTGGTGCTGCTCGAGCGCGGCCGGGTCCGGGCGAGCGGCCCGGTGACCGAGGTGACCGCGCGCGTCGACGTGTCGTTCGGCGACGACGACGAGGCCGGTGTGGTGCTGGCCGCGCACTGCGCCGCCCACGACGCCGAGTTCGCCCTGACGCAGGTGCAGTTTGACGGCGGCGCGCTGTGGCTGCCGAGCGTCCAATGCGAGATCGGCCAGGCGCTGCGGGTTCGGGTGGCGGCGAGCGACGTCAGCGTGGCGCTTGAGCCTGCCCGCGCGAGCAGCATCTTGAACGTCCTGCCGGCCACGGTATCGGCGCGCCGCGACGATCGCAACGGGCGCAGCCTGATTCAACTGGACGTCGGAGCCAGCCGCCTGCTGGCGCGTCTGACGCGGCGCTCGGCCACGCTGCTGGACCTTCGGCCCGGGCAGCCCGTCTACGCCCAAATAAAGGGCGCGGCAGTGCTACGGTGAGACGTTGGAGCTTCGACGGGCAAGCCCGTCTACCCAAATCAAGGGCGCGGCAGTGCTACGGTGAGACGTTGGGGCTTCGACGGGCGCCGCAGTGCTACGGTGAGACGCTGACGGCGTCGATGCGTGCGGCGTCGCGCTGAGCGACCAGCGATTCGCGCGCCAGCACCTCGAACCGGCGCGCCGCGACGATCCGCCCGTCCTTGGCGTAGGACTCGTGGTTGCGCTCGACTTCGTCGAGGCGGTACACGTAGTTCACCATCAGACCGGCCGAGCGGCGCATGCCGCTGTCGGACGTGTCGCCGAGCCAGTTCAGCCGCTCGAGCCGGGCGCCGTTGCCCAGATGGAAGCGAGCCACCGGGTCGAGCGGATCGCGGCCCTGCTTCGCATACAGCAGGTAATGGGCGCACAGCCGGATCAGCTGGCGCTGCAACTCGGCGGCCGCCTTCTGGTCCTGCTGCCACCCGGGCGCCTGAAGGCGCGCCAGCAACCCGGCCAGCTCCGGATACCGGACCGCCTGTTCCAGCAGCCAGGTGCGGAAACCGGGCACCGGAGACAGGGTAGCGAACGTCTTCAGCCGCGGGAACTCCCGGCCGAGGTCCGCGGCCACCTGCTTGATCAGCTGGTTTCCGAAGGACACGCCGCGCAGGCCTTCCTGGCAGTTGGTGATCGAGTAGAAGATCGCGCAGTCGGCCAGGGTCGGGTCGGCGATCGCCGAGTGCAGGTCCAGCAGCGGCTGCACCCGCGTGCTCACGCCGCGGGTGAGTGCGACCTCGATGAAGATCACCGGCTCGTCGGGCAGCACCGGGTGGAAGAACGCATAGCAGCGCCGGTCCGACTGGAGGCGTCGACGCAGATCAGGCCAACCCTGGATCGCATGCACCGCCTCGTACTTGATCAGCTTCTCCAGCACCAGCGCGGATGTGCGCCAGTCGATGCGCTGCAGTACCAGAAAACCGCGGTTGAACCACGAACTGAAGAGGTGCACCAGATCCGCGTCGATTCCGGCGTAATGCGGCCGTTCGCCCAGCGCACTGAGCACCCGGCGGCGCATCTCCAGCAGCACCGCCGTGCCGCCCGCCACCATGTTCAGCCGCCGGAACAGCTCCTGTCGGCGCGGCTCCACCGCCCGCTGCAGCCGCACCAGGTTGGCCTGCGACGGATCCTGGCGGTAGGCGTCGGCCGTGCGCCCCACTTCCTGAGGATCGGGCGAGAACTCCTTGACCAGCAGGTCGAAGAACACGCCCAGCGCCGTGTCCTCGAGCTCCTGGTACGCGGCCAGGGCTTCCCGGGCCAGCCGGGCGCCCGAGACGTCGCCGCGTTCGGACAGCAGGGCATGACACAGCCAGATCGTGCGCCGCGCATCCCGCACGGCCGCCCGCGGCAGATCGCCGGGCCGCGCCCGCGCGATCGAGCCGAGCAGCCGCCGCAGCAAAGAGGGTTTGGCCGGCGCATCCATGGGCATCTGACAATCGGAACGCAGCGATGGTTCAGTTTCGGCAGCGGGTTCAGTCTGCATCGCCCCGATGGCAGCGGCAAGTCGGTGTTTCACTCATTCAGGTATGACGGCGACCCGTCGTCCGTTCGTCGTAACGCGCGCCCACGATCGGCCGGATCCGTTTGCGCAGCATACGGGCCGTGCGCTACCGGATCGCGACCGGTGCACCTTGCAAGTGCCGCCGCTTCTAGAAATACAGCGGAATCAGGCCGGCCACCGCCAGTGCGACCAGCAGCGCCAGGCTCTGTCGGCCGGTCTGACCGGACGCGAAATAACCGGCGTACAGGCCTTTGGCGACGTTGTTGCTGGCAGCCGCGATCAGGATGGCGGACGCCGCCACGTGCAGCGGGGTCGAGACGCCGGCCGCCTGGGTCATGCCCATGATGAACGGGTCCACGTCGGCCACCCCCATGATCGCGGCCAGCGTGTAAACACCCGAGGTGCCAAGGTATTCCGTGGCGAGGTGGGTCGCAACCAGCATCGCCAGGAACAGCAGCGCGAACAGCAACGCCGCGCTCAGCTCGAGCGGGTTGGTTGGCTCCGGTGGCCGGGCGGCTTGGGCGGAGACCGGTCCGGCGCGCCGCGACCAGAGCCATCCGCTGCCTGTGGCCAACGCGCCCAGAACGACGAACGAGGGCGCCAGCGTGGCCGCCAGGTCGCGGCTGAAGATTCCCACCAGAGCGGCCAGCCGCAGGTACATCATGCCCGAGGCGATCAGGATGCCGCCCGAGTAAAGACGCGAGGAAAGCGGTTCAGCGTGGGCCCGCTTCGCGAGCACCACCGTGGTAACCGTGGACGAATAGGCCCCGCCGAGTACCGAGCACAGGAGGATGCCGCCGTCGCCCTGGGTCCGACGTTGCAGCACGTAACTGGCATAGGACACGGCGCTGACCGCGACCACGACCAGCCACGTCCTGAACGGGTTGATCTGGAAGGGCGTGAAGGGCTCGTTGGGCAGCACCGGCAGGATGACGGCGGTCAGCAGGAGGAACTTCGTGAAGGTGAAGATGTCGTCGGGCGCGATGCGCCGCGTGAGTCCTTCCAGCCCGGCCTTCATCTGCAGCAGCAGCATGGTCGCCACGCTGATCGTCGTCGCAATCCAGAAATTCCGACGGAACACGAGCGCCCCGACCACGTAGGTGATCAGGCCCGCCATCTCGGACGTCACGCCCGACAATCCGCCGGAGGAGAGCTTGTGCCAGTAGGACGCCAGCAGGAACACGGCGACCACGACGAAGCCGGCCAGTTGCGCCGCCGGGTCGCCGTTCGACAGGTACGCGATTGCATACCCAATCAGTCCGATCAGCGGGAAGGTGCGAACCCCCCCGAAGGCGTACCGCTCGGCCGCGGCCTTGCGCTCCTCCCGCTCCAGGCCGATCAGGAACGCCAAGAACAGCACGAGCAGGATGTTGCGGGCGTCCGGCGGCAGCCATTGGTTCAGCGCCTCGAGCACGGTGCCGGGATCCCTTGCGCCGCTACCACATGATGACGCGCTGCTGCGGCGGCAGATACATCCTGTCGCCCGGCTTGACCGAGAAAGCCTGGTAGAACGCGGGCTGGTTCACCACCACGCCCAGCGTGCGCTGCGCCGGCGGAGAGTGCGGGTCGGACTTGATCAGCTTGATCAGGAAATTATCCCGGTCCTTCTCGCGCCAGGCCTGCGCCCAGCCGATGTAAAGGCGCTGCTCTCCGGTGAACCCATCGAGCACCGGCGCGGCCTTTCCTCCCAGCGACAGCAGATACGCCTTGAAGGCGACCGCCAGCCCGGAGTTGTCGGCGATGTTCTCCCCCAGCGTGAGCTCGCCGTTCAGGCGGTATCCGGGCACCGGCTCGAACGCGCTGTACTCGGCGACCAGCGCCTTGGTCTTGGCGGCGAACGCCTTGTGGTCCTGGGCCGTCCACCAGTTGCGCAGGTTGCCCTTCTCGTCGTACTGGGAACCCTGATCATCGAACGCGTGGCTGATCTCGTGGCCGATGATGCCGCCGATGCTGCCGTAGTTGACGGCGTCGTCGGCCGCCGCGTTGAAAAATGGCGGCTGCAGGATGCCGGCCGGGAAAACGATCTCGTTGCGCTCCGGCTCGTAGTAGGCATTGACCGTTTGCGGGGTCATTTCCCATTCGGAATGGTCCACCGGCTGGCCGAGCTTGTTGACGTTGCGCAGGTATTCGAACCGCTGGGCGCGCATCACGTTGCCGACCAGGTCGTCGGCCGCCAGTTCGAGCCGGCTGTAATCGCGCCACTTGTCCGGGTAGCCGATCTTGGTCGCGATGGCCGCCAGCTTGACCTGTGCCTGGCGCCGGGTCTCGGGCCCCATCCAGTCCAGCTCGTCGATGTCGCGCCGAAAAGCCTCCAGCAGATTGCGGACCAGAGCGTCGGCGCGCGCCTTGCTCGGCGGTGGGAAGTACTTCTCGACGTACAGCCGGCCCAGTGCCTCGCCGATCGATTGATCGACCAGACGGACGCCGCGCTTCCATCGGGGGCGATTTTCCGGGACACCCTGCAGCGCCGTCTGGAAGAAGGCGAAGTTCTCGTCGACGTATTGCCTGGACAGGTAGGGCGAGTAGTTCGACAGCAGCCGCCAGCGCAGGTAGCTCTTCCAGACGGCCAGCGGCGTGCGATCCAGGATGCGGCCGAACCCGCTCACGTAGCTCGGCTGGCTGACGATCAGGTAGTCGACCTTGCCGTCGACCCCCGCGGCGACCAGGTAGCGCTTCCAGTCGAAGTCCGGCGCCAGCGCGCGCAGCCGGCCGATCTCGACCTTGTTGTAAACCTTCACCGGGTCGCGGTTCTGGACCTGGGTCCACTGGACCTTCGCGATGGCGGTCTCGAGGGCCAGTATCTTCCTGGCCTCATCGGCGGACGCCTTGTCCCCGATCAGCGCCAGGCTGCGTCCGATGTGCGCCTGGTATTGGCCCCGTATCTTCTTCAGCTCGGCGTCGTCTTTCAGGTAGTAGTCGCGGTCCGGCATGCCCAGGCCGTCCTGAGAGACGTCGAACACGTAGCGGGACGAGTCCTTGTTGTCCAGGTGAACGCTCTGGCCCAGCGGAACGGTGACGCCGATCTCCTGCAGATGCGCGATCAGCGGCGCCAGTTCGCTCTTGTCTCGAACAGTGGCGATCGCCTGCAACTCGCCGTTCAACGGCGTGCTGCCGAGCGTTTCCAGCCTGGCCTCGTCCATGAAGCTGCGATACAGGTTGCCGATCCTGCGAACGTCGCTGCCCTCCAGCGCGCCCGTATCGCGGGCCGCCGTCTCGACGATGTCGCGCAGCTGCGCCAGGGATTCCTCGTAGCGAACATCGAAGGAGCCGAAACTCGCCTTGTCGGCCGGAATGTCGGTGCTCGCCAGCCATTTGCCGTTGACGAAGCGGAAGAAGTCGTCCTGCGCGCGGACGTTCGTATCGATGTATTGCGTTTCGATGCCCGAAACCGCGGGCGCGCCGGCATCGAGGGCGCCGGTTTGCGCGCATGCACCACTCGCGATCGACAGCGCCAGCAGCATCAGAAAATGGGGCGCACCTCGGCTCATGGCGTTGCCTCCCGCGCCGTCAGCGCCTGGCAGATCCACTGTTCGGCCGCACCGGCCACTGTCTCGCCCTCCCGGGGCGCCAGCCGCGGCCATTGACCGAGCGCGTCCAGCGCGATCTGGCGCGCATGCCAGTGCGCTTCGTGCGCCAGTGCCGCGACCTCCGCGCTCACCACGGCCACCTCTTCCGCGGCGAGCGCGGCTGCATCGGGATCGCCCACACCGGCGTCGGCGAGCCATCGCCGCAACCGCCCGATGCGCGCCGCGATGAATGCCGAGGCGGGATCGTCCGCCGCCGGCGGGTTGGCAGCGCACAGGCGCGTCCAGGCGTCCAGCAGCTCGAGCGCCCGGCGGCACTCGGACCAGCTTGCGGCCGCGGGGCTTTCGTCCGGCGGCAGGCGGGGCAACGCGGCCAGCACGATGTCGGACAGCCTGCCATCGAAGCTGCGATGATTCAGGCGCAGCACCAGCGACAACTGGCGCTCGGGCCGGTCAGCCGGGTGCTCCGCGAGCGCCAGCACCACTTCGACCAGCATCAGGACGCGGGCGAATTTCTCGATCGCCTCGCCGGCCAGGCCGCGCGGATACCCGGTGCCGTCCAGGCGCTCGTGATGTTGCGCGATCGCCGCGGCGATCGCGCGGTTCAGCAGCGGCTCGCGCTGGGCGATCAGTTCTCCGGTCACCGGGTGCGCCTGCAGGCTTCGTCGACCGGCGGCATCCAGCGGCCTGGCCCCATCGAACAGGTGCGGATCGACGTGCAACATGCCGATGTCGTGCAGCAGAGCGGCGGTGGCGAGCATTTGCAGATCGCGCTCCGAGTACTTCGCGCACACGCCGATGAACAAAGCGGTGAAGGCGGCGCGCAGCGAGTGCTCGTACAGCGCAACGGAGCTATCGCGAGCGACCGTCAGTCGCATGGCCACCGCGGGCGGAAGCGGACAGTCGGCCAGTGCCGACCAGAGCCGATTCGACCTCGCCGCCAGCTCGGTCTGGAAGTGCGCCAGCAGGGGCGTCGCGGCGACCAGCTCGCGCGCCCGCGCGACCAGGTCGCTGTGCCGCACGGCCTCATCGCTGGCCACGCATCGATCGATCGGGTCGCGCAGCGTGTGGCCGAACAGGCGGTCCAGCACGCGGCGGTCGAACTTCGCTCCACGCTCGAGCAGCTTGATGCCGGTGGCCGAGTAGATCGGTTGCGACACGACCAGCGAGCGCTGCTCGCCGCACGACGTGATCGCCTCCAGATACTGCTGGTCGTCCGCGGGTTCGGCCGATGCCGGGTCGGACTGCATCGTGGGCGCCGTTAGCGATCCCTGATCAGGTAAGGCGTCAGGGTGCTGTCGATCACGAAGACCGTATAGACCGCTCCGGGGGTGGACAGCGAGACGGGAGTGTTCACCGGCGTCCCCCCAGCCTGGATCAGCTGCAGCGTGGCGACGCTGGACACTCCCACTCCGGAATACGGCGACGCGGCCCCGTATGCCACCGAACTGGCCACCTGCAAGCCGTTCACATACATGGTCAGGCCGCCGGACACGGTGGTCCCGGCGTTGACCAGGCGCAGGCTCACCTGGCCGGACAGCGGCGCCTGGTTGTTGTCGGTGAACACCGAGACGCTCGGCGAGGCGGCCGCGCCGTACACCAGGATCGTGAAGTCTCCGCCCGTGGTGAAGGTCGCGGCCGGCAGCCCCGCAACGGCCGTGCCGGATACGCTGATCGAATAGGTCGATGTGCCTCCGGCAACGAGCGTGTAGCGGCCCGGATTCGGGGAGAACACCGATGCCAAAGGAATGCCTCCCACGGTCGCGGCGACCAGGGAGCTGCCGGCCGTCGGCAATGCCGAGACGACCCGAACGCGCGCGTTGGTAGCCGGCGCAAACCGGACCGCCCCGCCCTGGATCAGAAAGACCCCGTTCACGAGGGCGCCGCCCGGAGTGCTGGTCAGCGCCAGCGACTCGATCTGTCCGCTGCCGACCGCGACCGACGAGGCCTGGAAGCGTACGTCGGAGGGATTGCCAACGCCCGTCGCAACGATGTCGTAGCTGGCGGCGGCCAGCGTCGTGGCGACGGCGGCAGCCCCGTTTTGCACGTTCTGGAACGTCGGCGACAGTCCCGAGATGCTGGCGCCAGGAGTGACCACGTAAACGTCCACCGGACCCGAATCGGGCGACAGGTTGGCCATGGCGAGCACGCCGAAGGCGCTGGCGGGCGCGGTCTCATTCTCGGTCACGAACGCGGTGTAAATGGCGCCGCCGCGGTCGTACGCGAGCAGGCTGTAGGTCTGGGCACTGGCCAGGCCGAACGTCTGCGTCGATGACGTCAGCGATCCGCTCGAACTGGTCACCGTGACGGTGTAAGTGGCCGGATTGATCGTGGCGTAGCCGCTCGCGCTCAATGCGGGTATGTTCGAAAACTGGGCCGTTCCGTTCAGGCCCAGGGTCAGGGTCGCGGCGGTAGTGGCGTTGACGAGCCGCAGGCTGGCCTTCGACGAGTTGTTGTTGCTGCTCCCGCAGGCCGCGACGAGCACGACCAAAGCGACCTGCGCCAGCGCTCTTAGAATTCTGATCAAGGATCCCCCCTGCTTGAAACCGTTAGTTGCGCGCAGTCGGCACACCGCACTGCGGGACGTCTATTCTAACTTTGAACAGTGCGGCGCCTGGTTAACCGGCTTGCACACGATCGTTACAGTGTGATACCAGGGTCAGCCGGCCGGCCCGATGGGCGCGCGGCGCCGAACCCTTAGAATCGCGCGTTTCCTTCTTGAACCGCGTGCGCCTCGATGGCCTTGAAATGCGGCATCGTCGGCCTGCCCAATGTGGGTAAGTCGACGCTGTTCAACGCCCTGACCAAGGCCGGCATCGCGGCTGAGAACTATCCGTTCTGCACGATCGAGCCGAACGTCGGCGTGGTCGAGGTTCCGGACGCCCGGCTTGCCGCTCTGGCCGGGATCTCCCGTCCGGAGCGCGTGGTGCCGGCGACCGTCGAGTTCGTCGATATCGCGGGGCTGGTGGCGGGCGCCAGCAAGGGTGAGGGACTCGGGAACCAGTTCCTGGCGAACATCCGCGAATGCGATGCGATCGCGCACATCGTGCGCTGCTTCGAGCACCCGGACATCGTCCACGTGGCCGGCCGCATCGATCCGGTTGGCGACGTCGAGGTCGTCAACACCGAGCTGGCGCTGGCCGATCTGCAGACGGTGGACAAGCAGCTCGCCCGCTATTCGAAGGTGGCGCGCACCGGCGCCGCCGGCGAGGAAAAAAAGGAAGCCGTGCGGCTGGTGGCGGCGCTGGACAAGATCCAGCCGGTGCTGAACCAGGCCCGGCCAGCCCGCTCGGTCGCGCTGTCGGCCGAGGAGCGCTCGACGCTCGCGCCGCTGTTTTTGCTGACGATGAAGCCGACCATGTATGTCGCCAACGTCGACGAGCACGGCTTCACCGGCAACTCGCTGCTGGACGAACTGCAGGCCTTCGCGGCGCGCGAGTCGGCTCCGGTCGTACCCGTCTGCGCAAAGATCGAGGCGGAGATCGCCGACCTGGCCGCCGAGGACAAGACGCTGTTTCTGCAGGACATGGGGATGCAGGAGCCGGGGCTGGCGCGAGTGATCCGCGCCGGCTACGCCCTGCTCGGGTTGCACACCTACTTCACGGCCGGCCCGAAGGAGGTGCGGGCCTGGACCATCCCGGCCGCCGCCACCGCGCCCCAGGCGGCGGGCGTGATCCATACCGATTTCGAACGGGGATTCATTCGCGCCGAGGTGATCTCGTTCGACGATTTCGTGGCCCATCGAGGCGAACTGGGCGCCAAGGAGGCCGGACGGATGCGGCTCGAAGGCAAGGACTACGTGGTGCGCGACGGCGACGTCGTGCACTTCCGGTTCAACGTCTGAACCGGCGCACCACGGCTGCGGTCAAGGCGAGCGAGGCGGCACGATGCAGACGCGCAAGCTCAGGGTCGGTCAGCCGATCTCGCCGGATGAGTTCGAGCAGCTCACCGACGAGCAGCTCGCGCGCCTGGTTCCGCGCGCAGTGCGCGAGTTCTTCCCGGGCAAGGACTTCTGTGCCGACGGCTTTTTCTACCTGCACGACGGCACCGCGTGGTCCTTCTTCAAGGGCGGCTTTCTCGACGACTGAGTTGCCGTGCAGTGCCGCTGGCACAATGGAGGGTCGGAGACCTCGGCGCTCGGAGGGCCTGCGGAAGTCCGTCCCATGTTGAAGAAAATACTGATCGGAATCGCGGCGCTCCTGCTGCTGGTGGTCCTCGTGCTGGCGGCGCTGCTGGCCACGTTCGACGCGGATCGCTACAAGCCGCGCATCGAGCAGGCGGTTCACGACCAGCTGGACCGCACGCTGAAATTCGACGGCCGCTTGTCGCTGTCGGTGTTTCCGACGATCGCGCTGGCCCTTCCACGCACGACGCTGAGCGAACACGGCTCCGAGACGCCCTTCCTGAGCCTGGAGCGCGCGCGCGTGTCGCTGGCGCTGCTGCCGCTGCTGTCGGGGCGGGTTCAGGCGGGCAGCGCGTCGCTGTATGGCCTGCGCGCGACGATCGAGCAGCGCGCCGATGGCACCAGCAATCTGGACGACCTGATCGGCGGGCCGCAGCCGAAAGCGCCGGCATCCAAGGCGCAGCGAGCTGGCGGGCCTGCGCCGCAATTCGAGCTCGGTGGAATCGAGCTGATCGACGCCCAGGTGGTCTATCGGGATGAGCGTTCTCACAACACGGTGACGGTGTCGAAGCTGAATCTCAGAACCGGGCGGGTGGCCACGCGCGCCAGCACGCCGGTGGATTTTTCCGCGTCGATTGCCGCGACCGAGCCGCCGTCCAGCATCGATCTGTCATTGAAGGCGACCGCCGATATCGACCTCGTCGATCGCGCCTTCGCCGTACGCGGGCTCGATGCCCATGTGCACGGCCGCTCGAGTGCCGACCAGTTTGACGTCGCGCTGGTGGTGCCGAAGATCGAGATCGCTGAGGCCGGCGACAAGGTCTCGATCGGCAAGATCGACGGGCAGCTTGACGTGGAGTCGGCCGCATTGCCTCAGAAGACGCTCAAGGTGAAACTCGACGGCTCGGTCAGCGCGGATTTGCGGGCGCAGGACATCGTGGGCCGGCTTGCGGCGCATTTCGACGAGACCAACGTCACGGCCCGGGTGGACGCGCACCCCTTTTCTGCGCCGCGGATCGGATTTGATGCCGACGTGGACCGGCTGAACCTGGACCGCTACCTGCCCGCCGGCGCATCGACCCTCACCCCCGGCCCGTCTCCCACTCGTGTGGGAGAGGGAAGAAGTTCCTCCCCTCTCCCGCTTGCGGGAGAGGGGCCGGGGGTGAGGGCACCTGATGCCGATCCGAAGGTCGATCTGTCGGCGCTGAAGACGCTGAAACTGGCCGGCGAACTGCGGATCGGCGCGTTGCAGGTTCACAACCTGAAAGCCTCCAAGGTGAAAGTCGCCGTGAATTCGGCCGGCGGGCACCTGGACGTGGCGCCGCTGTCGGCGAGCCTGTATCAGGGAGCCTTAAATGGCACCGCGAAAGTGGACGCGAATACGAACCGGGTCGCCGCGAACCTCGCGCTGAACGGGATCTCGATCGGACCGCTCGTGAAAGACTTGACCGGCAGGGATCTGATCGAAGGACAGGGCGGTCTGAAACTGGACATCGCGACCGGTGGGCCAACGGTCGGCGCGATGCGCCACGCGCTGGGCGGGGCCGCCTCGCTCGCGTTGCACGATGGGGCGATACGCGGCATTAACATCACTCAGAAGCTGCGCGAGGTCAAATCGGCGCTGTCCGGCGCCGCCCAGACCGGGGTCGCGGACCAGGCCCAGAAGACCGACTTTTCCGAGCTGACGGCCTCCTTCTCGATCAAGAACGGGGTGGCGACCAACAGCGACCTGCTGGCCAAGTCGCCCCTGCTGAAGGTGAATGGAGCCGGAATCATCGACATCGGCGCCGGCGCGCTCGACTACACGGTGCAGGCGTCGGTGGTCGAAACGGCGGTCGACCAGGGCGGCGGCGGGCTGGCGGACTTGCGCGGCGTCACGGTCCCGGTGCATCTGTCCGGGCCGTTTGCTGCGTTGTCCTATCAGCTCGACTGGAATTCGGTGGCCCGCCAGGCGATCACGACCAAGGCGGGTGAGCACCTCAAGAACCTGCTGGCCGACAAGCTCAAGAAGGGCGGCCAGCCGTCCAACCCGAATCTGGGCGACGCGCTCAAGGGGCTGCTCGGAAAATGATCCGCAGGGTCTGCGTGCCGACCACGACCCAGATGGCGCTGGCGGCCCTGCTGGCCTGCACAGCGCTGCAGGCCCGCGCTCAACAGCGGGTCACCGTCGAGCTGCACCATCGCAGCGCGGAATCGCTGGTCAGCGTGTTACGACCGCTGCTGGCCCCGGCGGCGCTGGCCGGCGCCGGCACGCGCCTGCAGGTGCGGGCGGCCCCGGCCGATCTGGCGCGGGTGCTACGGTTGATCGAGCAGGCGGACCTGCCGCTGCGGCCGCTGATCGTGAATTTGCGTGATGACCCTCCCTCCTTCGCGCCTGGCATGCCCGCCGCAGCGCCACGAGGCGCGAAGGAGGGTGGCGCGACGGCGGGCTTGCCCGCCGTAGCCGCGGATGCGGCGAAGGCGGGATCGGTCACGCTGTCGACTGGACGCCCGCTGGCCGCCGATGCGCACGGCAACGCGCAGGCGCTGTCGACCGGGCGCCCGCTGGCCGCCGATGAGCACGGCAACGGCCAGGTGCTGTCGACGCGGCCCGGCCCCCGGCCGGCCGAGCTGGTCGAGGGCGAAGCGCTGCTGCTGTCGATGCCGGCGCCGCAATCGCTGTGGTTTGGCCTGCGCGGCGCCAAAGCGGTGCCGGGCGGCAAAGCGGCCGGCACGCCCTCCGTAGCGCCGCCAGGCGCGAAGCAAGGCGGCACCGACGTGGCCGGTGTCGTGCAGTTCGACGCGGTCTCGGACTTTACCGCGCGGATCTGGGTGGCCGGCGAAACGGTGGCGATCGATCTGCAACCGCGCGTGGCCGGGCGCCTCAGCGGGGCCGCCGACACCGGCGCCGACCATGCGACCGTGTACGGCCGCACCGGGCATTGGATCGCGCTGGCCGATTCCGGAGGGGAGCTTGCCCCGGCCGGCGTTGCTCAGTCGGCCGCGCCGCGCGCCGGACTCTGGATCAAGGTCGAGCTTGCGGCGTCGGCGGCCGGCGATCGGTAGGCCGGGTGGGGTGCGGTTCCCGCCCGCCGTTCTCTACGGCGCCGCGGGCGGGCCGCCGAGCTGTGAAACCTTGTTCTTCAGCCAGCGCTCGACCGAGGGAAACACGAACTTGCTGACGTCGCCTCCCAGCATCGCAATCTCCCGCACGATCGAGCCGGAGATGAACTGGTACTGATCCGCCGGCGTCAGGAACATCGTTTCGACGTCGGGTAACAGGTAGCGGTTCATGCCCGCCATCTGGAATTCGTACTCGAAGTCGGACACGGCGCGCAGCCCGCGCAGGATCACCCGGGCGTCCTGTTCGCGGGCGAAGTCCTTCAGCAGACCGCGAAAGCCGACCACCTCGACATTCGGATAATGGCCGAGCACTTCGCGCGCGATCTCGATGCGCTCCTCCAGCGTGAAAACCGGATGCTTGGCCGAGCTGTCCGCGACCCCCACGATCAGCTTGGCGAACAGCCCCGCGGCCCGGCGCACCAGATCCTCGTGACCGCGCGTCAGGGGGTCGAACGTTCCCGGGTAAACAGCGATCACGATCGACATCCGACCGGCTCCGGTTCGTGGGGCAGAAAAAACGCGCCATTATTTCAGGAGTGTTGCAAACCCAGCAAATGAAAATGGACGCGCCCGGCCCGGCCGGACCGGATCGACTGCAGGCCGAGCGGCTGCAGGTCGACTTCCTTAAGCCCGGATGCGGCCTCCGCATAGATCGACCCGCCCGCAGCCAGCAGGCCGCGGGCGGCCGACAGCGCCGGCATCAGTAGTGGTTCCCCGTAGGGTGGATCGATGAAGATCAGGTCGAACGAGGCCGTTGGCAGGCGCCGGGCCACCTCGATCGCATCGCCCCGGATCACCTGGACCTCGTGGGCGCCCAGGCGATCGCGCAGCGCGGTCAGCCGTTGCACCAGCGCTGCATCGCGCTCGACCAGCAGCACTTGGCGCGCTCCGCGCGAGGCCAGCTCGAAGCCGAGCGCGCCGGTGCCGGCAAACAGGTCCAGCCCGCGGCTGCCGGCCAGGTCGGGGTGCAGGTGCGACAGCCAGTTGAACAGCGTCTCGCGCACCCGGTCCGGCGTCGGGCGCAGCTGGGCGCGATCGGCCACCGCGATGGGCGTGCGCCGATAGCGGCCCGCGATGATGCGGATCCGGTTTGGTGCATGGATCAAGCCATTCAAATTCGATCGCGCCACCACGATCCTCTACACTGCCAAGCGCGGCCGCAGCCGGATAATTGCAGAAAATGACCGATGAAGATCAGGGCTGGCTGGCGCGGCTCGGGCAAGGCCTGGCCAAGACGCGCTCCAGCCTGGTCGGGCTGCTGTCGTCGGCCCGGGTCGACGAGGCGCTGCTCGAGGAGCTCGAGGCGACTCTGGTGAGGGCCGACGCCGGGGTGCCGGCCGCGCAGCTGCTGCTGCAGCGGGTGCGTGCGCGGCTCGGCCGGCGCGAGGCGGCCAGCGCGGAGACGGTCCGGGCGGCGCTGCGCGAGGAGCTCACTGCTCTGCTGGCGCCGTCCGAGCGGGCCCTGGTGCTGCCCGAGCAGCGCCCGTGCGTGCTGATGGTGGTCGGTGTCAACGGCAGCGGCAAGACCACCACCATTGGAAAGCTCGCGCACTGGTTCGCCGCGCGCCACCTCAAGGTGCTGCTGGCGGCGGGCGACACGTTCCGCGCGGCGGCGCGCGAACAACTGCAGATCTGGGGCCAGCGCAATGGGGTGGAGGTGATTTCGCAGGCCAGCGGCGATCCGGCGGCCGTGATCTTCGATTCGGTTGCGGCGGCGCGGGCCCGTTCGGTCGACGTGCTGATCGCCGACACGGCCGGCCGCCTTCCGACCCAGGCCCATCTGATGGAGGAACTCAAGCGCATCAAGCGGGCGATCGCCAAGGGCCAGGAGGGCGCTCCGCACGAGGTCGTTCTGGTGATCGACGGGACCAACGGGCAGAATGTGCTGGCGCAAGTGCGCGCATTCGACCAGGCCATCGGGTTGACCGGGCTGATCGTCACCAAGCTGGACGGCACCGCCAAGGGCGGCGTGATCGCCGCGCTGGCGCGCGAGCGTCCCCTGCCGATCCTGTTCCTGGGCGTGGGCGAGCAGCCGCAGGACCTGCAGCCGTTTTCGGCTCGCCAGTTCGCCGAAGCCCTGATCGGGACGTAGCCAACGACATGCTGCTTGCTGCGGTCGACGTCGGCTCCAACAGCTTCCGCCTGGAGATCGGGCGCGCCGACGGCTCACACATCGAGCGGCGCGGCTACTGGAAGGAAATCGTCCGTCTGGCGGCCGGGCTGGACGCGGACAATCACCTGTCCAAGAAGGCCATCGAGACCGCCAGCGACTGCCTGGCCAGGATCAACGAGCGGCTGCGCGGCATGCCCGCCTCGCACGTGCGCGCGGTTGGAACACAGACCTTGCGGCAGGCGTCGAACGGGGATGAGTTCCTGCTCGAAGGCCAGCACGCGCTGGGATTTCCGATCGAGATCATCTCGGGCCGCGAGGAGGCGCGGCTGGTGTTCGAAGGCTGCATGCATTCCCTGGCGCCGAGCCAGAAGCGGCGTCTGGTGGTCGACATCGGAGGGGCCTCCAGCGAAGTGATCGTCGGGCGCACGTTCGAGGCCGACAAGGCCGAGTCGTTCAAGATCGGCTGCTTGAACGTTACCCTGAAGTTCTTCCCGGATGGCGTGATCGATCGGGCCTCGCTGCGGCGCGCCCAGGTCGCCTGCGAGGCCGACTTCGAGGAGGCCCAGGCCTTCTTCGGCCGGGGCCGCTGGGATGAGGCCTATGGCACCAGCGGAACGATCGGGGCCGTCTCCCTCGTGTTGCGCGATCAAGGCTGGACCGACGGCACCATCACGCCGTCCGGATTGGCGCGGCTGCGGCAGGCGCTGCTGGCGGCCGGCGACGTGCGCCGGGTGCGCTTCGATGGCCTCAAGCAGGAACGGGCCGCCGTGCTGGCCGGGGGCGTGGCGGTTCTGGTGGCGATTTTCGAGACCTTCGGTCTGCAGGAGTTGCGCACCGCCAAGGGCGGTTTACGCCTCGGCGTGCTGTACGACCTGCTGGGGCGGCGCGAGAGCCACGACATCCGCGACGCCACGGTCGACCGCTGGCAGTTGCGCTTCGGCGTCGACCGCGCGCAGGCCGAGCGAGTTGCCCAGACGGCGCTCGGCCTTTTCCGTGCCGTGGCGCCGGGCGCCGGCGAGGAGTCCCTCAAGAGCCTGCTGCGGGCGGCCCAGCTGCACGAAGTCGGCTCGGCGGTGTCGCACGGGGACTACCACAAGCACTCGGCCTACCTGATCGAGCACGGGGACCTGCCCGGCTTTTCGACCTCGGACCAGAAGAACATCGCCGAACTGGTGCTGGGGCAACGCGGCAACCTGAAAAAGGTGTCGGCGCTGCTGGAGGATTCCGAACGGGCGGCGGCGCTGCTGGCCCTGCGGCTGGCCGTGATCCTGAACCATGCCCGCCGCGACGCCGGCTGCGAACGATGGACGCTGCGCTTTGCGCGCGCCATCGAGCTGGCGCTGGACCACGCGTGGCTCGACCAGCATCCACTGACGCGCCACCTGCTCGAGGAAGAGTCGGAACAGTGGCAGCGGGTCGGCGTGCGCTTTGCGATCCGCGAGCTCGATTAGTTCGATCCTGAGGAACTGCTGCTACCGCTTGTGATCAGCCGTTCACATCGGCTGGGGGAGCACGAGGGGGCCAGCCGAGCCCCCTCGTTCTCTTCACGCCGCCAGCCTGAACTGCGCCACGATCTGCGTCAGCGCGGCGGCCTGTTCCTGCATCGACTGCGCGGCGGCGGCGGCCTGTTCGGCCATCGCGGCATTCTGCTGAGTCGTCTGCTCCATCTGCGTGACGGTCGAGCCGATGCGCTCGATGCCGCCGCTCTGCGACAGCCCGGCATCGGCCAGCTCCTGCATGATCCCGCTCACCTGAGTCACGCTGTTGACGATCTCGCCCATCGTTTCCCCGGCCGAGTCCACCAGGCGGGCGCCGGCGCCGATCTTCTCGACCGAGTCGCTGATCAGCGCCTTGATCTCCTTGGCGGCGGTGGCGCTGCGTTGCGCCAGGCTGCGCACCTCGGCCGCCACGACCGCAAAGCCGCGTCCCTGTTCGCCGGCACGCGCCGCTTCGACCGCGGCGTTCAGCGCCAGGATGTTGGTCTGGAAGGCGATGCCGTCGATCACGCTGATGATGTCGACAATGCGCCCCGCGCTTGCGTTGATGTCGCTCATGGTACGCACCACCTCGGAGACGACATTGCCGCCCCGCATGGCCACCTCGGCCGCTGAACCGACCAGCTGGTTGACCGAGCGCGCCTGCTCGGCGTTGTGCCGCACGGTCGAGGTGAGCTCATCCATCGATCCGGACGCCTGCTGCAGCGAGGCCGCCTGGGTCTCGGTGCGAGAGGACAGATTGGCGCTGCCGCTGACGATCTCGCCGGCGGCCACGTTGATCGCCTCGGCCGCGGTGCGGATCCCGGTGACCGACTTGACCAGGCTCTTTTGCATCTGCCTGAGCTCGTGCAGCAGCCAGCCCAGCTCGTCGCGGGTGTCCGACGTGATCTTTTGGTCCAGTTGACCCCGCGCGATGGCCACCGCTGCGTCCACGGCCAGGTGGAACGGCTTCACGATGCCGGCTGCGACGATCCATCCGGCCAGGCAGCTCACGAGCGCCGCGACCGCCAGTAGAGCGATCAGCGTCCACCAGCCGCCGCTCCGATCGGACAGCGCCAGTACGGCCGCCACCGTAAACGAAACCATCGTGACGCCGACCGCGCTCCAGATGCGCGCCGCGATCGGCCAGTCTTTGAATCGCATCGAAATTCCTCGCCGCTTTCGGCACATGCAATGGGTCGGGAGCAATGTAGACGCGCGCATGACCACAGCGCCCGGAAAAAGTGCAACGATTCGACAACAATTCCGGCATTCCCCACGGCCCTGTCGGGGACCGCCGACGGCCGAGCGCGATCAGGCCAGATCGGGGTTGATCACGGCGCGCAGCACCGCCTGCTCCAGGCCGTCGCTGTCGCTGGAGCTGAGCCACCAGACCGCGGCCTTTTTGACCGGCCAGGGGCGCTCTGCGCCCGCCAGCAGGCGGCTGACCGCCAGGCCCAGCGTCGGCTGATGGCCGACCGCGACGATGGGAGAGCGCGACCCGGGCCATCCCACTGCCGCCAGCAGTTCCTCGGCGGTGGCGCCGGGCGCAATCTGCTCGAGCGTCTTGAACTTGCGGCGCGACAGGTCGGCCAGCGCGCGCGCGGTCTGCTGTGCCCGCGTGGCCGGACTGGCCAGGATGCGGGCCGAATCCGGCAGCCGGCTGTGCAGCCATTCGGCCATCCGCCGGGCCTGCTTCTCGCCCTTGGCGCTCAATCGCCGCCCCAGGTCGGGCTCGCCCGGTTCGGCCTCCGCATGGCGCCAAAGGATCAATTCCACGAGTCCGCTCTCAGCGCTGTTCGTCGGGGTGCGTCAGCAGGGCGAGCAGTCTGCGCTGGGCGCTTGGTCCGGTTGCGACCTGCCGGGGCGGCGCGTATTCGCCCGATGGCAGCAGCGTCCAGGCCTCGGCCGTGTCGTCCAGGTAAGGGCGCAGACCCTCGTCGATCACGCGCCGCTTCAACCTGGGGTCCAGCACCGGGAATGCCACCTCGATGCGCCGGAACAGGTTGCGTCCCATCCAGTCGGCGCTGGCCAGATAGACCGATTCCTTGCCGCCGGCACCGTAGTAGTAGATCCGGTGATGCTCCAGGAACCGACCGATCACCGAGCGCACCTGGATGTTGTCCGACAGCCCCTTGACGCCGGGGCGCAGCGAGCAGGCGCCCCGCACGATCAAATCGATCCGGACGCCAGCGCTGGAGGCCTCGTACAGCGCATTGATGGTCGCCTCGTCGACCAGCGCGTTGACCTTGGCGATGATGCGCGCCGGCTTGCCGGCACGCGCCAGCCGCGCCTCGTTGGCGATCGCCCCCAGGTTGCGCTTGTGCAGCGTGAACGGCGCCAGCCACAGGTGCGTGAGCCGCTCGACCCGGGTCAGGCTGGTCAGGTGCATGAACACGCGTTCGACGTCGGTGCACATGCCGCTGTGCGCGGTCAGCATGCCGAAGTCCGTGTACAGCTTGGTCGTGGTCGGGTGATAGTTGCCGGTGCCCAGGTGGGCATAACGCATCAGGCGTTCCCGTCCCCGCGAGGACTCGCGGCGCAGCACCAGCAGCAGCTTCGCGTGCGTCTTGAGGCCAACCAAGCCGTACACGATCTGGGCCCCGACCGCTTCCAGGCGCTCGGCCACGTTGATGTTGGCCTCCTCGTCGAAGCGCGCCTTCAGCTCGACCACGACCGTCACCTCCTTGCCCTGACGCGCCGCCTCCTCCAGCAGATCCACCAGCACCGAGCCGGTGCCGGTGCGGTACAGCGTCATCCGGATGGCGACCACTTTCGGGTCGGCCACCGCCTGCCGCAGGAACTCGACCACCGGCTCGAAGCTCTCGAACGGGTGGTGCAGCAGGATGTCGCCGCGGCGTATCGCCTCGAACAGGTCCGAGCCCTGCGCGACCTGCTCCGGCCAGGCCGGCACCAGCGGCGGGAAGCGGTGCTCGGCGCGATTCAGGTGGTCGACCAGCTGGTTCAGCCGCACCAGATTGACCGGCCCGGCCACCCGGTAGACGGCCTGCGCAGGCAGCTGGAACTGCTCGCGCAGCAGCAGCTCGAGCGCGTCCGGGCAGGTCCGCAGCACCTCCAGGCGCACCGCGTTGCCGAAATGGCGCTGCGTGAGTTCGACCTGCAGCGCGTGGCGCAGGTCGGACACCTCGCGTTCGTCGACCCACAGCTCCGAGTCGCGCGTGACCCGGAACTGCGAAAAGCCCGCCACGCCGCGCCGCGGAAACAGATCCGCCAGGTGCGCGCGGATCACCGAGGACAGCAGCACGAACGCCTGCCGCTGGGGCGTCAGGCGCGAAGGCAGCGGAATCACGCGCGGCAGCACCCGCGGCACCTTGACAATGGCAATCGTTCCCGGGCGCCCGAATGCGTCCTTGCCGTTCAGCTGAACGATGAAGTTCAGCGTCTTGTTCATCACCTGCGGAAAAGGGTGGGCCGGATCCAGCCCGATCGGCGACAGCAGCGGGCGCACCTCGCGCTCGAAGTACTCCTTGACCCAGGCCCGCTGCGCGGCGCTGCGCTTCGAATGGCTCAGCACGACGATGCGCGCTCGCGCCAGGGCCGGCATGATCTGCTCGTTGTAGATCCGGTATTGGCGATCCACCAGAGCGTGGGCCCGCTCGGCGATGTGTGCGAACGACTCCCACAACGGCGAGGCCTGGTTGATCCCGCCCGACTCGCGCATTTCGCCCATCAGTTCCGAAATGCGGATTTCGAAGAACTCGTCCAGGTTGGACGACACGATGCACACGTAGCGCAGCCGTTCGGCCAGCGGAACCGAGGCGCGCTCGGTCAGCGCCAGCACGCGCTCGTTGAACGCCAGGTGCGACAGCTCCCGGTCCAGGAAGCGCGCCAGCGGCGCTACGAAGGCGTCCCTCGCGCGCTCGGGCTTGCCGTTCGGGCCTCGGCGGGCCGCCACCGTGGTGATGGCATCTAGCCGTTCCATGACTGCCTCGGATCGGTGGGACGTACAATCCGCGGCCTTGCCTTGCCTTGCCGCTGGCCGCACCGGTTTGCATTGTAGGCGGCGAGGGTCAGTCTGACGTGGCCGAGCCCACCCCATCCGAAGCGCTGCTGGAACTGGACCGTGTCGAAGTCCGGCGCGGTACCTTCCGACTGGTGCTGTCCGAGCTCAGCCTGACGATCGCGCGCGGTGAACTGGTGGTGCTGACGGGCCCCACAGGGGCTGGCAAGAGCACGCTGTTGCGTCTGATGGCCGCCCTGGAGCTGCCCACCTCAGGGCGGGTCGCGATCGCAGGCCAGGATGTGGCCCGCCTGAGCCTGCGCGCGCGGGCGCATCTGCGCCGGCAGATGGGAATCGTGCCCCAGGAGCCCGTTCTGTTCGACGACCGCAGCGTGATCGAAAACGTCAGCGCGCCGGCGCTGATCGCGGGCGAGCGCCGGTCCGAGGCGTTCGAGCGCGCCCGGGTCGCGTTGCAGCGGGTCGGGCTGGATGCGTCCCAGGTCGGCGCGCTGCGCTGCGACCGACTGGCCCACGGGGAGCGCCGGCAGGTCGTGCTGGCGCGGGCGCTGGCCAATCGCCCGGCGCTCCTGCTGATCGACGAGCCCGAGGGAATCGGCTCGGAGGCCGGGGCGGACCCCTTGTCGCTGTTCGCGACCATCGCGCAGTTCTGCGCTGCGGGCGTCACCGCGGTCGTGGCCGCACGCGGCCCGGTGCCCGAGCAGATTGCCGCGCGCAGGGTCGCGCTGGTCGAAGGGCGGATGCAGCCATGAGCGCGCTGGCAGCGATCGGCCGCCGGCCGCTCGCATGGCTGGCGGTGGTGCTGGTGGCCGGGCTTGCGCTGGGCGCGGTGCTGCTGCTGGCGATCTCGTTCTGGAGTCTGCGACCGCTCGCCCAGGCGGCCTCGATCGCGCCGCAGGCCACGGTGCTGGTGGCGGCGGGCGCCACCGCGGCCGAAGCTGACACGTTGCGCAGCTCGATCGCGCTGCTGCCGACCGTTGTCGGCACGCGCTTCATCTCGCGCGACGCAGCGCTGGCGCAGATCGTCGGGCGCACGCCAGCCGACCGGGAGGCGATCGGCCAGCTGGCGGTCAATCCGCTGCCGGATGTCGTCGTGGTGAACTTTCGGCAGGACGCCAGGCCTGATGCGATGGAGGCCACCGCCGCCGTGATCCGGAAAATGGCGCGCGTGGACGGGGTCGAGCTCGACCTGGCCTGGTATCGCAAGTTCCTGGCCCTGGCGCGGATCGGCATTGCGGTCTCGGTTGCGGCAGTCGGCGCCCTCGCGGTCCATGCGGCCGGGTGGCTGATCGTGGCGGTGTCGGTCAGTGCTCCGATCGATGCGCGGCGCGCGCAGCTGCTGTGGCTGCTCGGCGCCGATGACCGCGCCGTTCGGCGGGCGCCGGTGGCAGCCGCCGGCCTGACCGCGCTGACGGTGGCCGCGGTCGCACTGACGGCGGCGCGCATCGGCTGGCTATGGCTGAACCGGGAACTCGGATCGATCGGGGCGCTGTACGCGACCGCGGTCAAGCTTCAGTGGCCGGCGCCGTCCCGGCTGGCGGCTTTTGTGGCGGCGGTGTGGGTGGCGGGGGCCCTGATCGGGTCGATCCGTGCCCGGCTACGACTGCGAGCCATCCGAGGCGGGGTTGCCTTGTAGCCTTAGCGATTTTCCGGGCTCGGCTGTCGTATTGTCAGTAGGATGTACGTCAGAGGCAGGCAGGCCGTTCCTTGGACGTAGCCGCAGTGCCCGGAGGGGACTTCTAGTGATCGACGGACGTGGAATCTGGGGCTTGGCCGCGCTCGCGCTGGGCGCGGCGTTGACGGTCAATTCACTGGCAGCGCCGCTGTCAGAGAGTCCGATCAGCATCGCGGTCCGGCGCGGCGAATGCCGCACGGCGGTCGATCTGGTCCTGCGCGGGGCCCAAGCAAACGACGGCGCGGCCGTGTACCTGGGCGGGCGCATGCTCGATGCAGGCGTCTGCGTTCAGCAGGACCTTGTGGCAGCTGGCAAGTTCTTTGAGCGCGCATCCGCTCTGGGCAATAGGGACTCGTCCGTCGACTACGCGACCAAGGTCGGTCTGGGTGAGGGTTTCGAGCAGAGCTATGAGCGGGCCGGTGAAATCTGCCACAAGGCGGGCCTGGACCCGCAGGAGCGGCTGTCTGACTATTCGCTCGGCTATGCGTGCACGCTGAGTGGCGCTGCCGGCAGATTCTTGCGGGAACGCTTGCCCGCCCATGCATTCCGCCCCGACGGCGGACCGGTGCTGGTCGAGTTCAATCCGGCCAGCGCGGAGGTGTCGATACGTCAGATACCCGAAGTCGTGCGCGAAAGCGAGCCGCTGACCGGATCGCGCATAAAGAAGGGGCGCGTGGATCCGCGCCGCGCGATTGACGATGCCTGGGAAAGGGCCGTCAACACGGTGCCGAAGCCCGAGGCGTCGCGCCTCACGAACCAGGTTGCCAAGCTCTCGCTGGATGTGGACATGGCGCTTGACCAGCGCGGGGACATGGCGCCGGGCGACCCCGACCATAAGCTGAGCCGCCTCACGAAAGACATGTTGGGTCAAGGCTTTAACATCATTAATAAGTGAGCGCTCGCAGCCATATAGCGGTGCTGTGGCGATGGCGTTCGGTCCGGAATTGAACTGAACGCGCCCCCGGGACTCTAACTAGCACTCTCGATCGTCGAGTGCTAAAGTTTTGGGAAACGGAGTCAAGGGGAATCATGGGACAAAGTGCATTGCTTCCGTCGGTGCGGGTTCAGGGCAGCGCGCTGCTTTCACCGGGCAGCCTGGGCAACCTGGACGCGTACATCACGGCCGTCAATCGAATTCCGATGCTGTCGGCCGAAGAAGAGCGCGAGCTGGCGCGCGGGTACCGCGAGCGCGGAGACTTGAACAGCGCAGGACAGCTGGTGCTGTCTCACCTGCGGCTGGTGGTGGCGGTCGCCCGCAACTATCTGGGCTACGGGCTGCCCCATGCGGACCTGATCCAGGAGGGCAACATCGGGCTGATGAAAGCGGTCAAGCGGTTCGACCCCGACCGGGGCGTGCGCCTGGTGTCGTTCGCGCTGCACTGGATCAGGGCCGAGATTCACGAATTCGTTCTGCGCAACTGGCGCCTGGTCAAGGTCGCCACGACCAAGGCACAGCGCAAACTGTTCTTCAATTTGCGCAGCCTGAAGCAGCGCGTCGGCACGATGTCGCGCGAGGAAATCGAAAGGGTCGCCCGCGAGCTGAACGTGAAGCCGGAAGAAGTCGCCGAAATGGAAACGCGGATGAGCGGCGGCGATGTGGCGTTGGAGCTGCGGACGGACGACGGCTCCGAGGAGTTCGCTCCGATTCAGTACCTGACCGACGCCAGCAGCGAGCCGGATGCGCTGATCGAACGGCAGCGGTTTGACCGGCTGCAGGGAGAAGGCATTCAGCAGGCGCTGACCAGCCTGGATCCGCGCAGCCGGCGGGTGATCGAAGCGCGCTGGCTGGACGAAAACTCGGACGGCAGCGTGGGGACCGCGACGTTACACGAATTGGCTAGTGAATTCGGAGTGTCTGCGGAACGAATCCGCCAGATCGAGGCCAAAGCATTACGAAAGATGCGCGGGGCACTGTCCGCTTATGCGTGAGCCCGGGTGTCTCCACAGGTTTGGTGTTGGGATCGTCCGCCTCTCCTCCTCCCCCTCTCCTCCGAAGAGGCGGATTGTTTGCCCCGCGTATGCGGGGCATTTTTTTTGAGCCTCGGACGCTTCATCGAACAGCGGCGCCCTGCACCGCTGTCGGCCGGCGGTGAGCGGGCCGTGGCGTCGCGCATCTGGCACGGCTGGTCGGTGGTCCCGGCGTCCCTGCAGCAGCGCGCCGCGCGCCTGGCCGAAACGGTACCTGCGATCCCGGGCCGGGTCCACGAAATGGGCCGTTTCGAGGACGAGCCTGGCCAGCGGGCGCTGGCCGCGTCCCTGCCGGAACCGCTGGCGGCCGCTTTGCGGCCGAAATTCGAGTGGTACGGTTGCCGCGGAGCCGGCTTTCACACCGATGCGCATTACCCGGCGGTGTTGTTCGGGGCCTGGTGCCTGGCTGGGCCCGTGCGGGACATCGTGTTTGCCGGCGGCGGGCCGCGGCTGCCGTGCGCCGCCTCCGGGCTGGTCGTGTTCGATCCGTTTCTGCCGCATGCGGTGCTGGACCCGGGTGAGGCCCATTACGACCGCGGCCGCTATGACGGAGCCGCGGCCAGCGTCTTTGTCGGCTTCGAGCTCGACCTGACTGGGCCGGCCCGCGAAGCCTTCGGCATCGGTGCGGCCGAGCCCGGCGCCTTCGCGATCGGCAGCGCCACGGCCGTCAACGCCGAGACCGGCGACTTGGCGCGCTGAGCGGCTGATCAGATCCTATCCGAGCAGGCGTTTCAAGTCGGCTGCGATCCCGTCGGCCTGGGCCCCGTCCCGCAGATAAAGCCGGACGTGTCCCTGCGAATCGAACACGAAGCTGGCCGAGGAATGGTCCAGCGTGTAGGAATCCGGCGTCGACCCGGCGACTTTCTGGAAAAAGACCTTGAATTCGCGCGCGGCGGCCTCGATTTGCCGCTCGCTGCCGGTCAGGCCGACGAAACTGGGATCGAACGCCTGCACGTAGCGCGCCAGCAGCTGCGGCGTGTCCCGGTCGGGGTCCAGTGTGACAAAAAGGACCTGGACCCGCCCCGCATCGGGGCCCAGCAGGCGTCTGGCCTGCGCCAGCTGCGCCAGCGTCGTCGGACACACGTCCGGGCAGTGCGTATAGCCGAAAAACAGCACCACCACCTTGCCCCGGTAATCGCCCAGAGCCCGCGACGTGCCGGCGGCGTCGATCAGCGCGAAGTCGCGCGCGTAGCTGGAGCCGCTGATATCGATATTATTGAACTGCGGCTTCGAACAACCGCCAAGGACGAGGCATACTAGTAGCAGGAACAGCAGCGCGCGGGCGCCTGGAGCTTGCGAGTCGAAACGGATCATGGGTCCAACGCCGGAAAAGCGGCGAAAAGATTTTGCAATCGGACGATTGCGATGCATCATCCACGCTATGGTGCATCGAGCGGTCAACCCGACCGACGCCGAACCGTTGAATGCGGCAAGGAAGCATGCTGCGACGGATTGAGGCTCTGGGCTGTGAATCGCCCGCTTTTGCTGCGATAGCGATAATGACCGCGGCATAAGCTGAAAGCATCGTGTATCGGGTCGATCAGCCTCAGAGCGGTGCCCGCCTCGGGCGGGAGCTGCGAAACGATGCATTGAACTTTCGTCCCGATTTGTGGACGCAGCAGTGTATGTCAGGCGCTACGGGTTGCGGCCGTTGCGGGCCGCCCAGGAGGTTCAGATGAGTTCGCCCTCCACCTTGTTCTCCGACTACCGGGAATCTTTTGTCCGTGTACAGGACGAGGAAATGGGGTTGGATGACTTTCTCCGGTTCTGCAAGAGCGACCGGATGGCTTACGCGTCCGCCCATGAATGCGTTCTGGAAGCGATCGGCAAGCCCCGCCTGGTGAACACGGCCGAGGATCCGCGGCTGTCGCGCATCTTCCAGAACCGTTCGATCCAGCTGTGGGATACGTTCTCCGAGTTCCATGGCATGGAGGAGACGCTGATGTCGCTGTATGCGTACTTCCTGCATGCGGCGCAAGGGCTGGAGGAGCGCAAGCAGGTGCTCTACCTGCTCGGCCCGGTCGGCGGCGGCAAGTCGTCGCTGGCCGAGAAGATCAAGAAGCTGTGCGAGCAATTCCCGATCTACGCGCTGAAGGACCCCGACAGCGGCCGCGTGTCGCCGCTGCTGGAGAACCCGCTGTGCCTGTTCGAACGGGAAAAGTACGGTCAGATCATGGAAGACCGGTACGGCATTCCCCGACGCGCCCTGCCAGGGATCGCCAGCCCCTGGGCGCTGAAGCGGCTGCGCGAGTACAACGGCGACCTGAGCAAGTTCCGCGTGGTGCGGGTGATGCCGTCGGTGTTGAACCAGGTCGGCATCGTCAAGACCGAGCCGGGCGACGAGAATACTCAGGACGTCTCGAGCCTGGTCGGCAAGATCGACCTGCGGATGCTGGAGCGGTTCGCCCAGGACGACCCGGACGCGTACAGCTACTCGGGCGCGCTGTGCCTGGGCTCGGCCCGCTGCGTGGAATTCGTCGAGATGTTCAAGGCGCCGCTGAAAGTGCTGAACCCGATTCTGACCGCCACGCAGGAGGGCAACTTCAAGGGCACCGAAGCGCTTCCGGCGATGCCGTTCAACGGCTTCATCATGGCGCACAGCAACGAGGCCGAGTGGTTGAAGTTCCGCAACAACAAGGACAACGAAGCGTTCATCGACCGGGTCTACCTGGTCAAGGTGCCGTACTGCCTGCGCACCGACGAGGAAATCCGCATTTACGACAAGATGCTGCGCGCCTCCACGCTGGCCGAGGCCCCGTGCGCGCCGCAGACGCTGCGCACGCTGGCCGAGTTCACGGTGCTGTCGCGGCTGACCGTGCCCGAGAATTCGTCGGTCTATTCCAAGCTGCGCGCCTACAACGGCGAGAACCTGAAGGATGTGGATCCGCGCTCCAAGAGCGTGAAGGAATACCGGGACGACGCCGGAGCGGCAGAGGGCTTTTCCGGATTGTCGACGCGCTGGGCCTTCAAGACGATTTCGGCGGCGTTCAATCGCGACCCGAGCGAGATCGCGGCCGACCCTGTCAATCTGCTGGTGGTGCTGGAGGAGCGGCTGACCAAGGAGGACCTGCCCGACGAGTACAAGCGTCGGCTGCGCTCGCACATCAAGGAGTGGATCATCCCGCGCTTCGCCGAGTTCCTGGAGAAGGAACTTCAGATGAGCTACCTGGATGCTTACTCCGAGTACGGTCAGAACCTGTTCGATCGCTATGTCACGTACGCGGACAAGTGGCTGCTCGACGACGACTGGCGCGATCCGGATACCGGAATGCAGTACTCGCGCGACGCGCTGAACATGGAGCTGGAAAAGATCGAAAAGCCCGCTGGCATCTCGAACCCGAAGGACTTCCGCAACGAGGTCGTCAACTTCGTGCTGCGCGCGCGTGCTCACGGGAAAAACCCGCAGTGGACCAGCTACGAGAAGCTGCGCTCGGTGATCGAGAAGCGGATGTTCAGCAAGACCGAGGATATCCTGCCGGTGATTTCGTTCGAGGCCAAGGGCTCCGACGAACTGGACTCGCGCCATCGGTCGTTTGTCGACCGCATGGTGGCGCGCGGATACACCGAAAAGCAGGTGCGGCGCCTGGTCGACTGGTACCTTCACTTCAAGAAGAGCGCGCAGTCCTAGGGGCCCACGAGTCCGATATGAGATGAGCGATCGGGTCGGCAGCCGTTTCATGCGCATCGTCGACCGCCGTATCGATCCGCAGGGGCGCGGCGCCGTCAACCGCGAGCGCTTCATCCGCCGCTTCAAGGGCGAGATCAAGCGGGCCGCCGACGAGGAGTTCTCCAAGCGCTCGATCACCGACGTCGGTCGCGGCGGCCGCATCACGATCCCGGGCCGCGGGCTGGCCGAACCGCACCTGACCCACGACGACGATACCGGCGGGCGCGACTTCGTGGTGCCCGGCAATCGCGAGTTCCTGCCCGGCGACAAGGTGCCGCGGCCGGATGATGGCGGCGCGGGCGACGGCGATGGCGACGAAGCCGGCGAGGGCGAGGGGCGCGATTCCTTCGCCTTCGTGCTGTCGCGGGAGGAATTCCTCGCGCTCTTCTTCGATGACCTGGAGCTGCCCAACCTGGAGCGCACCCGCTTCGGCGAAGTCACGATGGAGCGCGTCCAGCGCGCCGGTTACACCCGCGACGGGCTGCCGCTGAGCCTGCTGCCGGCCTTGACGGTGCGCATGTCGATCGCGCGCCGGATCGCGCTGCGCGGCTCGATCGACGACCAGATCGAGGAACTCGAGGCCGAACGCGAGGAGGCCGGCGCCGATCGCCGTGCGCAGATCGACGAGGAAATCGCGCGCCTGAAGGTGCGGCGCGAAACGCTGCCGTTCCTGGAGGATGTCGACCGCCGCTACCGGGCCCGGGTGGCGCGGCCCGCGCCCGCGGCGCGCGCCGTGATGCTGTGCCTGATGGACGTATCCGGTTCGATGGACGAGCGCAAGAAAGACCTGGCCAAGCGCTTTTTCGTGCTGCTGTACCTGTTTCTCGAGCGCAAGTACGGCGGGGTGGACGTGGTTTTCATCCGTCACACGGAGCAGGCCGAAGAGGTCGACGAGCAGCGCTTCTTCAACGATCCGCAGACCGGCGGCACGCTGGTGCGCCCGGCCCTGGAGCTGGCCAACCAGGTGATCGACACGCGCTACGGCGGACCCGACTGGAACGTGTACGTGGCGCAGGCCTCGGACGGCGACTGCACGTCCGAGGACGGTCGCCTGAGCGCTGCCTTCGTCAATGACGTGATGCTGCCGAAGGTGCGCTACTTCGCCTACGTCGACATTCCGAGCTCCAGCGGCTGGTTCAACCGGCCGTCGGACCTGTGGCAGAGCTACGATGCGATCGAGGACCCCGGATTCGCCCGCCGCAGCGTGCGAGGCCGCAGCGATATCTGGCCCGTGTTCCGGGAACTGTTCAGCCGCAAGCAGGCCGCTTGAGCTCCGAGATGAGCCCGACATGAGCGACGCACTGGAACCGGCCCCCGAGCGCGAACGCGAGCGTCCGTGGCCCAAGCTGCTGGCGCGCCCGAGCGTGCCGATGCCGCGCCTGGACGGGCCGCGCGCGGCCGAGCCGATCGCGCGTGGCAGCGAATGGACGCTGGGCACGCTGGAAAAATTCGACGCCGCGCTGCTGCGGCACGCCCAGCGCCTCGGACTGGACACCTTTCCGACCCAGTACGAGCTGATCACGGCCGACCAGATGATCGACCTGTGCTCGACCGTCGGCATGCCGGTGCATTACGCGCACTGGAGCTTCGGCAAGCAGTTGCTGTCGCAGGAGCGCGGCTACCGCAAAGGCCTGTCCGGGCTGGCCTACGAGATCGTGATCAACACCGATCCTTCGCTGGCCTACCTGATGGAGACCAACACCCTGGCCCTTCAGGTGCTGGTGATGGCACACGCCGGCTACGGACACAACGCGTTTTTCAAGTCCAACTACCTGTTTCGCCAGTTCACGCAGCCCGACGCGATCCTGGACTACCTGAAATTCGCGCGCGGCTTCGTGCAGGAATGCGAGGAGCGCTACGGCTGGCCCGAGGTCGAGAAGATCCTGGACAGCTGCCACGCGCTGGCCGCCTATGGCGTTGATCGCTACCGGCGGCCCAGCCGCCTGTCGCCGCGCCGCGAGCGCGAGCGCGTGCGCGAGCGGCTGCGTTTCGCCGAGCAGCACTACCGGCCGGACTTTGCGCACCTGGATGCGCCCGCGCCCAGCGGCGAGGAAATCCCGGCGATCTTCGAGCCGCAGGAAAATCTGCTGTATTTCATCGAGAAGAGCGCGCCCAAACTGGCCGCCTGGCAGCGCGAGCTGGTGCGCATCGTGCGCAAGGTGGCCCAGTATTTCTACCCGCAGCGGCTGACCAAGGTCGCCAACGAGGGCGCTGCGACGTTCTGGCACTACACGCTGCTGCACGAACTGTACGACGCGGGCGAAGTCGACGACGGCTTCATGCTGGAATGGCTGGCCAACCACAGCGACGTGGTGGCGCAGCCCGCGTTCGACTCGCGCGGCTTTCGCGGCATCAACCCCTATGCGCTCGGATTTGCGATCTATCGCGACATCCGGCGCGTGTGCGAACAGCCCACCGACGAGGACCGCCAGTGTTTTCCGCAGCTGGCCGGAACGCCGTGGAACGAGGCGATTTACTTCGCGATGGCCAACTTCAAGGACGACAGCCTGATCGAGCAGTACCTGTCGCCGAAGGTGATACGGGATCTGCGCCTGTTCCTGTTGCACGACGGCGAGGACGACCGCCGCAACTATCACGTTCAGGCGATCCACAACGAGGACGGCTACGTGAAGCTGCGCCAGGCGCTGGCGGCCCAGTACCGGCTCGAGTACCACACCCCCAGCATCGTGGTCGCGCGCGCCGGCGACGACAACGAGCGCGCGCTGCTGCTGCAGCACCGCGTCGAAAAGGGCCGGCTGCTCGAAACCGACACCACCGAGGCGGTCCTGAAATTCGTCAAGGAACTGTGGAAGTTCGACGTCGTGCTGGAGGAGATCGACCCCGAAGGCAACCGGCTCAAGATCCACCGTACTTAGCCGCCCTCACCCCCTCCCCTCTCCCGCTGCGCGGGCGAGGGGCGATCTGGGGTGCCTGTGCGAATGTCGACGTACTTGCAGTGCCCGATCGCCCCTCGCCCGCGCAGCGGGAGAGGGGAGGGGGTGAGGGCTGGACGCCCTCACCTGCGCCGCAGCTGGCCGCGCAGCGTCTCGACCGAGATGGTCGTCGTCCCGCCCGCCGGCGGCCGCGGCGCCGTCTTCCATCCGAGTCCGTAGGTGATTTCGAACGTCAGGGCGATCCTTCCTTCGGAATCGCGCCGCGCCTCCAGGGCAGCCAGCAGGCTCCTGCCCTGCCGCCCGGACGGCAGCCCCGGCGAGCGGTCATCGCGCGGATTGCCTCCGAGGGCACGCACCTCGGCCAGCAACTGGCGGGCCGATCCATAGGTGAGCCGTATCGTCTCCGATTCGGTGACCGGCGAGGAAAATCCGGCCGCAACCATCATGTCGCCCAGGTCGTGCATATCGATGAACGGCATCGGCCGCGCCTGTGGAAGAGCCGCCGCGCACGCCTCGCGCAACTCGCGCAACGTATCCGGGCCCAGGCTGCTGAACAGCACAAAACCCCCCTCGTGCAACACGCGTGCGATCTCGGCAAAGACGCGGTGGGGCGCCGGGTGCCAGTTCAGCATCAGGTTCGAGACCACGCAACCGGCGCAGCCGGGGCCAAGGGGCAACCGCTCGGCCTCGGCGCAGATCCGCAGCGAACGCGTTGGCGGCCGCAGCGCGCGCGGCAGCCAGCGCGCCAGCGCCGGCGCATCGCCCCGCGCCTGGGCCAGCATCGCGCGGGACAGGTCCACGCCCAGCCAGGTGGCATGCCCGAAGCGCTTGAGCAAGGCGGTCCGCAGCGCGCCGCTGCCGCACCCCAGGTCCAGCACCACGGCCGCGTCGTGCCGGATGTCGGCCAGGCGCTCGCACAGGCGCTGGCCGACCTCGCGCACGATCGCCGAGGCGCCTGCGAAGCCGCCGGCGCGCCGGTCGAACTGACGCTGAACGGTGCTGGAGCGGAACGGCGCCCGTTCGGGTCCGGGCCCGCCGCCGGGTCGATCGATACTGCCGGAGTCGGGAGTCATCGGAGGTCGGGTTGGCGCCAGACCCGGCAGGCGCGCGGCGCGCCAGTATATGCTCGGTGCGATGAGCAGCGGGTCGCCGCACGCCGCCTCGGCCCCGGGATTTTCGCGAGCCGTCGCCGTCACGCTGGGCGATCGGCTGCACCGGATGGGCGCCGGACTGAGGCGGCTGGCTGAGCCGCATTGTGCGGTGTGCCGGGTCGAGCGCGGCGATCCGGTCTGCCCGGGCTGCCTGCACGATTTCTTCGATCCGGGCTGTGCGCGCTGCCCGGTGTGCGCCGCACGATGGTCGGGCGCCGGTTCGACACAGCGCTGCGGCCGCTGCCTGGCGGCCGCGCCCGCGTTTGACCGCACGATCGCTTTGGGCGACTACGCGCCCCCGCTGGACGGCATGGTGACGGCGTTGAAGTCGGGCGGGCGGCTGGACCTGGCGCGGGTGTTCGGGGACCTGCTGGTCGAACGGATCGGAGCGGGCGCGTCGATCGACACGCTGCTCGCGGTTCCGCTCGCCGAGCGTCGACAGCGCGAGCGCGGCTTCAATCAGTCGCTGGAAATCGCGCGCGTGGTCGCGCGCCGCTTGTCGCTGCCGCTGTCGCGCCGGGCGCTGTTGCGCCGGCGAGGCGGGCCGCCCCAGCAGTCGTTGCCGCTGCGGGCGCGCCGCTCCAATGTGCGCGGAGCCTTCGCTCTGAGCGCACCCTTGCGGGTGCGGTGCGCGGCGGTCGTCGACGACGTGATGACGAGCGGAGCCACGCTAGACGAAGTGGCCTGCGTTCTGAAGCAGGGCGGGGTCGGCCGGGTGGTCAATCTGGTCGTTGCTCGAACGGCGTGAGCCTGATGCGATGTTTCACGTTGTACTGGTCGAGCCGCAAATTCCGCCGAATACCGGCAACGTGATCCGCCTGTGCGCCAACACGGGCGCGCGGCTCCACCTGGTGCGGCCGCTCGGTTTCGCGCTGGATCACGCCAGAATGCGGCGCGCGGGCCTGGACTATCGCGAGTTTGCGGACGTTGCGGTGCATGACAGCTTCGAGGCGCTGCTGCAATCGGAAGGCCCGGACCCGCAGCGGCTGTTCGCGCTGACACGGCACGGCAGCGCGAACTTCGCCGAGGTCGAATTCCGCGCCGGCGACTGGTTCGTGTTCGGCTCCGAAGTGAGCGGGCTGGCGGCTGATGCGCTCGCCCATTTCCCCGCCGCGCATCGGCTCAGGCTGCCGATGCGCCCCGGCAACCGCAGCTTGAACCTGTCCAACGCGGTGGCCGTCGTGGTGTTCGAGGCCTGGAGGCAGTCCGGCTTCTCAGGCGGCGTTTGAGGCCGCCTGCAGGCGTTCCAGCGCTGCCTGCGGGGTAGGCTCGGGGCGCAACAATTGCGCGTGAGCGGGGCGGACGAAGTCGCAGTCGACCGCGTGCCGGATCCAGCGCAGCAGCGGGTCGAAGAAACCGGCCACGTTGATCAGCACCACCGGCTTGCTCTGAAGTCCCAGCTGCAGCCAGGTCACCATCTCGAACGTCTCGTCCATGGTTCCGTAGCCTCCGGGCAGCACCAGGAATGCGTCCGCACGATCGGCCATCAAGCGCTTGCGCTGGTGCATCGAATCGACCACGATCAACTCGGTCAAACCCAGGTGCGCCACCTCGGGACGCATCAGTTGCCGCGGGATCACGCCGGTGACCCGCCCGCCGCCTGCGAGCGCGGCATCGGCCAGCGCGCCCATCATGCCGATATGGCCGCCGCCGTATACCAGCGCCAGGCCCCGCTGCGCCAGCAGCGTTCCGGTGTCGCGCGCGGACTCGACGAAGCGTGCGTCGCTCCCCCCGGCCGACCCGCAAAAGACGCACACGCTGTTCAGAGCACCCGCGCCCGGGCCCTGGTGCAGCGCCGACCCGCCCGTGCTCACTCGTCCTCCGGGCGAGGCTCGCGCGCCAGCAGTTGCTCTAGCGCAGCGCGCGGGCTCAGGCGGCCGTCCAGCACTGCACACACGGCCTCGGTGATCGGCATGTCGACACCGGCCTCACGCGCGCGCGCGGCCGTGGCCGGCGCCGACCAGACGCCTTCAGCAACGTGTCCGAGCTCGGCGAGCGCGCGTTGCAGTTCGACCCCGCGCCCCAGCGCCAGGCCGATGCGACGATTGCGCGACTGCTCCCCGGTGCAGGTCAGAATCAGGTCGCCCAGGCCCGTCAGGCCGGTGAACGTGCTGCTGCAGCCGCCCAGCGCCACCCCGAGCCGGCTGGTCTCGGCCAGTCCACGCGTGATCAGCGCAGCCCGCGCGTTATGGCCCAACCCCAGGGCGTCGGCGATCCCGGTTGCGATCGCCATCACGTTCTTGACGGCGCCACCGACCTCGACTCCGATCACGTCCCGTGTGGAATAGATGCGCAGGCCGTTGCCGTGCAGTGCGCGCGTGACCAGCGTACAGAACGCCTCGTTGCCGGCCACCGTGAGCGCGGTCGGCCGGCCGCGCGCAACCTCCTCGGCGAAGCTGGGGCCGGACAGCGGTCCGCATTCGTGCCCGGGCAATTCGTCCGCGGTGATTTCGTGCGGCAGCATCCGGCTGTCGCGCTCGAAGCCCTTGCACAGCCACAGCACGGCGGGCAGTTGCGGCTGCGCGCGCAGCGCCTGCAAGGTCGGGCGCAGCCCCGCGGTCGGCGTGGCCAAAGCCAGCAGGCCACCGGCGGCGAAACGCGCCGCCGTCGGCAGTTCGTCCGTCACGACGACCGACGGTGGCAACGCGATGCCGGGAAGATAGTGCTCGTTGGTGCGCTGCTCGCGCAGTTGCCGCGCCCGGGCCGGATCGCGCGCCCACAGCGCCACTTCGTGCCGCTCGGCCAGAGCGCAGGCGAGCGCGGTTCCCCAGGCGCCGGCACCGAGGATCGCGATCCGCATCCGAGCCAGGGCCTGGAGCTACTGGCGGGTGTTGGGGCCGGGCGGAACGATGATCGGCGAGCGCGCCGGTTCATTCTGAGCCAGCCTCTGCCGGTACAGTGCCTCGAAGTTGATCTCCGCCAGATGGATCGCCGGGAGCCCGGTGCGCGTGACCAGGTCGGCGACATTGGCGCGCAGGTACGGGTAGACGATCCCTGGGCAGACGATGCCGAGCACCGGGCCGAACTGTTCGACCGGAAGTCCGCGCAGCTCGAAGATACCGGCCTGCTTGGCTTCGACCAGAAACAGCACCTTGTCCTTGGCGCGCGCGGTCACCGTGACCCGCACGATCACCTCGTACATGCCCTCGGCGATCGTTTCGCTTCCGATGTCCATTTGAACGTCGACCTGCGGGGCGCTCTGCTCCAGAAAGACGCTCGGCGCGTTCGGCATCTCGAGCGAAGCATCCTTCAGGTAAATGCGCTGCACCGTGAAGACGGTGCCGGCTGCCGGCGCGTTGCCAGCGCCATCAGGGCCGGTCGAGGTCGGGTTCTGTGTCATGGCGATCGCCCTTGAGTGGGTGCGTGCGGCTGTCGGTCAGGTTCCAGCAGACCCGCAAGACTGCCCTGGCGATCCAGCGCTGCCAACTCCTCGAAGCCGCCGACATGAAGGTCTCCGATGAAGATCTGGGGCACGGTGCGCCGGCCGGTGATGCGAATCATTTCCTCGCGCAAGGCCGGCTCCAGATCCACGCGCAGTTTATCGATCGATGCGGCGCCGCGCGCCACCAGCAGGCGCTCCGCGCGAACGCAGTAAGGGCACATTGCCGTGGTGTACATGCGGATCCGGGCGGACATCGACGGGTGCGTCATTTGCGGATCGGAAGGCCCGCGTCCCGCCACGCGGTCACGCCGCCGGCCAGCACATAGACCTCGCCGATGCCGCCGGCGCGCAACTTCGAGGCCGCGCCATGGGCCGCGCGACCATCATTGCACACGAGAATGACAGGACGGTCCTTGCGCAGTTCGCCGCAGCGCTGCCCGATTTCGGCCAGCGGAATGTTGCGCGCATTGGGCACCGAGCCGGTCGCAAACTGCTCCGGCAGGCGAACGTCGACCACCTGCGCGTGGCGCGAGTTGATCAGCTGCGTGGCGGCCAGCGTCGACAGGCTCGGATGGCCGCCGCGCTCGCGCAGCATCGGCCACAGCAGGAAGGCGCCGCTGACGCAGGCCACCGCGATCAGCAGCAGGTTGATCCGATCCAGGAGAAAGGGCACTCGGGAATCCGAGGAGAGGGCAAAGCGTAATTATAGAATGCATCCCGATGAGCACTCGCCGGCTGATATTGCTGCGACACGGGCAGAGCCAGTGGAACCAGGAAGACCGGTTCACCGGCTGGACCGATGTCGATTTGACCGAACAGGGCGAGCGCGAAGCACGCGAGGCGGCCCGGCGGCTGTGCGGGCGGGGCTTTGCCTTCGACATCGCCTATACGTCCATGCTCCGACGCGCCATTCGCACGCTGTGGATCGTGCTCGACGGGGTGGACCGGATGTGGATTCCGGTCGTGCACAGCTGGCGTCTGAACGAGCGCCACTATGGCGCCCTGCAGGGGCTTAACAAGCATGAAACCGCACAGCGCTTCGGGCAGGCGCAGGTGCACCTGTGGCGTCGTTCTTACGAGGTACGGCCCCCGGCGCTCACGGCGGACGACGAACGCTGGAGCGGTCGCGACCCGCGCTACCACATGCTCAGGCCCGAGCAGGTTCCGCTGACCGAGTCGCTGCGCGACACGGTCGATCGGGTCGTGCCGTTCTGGAACGACTCGATTGCCCCGGCGCTCACGCGCGGTCGCAGCGTACTGGTGGTTGCGCACGGCAACTCGCTGCGGGCGCTGGTGAAGTATCTGGACGGGATGTCCGACGACGACATCGTCGCCTTGAACATTCCGACCGGCGTGCCGCTCGTGTACGAATTGGACGACGCTTTGCGGCCGCTGAACCATGGCTACCTGGACGAACCGGAGAGCATCGAACGCGCATCCCGTTGACGTGGCTGGCGGCGGCTCTGCCCCTGGTTTTGTTGCGGGCGGTGGAGCCGCAAGCGCTCGCGGCCCAGGGTGGCGACGCCAAAGATCCAGCGGGCGGCCCGGTGAGCGCGCAGCGCAAGCAGAAACTGCAGGACGAGCAGCGCGACCTGCGGGCGCGCCTGGCGCAGCTGAAAAAGCGGCTGGCCGAGGCGCAAGCCGCTCATTCGGAGGCTTCCGACGCATTGGCTGAGTCCGAAACCGCCATTTCGGCGGCCAACCGACGGCTCAACGAGCTGGCGCAGGCGCGCCGGCAGGTCGAAACGCAGATAAGCGCGCTGCAGCACCGGCAGCAGGCCACCCGATCGCGGCAGGGAGCCCATGAGGTGGCAGCCGGACAGATGATCCGGACGCAGTTCGGCCTGCGGGCCCGGCAGCCCTGGCAGGAGTTGCTGGACGGGGCTGCGCCGGGCGGCGCGGCGCGCGACCGCATCTACGTGGATCGGGTGATTCACGAGGAGCTGCGTCAGATCGGCGATCTGAGGCAGCGCCACGACGAACTGGTCGAACTGGAGGCGCAGTCGCGCGACCGCAAGGCCGAGCTGGCGTCGATCGCCGCGGAGGAACGGGCCAGCCGGGGCCAGCTGCTCAAGCAGCAGGCCGCCCGCAAGGCCACACTGGCGCGCCTTTCCGAGCAAATCGCCACGCAGCGACGGTCGGTGGCCGCGCTGGAGCAGGACGAAACTCGCCTGGGCTCCCTGATCGACCAGATTTCCCGTCTGCTGGCAGAGCAGGCGCGCCGGCATGCGCCGGCCCACCCGCCGCCCGGCGCGTCGAGCGCTCCCCGTGGGCAGGCGCCCAGCCTGGCGGCGTTCGGCGAACTGAAGGGCAAATTGGAACTTCCGGTGGACGGGCAACTCAGCGCCCGCTTTGGTGCATCCCGGCGCGACGAGGACGGCCAGCCTCAGGCCGGAGCGCCCACCTGGAAAGGGCTGTTTATCCGGGCGCCCGCCGGGGCCGAAGTGCACGCCGTGGCCGCCGGTCGGGTTGTATTCGCCGACTGGCTACGCGGCTTTGGCAATCTGATGATTTTGGATCACGGTAACGGACTGCTGTCGGTATATGGCAACAACGAGACCTTGTTGCACGGCATCGGGGACGTGGTAGCCGCGCGCGAGGTAATCGCTTCGGTCGGCAGCACCGGGGGCCGCCAGGATTCCGGCCTATACTTCGAATTGAGGTATCAGGGCAAGCCTTTCGACCCGCTTGCGTGGATTGGTCCGCGCTAGTTTAGGGTTGCGACAATCCTCGCCTGGAGGCGGCATGAGTGGTGGACGTTTGCGCAGTTGGGGTCTGGTCGGCATCGGGGTGATTGCCGGACTCTCGATCAGTTATGGCCTGACCGCCTACGCTTTCCGCGACTCTCGCGGCCCGATCCCGCTGGAGGAGATCCGCGAGTTCACCGAGGTGTTCGGCGCGATCAAGGCCAATTACGTCGAACCGGTCGAAGATCGCAAGCTGATGCAGGAAGCGATCTCCGGCATGCTGGCCGGGCTGGACCCTCACTCCGCGTTTCTCGACGCCGACGCGTTCAAGGACCTGCAGGTCGGAACGCAGGGCGAATTCGGCGGACTGGGCATCGAGGTCGGCGCCGAGGATGGCGCGGTCCGGGTGATCGCCCCGATCGACGATACGCCGGCGGCGCGCGCCGGTATTCGCGCCGGTGACCTGATCATCAAGATCGACGACAAGTTCACGCGGGGCATGGCGCTGGGTGACGCGATCAAGCTGATGCGCGGCAAGCCCAAGACCCCCATTACGCTGACGCTGGTGCGCAAGGGCGAAAACGCGCCCCTCGAAGTGCGGCTGATGCGCGACGTGATCCACGTTCAGTCGGTCAAGTCCAAGATGATCGAGCCGGGCTACGCGTTCGTGCGGATCACGCAGTTCCAGGAGCGCACCGTCGACGATCTGGCCAAGCAACTCGGCGACCTGTACAAGCAGGCGCCGCTGAAGGGGATCGTGCTGGATCTTCGCAACGATCCGGGCGGGCTGCTGCATGCGGCCGTCGGTGTTTCCGCGGTGTTTTTGTCGCAGGATGCGACGGTCGTGACGACCGAGGGGCGCACCGAAGACGCGCACCGCCGCTATGCGGCCAGCCCGTCGGATTACCAGCGCACGCACGGCGACGACGCGCTGGCGCATTTGCCGCCCCAGATCAAGTCGGTGCCGCTGGTGGTGCTGGTCAACGGCGCGAGCGCTTCGGCCTCGGAGATCGTGGCCGGCGCGCTGCAGGACCACAAGCGGGCCACGCTGATCGGCACACAGACCTTCGGCAAAGGCTCGGTGCAGACGATCATCCCGATCCGCAACGACCGCGACAATCCGACCGCCATTAAGCTCACCACGGCGCGCTATTACACGCCCAGCGGGCGCTCGATCCAGGCGCAGGGCATTACGCCGGATCTGCAGGTCGAGGACACCGCCGAGGGCAACTTCGCCGGGCTGAATGTGCGCGAAGCCGATCTGGCCCACCATCTGGAGAATCAGAATACGGCGAGCCTGGAGGCGGTCAAGCCGGGCGCGCAACCGGCGGCCGGAGCCGAGGATAAGGACGATGGGGCGGTCGCGCCGCACCCCGTTGCGCCTCCGCATCGGTACGAATTCGGCTCAGGCGACGACTTCCAGCTGAAGCAGGGGATGAACTACCTGCTGGGCCGGCCGGTCGATACGGCCAAGGGCAAGGAGTCCGTGGCGGCCAGCCCGACGCCGGCCCACTGACGCGGGTTGTCCGCAGGCGGCTGCGCTCCCAGGGGCGGCGGCGCGCCGTTTACTGCAACTGGTGAATCAGCTGCGCCAGGTCGGCCGGTGCGCCGACCTGGATGCGCAAGGCGCCCGCGCCGGTGCGGTAGGCGAGCGTGGGCGTTTGAACCGACCCCGACAACAGGGACAGCAACGCCGTGTTGGCTTGCACCGACTCGGCCGCCGGCGGCAGCGCGCCAGTTGCAATCCGAACCGGTATCCAGCGCACTCTGAGCTGGCCAGCGCGAAGCAGCGGTTGCAGGCGCTCCCTCAGCAGCCAGCAAGCGGCGCAGCGCGCATCGACGAAGGCGTACAGGACCGGGCCGCCGGTGCCTTCGGCCTGCGCCTGCGCGCGCATGACCGCATCGGCCAGCCGCTCGCTGCTCGCCACCGCGGTCCCCGCGAGGGCGGGCGGCCACGCCACCGCCAGCAAACTCGACCAGACTGCCGCGCGCAGGGCGCATCTGAACGCCGGTTGGCCAAGCGTTAGCCGAGGCGACATGCGCTGCCCTGCAGGGCGGCCGAAATGAAGTGGCGGATCTCGCGGCCGCGCTCCTTGCGCGGCAGGCTGCAGAGAAACCCGGCCAGCGTCGGATCGGCCGGATCGTCGAAGCGAATGCGACGGGTCAGCCGGGCCGCCGGCGGCGCCAAGGACGGCGCCAATGGTGGAATCGGCTGCGGCGGGACCGAACCGACCCGGACCAGGCGCCAGCCCCGTCGCAGCCAGGCGGCCAGCACGCAGCTTTGCAGGCGAGCGGGGTAGCCGCCGACCGCTTCGATCAGCCGCCGGTCTTTCGGGCTGGTCAGGACCAGCTTGCAGATGTGTTCGGGACGCGCACGGACGGTGAGCGTCGCGGGTGCACGAAGCAATTCAGCAGCTGGGCCGGCGCTGCCCGCCGACAGGTTGCACATCGGGAAGCTCCTGCGGGGCGATTGAGCCGCAGTGTCTCAGCCCGGCGCGCTGACTTCACTACCGGCGCGGGTAGATGCGACGATCCTAGTCGCCGAACAGCCGCTGCTTCATCTCGCGCCGTTGCTGGGCTTCCAGCGAAAGCGTCGCGGTCGGACGGGCCAGCAGGCGCGGAATGCCGATCGGGTCGCCCGTCTCCTCGCAGAAGCCGTACTCGCCCGACTCGATCCGCTGCAGCGCCGACTGGACCTTTTTCAGCAACTTGCGCTCCCGGTCCCGCGTGCGCAGCTCCAGCGCGTGCTCCTCCTCGATCGTGGCGCGGTCGGCCGGATCCGGCACGATCACCGTTTCCCGCAGGTGCTCGGTCGTCTCGTCCGCGTTGCTCAGCAGCTCCCGTTCCATCTGCTGCAGCTGATACTTGAAGAAGGCGAGTTGGTCCTCGTTCATGTATTCGTCGTCCGGCATCCCGAGCAGCTGCTCTTCCGTCGGCAGGCGTCGGCCATTGACGACCACCGGCTCTTCGCTGCGTCCCGACGACCGGGTCAGCAGGTACTCGTGGGCGGCCGCCAGGTCCTTGGGGCTGACGCTCTGCACCGGCCGCGCCGCCGACTTGGGCACGGGCGTGGCGATCTCCGGCGAGGGTGCCGGCACCACGGCGACCGTGGTCTTGGGCTTGGCCACCGACGTCTTGACGCCGGTAGCGCGCACGCCGGCCGGCGCCGCCTTGGCCGCGACCGCGCCTCGAGGCGCGGGCCGGTCCTTGGGCGCCACGGCCGCGGGCTTGGCCGGTTTCAGCTTGACCGGCTTCGAGGCCGCCTTGGGGGTGGCATGCCGCACCGTTTTGGGAAGCGGCTTGCTGGCCTTGCGGGCGACCGCCTTGATCGTCTTGCCGGTCTTTTTTGCGGCTGTCTTGGGCCGCGCCGGAGCCTTCGTTTTGGAAGCCATTTGGATTCAACCTTTAGCGAGCCAAGCAGGCCTCGAGCCCCTTAAGAATCGCTTCCCGGGGCAGTTTGCGGCCTATGAAAACGATTGTGCTGGCCGGTCGTTCGTCCCTGCTCCAGGCGCGCCCGGGCTCGGCCGCGATCACCATGTGCACCCCCTGCAGGATCTGGCGCCGAGGCGAGCCGCTGACAAAAAGGACGCCTTTATACCGAAGCAGATCCTGTCCGTAAACCTGCGTCAGCGCGCCCA
>Ga0210408_10000163_pt1 | contig 104016 bp, 88 predicted proteins | sample IncBWH4MmetaG_FD_155471 | JGI IMG/M metagenome (GOLD analysis project Ga0210408, IMG submission 155471) | Forest soil microbial communities from Barre Woods Harvard Forest LTER site, Petersham, Massachusetts, United States - Inc-BW-H-4-M | ecosystem: Environmental > Terrestrial > Soil >...
CCTGTCAACACTTCACCGGCTCTCTTACGATGACCAGCGCATGACTCGGGGTCAGGATGGTTTGCTACTCCTTTCCTGTAGGACTCTTTCATTCCCTGCTTCATGCCGGTTTATCCCGGCGTTCCCTTTGCACCCTTCGCCCTTTCACTTCGAACTACGAGGTGCTTTGAAATCTTGTTTTTTCTCGCAAATTTTCCAGGCCGCTCAGAAGCCACAGGCTGGAAGCCAGTAGCCAGCGGCTGTTCTTAATCAGTATTCATCCGCGCAAATCAGCGGTAAGAAGTTGGTTTTTGTTTTTGCTTGCGGCTATGCCGCGCGTCAAGTTTAATTTTTCGGCAAAATCCGCCTAAACTCCTGAGTACAATAAAAGCAGCCATGCGGATTTTAACCATCGCCTTTCTTGTTTTGATGCTGGGTCTCGGAGCTGCTGCCCAAAAGGGATGCATCGTAGGTGTGATTACTGACGATGCCGGCGTACCCATTAAGAATATGCACGTCATCGCTTCCAGCGGGGGACAACGTGTAAGCGTGAGAACAGACAGTGACGAAGCTGGGGCTTTTGAGTTCCACAAACTACCAGCCAGCGAATATGAAATCGTCTCTCACAACGAAGACCTTGATTATGCCTGGAGCAACAGTTTCGAGTTTCACCGAAAGCCTGCAGAGCGCGTGATCGTCAGTGGATCCGGCGGATGCGCGCAAATAAAGCTGAAACGCGAACCACGCGCGGCCCGGATAAGGCTGAATTTTACGGATGCAAGAACCGGGGAGCTTATTCAATCTCCTGAAGCCCAGTTTCGCCGTGCAGACAGCCCGGCCTGGACCGGGTTTGTCCACGGCCGTGACATTCTCATTCCTTCATTGGCAGAGTTTATGCTGGAAGTAGGGGCCCAAGGTTACCAAAAACCAGAAAAGCTGGCCTTCTCTGCGCTTCAGCCAGGGGAATTACGGGAGCTCTCTCTTACATTGCAACCTGCCGGCACAGGCTGCATGGCCGGTACTGTGGTTGATGACGGTAACCAGCCGGTCGCTGAAGCACGTGTGCAGCCCCTGCTGAAAAACGACCACTTGAATGCCATCTCTCTCTCTGCAACCACGGACAAAGAAGGAAGGTTCCACCTGGATGCCCTTCATCCCGGCGTGTATCAAATATTTGTTCATGAACCCAATGGCGCCACGACCATGAAAGAGTATGGCAAATATCCGGAGGTCAACGTGACGGCTTCGGGGCCTTGCGTGCAAGTCAGCGTAAGCCTCGGCCCACAAGCAGCGCGATTGGAAATTGAAGTGTTAGATGCCGTAACGCGCCGGGCAATTCCCCACTTCAAACTAATCGTGAAATCGTCAGACCGGCAAGCATGGTGGTCTGCAACAAGCATTGATAAAGGCACGCAGGTGCCCGCATTCAAGCCATTCACAGTGGAGATCGAGGCCGAACGATATATCAAATCGCCACCGCTGGCGATAGAGGCATTGCAGCCCAAAGATTTGCGCAAAATCACAATCGAACTCGAGCATGAGATCATTAAGTCTCTGCAATAGGACTACGCCGGTTCAGTGATTATTGGATTATCCAAGCATCAGCGCCGGAGGCGCGGTCTAGTTGTAGCCCAGGGCGCGAGCCCTGGGAAAACGTTAACTAAACGCGATCCAAGCCCCGGCGGGGCGGCAGAACTGGTGCAAAAACCCCGGCGGGCTACACCAACTCTGGAGCAGTCTCTTTAGCACGCATTCCCTGGGGAAAAAAGAAACCAGCCGTTAGGCTGGTGAGCTTACCGCTATTCCCAAATCTCATTCAGTCGCGGGCTTCTTCCATCTGTCCCTGCTCAACCTTTTCCTGGCATTCAATGCAATAGCGAGTCCAGGGGACAGCTTCCAGACGCTTGGCATTGATCTCGTTGCCGCAAGCATTACATTCACCGAATGTGCCTTCACGGATCCGTTGCAGCGCCACTTCTACCATCTGCAATAGCTGGCGGTCGTTATTGCTCTGGGAAAACAGAAATTCTTTTGTATAAGAACTGGCCGCCCGGTCGGCTATGTCCTGGGCGGTGTCCTGGTCGGCAATACGGCCATCTTCTTCGGTGCGGCTTACCGCTTTGCGAAGAGCCTGTTGCCGATCTTCCAGACGTTTCCGGAATGCTTCCAGCTTCTTCTTGTCCATGTTCGTCGATAAACTATCAATTTTAGTCGCCATATTTGCAATCGTCAAATCAGGTTTGGGGATGAGTCATTTTTCGACAGACTCCGTGAGATGATTTCGCAACGGAAGCAACATACGGACTTTTGAAGGCCACAGGCCTGCCATCAGGGCTTAAGCTTAATGTCACTTACTTTTCGTGGGATGAGTATCAATTTCTCCCTCTAAAATGCACTGTCTTCCTGAAGGCGCGTTTTTTGCGCCTGAAGGACCCCGAAAATGCGTAAATATTTCACGTCAGATTAAGCAGCAACTCGGCGATGCTCGATTTTCCAGCCATAGATGATAAGGATGCGGTACGCATGATTTTTGGAATGAATCACGGACCTTTTTTGCACGATGTGGACCTCAGGAACCCTGATTTAACGAATTCATTTGGGGATTTGGAGATCAGAGATAAAGATGGGGGGCTTGTTTGGGATCCCTGGCAGCGTTCGCGGTAATCGCATCACGTTCGCGGCTCACCGCTTGCATCGTAAAATAGGCCAGTAACGTCTTTTAACGCTTTTTGTTCTCTTCCATCTCGCCCTAGCCGCCTTTACTGCGACTTTCCGGCCTTGGGCTTGCGCGATTTCGAAAACCGGCGCTGAAAAAATGAAAGTGCCTGGACCTTTTAGCGCAGCATTGAGTTGTATATCATGTTTGCGGCTTCAAATACCGCTGGAAGTTGCAATGCAATTCGTGGAGGAAGAAATGGACTCTGAAAGAGAAGATAAAACAATCTATAAAGTGGTGGTCAATCATGAAGAGCAATATTCGATTTGGCCTGCTCACCGGGACAACGCTCTGGGATGGAAAGATGCCGGCAAGTCGGGCACAAAAGAGGAATGTCTGGCTTACATAAAAGAGGTTTGGACTGACATGCGGCCGTTGAGCTTGAGGAAGAAGATGCAAGAGCAGGGGCTTGGCTAGAGCTGTCTCACAATGGCTTTGAAAGTGCACGGCTTCACAGGGGGTGCGGAAAAGCTCAACTGGCTGTGACGATTTAAAAGGTCAAGCTTCAGCCGCGCTGCAAGTAATTGAAAATGAGTCGGGGCTTCAACCCCGGAGGTTCAATTTCACGCAAAACATTTTTGCAACCTGTTCAGCCGTGCCACTCACTCAAAATGGTATCCAATGCTCTGTTTGGATAACTTTAAGATGACGTCGCGTTGAATGGCAGAAGACATTTCAGTCATCTTGTCTCTATACTTTTCAGACCTTCTGCAAGTCTGAGAATATTGTTGTATTCATGCACAATCCTGCCATGGCCTGGAGATTTTGCCGCAGATACCATGGCCCGTCCGACGCTGACCGCGGCAATAGGGCGGTAGCGCCGCAGAGGCCCTGCCATCACGAATTGCAAAACCTTTGCCAGCGGGATTGCAAAAGACTCACCGGGCCTGGTTTCCTCTCTCGCTCCTGTTAAGAAACTTGGCCGAAAAATATGGACTGCCTTGAATGGCAAGGAGCACAGTGCCTGCTCCAGCTCACCTTTTGTGCGCAAATAAAAATTCCTTGATTTGGGATTTGCGCCTACAGACGAAACAACAATGAATTGTTGGGCGCCGAATTTTAAAGCGAGGCGGGCAGCGGCAAGCGGGAACTCGAAGTCGACCCGGCGAAATGCGGCCTGGGAGCCGGCCGTGCGGATCGTGGTTCCCAGAGCGCAGAAAACATCATCCACGGGCTCTAAGAGTGTGGATTCAATCTTGTCAAAGTCAATGACCTTTTGCGTTAACTTGGCAGGGTCCTCAATGGGCAATTCTCGCCGCGTCAGTAAAATCACTTTTCTGTAATTTGCATCTTGCAGCAAGGACTGCAGGCAGAATCGTCCAACCAGACCTGAGCCGCCAAGTACAAGGGCTGTTTTCGGGTCCATCCTGCGATTCTACTTGCTTTGGGGTGAGGGCGGTCTGAACACAGCCTGCAATCCCACTGCACATCCAGCCAATTCTATTAAGAAGAGCAGTATCGACGAAATGAAAAAGACCCAGCCCCAACCTGTATGCTGCATCTGCAACGTGTTGTCGTTTGTGCCGGACAAAAAATGGTTATAGCCGGCAAAGATGAGGGAGCCGGCCATAGAAAGAGTGAACAGGCCTGCACCTATTCTCGAAAGTTTGGTCCAAAGCAATCCGCCCGCTATCAGAGGAGCCACCAGCATCGCAGCTATTGCGTATGCTGACTGTGCGGGCGACAACTGGATGTGCAGGCGGTCGTGGGCCGTCGAATGCGCCATGAGTATGGCGAAGTGTACAAGAACAACCACTGTAATCAAGCTGCGAGGATTCGTTTGTCGCACTTTTGGCCATCCTTAGTTGAAACATTAATCAAGAATCTGGTTTCGTGACAACTCAGTCAGATTAAGCCTGACAAATCTTGCTGTATAAATCGTACCCAATCCGCACCCATCCGCGCAGATCCGCGGTAAAGTTTGCGGCCATGTCTCCCACTGCAATTCCACGGTATACTTTTTCCAGGCACTCATGGCCAACATACTCTACGGGGTCAATGGCGAGGGCTCAGGCCACTCGACAAGGGCAAAGGAGGTCATTTCCCATCTTCTTGGCACAGGACACACGGTGCGGGTAGTGTCATTCGATCGTGGCTTGCGCAACCTGCGTGAAAGCTTTGATGTTACCGAGATCTACGGTCTGCGTCTTGCTTACGTAAATAACCGGTTGCGTTACAAGCGGACAGTCGCCAAGAACCTGATCACAGCGCCACAGGCTGCCAGAAGCGCGGCCAGACTGCTGAAACTGGCAAACGAGTGGAAGATCGAATTGGTGATCACGGATTTTGAGCCTTTGTCCTGTCACGTAGGCCATCGAAAGCATCTGCCGGTGATCTCCATTGATAACCAGCATTGCCTTACCCATACCGAAGCCGCATCGCCACGGCGCCACAGGCGCGACATAGCAGCGGCAAAGCTGCTCACCCGCTTGATGACCCCGCGCTCCAACGCTTACCTGGTTGCCTCATTCTTTCCCGCTGTGGCCCGCAAGCGTAAAGTATTTGTCTTTCCTCCAATTGTGCGCAACGAAGTGCTCCAGGCGAAACCCTGGAATGGCGACCATGTGCTGGTATATGTGACCTCGCCTTCCCCTGACTTGGCCCGACTGCTCAACAGTGTTCGCTGCCGCTTTGTGGCCTATGGATTCGGCCGTGAGGGAGAGGAAGGCAACATTCTCTTCAAAAAATCCAGCATGGCAGGGTTCATGCAAGATCTGGTGAGTTGCAAGGCCGTGGCAGCCAATGCCGGGTTTTCGCTGTTGAGCGAAGCCCTCTATTTGGGTAAGCCTTACCTTGCGGTTCCAGTGAAGAACCAGTTCGAGCAGATTTTCAATGCCTATCACCTCGGCCGGATGGGTTATGGTGCTTATTGGGAAGAGTTGAACAAAGAGCGGGTGGAATCGTTCCTCTTTAATCTACCGGTCTATTGCGAGAACCTGGCCGGATATCCGCGTGAAGGCAACTCGGCGCTGCTGGCAAAACTTGATTCGTTGATTCATGAATATACCCATTGAATAATTCACCTGATGCAAAACCCAATACGCGACCTCCCAGCCCCGCACTGGAGCCTGAACTAAAAGTCCTTCTGCCGGCGACTGTCCTGGTTAGCCTCACTGCTGCCACCTCGACCCTGGTGCTCTTTGCCTGGATCGCTCAAGAGGTTTTGCGCGGCCGTACCGAAAAGTTTGACCTGTTTGTGCGAACGTGGGTGCACCAATACGCGTCACCCACGATGACGCACAGGATGACCATCATTTCCATGTTTGGAGGTGAAGGTTTAGCCGTAGCCTTCATCGCTGCTATGGCGGTCTTCCTCGCGCTGCGATGGCGCAGGGCGGCCACCTGGCTGGCAATCACTGCGGCCGGTGCGATGGTCCTGCAGGTGGCCTTGAAATATGCTTACCAGCGGCCCCGCCCCATACCATTTTTTGGGTCGGTGCCTTATGGCTACAGCTTTCCCAGTGGCCATGCGTTGGTTTCCTTCTGCTTTTACGGTGTTCTCGCCGGACTGCTGGCGGACCGGACCGAGTCCTTGCTTCTGCGCATCTTGACCTGGATCATAGCCGCCTGCACAGTGGTCGCTATTGGCTTGTCAAGGATCTATCTGGGAGTGCACTATCCCAGTGATGTGATTGCCGGATACCTCGCTGCTGCTGTCTGGGTCAGTACCATGGTTGCTCTCGACCACATTCGCACATCGCGGCGACAGCGGAAGTTGAACCACCAGGCGAAATCCTGATTCCAAAAAACAAACCGCCGGTTGTCCGGCGGTTTGGCTGGCTTTCGTCTTGCAGTTACTTTGGCGGCCGGCCGCTGTTCTGCTGGGACGGCGGCGGAGTTGATGTGCTGGCCGGCGTAGTAGATGGCTGCCCGCTCGGACTCATAGAAGCTGGCGGATTTGGACTTGGAAAGGTTGTGTTATTCGGAGTCGTGGCCGCTGGAGTCATTCCCGCGGGGCTGGCCATTCCATTCTGGTTCGTTGGTGGAGGCGGATTGGATATAGGGGCCGAAGGCTGCTGGGCATTTCCAACGGAAGCACCGCTGGCGCCTGGGTTAGAGTAAGTCGTGCCGGCAGGAGAAGACGAGCCCGAATTTACACGGGGAGCGGGAACGTTACTACCAATGGCTTCTCCGCTCACTACCATTTCGACGCGACGGTTCAATTGGCGCCCTGTAGCGGTCCTGTTAGAGGCGACTGGATTGTCCTCGCCGAATCCGCGCTCCGTCACGTTGCTCGACGGTACTCCCTGGCTAACCAGGAAGCTACGTACCGCTGCAGCCCGTCTGTCCGACAAAGTCATGTTGAATTCAGGAGTGCCTGTGCTGTCGGTGTAACCATCAACTTCCAGCTTCAAGTCCGGATAGGCAAGAATAATGCCCGCTACTTTTGCCAGTCGCACTTTGGCGCCTGGTTTCAACGTGGCCTTGCCCGTATCAAAAAGGACATCGGAGACATTCACAATCAAACCGCGGGCTGTGTCCTTTGTCTGTAGGACCTGATTGAGTTGCTGGAGAAGCCGCTGGCGTTGCTGCTCAGCTTGCTGCTCCGTCTGCAATCTGGCTTGTTCGGCCTGCTGTGCCTGCATGCGGGCCTGCTCCGCCTGCTGGGCCAGAGCCTGTTGTTGCTGCACTGCAGATTGCCGGGCAGCCTCAGCTTGTTGAAGCTGTTGCTCGGCCTGTGCTTTCTCCTGTTGCGCTTCCCTGCGGGCTTGCTCGGCTTGGATTTTTGCCTGCTCAGCAGCCTGGCGCTCCTGGTCCGCCAGTGTGCGCTGATCGGTTTGACGTTGCGCTTCCAGCCGCGCTTCATCAGCACGGACGGACTGCCGGTCCGCCTCCGACTGTGCTCGCTGGATGCGGTCCTCCGCTTTCCGTCGTTCAGCCGCAACCTGCTCCTGCTGTTTCTTTTCCAGGGTGATCAGGCGGGCATCTTCTGCGGCCTGGGTTGCCGCGCGCGCAACTGTACCAATGGGTGTCTTGCCTTGCTTGTGACGCTGGTACTCCTGCGCCTGGCCAAGGTAGTCCTTGGCTTTCTGCAAAGTATCAGGCGCATATTGATCGGCCCCGGAGGCCTGCGCGATGGCGATAGCGTTTTCCGCTTCAAGTACTTGTGTTGGTGTCTTTTTCTGATGATCAAGGTTGGTCGCCGGAAGGTCCAACGGGCCGATATTCACCGTGTATTGTCCTTTACGCAGGAGCTCATACTTTGCGGTGATTGGGTGGATACCACCCGCCGTGTCCGGACGCACAATGTTCTCTGCCACCACCAGGTCGCCCGGCCGCGTTACGGCAAAATAGGGCTCTGCCGTAAGGATCATCCCAAACTCCTGTAGTCCGCTGGTGACCTGCACGTCAACGTTGCCATCATCATTGGGCATGACCTCGCCCAGGTTCACCGGACGTCCTTCCGGTGTGATGGCCCACAATACATACGTGAGATACTCAGGGCCGAAGTTTCTCGCCGCTTGCAGGTGATGGAAACTGGCATCGATGGCCAGTCTACCGGTATGGCCGGTCACTTTGGCCCGTCCATCAATCCTCGGCATCAGCGATGTGCCTTTAAAGTCCACCTGGGTTGTGCCGCCCCGGTCACGGTAGTCGACGGCTTCGGTAGTGCGCTCAATAACATTCACCTTAAAAGTGAATGGGTGATCGGTCTGATCGGAATCCTGAGCTGTTCTGGAACTTGGGTTCTGGGTGGGCGCCGTGTCGGTTGATTGTGTTGATTGCGCGCTGAGTGGCAGCACCATGGCTGCCAGCAATGCGAGCAGCAGAATGAGCTTGTTTCTCATAGGGATACCCCTGTATCGAGACATAGTTGTATCGATGCTTACTTAGATGGTGGGGTAGGATGGCGGAGTTTTCCCGGTTGGTACTTGCAACCGATAGGTATGTGGCTGTACTTCGTGATCCAGAGCACCCGATTCCTAGGGCGTTATCGCAATTACCCGCAACGGACTGCCTGAGCCATTCACAATTTTCAATGGCGCGGCGATTACCAGGGCCCCTGTGGGAGAGAGTTGATCGAGATTGCAAAGGCCCGCAAGGCCAAACTTGCCGCTGCCGTGCATAATGTAGTGATTGGGAAACGGCGGATCAAATGTGGCGGCGCGCCCGGCATCTGTGCCAACGGTTTCCACTCCCACGCCGAGTACATCGCGCTCCCGGGCAAGAAACTCGGAACACTCTTTCACGAACCCCGGTGTGTGCGGACCGTCTTCGCCTGCATTGATGTATTGTTTCGGGTCTGTGCGTCTGGACCAGCCGGTGCGCAGCAAAAGCCAGGCGCCGGAAGGAATTTTTCCATAGGTGCGCTCCCATTGTTGCACTCGCCCAACCGTCAGCAGGAAATCAGGGTTCTGCTCAACATCCGCAGTCACGTCGATCACGCACGCCGGGCCAACAAACTTGCGGGGAGGAATACGGTCAACGCTGTTCTCTGGAAGGTCCTTGCCGCTCACCCAATGGATGGGAGCGTCAAAGTGCGTGCCGGTGTGTTCGCCGGTTTCGAAGCCGTTCCAATACCATGCCGGACCGCGCTCATCGTAACGCGAAAGTTCCCACATGCGAAATGCCGGTGTGTTGTTCCATTGCGGCGGAAGCGGCAGCAGCGGACTCTGTGAGCTTAAGGGTTGAGTCAGATCAACGATGCGCAAACCACCGCTGTTTAATTGCTCAATGAGTTCAAATAAAACATTCGCCATTCTGTATCACCTTCTAAAAAATGACATTTCACTGCAAGGGCGCAAACACATTGCATAAGCCGAAGATTTCGAAAGAAATCATTCGTGAAAACTTTCGCTTCGTCCCTGCTGGGACTTGGTTTACCGGCGCCATAGCATTTTCGACAAAACATATCGCGCCAAATCGTTAACCAATCCGTGAACATCCGCGTAGATCCGCGGTAAGGTTTTAGTTGTGGCTCGACTGCTATGTGTCCTTTGCGATGAACGCCTTGCCGGTCAGCTTTTCAATGTGCCGGCGGAACTGAAAACGGTTCTCCAGCAATGAGAGATCCGTGACATAACCTTTAGGACCGGCGGCCTCTACCTTGGCTACGATACAGGCCAGATCATCGCCCTTCATGGCAGCCGTAAAATGCGCTTTGAATCCTTCCAGCGTATGCACGCCATAAGTGTGCGGAATACCTGCGGCTTTAGCCAGTGCAACGAGATCGCTTCCGGTGGCTGTGGCGGTCGGAAAACCGCCGACTGAAAGTAGACTCTCATTATCAAAAATCACATGCACCAGGTTCTTAGGACGATAACGCGCCAGCGTGGTAAAACCACCCAGGTTCATCAGGATGGAACCATCTCCATCAAAGACCACTACACGTTGTTTCGGCAGGCACAGCGCCAATCCCAATCCAGTGGAGGAGGCCAGCCCCATAGCATGTTGAAGATAAAAAAAGTTCGGCCGGTGTCCCACCGACTGAAGTTCCGCAGCTACCGCTCCCATGATGGTTACCACGAGGCAGTCATCCAGTTTGTCATGGATGGAGCGGAGGCAGTCGATTCGCAGCATTATCTCTTCATTCCTCCCACATCAGATCGCGCGTTAGAAGCAAAGCTGCAGGGTGAAGGCTGCTTACAGCCCAAGTCTGAGCGGCCGCAATACGTTTTTCAACCGTGGCAGGATCATCGAGAAATGAGTAGGGAATTCCCAGTGCCCGCAGCAGCGGCTCGGTTGCGCTGCCGCCCTGCGTCTGCCACGGGTCGCGCTCGCCGAAGTGGCCCCGATAGCTGATCAGCATGAGCAGAGGAATCCTGTAAAGCTGGGCGAAGGAGACGATGCCGTTAATGCTGGCTAGAAATCCGTGGTTCTGCATCAGCATGGCCGATTTAGTGCCGGCAAAGTGGGCCCCAGCGGAAATGCCTACTCCCTCCTCTTCTTTCGCCAGCCGCACCAGGATCATCTTCGGATCGTCTTCAGCCATGCGAATCAGGTGGACTAACCAAGTCTCCGGCAGAGCTGAAACGAGGCCGATGCCACAACTCTTTAATGCTTTGTAAATTACCTGCGAATTGGCCAAAGAAACTGGCACGGCAGCGCTCCTGAATGGAAACGAAGTAGCTTACAGGGAATCCGTCTTCTTGGAAACCCTTGACAGTGATTCGGAGCGACTTCAAATGTTCGAGTGGCCCGAAACTGCAGTTACCCTGGTTATTGCCAGACTGGAGTTCTGGAAACACGCAACTGAAATCAGGTGTAAGCTGTTGGCATTGACCCTTAGCTCCAAAGGAATTGAAAGTGATGCCCGACAAGACTCCCGAAAATCCTGAACTTGCCTCCCGGCTGCAAAAAACTGAAAAAGAATTGAAGGATTTGCAGCATTCCGTAAAGACGGGAATGATCGATGTTCGCGTCCTCATGGAGTTTCGGCATTCCATTGAACGTGCGCGGCAGGCCTCTTCCGCGGTGCAGCGATGGCTGGAGGAGACCCAGAAGGGCGGCGATCCATTCGCGCTGCTCCCCAGAGTCATGACCGAACGAATGCGGATTGCCACAGAGTTGCTTCGCGACATAACTCATGACGTAGAGGGCGGTGATGTTGATTTTGATACACCCGGACTCGTAGAGCTGCATCAGGCGCTCAAGACGATCCAGGAGCGCATGGTAAAGTTTTTTCCTGGGTAAACAACGCTTTAGCGGCAACACCGTTCAGGGTCGAAAATCACATCGTTCATGGCGTCCACTCTGTCCACCACGTCCACTCCGTCCACACTTCGCTACGGGAAAAGTTGATTTTCATGAGCTTTCGCGGACCAACGGTCCTGCCGCTAAACATGATCATCCGTCAATTCAATCAAACAAAACAGTTCCTTCCCTGAAAGCATTCTAATGCTCGAAAAAAGTGCTCTATCTTGGCGTCTTGGATTATTTGCATCTTTTACACTGCTGGCGTACCCTTTTAACGTTGGTTGACCCCAATAGAAGGAAGACTCTGCAACTCTTTCCGCTCTTGCCCGGATCAGTAGTCCCGCCAGTAATTGCGGCAATTGTTTCCACCCAAAGAAGGGCTTATGAAGAATATCTATGTCGGCAACTTGGATTACAACATCACCGAAGATGAACTGCGGGGCGCGTTTGAGACCTACGGACAAGTTGATAATGTGACGATCATGCGCGACCGCGATACGGGCCAGCCACGGGGTTTTGGCTTTGTGGAAATGGCAAATGACGAAGAGGCAGAGAAGGCCATCGCCGGGACCAACGGAACACAGTTGGGCGCCCGCAATATAAACGTAAATGAGGCCCGACCCAAGACGGAGCGCGGTGGTTTTGGCCGCAGACCGGGTGGAGGCGGCTTTGGCGGTGGGGGTGGAAACAGAGGAGGAGGCGGGGGTGGAAACCGTCGTGGTGGTCGTGGCGGCGGTGGTGGTGGTGGAGGATTCCGCAACCGATACTAACCCGCTTGCTGCAAAGGATTTTTCAGGCAGATCAAACCATCCGCCCGGACAAGGTTTGCTCTGCCTGTATGATTTTTGGGGCTTGTGCTGAAAACCAAAGCTTGCCACTCCGACCCAGTCTGTAACCCAATGATCTTGCATTTATCTTGATCAGCGCTCATCAATCGAATCAGCGTCATCAGTAGCAAGGGATCGGACGCCAGTTCCAATTTCTGTTTTTGGGATATTGGTTGGTTTCTGTTTGGTCTCTTTCTTGATAAACATCATTACAAGGGCAAGATATTCTTTATTTATAAGCGGTTGTTTGCGATTTTATTAATCATTAATAAGGCAAATTCGACTTTTGGAACGCCGTATTATTTACATTTGACTTTTCTAATTTTTCGGCTAATGTAATCGCGCTCTTATCCTGTTTTGGCGAAGGATGGAAACCGGCAATCAAAGCTTCCAAGCTAAGTAATATTTACATAATTTAAGCAAATTCCAATATTTGGACGTTTTTATCCAGTCACTTCAGGGCAATGTCTCAATTTGGGAGGGTCACAATAAAAATATATTTGACTTTTTCAATTTTTGAGCTAATTTGTTGCGGCCTTGGTTTCTCCAACTTCTGGGCAGAGCCAGGACCCTTCACTCGCTTAAGGATCTGATGAGATGTTTGCGATCAGACTTTGAGCTTACCCGTAGATCTTCTACGGCCAGACCAACGATGAATCGAGTCGACGCCATCCTCAAACGGAACGCCATGGCTGAAGGTGTGCCAGTTTCAGCCGCGACCCTGAGAGAGGCAGGGCTCACTCCCAGGTGACCGACGGGTCACCCGGCCACTGACTTTTCAAGGAGAACTCCATGAAGAAAAGACGGATTCTAGCAGTAAGCTTAAGAATTTTTATTGCCGTACTGGTCTTCGCTCTCGTGCAGATTTGCGCATTTGCTCAGACCCCGGTTCCTCCAGTTGCCAATCCGTGTCCGCGTTTTGCTGCGGGCAGCACAATCCATCAGCCGCCAGCCCTGTTCAGTAATAACGGAGTTCTGAACGTACAGTTCTCCTACCAGACAACTACCGATTCGGTCGGGAGACAACTGTTTTGCTTCATGACCCCCAGCGGCCTGGAGAATCCAACCCTGCACGTGAGTCCAGGCGATACCCTGAACATAACGGTGACCAACAACACGCCGACATCGCCCGTGGGAGAGACCTTCGAGCTTTACAACGCTCCGAACTGCGGCGACACCACGCAGCAAACGCAGGATCCGACGCAGAACGGTGGTATGACCGGCGGCTCAATGAATATTCATTACCACGGCACCAATACCACGCCGGCATGCCATGGCGATAACGTGGTCAAAACGCTGGTCAATTCCGGACACACATTTTCGTACAGCCTCAAGTTCCCGACCAACGAGCCTCCAGGCCTTTATTGGTATCATCCGCACGTCCACGGCTTGGCCGAGGCTGCGGTCTTTGGCGGCGCCTCTGGAGCTTTGGTGGTTGACGGAATTAACAATATACAGCCGGCGGTTGCCAACCTACGCCATCGCGTTATAGTGATCCGCGACCAGCCTACAAAACAAGGACTGACGGAGAGCCCCGGAGGAACGGAAGGCGGAATTCCCCAGCTCGACCTTAGCGTAAACTTTGTTCCCCTGGACACCACCACCAACACCACTACCGGAGTCACCAGCTACACGCCCGCTGTTATCCACTTGGAGACCGGCGAAAAGCAGTTCTGGCGGATCAGCAACAGCACCTCGGACGCTCCTCTCGACCTGCAGGTGCGCTTTGACGGAGTGCCCCAAACCATCCAACTGGTCGGTATCGATGCGGTCCCAGTTAACTCCCAGGACGGCACCCAGCCTGGCCACCTGATTCCGGTGACCAATTTCCGACTGCCGCCGGCGGCGCGTGTCGAATTCATCGTCAATGCGCCCCCTTCCACCGTACATCTGGCTCAACTCGTGACCCAGCTCGAAAACACCGGGCCGCTGGGAGACGATCATCCGACGCGTCCTTTGCTCACCATGCATACAATCGGCACCAGCGACAATGACGAACCACTTGATGACGACAGGGTCGCCGCCTCCACCACCTATAACCCCAACCTGAACCGGTTTGCCGGCATCATGAGCGTGACCCCTTCGGTCACCCGCACCGTGTTCTTCGAAGAGGTTGAGGATGGAAGCGCACTCTTCATTAACGCCTCTGGATGCGTGACTGCGGCCGGCGCTCAGTGCGCCATCCAGCCTTATCCGATCGATACAAAGTTCGACAACAACAATGCTCCGGCGATCATCACCACCCAGGGATCGGTGGAGAAATGGATCATTCAGAACCACGCCCGGGAAAACCATGAATTGCACCAGCACCAGATTCACTTCAAGGTGCTCTCCCAGGACAACTTTGAGGTCAACGGCAGCCCACAGGCGCCGGGCATCAACGGTCAGTTCCTGGACATGGTTGAGGTTCCATTCTGCGGCGGTGATCCTCCGGTTAACCCTCCCAATCCACCGGCTTGCATCACGGCCCATAACGGCGGGCCGCCGATACCGTACCCGCAGGTGCAGGCGCTCATGGACTTCCGTGGACCCGACATTGGAGACTTCGTCTTCCACTGCCACATCCTCGGCCATGAAGACCGGGGCATGATGGCCATCGAACGCGTGAACCCGCACTAACCATCACCCAAGTAAGCAGCAATCGCGGCTTCAGAGAAATTCTGAAGCCGCTTTTTCATGAATTGAAGTGCGTTGGGTTTAAACCGAACCCTTGCTCTGCATTGCTAACAATCAGATTCGTGCTAGGCCGCGAAGGATTTTGCGAAGATTTTCTTTACTTCGTGTCCTTTGTCTCTTAACTTCGTGTTCCTTCGTGGTTAAGGGGTTTTGGTTTCCTCTGCTTCCTCTGTTCCTCCGTGTTTCAAAGGTTTTGTTTTGGTTTGCGGATGCTCCGCGGCCCCTACGGTGAACCTTTTGGTTTTCTTTGCGCCCTTAGCCGCCTTTGCGGTTGAATGGGTTACTGCTTGGCAGGCGCTGGCGGCATAACAAACTTGTCCATGTAATCTTCGAGCTTCGCGCGGTTCTTGGCCCGATAAGCCTTGTAGTCCTTGGCAATGCCATCATCTCCCAGGCTGAACAGCACATACGGCTCAAGGGCGCCCGCTTGCTGAATCTTCAGCAACAGTCCGGCCACTGGGTCGCTCGTCACCAGTTCGGAAGTCTTCTTATCTTGCCTGAGTTTCTCCAGCACCTTGACCGTAGCAGTCAAAGCCTCGGATTCCTCCGGGAGGGAGTGCCGGTACTCTGGCTCCAGCGGAAACTGCTTGTGGAACTTACTGCCTTTTTCCCACTCGGCTCTCACCGAATGATAGGCCCGCCAAGCAGATGAAATTGGGGTCATATCATCTTTCTTCGGCAGAGGAATGGGTGCGTACACAATGGTGAACGCAGTATTGTTGACGGTCGCCCAGGCCCGAATTTCGCGCCACACGATCTTGTTGTAGGGTTCGGCCACCGTGGCGTGGATGAGCATGACGCGTGCGTTCACCATATCGCCCTGTTTGGCCAGCATGTCGGCGTAATAGCGGTAGGCTGTCTCGATGTTTGGATCAAGCCGCATGGCCCGCTCGTACCACTCTCCAGCCTTGGCGAAGTCGTTTTTCCGGTCGTAAGTGTTTGCCGTAAACAGAATGGCGGGATAATTCGTGGGCTCGAGTTCCAGGGCCTTGGCATAGTCCTTGAGCGCCTCGTCGAAATCGCGTTGCGAAAAAGCGGCTTCGCCTGCGAGCATGATCCGTTCCACCGCTGGATTATCTGAAAACTTGATCGCGCCGCTGGCTGGCATCTCGGCTAAGAGCTGGCGCAAGTTCTCAGCCAGGGGGCTGGGGTTGCCCATCCCCCAGGCCCGGTCGACGAGGTCTTTGGCGCGAAAACGCTCCTTGGCCGCAGCCTCCTGGTCGGTAAGAGTTGCCGCATGGTCGATGAGCGAGGCTGCCAGATCCACCAACAATTCGGCATCTTGCGAGTTCTTTGGTACCAGTTCCTCCAGCAGCGGCAAGGCTTCCAGCCGCTTGCCCTGATTGAACAGCGCCACCGCCTTTTGTCGCTTGCCCTGGTCCGAAGCAGCTTGATCCAAAGAAGCCGTGTTCGCCTGAGCAACAACCAGAGGCAAAGCAACACACAGATTCAGGAACAGCACAAGCAACAGACAGTGCTGTTTCGGGTTTCCGATCACCCGATCCTCCTTACTTGCTCTCGACCACCGGCCGGTCGTTTAAAGGCTGAAGCGGCCTGGCCGTGTCGTGATAGTACTTTTTGTATTTGGCGATCTGGGCCTCCGACATCTCGATCGGGTTCTTCATCAGGTACCATTGGACGCCCTCGTTGCAAATGGGAGTGGTCAACGATCCGGGAAAACGGTAAAAGCCGTGGTCTGCGGGTAGCAGGTCCATAGCATTGATTTTTATACTCGCTACTTTGTTTTCTTTGCCGCCCTTTGGGATGTGCTCCCACAAGGTTTTGATCACCGGATTTTCTTTGCCGACCACGACCGGGACCTCGATCACCAGCAAGGTTGACTCGGGCGACAGGTGGACCAGTTGGAGGGCCATGGGCGGACGCTTGCCGTTGACCGCGGTTTCACCCGGTTCGTGAAAACGGATTTCGCTCAAGCGGTAGGGCTTCCTGGCCACTTTGAGCCACTGATTGACGGGAAACCGGACCTTAATCTCGTAGTTGTTGCAATCGTTCACCATGTCCAGCTCCGCCGGCTGATAGTTGATTTGAAGGGGCGGGAGGAGCGGAATGGAAATTTTTTCCGCCTGCGTGATATCGATGGGCGTTTGCATGTGACCGGTGTTGCAGACACCCTCCCAATGACTGGGCCCGCGAGGTCCCTCAGAGTAGGTGAATTTGGGCCCGCACTTATCCGTGACCCCGCTGGCCGTATTCATATCCATCGAATGCCCATGCTGATGTTGCTCGGGTTTCTCAGGAAGCTGCGCTGCCTGGCAGACGCCCGCCGGAGCCGCATGGGCGAAGATGGAAAAACACAACACAGAGAACGCCAGCGAGCAAATGCCAGTTACTCGGTTGCAGGACATGTTTCTGCCTCCAAATTTTTTTGATATGAATAATCGTGCGAAAAATGCCGCACTACTCTATCGCATGTGGGCCAGAACGGAATAGGGGTTTTCTCTTGCTCCAAAAACCGGATAGCGGCAATGCGATGACCCTTTGAGCGCTGTGAATTATCGTCCCATCCCGGCAATTCGATCATCTCCAGATACTGGCCGATGATTGCCGGCGCCTGCGGCGGGCCGTTGATTTCGAAGTTATTTTGTGATTCCACGACCTCGGTTCGAACCCTTGTCTGGAGAAATGCTCTGCATGTTAAACACGGGAGGATACCACAATCGTTACCGCCCTGTTAGCATTAAATCTCGCTGAGAGCACACTCTGTGTTTCCACACAGTATTGAGGCTAGCGATGAGCAGGAGGGAGCGCCAGGAGAGACCAGTTGCGAAGCCGTGCCGCATACAAAGTTAACCGGGACCGCAGTTACTTCTTTCCCGTTCACCACGTAGTCATGGAACTGCACCGCAGGCCTTCTTCCTTTCATACCACCTTGAGATATTTTGTAGTTGATATTTGGAGATGAAAAAAAGAGAGGGCCATTGGTGCCGCAAAGGATTGACGTTGACAGGGTCGTAATTGCCAAGGCGCTTTCTGTCTCCTTGCGCGTCACCTTGGTTTTCAGAAGCCAGTAGCTGCAAGCGTGTCTTTAAAATGCCATTCAAGAGTAGTGGAAAGCGGCCTATTGAGCTTGCCCCTGAGCAAAGCCGAGAACTGAGTTAACAGTAACGTTTTACGGTGGAAGAACGGCCCTTCAGGGCCGTGTAGAAACTCCAGCACCAGGGCTTTTAGCCCTGGTGACGAAACACCTATTTTCGAAACACGCTCTGTAGTTCGTCAGGCTACTAATTCTGGCAATCATTAACTTCGGATAATCTGTTAACAGATTCTAATTTTTCCTCGTACATCTATAGATCTATGTCTCATCTCAACAAATAATAGTTCCATTTTGAAACTTAAAATGTAAAGGTCATAAGAATTGTCTTCCATCGTCAGCACCAAACTGCTAGTAATAGTATCCATTCAATCTATGAACCAATGAAGGTCTTGAGAGCAGTTTTCGAATATAGTTCGGCCAGGTTGAAACGTTTTATCTATTCTCATCACTAGATGAATGAAGGAGCATTCTTGGGCCCCAGAGATGGATTTGCAATATCCCTCTCACAATACTTAGGAGAGACCATGAATGATCATTCTAGCCTGGGCCTCGCAGGGACCATTCTGCTGCTCACAACTACGACCATTTCAATCGCCCAATCGCAACCAATTCAAATGCCGGCTCCAAGCCAATCGCCGCCGACGCAAAACCTTCCACTTTCAGGGGCCAGCGCGCGGGTCACAGATCTTAATCCCAAGACAAATTCCGCTACAGTGCGCATCACGAATACATCATCTAAGGACATTACAGCTTTCACGGTCATAGTAATCGCTACTTATGCAGATGGAACTGAAGAGCGGGACGAGCGCATGGTGGATTTTCTCTGGTCCATGCTTGCGCATCGGAAGTACGGTGATTCCGCTGGCAGCGTTTTTGGCCCAGGCCAGAGCCAGGAGATCATTGCGGGGTTCAGTGCAAAGGAAAGCAATGCCATTGATCACATAACCGCCCATCTTGCTGCGGTTGTCTATGCTGACCAGACTGCCCAAGTTTTGGAGGAGGAACCTTTCGGGCGGATCCTGGACAACAGAAGAGGCAGCATCCTGGCCAAGCAACGAGCGATGACTACTTTCAGGCAAGCGCTAGTTGATCCGGCCAATCCTCATCCGATTGCTGAGGCTAGCAGAAAACTTAAGGACATACAGAACCAAGAAAAGACGGCGCCAAGCGGAGCTCTTCAATTGGAGTTCCAGCCTATATTGCAGGATTTGGACCGGCTTTCTCAGAGGACCTTGCGTTCTAAGAGTTCTGGCGCGCAGTTTTTGCACGACTACATGGACGAGATGGAGGAAGAGATTCGGGCCGTGGCGCTCCACTGCCAATTGCGGAGGCTGCCTTGAACCTCCAGCGCTCACTTTTGGCTTTTATCTTTCTTGGCCTTACATCGTTGCTTCAAGCACAAACATGCAGCCTCGGTTCGTACCAACTGACCGACTCACATACGGACATCACAAAGAGCGATCCTGGTCCGCCAATCCCGACCGTGACCCTGACCTATCAATTCACGTGCTATCACACGTCTGCAACTGGAACCGTTGGCGATTCTTATTACACCATCCAATCGATCAACAGCAATACAGGAAGCTGCGGTGATCTTTCCTGCTCACCAGGTAATACACAGACCTGCATGCCATTTGCTGAAGCTCAAGTAACACAAGCCACGAGCACATCCGATTACAACCGTTTCTATAACCGAATGTGGCAAGGGTTAATGGCGGGGAATTGCATCAAAGGAAATTTTAGCCAGGATTTCAAGCAGTGCGCAGGCCTCGGTTGTCCCGTTGTAGCCGGTGGCGGAACTGGCGTCGGTCCAACCAACCCTTGCCTTGGCGGATCAGGCAGCGACAACGGCGGAGCTGCAGGCTTGATAAGTGGTAGCACAAGCCCCGATCCAACGTGCAGTCCAATCATCATTGATACCGAAGGCGAAGGCTTTCAACTGACGTCGGCCGCAAACGGAGTCATGTTCGACATACGTGGCGACGGCCATCCGGTGCAAATCGCCTGGACTGCACCGGGATCCCATAATGCCTTCCTGGCGCTCGATCGCAATGGCGACGGCAAAATCTCCAGCGGTAAAGAGCTGTTCGGCAATTTCACGGCGCAAGATGCTGCCAGACATAAGAATGGGTTCCTGGCATTGGCTGAATTTGACGAGCCCGATCAAGGCGGCAACGGCGATGGCATCATTGATGAACATGATCAAGTGTTCTCGCGTCTGCGCCTGTGGATTGACGAGAACCACGATGGCATCGCCCAGCCTAGTGAACTTCATACCTTGCCGGAGCTGGGTGTATTTTCCATATCTCTCAAGTACGAGATGTCTCCCAACAAGGATGTTTACGGCAATCGCTTTCTATATAAGGGCAGGGTCAATCCCGGCCTCCGTCGTGATTCTCGCGATGAGCACTCAGAGGTCGGTCGCTGGGCGTATGACGTGTTTCTCATGACTAAAGAATAGGCGTAGGATTCGTCAGGATTGGCGTTCCTTCTCGCGCTCTGTTACTTCGAACGGATATTACGCAGCCGAGAACCCGCAAGTAGTGCCCTGTAGAACAAAAAAGCCGCAGCGGAATTTTGTTGCTTCAAGTAGGCTTTTTATACAGGACACTACGCATTGCGGTCCTTCGGGCTATTCCGGATGGGCTAAATCTTCCCCGTCAGGTCCAACCTGGACTTCCGACTTTTTGCCGTTAGTGCGTACCTGGGCCTCATAGGCCACCAGCTTGCCCTGCTTGGTGAGCGATTCGACCTTCGTGATCTTTCCAGCGCCCGCCTTTTTCTGCAATCCTTCACGGACAGCAGCCGGCAACTTATCCATCCCTACTTCTTCCTCGACTTCAACGATGGCGCCGTCCCCAGTCATGCTCACATCTTTGGAATGGCCATTGACGGTCAACTCGACTTCATACAGCGTTTTACCATCCTCCACCTCGGTGGAGTAGCCTTTAACAGTAGCTCCTTTGCTTTGTTCATCCGCGGTCTTTTGAACGGCGGCCGGCAGCTCTGACTTCTTCAATTTCTTTTCCTGAGCAGATGCGCCTATTGCAAACAGAAAGGCCAGCGCCAATGCTCCAGTTAATTTCAATGCTGCATTTTTCATAATGAATCTCCCTTATTACGTTTCGTTGGTTTTGCATCAGCGCTGAACAGCATTATCAATATCATCAGCGGTAAGGTTTGGATCTTGCGTACTGGGGGTCAATTTCAAATAGCTTTAGTTATTTCTTTGCCACCACCAGCAATGTGAATGTTCCCGGCTTCATCGGCGGCCTGGTGCGCTGTCCATTGGTGGCAGGAGGAGCTTCCCCAAATTCAGCGGTCACCAGGTAGACTTCATGGTTGCCTGGATTGAGCGCCATGGTCCGGGCCCGGCTCTGCGTTGTAGCGTTTTGCACGACCGAGAACTTGTCCTTGCTATCTTCATGGATGACCGTCAACGTTCCATCACCGTTGGAGCTGAACGCAAGATTGGTGCTGGGATCGAAGCCGGCGGCGTCCACGCCCTCGCCGATCGGCAGGGTAGCGATGACCTTCCCGCTATCAGCGTCCACAACAGGCATGACTTTATTGCCGCATCCCGCAAAGAGCCTGCGGTTCTTCTGGTCCATGGCCAGGCCTGAAGGCCCCTCGCATCCAGCCATCGGCCAGGTGTTTACAACCGTGCCCTTGCGGGCGTCGATGCTTACCACTTCGGCCTTGTCTTCGATATTCACGTAGACCATGCCCTTGCCGTCAGCGACAGCGAACTCTGGCCTGCCATCCAGTGGAATGGTGGCGGCTATGGTCCCATTGGCTGCATCGATTGCAGTTGCGTTCTTGCTGCGGCCATTAAAGGTGAACACCCGCTTGGAAACCGAATCGTAGATAATCGCGTCCGGGTTCTCAGAGCCTTCGGGGAGCTTGATCTTGGATGTTTCTTTCAGGGTTTTTAAATCAAAGACCGTCACGGTATTGTCACGGCCATTGCTGGTGAAGCCCTTGCCCAGCTCTTGCGCCAGGGCAATGCCATGCACGCCGGCGGTATCAGGAATTTCAGTAATCACCGAGCCTTTTTCAGGATCAACAACCATGACCCTGGTGGCCCGCGAAATAAACAGCCGTTTGCCGGCCGTATCGTAGGTCAGGTAGTCCCAGCCGCCATCGCCGCCGAGCGTGAATTTTTGCTTCAGTTCATATTGAACCGGCCCCGCAGCGTTTGCCAACAAAACAACAAAGCACGCTAGGACCATTGCGAAGAAAATCTGTTTACGCATTTTTATCTCCTCTTTTCAGACAACGGATTTTATAACAGCAGGAAGACACTCGGCTGGTTCTTCCTCGCCTGTTCACACTTTGAAAGCGAACAACATGTCCGCAGTTGTATAGCCGCCATGAGTAAGTTCAGCCTGCTTGCAGCCAGGCCTCAGCGTCCGCCGCTGGCTGTTTGGCCACTGCCTGCACGACAGTTTCGTTGTATTTGCGCCCAAATGACGGGAAGAGCAGCCCTTTGAACCAGGCCTCGTCTACACGGTTCAGCCGGTATTCTTCAGGATGCTCACGAAGAAACTTGACCATGCTTGCTTCTGTAACCCTGCCCGCCTGTACTCGCAGCCAGCCCAGATTGATCCATTTTTTGACACTTCGCGGCCCCACTCCCAGAAGGTATTCGATATCAGTCCGGCTATAGCCGTCCGTCACTCGCGATGATATCTGTAGCTTGGAACACTCAGCTTTTACCGACCAATAAGATCGTCTGAGCTTTCGCGCGATTGCCGATTTGGACAAGGTCCCCGCCGATTCGCTCAGGACCTCAATTTCTTCCATGCCCCAGCGTCGCCGCTGCGCGCTCAAACCAAGTTGCGTGGCGCGCGCGAGCACTACAACTCTTGTAAATCCACTCCGCTGCTGGAAATAGTCGAGATTTCCAGTCAGTTCGCGGCGACTGGAGGCTTCTTTGTATACAAGGCGCAACTCCTGGTCCAGTTCAGGCGTCCAAGAGAACCTTTTGTTTGCGTTCGGGCGGGCCTTGATGCGGCAGGCATGGCACATCTGGTCTTTCGGAGACCCTTTGAGTTCGCCGCAGCCAACGCAAGCGACCGGATTTTTTGGTATCCCTCGCACTCCACATCCAGTCGAGACAAGAACAGCATAGAAGAACTTCCTGAAAATCTACTGAAAAAGCTGGAGTTGAATGCGGAGGAGCTTGCGATTGACAAGAATCTTAAAATTGGATGGGGCTTCGCTTTCGTTATCATGACCCGGAAGGCGCCAAGCCGTCTGCGCACGAGCGGGCGCGCTCCAGCAGTAGATTGCGCTCGCGTGCATTGTTTGTAAGGGACGCCGCGCGCGCGAACTCGGCGCGGGCCTCGTCAAGACAGCCGAGCTTTCTAAGCAGATCACCGCGAATGCTAGGCAAGAGATGGTAGCTGCGAAGCGACGGCTCCGAGATCAGCTCATTCACGAGCTCCAGACCGGCTGCCGGGCCGGACGCCATTGCCACCGCCACTGCACGGTTCAACTCCACGATCGGAGAAGGTGCGATTTCGGCGAGATCGGCGTAGAGCGCCACAATGCGTTCCCAGTCCGTTTCCTCCGGGGTACGCGCCCGCGCGTGACAGGCTGCAATCTCTGCTTGCAGCAGGTATGGACCACGCGCGCGGCCGAGCTTGCCGGCACGTTCGAGCGCAGTAAGGCCACGTTGGATTAAAAGATGGTCCCAGCGAGCGCGGTTCTGATCCATGAGCAGGATAGGTTCTCCTGACGGGCCTATCCGCGCTCTTGAACGCGATGTCTGAATCTCCATCAATGCGACCAGACCATGTACCTCCGGTTCGTTGGGAACAAGTTCGGCCAGAATGCGCCCAAGTCTAAGCGCATCTTCGCACAACGCGGGCCGCATCCAGTCATCACCGGCTGTGGCCGAGTAACCTTCGTTGAAGACAAGGTAGATCACCTCGAGCACCGACGACAAACGATTGCCAAGCTCTGCCCGTCCGGGCACCTCGAAAGGCACGCGTGCTTCGGCCAGGGTCCGCTTGGCCCGGACAATTCGCTGGGCCACGGTTGGTTCCGGCACAAGAAATGCGCGGGCAATTTCATCAGTCGTGAGGCCCCCCAGCAAGCGCAGCGTGAGTGCAACGCGCGCCTCCGAAGAGAGCACAGGATGGCAGGCCACGAAGATCAGGCGTAGCAGGTCGTCGCTGATGAGATCGTCAATCGCAGCATCGAGATCTGGCACAGACATCTGTTTGGCCTCGAACTCGTGACCGAGTTCCTCGTGCTTGCGCTCGAGCCGCTGGGTTCGGCGGAGATGGTCAATAGCACGGTACTTGGACGCAGCCATGAGCCAGGCACCCGGATTGTCCGGTATGCCCGACTCCGGCCATTTCTCGAGCGCCGCAACCAGAGCATCCTGCGCAAGATCCTCAGCAACACCGACGTCGTGTACGATCCGCGCCAGACCCGCGATGAGCTTCGGCGATTCGATTCTCCAAACCGCATCAATTGCGCGATGAGTATCGGTAGACGTCATGACTACCGATCACACCACGTTTCAATCGGTCAGCGCAAGGCCGCAACACTCTGTGTCATGGTTCCAGGCTCTGCAAAGTGTTCACCCATCCGCTGCTCGTGACCGCTTCTTATGCCTTGGGAGCGAAATCTTCGGGCCCCCACATCTGACGAACCTCGGTCTCGCCCTCCCAACCTGGCCAGTATTTCTTGTGAAGTTCCATGAAGCGTACCGCTGATTCGACCGCCTCTTCCTTCGATTGCAATTCAAACTGTGCGTAACCGCCGACAACCTCCTTGGCCTCAGTGAAAGGCCCATCGATTACGGTCACCTGCCCTCCGGAAAGCCGGACGCGGGCGCCCAGCGCAGTTGGCCCGAGCCCTCCGCTTCCGAGCATTGTGCCGGTTTTGGCGTCCTCTTCGGCGAGCTTCGTAATAGCATCCATCAACTGCTTGGGAGGAGGGCCCTGCTTCTCAGCGTGCTTGACTATCATCATGAATTTCATCGTCTATAACTCCTTGTGTTTTTAAGGTTTGAGTTTGGGTTCCGACCTTACTCGGCCGGAGATAAATCCTGTTCTATTGATACGTCGAATAACGAACGGCAAAATCGACACCACCAGCGCACCGTGCCTATTTTTTTGCCGATGTCTGCTGGCGCAGGCGCTCCTCCTGCTTTCTTAGTTCTGGAGTGAGCTCGGCGCCGAAGTCTTCCGCCTCAAACACCGGTCGAATCTCCACTTCGGCGCCCTGATCGAAGGGTGCGCGCTTGAGCCACTCCACTGCCTCTTCCATAGACCTCACTTGCCACAGCCAGAAACCGGCAACTAGCTCCTTTGATTCGGTGAACGGTCCGTCAATCACAGTGCGTTTTCCTTCCGAGAACTTGACACGTTTGCCCTTTGAACTCGGGTGGAGCCCCTCGCCAGCAACCATGATGCCAGCCTTCACCAGTTCTTCATTGTATTTCCCCATTTTGGTAAGGAGCTCTGTGGTCGGCATAACGCCCGCCTCTGAGTCCTTGCTGGCTTTGACTAGTACTATGACTTTCATCGTTTCTTCTCCTGTTGCTTCTAGATTTCCTCGACGGCGTTGACCAGTTAAATCCACGCTCTATTTAGACGCCGAACGAGAAATGCCGAGATCGACATCTCACGTACCTTATTTTGAGAAATATTTTGAGCGCGCGTACTACCAGAATCCTTGGTAATCCAGAGTCAGTTCTTTTTTCTCCGACGGCGAGGCGTAAACGACGAATGGGAATGGTCCATCCTCGCACATCAGATCCGACGATTCTGGAGATTTGCCGCTTGGAGCCAACTGGACGAGATATTGCCGCACCCTGCTCACTCAGACATTGCTTCTTGAGGAGCTGGGCTTAAGCACGGGAAGCGGATGGTGAAAACGGAGCCTTGGCCTTCAACACTTTCAACTTGAATCGCTGCTTCGTGGGCATCAGCAATCCATTTGGCGATGGCCAGCCCCAACCCGAATCCGTCGCGGTTTCGTGAGCGGGCCTTGTCGGCCTGGTAGAAACGCTCGAAAACATGCGGAAGATCCTGGGCAGCAATTCCAATTCCCGAATCGCGAATTTCAAAGACAGGCACTCCCCCAAGGACATCGAAAACTCCCGATACTTTGCCTCCGGGTGACGTGTATTTGATCGCATTGTCAAACAAAACCAGGAAAAGACGAACGAGGGCTTCCCGGTCTCCTTCGATCCAAGCATCCCTCAGGGCAATGCTCAGAGAAATCGAAATTGTTTTTTCGGCAGCCAGGAACTCCGCTTTAGAATATGCTACTTCGATAAGCTCGGCGATATTGACTGGCGACAGTGTGAGTTGCTGGGTGGCCGCGTCTGACCTGGCAAGCGTCAGCAGGTCATCGATCAACGAGGTAGTGCGCCGGGCTTCGTCCAGAATGTCCTGAAGCGCCTTTCTATATGCCGTCTCGTCTCGCTTTTGGCGTAATGCGACTTCAGCCGTGGTCCGGATGATTGCGACCGGCGTCCTTAACTCGTGCGAAGCGTCTGCCGTAAATTGCGTGATTCTTTTGAAGCTGGTTTCAATTCGCGCCAGCATTTGATTCAAGGTTTCGGCCAGGAATTGCAGCTCATCCGCTGTTTGCGGCACCTCCAAACGCTGCGACAGTTCGTCCGCATCGATAGACCTTGCGGTTACTGTGATTTTTTTCACCGGCTTCAGGGCGCGTCCGCTTAGCCAGTATCCGCCCGCTAAAGCCAAGCCGATCGCCAGGGGCGTCGAGATCAAAAGTAGCCATTTCAGTTGTTGCAGAAACAGATTGAACTTGGTTGTGTCAGTTGCGATCTGGACAAAATAGGGCTTGCCTTTCGCCATCGCGGTATCAGCGAGGATGCGGAGCGGATAAACAGTCTGTATGGTACTTTGCCGCTGGCCCGGCGCAGGAGCAGGAATTCTATACTTCTGCATGGATAAAGACTGAAAAACCCACATGCCCGATTCGTCGCTGATTTGCAACAGCTCGCCTCCGGGCTGGCTGGAGGAATATTCCTGGAACTCATCCTGCAACTGCTGGGCGGAATCGCTGGGAATTTGTTCTTCCAGAAAACTGCGGGTCGCCGCCAGCCGGGCGCGAAGATCATTGTCGATGATCTTGGTGATGTTTTCCTTCGCGCCCAGGAAAATCAGGCAGCCGAGTATGGCCAGGCAGAAACATAGAACAACCAGATACCAGGCCGTCAAGCGAGCTCGAATCGGAAGACGCATCACGATTTTCCAATCCTGTAGCCGAATCCCCGCACAGTATGAATCAGTTTTTTCGAATGTCCATCATCAATTTTCTTTCGCAGGAGCTTGATAAAAGCTTCCAAGGTGTTGTTCCCGGTGTTGCCATCGTAGCCCCAAACGGCCTGGATCATGGCATCCCGGGAAAGGACCCGTCCGGGATTGCGCATTAAAAATTCCAGCAGCGAATACTCCTTCTTCGTTAGCGTTATTGGTTTGTGACTGCGGGAGACATGGTGAGTGCTTGTGTCCAGTTCCAGGTCCCCAACCCGCAACTGGACCGGCTGAACGACCGGTCCTCTGCGTGACAATGCGAGCAGTCTGGCCAGGAGTTCTTCAAACGAGAAGGGCTTCTTCAGGTAATCGTCAGCGCCGGAGGAGAGGCCATTCACAACATCCGCAGTGCTGTCGCGGGCGGTCAGCATCAATACCGGTGTCCGCAGTCCTGCCTTGCGCATGCGCCGCACAAATTCGAAACCGTCAAACCCCGGCAGCATCACATCGAGCACGATAACGTCACAGGCGCAGGTTGTGACCAGATCCAATCCGTCCGGAGCGGTATGTGCGACCAATACCGAGTGGCCCTCCTCGGTAAGCCCCGACTGTAGCAGGTCGGCCATCTTTTTTTCGTCTTCGATTACCAGGACCCGCACGGCCGTCCCCCCTTCAACCTCCAAACGGTCTGTACTATTCTAACCAGACGTTCCGGTCCTTTTCCAAGACGCATCTATCGTGCCCGGAAATTCCATGGGATGCAGTACAATTCCTCGTTACTTCTATGCGCAGCTTTGAGGGCCTTTCAGAACGGGAAATATTAGCTCTTGCCATTTCACTGGAAGAGGAAGACGCGCGTATTTACGGAGATTTTGCCGAAGGCCTGCGCCAGAGTTTCCCTGCTACGGCTGCCGTGTTCGACGGCATGCGGGTGGAAGAGGATGGACATCGCCGCCGCCTCATTGAGCTGTACCAGGTCAAATTCGGCGAGCATATTCCGCTGATTCGTCGCCAGGACGTCAAAGGGTTTGTGAGCCGCCGTCCGGTATGGTTGTTGCGTCCTTTGCGGTTAACCACGGTCCGAAATCAAGCTGCGACCATGGAGATTGAAACGCGCCGCTTTTATGAAAAGTCCGCCGCGCGCACCCAGGATGCCAGCATTCGCCAGCTCCTCAATGATCTGGCCCAGGAGGAGCGCTCCCATCAGGACCGCGCCGAGGAGCTGGAGCGCGACAAGCTACATGACGAAGTGCGCGCGCAAGAAGAAGAATCCAACCGGCGGCTTTTTGTTCTGCAAATTGTTCAGCCGGGACTGGCCGGACTCATGGACGGCTCGGTTTCCACGCTCGCCCCGGTCTTTGCCGCGGCCTTCGCTGCCAGCGCAACTCATGCCCAGAATCCGACCCATACTGCTTTCGTCGTCGGTCTAGCTGCCTCGCTCGGGGCAGGCATCAGCATGGGATTTGCTGAGGCCCTTTCTGACGATGGAAGTCTCACTGGGCGCGGGCATCCTTGGGTCCGGGGCTTTGTCTGCGGGATCATGACGATGCTCGGGGGAATTGGGCATACGCTGCCATTTCTGATTCGAGATTTCGTTACCGCCACTTCAGTCGCAGGAGTAGTAGTGGTTGCCGAGCTGGCAATCATCGCCTGGGTACGCCATCGGTACATGCAGTCCCCACTGTTTTCCGCGACTCTGCAAGTCGTATTCGGCGGCCTTCTGGTGTTTGCCGCGGGAGTGCTGATCGGCAAATCCTGAACGCAATTTGGTCGGTAACAATCTGTTTTAAACACAGCGAGTTTTTGGGCTTCGCTCCGTATTTCCTCTGCTTCTGGTCCCTGCCCATGAGCCTAGAGAACGGGTTCCTCCGGTTTCAACGGTCTTGGTTTTTGAGTGCAGTTAGGCATTAACAACGAAATTGGCTCACTAATTGCTGCTGGCAGGCGGTTTTTCTTATTTTTACCCGGGCGCATATTTTCTGCCCATAATCTCTGAAGGACGTTATAATTCCGGCGCTTTCTCTCGGAGATGCCAATGACAACTTGGACACAGGTTTATGACCCTCTGGGTCACTGGTGGCTTTCTACGTTAGTTGCTGCACTCCCTATTGTGGTACTGCTAGGACTTCTGGCTGGCTTTAGAGTCAAGCCTCATCTGGCAGCCATTGCCGGCGCGGTCACAGCGCTGGTGGTAACCACTACAATTTTTAAAATGCCTTTCAACCTGGCCGGAATGAGCTTTTTGTACGGTGTGTCGTTTGGATTGCTCAAGATCGTCTGGATCGTAGTCGCGGCAGTTTATCTTTATGAATTGACCGTACATACCGGGCACTTTGAGATAATGAAAGAGTCGCTGGCCGGGTATACGGCTGACCGCCGCATGCAACTACTTCTTGTGGCGTTCTGCTTTGGGGCCTTTCTGGAAGGCTGCGCCGGATTTAGCACTCCTGTGGCCATTGCCAGCGCCTTCATGGTGGGCCTGGGCTTCTCTCCATTCCACGCGGCTGTCCTGAACCTGATCGCCAACACCTCGCCGGTGGCTTGGGGAGCCATTGGCACCCCAGTGCACACGCTGGCCGGAGTGAGTGGCTTGCCGGAAGCGGACCTGAACGCCATGATCGGGCGCATCCTTCCTATCACCTGCATCATCGTGCCATTCTGGCTGGTGCGGGCCATGGTGAGTTGGAAAGAAACATGGGAGGTGGCGCCGGCGATATTAGTGGTGGGTTGCTCCTTCGGTTCCATGCAGTTCTTCTGGTCCAACCACATGGACAGCAACCTGGTGGACATCATGGCTGGCACTTTCTCCCTGGTGGTTACGGTAATCTTCCTCAAATTCTGGAAGCCCAAAAGGGTATGGAGATTCCCCCACGAGCGGGAGGAGATAATTGGCCGCCACTCCTACACCGGGGGTCAGATTGCCAAGGCGTGGATGCCCTTTGCGATTCTGTCTTTGTTTGTACTGCTTTGGGGGCTTCCATCGGTCAAGGGTTTCTTGAACCGGCATACAACTCCCCAATATTCACCAGTTGCATCCCAGAACGGATGGGATTTCCCTGTTGTGCACAGGACCATTTCCCGCGACAAGCCCGTCGTGGCCAAGCCTACCCCCGAGAACGCAAAGTACGACTTCAATTGGCTCACAGCTACGGGCAGCGCGTGCTTCCTGGCGGCACTTGTTTCCGGGCTCCTGCTTGGGGTGCCGATCAAGGAGATGTTCCAGGTTTTCGGGCGAACGCTATATAAGCTGCGATTCGCCATCATCGCTATCGCGTGCATGCTCGGCCTTGGCTATCTCACACGATATTCGGGGACGGATGCGGTGCTAGGTCTCGCATTCACCCGCACGGGATGGTTCTTCCCATTCTTTGGGACCTTCCTTGGCTGGCTGGGCGTGGCGCTCACCGGAAGCGACACTTCTTCGAACGCCCTGTTTGGCAGTTTGCAGAAGATTACCTCGCAGCAACTGAACATTGATCCAATCCTGATGTGTGCAGCCAATAGCGCTGGCGGTGTGATGGGCAAGATGGTAGACGCGCAATCCATCTGCGTAGCCACCGCCGCCACCAATACCCTGGGCACAGAAGGCTCCATCTTCCGAAAGGTCTTCTGGCATTCTGTGGGCCTGGCTTCGATTGTAGGAATTATCGTGATGTTGTACGCGTATGTATTTAAGAATGTGGTGCCGCACGGACTTACGTTTATGAAATAGAGTCCCAGAGCACGGAGCGGTTGATCTGAGCCATGGAAGTGCAGCCCGTCAAGGCCATGGCCATGGTCAGCTCGATGCGCAGAATTTCAATGGCGCGGGCGACCCCGGCTGCTCCGGCAAAGGCCAGCGCGTACAGGTAAGGACGTCCGATGAGAACGGCCTTTGCCCCCAAGGCGAGGGCCTTTAATATATCCGTGCCGCGCCGGATGCCTCCATCGACCAATAAAGGCAGCCTTCCCTTGACGATCTCGGCCACTCTAGGAAGTGCTTCAGCAGTGCTGGGCAGGGTGTCGAGGTTACGGGCTCCATGGTTGGAAACAATCAGCCCTGCTACGCCGGTATCCACGGCCCGCTCCGCGTCTTGGGGGTTGAGCACGCCCTTCAGGAGAACCGGGACCTTGACGGCTGAACATAGCCAGTCGATATCTTTCCACACCAGTGTGGGATTCAAAAGCTCGCTGTAGACCGCGCTGCGGACCGGACGATGGCTTACCGGACCCAGATTCAGGTTAGGCAACTTGAAATCTTTCGGCAATTCAAATTGATTGCGGCTTTCGCGGTGCCGAACTCCCAGCACCGGTGTATCCACGGTGATGCAGATGGCTTTGCATCCGGCAGCTTGTGCGCGCTCTACCATCCGCTGGGTCAAGCCTCTGTCTTTCTGAAAATACAACTGAAACCATAATGGATGCTGGGCTGCCGCAGCGATGTCCTCAACTGACTCCGTGGAGAAAGAACTTAAAACAAACCCTGCGCCTCCCTGGTTTGCTCCTTCCACTGTGGCGCGTTCTCCATCTGCATGGCAAAGCCGGTGAAAAGCGGCAGGAGCCAACAAAATAGGCAGGTCGAAATGTTGGCCCAGGATCTCGGTTGTGAGATCAATTTCCGAAACATCTACCAGCACCCGAGGACGAAGGCGAATATGCCTCCAATCTTCGCAGTTGGCGCGCAGCGTGAGTTCGTCGGCCGCTCCTCCAGAGACATAGCCGTATGCCATGGGCGACATGCAGCTTTCAGCTTGCGCCTCAAAATCAGCAAGAGTCAGAATGGTTTCGATTTGCAGCTTTTCAGCCGGCATGCACCTTCCTCGAGAGTTTGCCGTGCACGTTCAAAGATATGACACTGTGCGCTGGAGTAACCGTCCGGAGATAATGAGAGGCAGCCGTGCAGCGCGTGGATTATCTTACCACCCGAAAGTAATAGGTCGCGATTCGTTCGCCATAGCGGTCATCCCGCCAGGTTTGCTCCGGATGTCTCTTTATTCATTTCGTGCATGAGCCAGCGCTGAAGACCGGAAAGAATGGCCGCAGGCATTTCCCTAAATTGAATGCCGTGCTGCCCTTCCCGATTCGACCAGGCAACGCGGCCGGATACTTCGGTTTCTATCTCGGTTTCGGGAATGGAAAAACGAAGCGACAGCAGCGCGCCGAACTTAAGAGGCTTAGCAGTGGCAATCGCAGCGCCTCCCAGACTTATGTTCAGCAATGTTCCCGGAAACTGCTCGTCAGCGTGTCTCATAGTGATTGGGATATTCAACTGGGCACGATAGTAGCGTTGTTGCTCCAGGCGCAGGCTGCCGCCCAGACCATTACTCTGCGACTCCCGGTAGGTCTTTAGTTTACGCAAGAGCGTGCGACGCGAGATCCCCAATGCCTGCGCAGCTTTGCCCTGGTTGCCCCCACACCGGTCCAGGGCCTGAAAAATCATCTGACGCTCCACGTTATTCAGATCACCTTCCAGCAGCATAGTTCCGTTGCTCTGGGGAGTTGTTTCCGGGAAGTCAAGGTCTGCAGCCGTGATTTCCGTTCCCGCATGTTTTGCCTGGAGCACCGCTCGAAAAACAAAGTTCTTTAGTTCGCGAACGTTGCCAGGCCATGCATAGGAAAGCAGAGTTTCTATAGCGTCCGGGGTGAAATGGCATCCGGGCGAATGATAGTGAAGCACGTCTTCAGCAATGCCCATGATATCTTCCGGACGCTCGCGCAAGGGAGGCACCTCGAGCCTGAACTGTGCCAGACGATGGTACAAATCGCCTCTGAAGCGCCCTGACCGCACCAACGCTTCCAGATCCTGATTGGTGGCAGCCAGCACGCGAACGTCCACGCTTACTTTTCGGCTGCCTCCCAGGCGGTAATAGGGAACGCCGTCAAGAACGCGAAGCAATTTGACCTGGACTTTCAAATCCAGGTCGCCAACTTCATCAAGGAAAAGCGTCCCCTTGTCCGCCAGTTCAAACAGGCCTGGCTTCAAGGTGTCGGCGCCGCTGAAAGCCCCTTTTTCATAGCCAAACAATTCGCTCTCGACCAGATGTTCGGGAATGGCGGCGCAATTGACGTCGATCCAGGGATTGTTGCAGCGCAGGGAGTAATTGTGAAGAGCGCGGGCGATCATCTCTTTGCCCGTGCCGGTTTCGCCCACGATCAGCACCGCAGCGGGATGGCGAGCAACCTGCTCCACCAGCCGCATCACTCTTTTCAGGGAGTTGCTGCGAACAATAAGGCTGTTCAGGTCGAACGAATTCGGACCCGGTGCGGACAAATTGTCTCCTTGCGACGCTTGGGCTTGCGTCTGAGCGATCTTTGTTGCGTACTGCGTTTTCGAGTGTGGGTAATGATGGAGCAACTCGGCTTGCGAACGCAACAGAGAAATCCGCATCGGGTAATTACTTTGGTCAGGTGGGTGCGGGCTGGCCAGGATTAAAGTCCCGGCCAGCCCGGATGAAAGCTTGCGACTAATTGCCCCAGACAGCGGAGGCGCTGCACACGGTGGACAGTATGGTAATCAATATGGCCGCTGTAGCCAGATTCACCAGAATTTTTGTCGTTTTTTTCACCGTCGTTTCTCCCTTCTTCTCTTGGGTTCCGGCCTCATTTTTTGAGGCAATTCATCGATCTGCACATACGAATGTATTACGTTCTAAGAATTAGTCGGGGTCACCGTCTGCATCGACGGAGCGATCGCCTACGATAGTGTTTCCCCAAATCACGGAATTGCCCCAGATCACACTGTTGCCCGACAGGGTCGTATTACCCCAAACTACGGAGTTGCCCCAAATCACCGAGCCACCGTTGATCAGGGTATTCCCCCATATCACGGAATTGCCCCAAATTACTGAGTTCCCCCAGATGACGGAATTGCCCCAAATTACCGATGAGCCCCCCGGTTGCCCTAAAGTCGGATTGGAGGTGATCTCCACCGTATTACCGACCATGCGGGCAAAGGGTGATGCTGCACTTGCAGAAGCAACGTCGGTATTGGCCAGGGCCGCCCGAACGTCCAGGTACCCGGCTCCCATTGTGAAGATGTCATGCTGCACGGTCCTGTAAGTGCCGCTACTGGAGTCATACCAGGTGTAATAATTCGGGAAGCTCTTGGAAGCGGTCTTCATGAGCCGCGCTTTGACCGTGTCCGGAGAGAGCGTGGGATCTTTTTGGAGCATCAGGGCTGCTGCTCCCGATACCACCGGAGCGGCCATGCTGGTGCCGCTCAAAGTAAAGTAGGAGTAACTGTAAGTCGTTTCCGCAAAATATTCGTTCCCGGGAAATTTGTTTGAGAGTGTGCCGCCGGAATCAATCAGGGAAACGATACGATTTCCTGGCGCCACCAAGTCAGGCTTTACGATCTGGTCCAGCAACGTCGGACCTTTGGAACTGTAGGTAGCCACCCGATCGTCCGAGCGTGTATCGGTGCCTCGGGTGTCGATGGCGCCAACGGTGATGACGTAAGGATCATTACCGGGAACGGTGACAGTCGAATATCCCTGAGTATTCTCCGAGTTATCGCGGCCCCCGTTTCCGGCTGACACGATCACCACAATTCCTGCTTTGTATGCCGCTTCTACCGCCTGGCATAACGGGTCTTGGGTGTAGCTCTCTGCGACGGAACGGCCCAGAGAGAGGTTGATAATGCGGATGTTATAGATATTCTTAAGGGCAATGGCGCGCTCGATAGCGGCAATAACAGCAGAATCGCTGCTCGAACCATTCTGATCCAGCACCTTCAGGTTGACCAGCTTTACGTCTGGCGCAACGCCTTGTACGGCGTAATAGCCGTCATATTGCGAATCATAGCCATCTCCGGCGATGATGCCGGCAACATGGGTGCCATGCCCGTAGTAGTCTGCTGCATTTTCCCCGCTCACAAAGCTCTGGTTGTAGAGAACGCGCTGATAGAGATCATCGTGGTAGGTGATCCCGCTGTCGATCACTGCAACTGTGATCCCTCTGCCTGTCCAACCCTGCGCATTAGCGTAATCTGCTCCAATGGCCTGAATATAGCGGTCGGTCGAGGTCGAGTGCACAGGCCGGTCTGGAGAAACAAACGAGACTTCAGGATCGTCCGCGAGCGCCTGTACTACGGAGAGCGGCAGCCGGAATGAGCCGCCTTTGACCGACATTAGCTTCCGGGCGAGACTGCCTCCCATGCCTTTGACCTTGTCAAAGTGCCGGTTGGCAGGGGTGTCCTTAAACTGCACGATCACATCGACGAGTTCGTCTTGAGACGCCAAACTAACGATAGCGCGCAGTCGCTTTTCGACAAGTTCATCCGAGATCTTCTTGCCATTTCTCTCGCCCGCTTGAGCCACACTCAGTAATGCAATACCTACCAGCAGAATGCGCAGCAATGGCATCCAGATACGCCTGCTTCGTCCAGTTTGGCCGAAGATCGTTTCATGTGCCTTGCGCTGAATCATGAAAGTCATCCCTCTCTGCGAGTCGCCGGAAAGCTTGATTAGGGAGTCCGGCCACACTTCTAGAGCTTTCTAATGCATCTTGTGTACCAAGTTGGTTACGTGATGTAAGTTCTTAGATTTGATGGATTTGAGCGGAAATCGACGAATGCTGATCTGCGTCACTATGTCTCGGCGATCTTCAATTAGATATCTCTAATTATAAGTTAAGTCTATTGCAATCATACGTTTAAATCTGGAGCACCAGATAAGTGACATTTTGTCACAGGCATTAGCCTCCAAATCTTGTGGACAATTGGCATGGTCATGCGCCAAATTGACTCAATGTTGTTTCGATTTAGGTGACAAATTGTCTCAGAGTGAAATCGTGAGATTATGATGGTTAAAGATTTCTAACGTAAATGCCTGATAACACAGTTGTTCGCATTCTGGGACAATAGTGTAGTATTTGGCACCAGAGTTGCCTTATAGATGTCCAGGAGTCTCTTTTGAGATTTTATGTCTAGACGGGCCTTGCTGTTCCTTATTGTCGTCTGCCTGCTCGGGTTTTCCACATTGCTCTATGGGGCTTGGACCTGGAGTGTTGGCGACCTGCCGAAGTTTCTTGCTTACTTCCTGATTTCGATTATTGCATCGCGCCTCAAGGTAAACCTGCCGGAAATTACCGGTACGGTTTCTGTAAATTTTCTATTTATCCTTATTGGCATCGTTGAGCTGAATTTTAGCGAGACCCTTTTTGTTGGCTGTGCCTCCATTCTGGCCCAGTCGTTTATCAGCCGCCACAACTGGCCTAAGCTGGAGCAAGTCGTGTTCAACGTTTCCAGCGTCTCCTTTGCAATCTGGGCCGCCTATTTTGTCTATCACGGGCCGCTGAACCATCGCATGCATCAAAATTCCTCGTTGCTCTTGATGCTTTCAGCCTGTGTTTATTTCCTGCTGAATACGCTGCCGGTGGCCACCATTATTTCCCTCACAGAGAGCAAGTCACTGCGAAAAGTCTGGACGGATTGTTATTTCTGGTCGTTTCCCTATTATCTGGTGGGCGCCGCAATTGCAGGCATGGTTAGCTGGATGAACCAGAAGGTGAACTGGCAGACCTCGTTGCTGGCATTGCCCGCCATGTTCGTGATTTATCGCTCGTACCGGCTGTATCTGAGCAAGTTGGAAAATGAGAAGCGCCATGTGGAAGAGATGGCCGGACTTCACCTGCGCACCATCGAGGCCCTTGCGCTCGCCATTGAAGCCAAAGATCACACTACACATGATCATCTTCAGCGCGTGCGTGTATACGCCATAGAATTGGCTAAACGCTTAGGCCTTCCGGCGGATGAACTGGAAGCGCTGCGGGCCGCAGCTTTGCTACACGACATCGGCAAACTCGCCGTGCCCGAACACATCATCTCCAAACCTGGACGGCTGACGCCGGAAGAGTTTGAGAAGATGAAAATCCATCCCATTGTGGGTGCGGAGATTCTGGAGCGCGTTCAATTTCCATATCCTGTAGTCCCGATAGTCCGCTCTCACCATGAGCGGTGGGACGGCTCCGGCTATCCGGACGGTGTAAAGGGAGATGAAATCCCCATCGGCGCCCGTATTCTTTCCGCAGTGGATTGCCTGGATGCTCTGGCCTCCAACCGCCAATACCGGCAAGCGTTGCCGTTGGATGAGGCCATGAAACGCGTGGCTGACCAGGCCGGCAAAGCATTTGATCCCAAAGTTGTGGCTTTGCTCCAGAAGCACTATGTGGAACTGGAAGAGATTGCTCGTTCGCAGTCCGGCAGCGTCGAGCGGCAGAAGCTCTCCACGGAGCTCAAAGTGTCGCGTGGTTTGGAACCCGCGACTGGCTTTGAAGTGCGGGATGGTTTGGAGCGGGTCAGTCACAACACCTTTCTTTCCTCCATTGCCGCTGCCCGTCAGGAAGCCCAGACTCTGTTTGAGTTGAGCCACGATCTGGGCAATTCGCTCAGCCTCGATGAGACGCTCTCTGTGCTCAGCGTGCGCCTGAAGCGCCTTGTGCCTTACGACTCTATTGCTACATATATTTTGCGCGGCGATCTGCTTGTACCGGAATATGTGAATGGCGATAACTTCCGGCTCTTTGCTTCATTGCGAATCCCTCTAGGGCAGGGACTGTCCGGCTGGGTGGCCCAGAACCGCAAAGCTATTGTGAATGGAAATCCTTCCGTTGAGCCAGGATACTTGAATGATCCCACCAGGTTCAGCACATTGCGTTCCGCCATCTCGGTGCCCCTGGAGGGATTACAAGGAGTTGTTGGGGTTCTGACTCTCTATCATGCCGAGCGTGATGCTTACACAGCCGACCATCTGCGTATCCTGCTGGCCATCAGCTCCAAAGTGGCCCTCTCAGTCGAAAATGCGCTGGCCTTCCGGCAGGCGGAGAGTTCGGCGACCACAGACTATCTGACTGAGTTGCCGAATGCGCGGTCGCTGTTCCTTCATCTTGACCGGGAGCTGGCCCGCTGCAAGCGTCTGAATACTTCAGTTACGGTGATGGTTTGCGACCTGGACGGTTTCAAGCAGATCAATGATCGCTTCGGCCATCTTGAGGGCAATCGCTTCCTGCGCCTGTTTGCCAAGAGTCTGCAAGGCTCCTGCCGCGAATACGATTATGTTGCCCGCATGGGCGGAGACGAGTTTGTGATCATTGCACCTGGATTGAGTGTTTCCGCGGCCCAGGCGCGCGGGATATGCCTGAGCGAACTCGCCCGCTCCGCCGGACGCGAAGTTTGCAGTGAAGACCTGCTTTCACTCAGCGTGGGATGCGCCGTTTATCCCGAAGATGGGGCTGACGCCGAGAAACTTCTCTCGGAAGCTGACCGTCGCATGTACATGGAAAAACAGCAGCATCACAACAGCAAGACCTTCACCGCAATCGCTGGGATTCAGGCCTCAGGGAGCCAGGGCAATATGGTGCGGTGATGCTTGGCTCACTCGGGCTGAAGCTGGTGCGATTGGCGGCCATCATGTTGATGGCGGGATTGATCGGCGCTACGCTCATCCGGATTGCTCCTGGGTTTACCGCCGATGAACAGCAATTGAACAGCAGCCTTTCCGCAAAAAGCCTGCAGGCAATTCGACAGGCACGTCTTTCGGATTCGGATGTTCCGCGTTATTACCTCCATTATCTTGGTGCGCTGCTGCGCGGCGATTTGGGCGTCTCAGAATCTTTAAACCAACCCGTGCGAGATTTGCTGCGTGAACGGCTGCCGGTGACCTTACGCAGCCTGGCAGTCGCTCTGGCTCTGGCCTGGCTCCTCGGCTTATCGCTGGCCATGGCTGCCTGCCTGAGCAGTTCGCGCGCGTTTACCTTTGCCGGCGACACTCTGAGCGGAACATTCATCTCCATTCCTGCCGCCGTGCTGGCACTGGTATTTGTTCTGCTTCGCTGGCCGCCAGTATTGGCTGCCGCGCTACTCATCTTTCCCAAGATCTATCGCTACTGCTACAACCTATTGCAACAAAGCTACGACTCACCTCACATCCTGACCGCTCGGGCCAAAGGAGCAGGCCCATGGCGCGTGCTTGCCTGGCACGTCGCCCCTATCGCCATGCCGCAGCTACTGGCGCTGGTGGGAATTTCTATCAGCATTGCCATCGGCGTGCTGCTGCCCGTGGAAGCCGTCTGTGATGTTCCCGGCATTGGCCAGCTTGCATGGCAGGCAGCCGAGGCGCGCGATCTGCCCTTACTGGTAAATCTCACACTGGTCGTGACTTTCTTGACCGTGTGTGCCACCAACTTCTCCGACCTCGTGCGGCGCAGCTTCACCAGAGGGGCTGCATGAAGGTCCTGCGCATCATCGCAGTAGCGGTACTAGTTGTTACAGGCGTAGCCGCTTTGGGGGCCCACTACCTTGCTCCTGCCGGCTACGAGCATCAGTTCCGCGAATCGCCGAATGCGGCTCCCTCGGCACAGCATCTCCTTGGCACAGACGATCTTGGCCGTGATCGTTTTGCGCGGCTGCTTTACGGCGCTCGCGTCTCGCTATTGCTGGCCCCTTTGGCCGCAGGAATTTCGACCTTGCTCGCTGCCTTGGTAGGTGGAATGGCTGGATATTTCGGCGGATGGATCGAGCGTTCGTCGCTGGTGTTTGTAGACCTGTTTCTCTCGATTCCGTGGCTGTTCCTTCTTATTTCTGTACGCGCCGTGCTGCCTTTGAATATCTCGCCCCAGGCTTCGGTTGTCGTTACCTTTATGCTGCTGGGATTCCTGGGCTGGGCAGCTTCAGCGCGGGTGGTCTGTGCAGGTACCCGGGAGCTGATGAAATCCGAACACATCTGGCTGGCACGGGCCATGGGATTCTCCGGCCTCAAGTTGGTTCGCCTTCATCTAATGCCGAATCTGCGCGGCACGCTGCTGGCACAGTTCTGGATTTCAGTCCCGGTATTTGTCATCACCGAGGCCAATCTTGGTGTGCTGGGTTTAGGGGTCTCCGAGCCTCTGCCCTCGCTGGGCAGCCTGCTGCGAGAGCTGCAGAACGTATTTACGTTACGGCCGGAACCTTGGAAATTCGTGCCGCTCGTTGTACTCATTGTAGTGGTGAGTTGTTTCCAAATTCTGCTGAATCGATCTGAGGTGCGCGCATGAGACGGCTGCCATTCTTGTGCATGGCGCTGCTGCTGACTTGTTCTGCCATGCTGGCTCAAAGCGGGGGAGAACTGCGCTTCTGCATTCCTTCCGAGCCGAACACCTTCAATCCGCTGCTGCCTCAGGAGGTTTCGTCCGGGACAATTATTTATCTGACCGGGGGCGTGCTGTTGCGCGTCAACCGTATCACCCAGGAGCCGCAGCCCGAATCGGCAACTGCATGGAAGGTGCTGGATGGAAGCAAGCGAATCCGTTTTCAGTTGCGCGAGGGCCTGCGCTTTTCCGATGGGACGCCCTTTTCCGCTGAAGATGTCGCTTACACCATGCAAAAGCTCATGGACCCCGAGTTGCACTCACCGACCGGGGACGCTTTTCGCTCCGGTGAGGGCAAAGTGATGACCCATGTCCTCTCACCGTTGGCGGTGGAGATCATCTTTCCCGCTCCCGTAGCCAATCTGGCAAAACTATTCGATGCTGTGCCCATGCTCTCTTCCAAGTCTCCACAGAAAGACATGGCGGCGCTTGGGCCTTTCTACATGGCGGAGCACAAAGCAGGGTCCTACATCCTCTTGAAACGAAATCCTTACTACTGGAAAAAGGATTCGAACGGAAAGCAGCTTCCATATCTCGATGCAGTGCGCCTTGAGATTGAACTGAACAAGGAAATTGAGGCGCTCCGGTTTAGCCGAGGAGAAATTCACATGATTACCTCGCTGCAACCGGACATCTTCGAAACCTTGGCCTCTCAGAATGTTTCCCAGGTGCAGGATGCGGGTGTTTCTACATATACGGAATTCTTGTGGTTCAATCAGTCGCCGGCTTCACCTATTCCGGCATACAAACGGGCCTGGTTTGTTTCCACTCAGTTCCGTAGAGCGATTTCCGAGGCCGTCAATCGCGCAGACATGGCGCGAATCATTTTTCACGGGCACGCACAACCCGCAGTTGGAGCAGTTTCGCCGGCCAACAAATTCTGGTTCAATTCAAAATTAAAATCCCATCCTTATGATCCGGATTCAGCACTTCGCAGGCTCCAGCAGGATGGCTTCCATCTGGAAAACGGCGTATTGCGTGACAAGGCAGGGAACCAGGTAGAGTTCTCAATCATCACGGTTGCCGCTAATCACGCGCGCGAAAGCATGGCCGCCATGATCCAGCAGGACTTGAAAAAAGTGGGTATCAAGGTCAATGTCGTGACTCTGGATTTCCACTCAGTCATTGAGCGAATCAGCGAGACTTTTAACTATGAGGCCTGCCTGCTGGGGCTGCTCTATTCCGATCTTGATCCCAATGGAGTTATGAATGTTTGGCTAAGCTCAGAATCCGACCATCAATGGAATCCCAAACAAAAATCACCGGCAACTCCCTGGGAGGCCGAAATCGACCGGTTGATGCGCGCCCAGGCATCTGCCGGTGACGAGCGCAAGCGCAAGGAATTTTGGGACCGCGTCCAGGAAATTGCCTGGGAGCAGGAGCCCTTTATTTATCTGGTGGATAAGCACGCGCTGGTAGCCATATCTCGTAACGTGAAAAACACCCAGCCCAGTGCCCTTCATCCACAGACCTATTGGAATGTAGAGCAACTTGCGCTGGAACCCGCTAGTCACTAGAAGCCATTTCATAAATGGTTCAGAATTGGGTTTGGTGGAAGAGCGGCCTTTAGGCCCGCGTTAATGCGTGTAAAAAATAGGCTTCAGAGGGTGTGTGAGAACCATGGGTTTTCAATTTTCTTTATCGGTTAAACGATTTGTCATCCTGAGCGGAGCGCCACGACACGTCAACATCCACACAGACCCAATGGCGCGGAGTCGAAGGACCCCGAGAATCCTGAGACACCCATGCTGTATCAAGGCATTCTTACGTGGGACTGGCACAATACGCGTGCAGATTCAGAAAGAAAACTTCCTAAAGCTGTTTGGCCTGTCAAAGATTTCGGGGATCCTTCTCTCCGCGCCCTTCAGTGAAGTTGACATAAGATCTGCGTGGCGCTGCGTTCAGGATGACAGGGTCATAAATCCATTAAAATCTTTGACACTATCTAACTCTCAAAGACCCTTTAGCCTCAATACCGTACAGGGTCGAAAATCACATCGTTCATGGCGTCCACTCTGTCCACCACGTCCACTCCGTCCACACTTCGCTACGGGAAAAGTTGATTTTCATGAGCTTTCGCGGGCAACGGTCCTGACCAGAATGATTCAAAGGGCTAACTACTAAGGGCTAACTACTTGCTTTCTCTCCTCTCAACTCGCGTCACCATCAACTATAAGGACAAGCTTATTCTGCGCGACCTGTCCCTGGAGTTGCGGGAAGGCGAGGTGCTTGGTCTGGTCGGACACAGCGGCTGCGGCAAGAGTTCCCTGGCTCTGGCCATGCTCGGTTTGCTTGACATGAAAGGCGGAGCTGCTTCGGGGTCGATCCTGTGGAAGCAACAGGAGTTGCTGATGCTCAAAGAACGCGAATGGCTCAAACTGCGGGGAAGGGAAATCGCATTTGTTCCCCAGAGTCCCATGTCATCGCTGAATCCCGCGTTGCGAATCGGAACACAACTGTCAGAAGCCTGGAAGCTCCACGAAAGCGGCAGCCGTAAGGATTGTCAGATGGCGATAGCCAGAGCGCTGGAAGATGTGAGCCTGCTGTCAACGGAAGAGTTTCTCCGCCGTTGGCCTTCAGAGATCAGCGTGGGACAGGCCCAGCGCGTGCTGATTGCCATGGCCATTCTTCATCGGCCATCGCTGCTGATCGCCGATGAACCCACCAGTTCTTTAGACGCCATCACGCAAGCGGAAGTCCTGGCACTGTTCTCGGAGCTGAACCGAAAGCTCGGGATGAGCATCCTTTATATCTCCCACGACCTGCTGGCGGTAGCGTCCTTATGTCATCGGATCGCCATTCTGAACGAAGGAGAGATTGTGGAGTGCGGCACTCCGCAGCAGATATTTTTTGCTTCAGCCCACCCATTTACGAAGAAGCTGGTAGCGGCATTGCCATCCATGCCTGCTGCTGTTGAAGTGCGGCACGGGGCATCAGCTTAGCTTTTTCGTGGTTGCATCGCGGATCATTCGACGACCCTCTTTGCCAGATCGAATTTCTGTCCCGGAGACAAGAAGTAGTAATTTTTCCCTTGGTGGTCTTTGCCATCGTAGATGCCAACCTTGCTCTTTCCTATGACTTCAAACTTGTTTCCCTGAACAACAATGGCTGTGCTTTCATCAATGCCGATACCCAGTAGCTCGGGATGCGCGGTAATCACTGCAACCAAGTCATTCTCGCGATGCCGCGCGATCACATGCTGGTCAATGGCGGCGAACTTAATCAGGCCAAAGCCCACTTCGTGGCCCGGGGCCATCATGATTGTGTTGTCGCCGTCGGGATTGGCAGCAGTACCTGAAGCCCCACGCACCAGATAGGAACCCTGGATCGTAGCGCCTGCCGAACTGCCTCCTACTACGCCTCCGCGGGCGAGTACTCCTTCGATTTCACGCTCGGTCAAGGTGCCGAGATAGGCATCAACGAGCCGCCACTGCCGTCCGCCTCCAATCCACACGCCACTGGCATGGCGTAATGGCTCGACAAAGGCTGCGGAGTCAGCCTGGTTACGATCGCGGGTATGGAGAATAGTGACTTTGTTCGTCTCAAATGTTTGCGAAAACCGGGCCTTTTCTTTTTCAGCGTCAAACTGTCCGTCCGCGGCTGCCGTAGGGATCACTACAATGTTGGCTCCTGGCCCGCCGGCAAGCGCAACAAAACGCTTAAGAATATCCGGCACAAGTTGACCTCCACCCACAATTACCAGGGATCCCTTGGCTAGACCAACCCTAGGCGTCTCTGCGCCTCGTAGGGGAACCAAAGCGGCAACCAGTAAGAAGACGGGCAAACCAAAACGAAACAAATGTTTATCTCTATGCATGATATTTTTTCTCAAGAAGCAAGTATTTGGGAATCAGCAGCATACCATGCAGGACTGCCTAGGACTGCATTAACAGTAACGTTTTATGGTGGAAGAACGGCCCTTCAGGGCCGTGTAAAGAGTAGCATTTGCGCTTTAGCGCTGGTGGCACGGGTCTAGCTCCGCCTGCGGGAATGAGCGGAAGAATATGGATATTCCGACGGCGTTTCAGAGCATCTTCAGAGTTGGCGGAGACCAGGTTTTGTGTCAGGGCTTAGCCCTGTCCTTGAGGCGAGCCGAAGGAAATTTATTCGTGCCGCAAAGGTTGAAAACATTGGCTTTAACCACTGCCGCATTTCTATAGCAGGGCTATACCAATTTCTGGAACAGTTATAGTCGTTTAGGTCGCGCAGTAGCGGTGCATGAAGACCCCGCATGTCGCTTCGGGTTTACATCCCGGGTGGAGCTGACTACAATTCGGGCAGTTGACCCTCGCAACGAGGGATGAGGAGAAAAAACGAATGGACGCTGTCCGAAAATTTGCACTCACGGCCGGGTTGGTGGCGGGTATGGCGTTGTGTGTGTTCGCCCAGAATGCAGACAAGGCCGGAATAACAACTGCGGCAGCGAGCAAGTTCGCATCCGTGCCGGGTGTGCCGGCTTGCCTCAAGCTCGCGGTCCAGCGCGGTGATCCAAGCAAGGGCGCGGCCGTCCTCCTTCTGAAAGCGAGGCCAGGATGTACTGTTCCCTGGCATTGGCATACCGCAAACGAGAACCTGATGATCGTTAGCGGTAAAGGTAAGATGGAGATGAACGATGCGGCCGCGACAATCGTGGGGCCTGGCGATTACATCTATCTTCCGTCCAAACACCCTCACCAGTTCACATGTACCACGGCTTGCACGGTCTTCGACATAACCGACGGCGCGTTTGACGTCCACTACATCGACAAAGACGGAAAAGAAATCCCGCCTGACCAGGCACTGAAGCCGGCGGCAAGAAAACCCGCTGCAGCCAAGGCCACGCCCAAGACTAACTAGAATTATTGCAATGGCTGATCTCGGAAAATTTCTTCTGGTAGTGGGGGGCGTTATTGCTCTTGCGGGCGTTGTGTTTCTCCTTGCAGGAAGATTTCATCTGCCGCTAGGCCGGCTGCCTGGAGACATCGTTTATCGTGGCAAAAACACGGTCTTCTACTTCCCGTTGGTTACCTGCCTGCTGCTGAGCCTCATACTTTCCTTGGCCTTCTGGTTTTTCAACCGGGGGCATCGCTAAGCGGATTCCTCTGCTGCTAAACTGCCGCTAATGTCTCTTGGCGACCAACTCGGTTTCACTTTTGGCGGCGAAGCGCCATCACGTCGTATCTGGCGGGTAACCGACCTGGTCAGCGCAGTCCGCACCACGGTTGAGCGCGGCTATACCGATGTCTGGGTGGAAGGCGAGCTATCCAATTTTCGGCTCTCAGAGTCCGGACACATGTACTTTGCCCTTAAAGACGGCGACGCGCTGCTCCGCGTGGTCATGTTTCGCACGCAGGCCCGCCTGCTGCGATTCAAACCGGACAACGGCATGCAGATCATCGCTCGCGGACGGATCACCATCTACGAGCAGCGGGGTGAATTGCAACTCATGGCCGAGTTTCTGGAGCCATTGGGCGCCGGCGCGCTGCAACTGGCGTTTGAGCAACTCAAGGCCAAGTTGGCGCGGGAAGGGCTGTTTGATCAGTCGCGCAAGAAACCGGCCCCGGTGTTGCCGCGCCGGATCGGGATCGTGACTTCGCCTCGGGGAGCGGCACTGCACGACATGCTCAATGTGCTTGCCCGCCGGCATGAGAATGTCGGTATCTTGATCCATCCGGCCCAGGTGCAAGGAGAGTCGGCGGCTGCCGAGGTAGCTGCCGGGATAAAGTATTTCAACCGGGCAAAGAATGTAGATGTCATTATTGTGGCGCGCGGCGGAGGCTCTATTGAAGATCTCGCCGCATTCAATGATGAATCCTTGGCCCGGACGATTGCGGCATCTGTCCTCCCGGTAATTTCCGCCGTTGGCCATGAGACCGACTTTACCATCGCGGACTTTGTCGCCGACCTGCGCGCGCCCACGCCCTCGGCTGCTGCGGAGATGGTGGTCGAGTCCAAGCACCAGATAGACGAGCACTTGACCCATCTGCATCAGCGCCTGGGCCGCGCTGTCCGATACCGATTGCTGATGGCCAAATCGCAGCTCAATGAGCTTGCTCAGCACGGAGCATTTGTCCGCATTCAGGACCTGATCTCCCGGCGGGCACAGCGTCTGGACGAGTTGATCTACCGGCTCGCCTCAAGCTATCAGAAACATCTGCGCGAACTACACCGGCGGCTTGACATCGCCTCCTCACGCATCCATCATTTTGATCTCCGCCGCTCCCTGCTCATGACCCGTACCAGTCTGGCATCCGGCCGGGAAGCACTGGCCAGGGCCCTGCGCGGCCGCATCTCTGACTATCGTGCCCGCCTGAACCAGCTTGCCGCCCAACTGGATGCGCTTTCTCCGGTAAAGATCCTGGAGCGTGGTTATGCCCTGGTTTTCGATGCCGGCGGCGCACTTATCAAGGACGCGACTCAACTCGCCCCAAGAGACCAAATCTCCGCCCGCGTGGCCCGAGGAAGCTTTACCGCTGAAGTGAAAGAGACGAAGGATCAGGAGATTTAGGAACTGCGCCGCATTCGGGCAAAGACCTCAGCCAAAATCAGCCGGATCGGCGTGTTTGGAATCGCAAATTCCGTGGCGTTTAGCCAGCCGGAAGGCTGGCAATCATATCCTCGCTGCGTCGCTGGATCTAGAATCCAGATGTTCTCCACGCCAAACTGTCGATAATCCTCAATTCGGTCTTGCATCCGTCGAAGAGTGTCTTCGGGCGACAAAATTTCTATGCAAGCCAACGGCGGTTTGGTGAGAATTTGTTCCACGGGTTGATCGAGAGAGACAAGGCACACATCCGGAACACGGAACCTCGTCGATGAAATCTGGATTCTCTGTTCAGGAAGAACTTCGATATTCCATTCCTGCTGGCGTTGGCCGAACCAAAGAATCAGTGCCGCCTGCAAAGCAGCATGATCGTGCTCACCCACATTACGCTCCTCAATCTTGCCATCCACATAGTCGCAGTCGGGACGGTAGCTGTTCCTGAGGTACTCGGTTATCGAGATTAAGGTGGTGCTTGCCATGCGCAAACCTCGCGTACTCGTATGATAATTTATTCAAGCCCTCAACTCCAAAACTTCCAGTGTAAGTCCGTTTAGCCAGCTTTTTCGGTAGGGCGCTAAAATGGCGACGAGACGGAGAGATTCACCTTTTGACTAAGTCGGGTGCCGGAGTTCAAGTGTGACGCGAGAGCTTATCTTGACAGAGCTTTACGGTCGGTTGTGGCACACAACCCATCCAGACCGCTTTGAGAGCATTCTGATCAGCAGCGCGGTTTTGCCAGAACCAGACATTCCTGACGGCGACCGTTGGAAAACGTCTCAAGGCAAAGGCTACCACCCTTATGTTCGCACACTTGGCGGCGTCAGTCTTTTCGATTTCGATCAGTTCGACCCTGAGAGCTATGGAAAAAAGTGTCCCATGAGCTCATGGTACGAATTTGTCCCCTATCGAACAGTCTGGGGCCGCTCGGTATGGATCGAAATAGATCGCGAGCAAGTCGCACCTCAAATCATTTCTGGTTACGACCTTGTAGCAAGGTGGAAATCGGACAACGCTTATCGGCATTCAATCATGCCCTATATTGAAGCTGCACATTTAGGCCCTCTTCCGCGAACCGCATTCAAGCGAGCTTTTCTCGTCCGCGAAGGAGATAGCGAGTTCCATCCGCTTGCCTTGGGAAGTCGACAAATCGGAAACTGACCACTACCAAAACTTCTCACAAGGAACCTTAGTGATGAGTGCCTTACATCCCGCAGGTACAATGAATTGCATCCAAGTTATATTGAAAAGGTACTCAGGTTGAGAAAACTCTTTGGCACAGACGGCATTCGGGGTGTTGCCGGCGAATTTCCTCTGGATAAAAAGACAGTGTATGCCGTGGGACAGGCGCTGGGGAACCACCTTCCCCCCGGCCCAAAACGTATCGTGATTGGGCAGGACACGCGCGAATCCAGCACCTGGATCGCACAAACTCTCTCTGCCGGCCTGCACGCTTCGGGCACTCATACGGAGGACGCCGGAATTATCACTACGCCAGGCATTGCCTACCTGGCCCATTCAAAGAAGTTTTCAGCAGGTGTGGTCATCTCCGCCTCTCACAATCCATGGCAAGATAACGGCATCAAAGTTTTCGGCCCCGATGGTTACAAACTGCCGGATGAGACTGAGCTGGAGATAGAAAAAGAGATTTTCTCGCTGCTGGCCGGCAACGCATCGCCGGGACCTGCGTCCGCTTCATTAGCTGCTGATCATCATTTGCATAGTGCCTACGTTGAATGGCTGGCACGCACCATTGCCAGTCCCGGCCGGTTAAAGGCGGTCGTGGATTGTGCTAATGGCGCAGCCAGCGCCATTGCTCCAGAGGTCTTCCGGATTTCCGGCGTCAACGCCCAGTTCACTCACCACTCCCCCAATGGCCGCAATATCAATAAAAACTGCGGAGCTCTGCACCCGGAAGTAGTTGCGCGAGAGGTAGTGTCCTGCCAAGCCGATCTTGGCATCTGCTTTGACGGAGACGCCGACCGCGCTCTATTTGCCGATCATCATGGGAAGGTGGTGAATGGCGACGCCATCATGCTCCTGATGGCGCGTCAGCTCAAGCAGCAGGGCAAGCTCGCCAACAACACGATTGTAGCCACAACCATGTCGAACATGGGCCTGGAAATCGCGCTTAAAGAGCTAGACATCAGGATGTTGCGCGCCCCCGTAGGAGACAAATATGTTTTGGACGAGATGAAGAAATCCGGCGCTGTGCTGGGAGGCGAACAATCGGGACATATTATTCTTTCGCGGGAAGCTACCACCGGCGACGGTCTGCTGACCGCCCTGCGTGTACTTGATATTGTCGCCGGCAGCGGCAAGTCTCTGGCCCAGCTCGTGGCCGGCTTGAAAGTCTTTCCCCAGGTCATCAAGAATGTCCCCGTACGCGAGAAGCAGCCATTGAAGCAACTACCGGCAGTCCAGGCAGCTATAGAACAAGCGGAGCACGAGCTGAACGGCTCCGGTCGCGTAGTCGTGCGCTACTCGGGGACTGAGGCGCTGGCGCGAGTCATGATTGAGGCTGAGTCAAAAGAACAAATGGAAAAACATGCCAATGCCATTGCTCAAGCTATTCAGACCACTCTTGGCGCATGATTGAACAATTTATCTGTCGGAAATCTCTCAGCTCTTGGCCCCCAAGCCGGCGATGATTCCCCACGTTGTCAAACCGCTCATGACGGTCGTCCAGTATCCAAAATTCTTGTAGTAATACCCGGCGCAATTTTCCTGGGTTTTTTGGTCTAACTGGCCATCGATAGTGGGATCGGAGAGGTTGCGAACGCAGGCCCAATGCGGCGGTGCGTGCATTTCGCTGCAAGCCAATCCCAGGCAGGCATCATCCATCTCCACGGCCATGCCTAACTTGTCCAGGTGGTTCATGCTGGTCCCGAACTCGAAGATATCGGTAGTCAGGATCGGATGAAATGCAGGAATATCGTCGGCCCCGTCGAAGTAGGCTTTCGTGGGGTATTTCGATGTTGTGTTGCAACTGCATTTGGCGTCCGGTGGTGTACTCTTCGGATCGCTCTTGCCGGTGAGATGACTGGCGTATTTTTGCATCAGCTTCTCGGCGTCCGGCATGTGGCTGGTGGGTATGGTCCAGTCTGATTTAAACGTCTTATTGTTAAAGGGTGCGGATTTAAAATCCTGCATACATTGAAAGCGGGCCGCGCGGCTGACCGCGACATCTCCAAGTTGCATGCTGCAATAAACACCGCCGCTCGTTCCGGTAGTCAGAAAGACCCGGGGACGGGCGTCTGCAATCATCTGAGTAAACATGTCCTTAATGGGAAGAGACATGCTTCCATCGGGCAGCTTTTTTGCGTCCTCATGCATGTGCAGTTCGGTTTTGTAGACCAGGACCTTCAATTTGCCGATCTCGGTGACGAAATAACTGCCCAGCCGCTTGCTTATCCGGGATGGCCCGCGTGGCCCGATCAGCGGTAAAAAATGCTTCTGAAAGTTCTTGGCGTAGGCATACCAATCGGTCTTTTGATGTCCAGGCGTCAGTACGTCGGCCATGGCTTGGGCCTCGGCAGAAGTGTCCATCATGGCGATCACATCCACATGGGGCAGCGAGTCATCAGGCCCTGGCGCTGGGCTGATTGGCTTGGGAACCGGCGCCAGACCTTTCGGAAACGGAATGCCTTTGGCGGATGATTGGTCAGCGACTGCCCGGGATTCTTCTTGTGCCGCGCCGTACTTAAGATGAGTGGCCAAGTCTGACCGCCGCTGTAGGACTTCTGCGGGATACGTGTTGAAACGCATTGAGGGTCTCTTTCTAAATGAGGATTTTAGAAACCCAACCTAATCCATGCACCAGGACGCGTCAAGGAATTTGCGGAGTTTTTTCAAAAATTGAGTTCCGAAATGGAACCGAGTGAATTGGGTATGTGGGAAGAGCGCCTTGGGGAAGTAAGATCACTCTACGTCGCGCCAGTTGAGCCCCACTCCCACCTCTACCAACAGAGGCACTTTCAGGGGGTAGACGTCTTCCATCTTCTCCCGCACCAGCTCCCGCATGACCTCCACTTCGTTCTGGGGGACTTCAAACAGGAGTTCATCATGTACCTGGAGCAACATGCGCGACTTCAGCTTTCGTGCTCGCAGCTCTTCGTCAAGGCGGATCATGGCCACTTTGATCAGGTCGGCGGCCGTGCCCTGGAGGGGAGTATTCACCGCGGTACGCTCGGCAAAACCCCGCATATTGGCGTTCTTGCTATTGATGTCGGGGATGGGCCTTGCCCGTCCGAACAAGGTCTTCACCTTCTGTTCGCGCCGGGTTTCTTCCAGGGTGCGGTCAATGAATTTGCGCACTCCGCTGTATTTTTCGAAATAGGCGTCAATAAATTTCTTGGCTTCGCGCTGCTCAATCCCAAGCTGCTGGGAGAGACCAAAAGGCGACAGACCGTAGACGATGCCGAAGTTTACCGCCTTGGCGCGGCGGCGATGCTCGGCATCCAGAAGCATGGGTGGTACGCCAAAAACCTGGGAGGCGGTGAGGGAATGTATGTCATCCCCGCGGCGGAAGGCCTCTACCAGCAGAGGATCTTCGGAGAAATGGGCCAGCAGCCGCAATTCAATCTGGGAATAATCAGCGGAAAGCAGCAAATGACCCGGCTCGGCAATAAACGCTGCGCGAATTTCACGCCCCAACTCCGTGCGTATGGGTATGTTTTGCAGGTTGGGATTGGTGGAAGAAAGCCTGCCGGTGGTTGTCCCTGTCTGGTTAAACGTCGTGTGCAACCGGTTGGTGCAATGGTTCAGCAGGGCAGGCAGGGCATCTACATAGGTGCTCTTCAATTTGGAAAGCTGGCGATAATCCAACACCAGGCGGGGGACTTCGTGCTCAGTGGAGAGCTCTTCCAGCACATCCACAGCCGTGGAGATGGTCTTGCCCTTGCCATATTTGACCGGCTTGGGCAGATTCAGCTTGTTAAATAAGACCTCTCCGAGCTGCTTGGGTGAGTTGATGTTGAATTCAACTCCGGCTTTCAGGTGGATCTCGCGGGCCTTGGCGTCACAGTCTTTGTCCAGGCGCACAGAGAGCTCTTGGAGCAGGTCACAATCGATCTTGACTCCTGCCTCCTCCATGCGGGCCAGTACGGGAACAAGGGGAAGGTCGATCTCCTGGTAAATCTTCAACAGCCCGGAGCCTTCCACCTCTTGGCGCAGGGCAATGGCAATCCGGCCCGTTACGTCGGCGGCCTCGGCCAGCGAGTCGGAGAGCTTCAGATTGAAGCCTCGTACCGCTATTTCCGAGAGCGCATGGTTCGCATAGGTGGGATTGATAAGATACGAATAAAGAGCAGGATCGTCGCGTACGCCGCCCAGTTCAATCCCTCTCAGTCCAAGTTCCCGCAGAGCTGCCTTGTAATCGTGAATCGCCTTGGGAATGCCCGGATCTTGCAGCAATTGCTTCAACTCAGAGCTGAGGTCGCCGCCATTGAGCGATGCCACCAGAGCCTTTCCATGTTCAACGGAAAGCGCTACTTTCATTGGGGCGACAACGGCTCCAGCCGCCGGCGATGGCGGGGCAAATGGCAGATTGCCTGATTCGTTTTCCAGGACCTCGTTTTCTTCCGGTGTCACGGCGGGAGCCACTGTGGCCTCAATGGCAATGGCCAGCAATTCAGCCTCATCCAAGCCATGTAGATCTTTAGCGGACTGGGCATCGCGATAGTCGGTCTCTCGGACCTCCATCGTTGGCACCAGCTCTTTGAGCAAGGTGGTAAATTCAAGCTCGCCAAACAGCGCGCGTAGCGCATCGGAATCCGGTTCACCCGCCAACATCTTTCCTACATCCAGCTCGATGCTGACGTTCTGATCGATGGTGACCAGTTGCTTGCTCCACAGGATTGTCTCCTTGTTATTCAGCAAGGATTCGCGGTAGGTCTTGCGCTCCACTTCGGCAGCGTGCTCCAAGGCATTGTCCAGCGTGCCGAATTTCTTGATCAGGTCGACTGAGCCTTTATCGCCTATGCCGGGAGCGCCAGGGATATTGTCGATCGAATCGCCGCGCAAAGCCATCACATCGATGACCTGCTCGGGACGAACACCCAAAATCTCCTCGACCTTGGCGGCATCGCAGATCAGGTTGTCCTTGGTCGGATTCAGGACACAAACCTTGTCATTCACAAGCTGGAGCATGTCTTTATCGCTGGAGACGACAAAAACCTGGTATCCATGCTCGCCGGCTTTGCGGGCCAGTGTGCCGATCACATCATCGGCTTCAAACCTCTGCTGCTCCAGGATAGGAATGCGGTATGCGTCCAGGGCCCGCCGGATATAAGGGACTTGCTGGACCAGGTCCTGAGGCATCTCCGAGCGATTGGCTTTGTAACCGTGGTACTCAATCTTCTGAAAGGTCTGGGTCTTGATATCAAACTTGTTTACCGAGGTAACGGTCTTGGCCTGCTCGTCGCGAAATGTGGGCCCAGCTACATCAAAGACCGCAGCCAGATATTCCGGGTTGAAGTCGTCGCGCAGCTTGCGCAGCATGTTCACGAAGACATACGTGGCCGCTGTGGGAACGCCGGTCTTGGTGGACATGGGCCGCTGCCGCGCCATGGCATGGTAGGCGCGGAAGATAAAAGACATCGTGTCCAACAGAAAGATTCGGCCTTGAGGTGCGGTTTGGGAATTAGAGGGCAACAGAAAATTCTAACAGTGAAAAGCAGTGCGCGTTCGGTGGTCGCTCGCTTGTACTGCAATATGTTTTGAAATCCTATTTTTCTCGCAAATTTCCGCACATCGCCCCAGGGACGGCTGGCCGCCTGATGCCCATTCAAATACGAGCGAGCGTGGCGAACCATACCTCTGGCTCGCCTCGCTCGCTCACGTTAACACCAAGTCTTAAAAGAGTGGCTGGAGCCCTCCAAAGATGTGGCTCAGTCCATTGGGATTAAAGGGATTACTAACACCGTCCCTGTGGCAACTGAAGCAATTTGAGCCTTGCGCGTACGTCTCCATGGTGGTGTTGGACAAATGATTCGTGCCAACCTCAATAAAGGATCCAGGGATAGTCCACGTTGCTCCCGTCATGATGTAATTGCCGCGTATATCGCCGGTCGCCATCATCCCGCGAACATGGGCATTCGTCGAAATGACCTCTGTGTTAGAGGAGGAGCTGCCGCCGTCCATCCCCCAGGGGTCTTCTCGCCGAGTATCGCTCGGGCTGATCGTGAAGCTTCCATCGGCTTTAATGGCGTTGGGGGGTATGCCTGGAGGCGGCGTTGGCCCGGTAAACGACATGTGCGCCTGGTTGAATGGCCCAGTCGAGCCAGTTGCCGAAAACAGCCAAGTACCCGATGTGTCCTGGGTCACCGTCTTCGGTCCGGTGGTTGAGCTGTAGGAGTAGGTTGCCGGGGGCGTATTGCCCACGTGCTCAAAGGTGGCCCAGACCATCTCCGGATGTCCCGCAGTGCTTCCGACGACGTGCATGCCCACCAAGGCCAACTGTACGGTCTGCTGCCCGGTCGGCGTCCACGTGTGAGCATCTGTCTGGTTATAAGTCGGGATGGTCGCCGTCATGGTGATGTAGTTGCTCGCATTGGGAAGTCCGGCCGCCAATACCCAGGCTGACTTCACTTCGATGGCCAGGGCGTTGGGGTCGGGGAATGGAGGATTGGGTCTCCCGTGCGCCATGGCGAAGTTGATGGTGTTGTTCAAATCCGTCATAGTTGTCGGGAATTGGTTGGGTGTGGTGGTTGTAATCGCGCCATCCTTGACCCCGGTGAGAAAGTAGGCATAGACATCGTTCACCATGGTCGCGTAGTAGACCAGCGAGCCGTTCGCCGCAGTCTGCGCTTCCAGCACGCTGTTGTCCCCGGCTTGGCCTTGTTCAACGTCAATCACAGCCAGGGATGGATCGATAAAGATTGGGATTCTGTCAATCAAGAATTTCTGGACCATGCGTGTTTCGGTCGCTCTCTGCTCAGTAAACACATTGTTCAGTCGCTGCTCGGCGGGCACGGCCGTTGCCACGTGCTGGGCGGCAATAACGCTGCCTTGCTGGTCCAGTAAAATAGTCCGTCCATTTTCAATTCTGGCGTGTGCGATCTCCACCAACTTGCCCGACGGATCGCGGACCAGCGGCTTCAACTTCGGGTCTGGAGGGTTGAATTCAAGCAGTCTTCCAGAAAGGTCAATAACCACTGGCCGGCGGTTCGGGCCTAGCTGCGCGGACCGCAAGGGGAAAACGTGGATAAAACCCGGCGTATGCGCAAGGAAGGTGCGGTTGCCGCTCGCATCGGGAGGCGAAACGTCAAAAAAAGCCGGCGAATCGAAGATATGTGCGCCGCCGCCGTAGGCCGATGGGGCCGGCGAGGTAAGCCACATGAACATTTGCTCCGACCACTGATAGAAGCCGCAATTCGGGGCAAGGCTGTTGAGGCTGTCTGCAGGATTTACCACTCCGTCGACTGAAACGCTTCCCGATTGAAACCAACTGTTAAATGTCGCGGCAGAGAGAGGACAGAAATCTTGTGCATCATCCGGCACGGGCGGAGGAGGTTGGTGGCACCCTGTGGCGAACAGGATCGGCATCAGTGTTGCCGCAGCAATCAGCATGAGTCGCGGCGCTCTCCGAGAATTACTAAAGAACCAATTGCAGTGTGGTGATCCTTGCATTGTTGTATCTCCTTGCTTTTTCTCTCCAACTAGCGGCGCGAGCGAACTCCAGGCCAAGTTCCATTCAGCTCTGTGAGCGAGCCGCTTCAAGCTTTCAACCGTCCTTGGACCGTCTGTTAGCATGTCGCAAGTTTTCGGATTTTCATTTCGTAAGTTAATGACGTCGATAACGCTCATTTCCCTAAAACCATAAGAATTTTGGTAAAAAGTTTTATTTGATGTTGTTCCGCGATGGGATTTAGAGCGATGGAATTGAATAGGATCAAAGGGCTTCCTGGCCCTCACTCTTGGAAATCGGCGGTAAAACTCTAGGGCAGTTTAGGAAATGGTGGAGCGTTATTGGTGGAAGCCCCGGCCTTCAGGCCAAGGGGGAGATATTGGCAATAAGACAGCGCTTTAACGCTGGTGACGCTGCTGATGATTCCAATGACTACACTAATTCCTAAACACCTTCAACATTTCAACGATTCTGTGCAAGATCTTGCCTTGCTAATTGCCAATTGCTATTTGCCATTTGCAGGGTTTGATGTGCTGAGGCGTGGCGACGGGACCAAAAGGGTGCCTCCGGCCAGCGGCGTTCGAGCGCATAGAGATTCTGGCGTTGCGCCAGGAAGGCAGAAACATTGCGGGTGATGTCTGCGGGGAACGCCGACGCCAATTCCTCTAATCCTTTGAGTCGCTGGTCAACAATCCGCGCCGCTTGAATTCCGCTGGCGAGTGCATGACCTATCCCCAGCGAAGACAAGGGATCGAAGGCGGCTGCAGCGTCCCCGGCTGCCACCCATGCCGGCCCGATGCAGGGCTCAAGTTGCTGAGACTCAGCCGGAAAAACTCGAGGTTTAGCAACCAGCTTGCCACCGGTGAGTGTAGCCGCTACGTGGCTGGTTTCAGACAGTTGGGCGCGAAAGACGTCAGGGTCGGCCAACCGTAATGCTCGCAGTTGATCTATATCGGTCATGAAGGCAGCGACAACACGTCTACCGGGAAGAGGGGCCGAATACCACCAGCCATTCTGCACAGCTTCAACCAGCGTCGTATGCGGGAGTTCGACTCGTCCCGAAAGATCGAAATGGCCAACGATCCCCACCATGCTGTCGTACACCTGTCGCCGCGCTCCTAGATACCGCGCCAAAGTTGCACGACGGCCGGTGGCATCGATGACCTGCCGGGCTTGCAGTTCGGCAGGACCATCCGTACCGTTAAGTTTCAGCCTCCAGGTGCCGTTGTCCTGAATTTGATTGTCTTGCTTTTGATGTGGGCAGAAATTGGCGCTGCGCAGCCATGTGCCTTGAAGCACAGTCCCGCCACGCGCAGCCACAGTCTTGGCAAGAGCAGCGTCAAAACGTCTGCGGTCCAGATGCCAGCCGTGCCCGTACCCGGTGAAGACAAAATCGCGTACGGAAACCTCCGGACTGCCCCAGGCGGCGGACGTGGAGAAGGCTTCCAGGCGATGCTCGGCGGACAACTCTGTAAGTGCACCCAGATAGTCGAGCAAAGGCAGTGCCGCCGATGAAACCGTCTCACCGACGCGGGGCTGCTCGTAATGTGTGCCTTCAACTACGACTACACGCCGTTGGGTATAGCGCAGGAGAGCAAGGGCGGCGGCGGTCCCTGCCGGACCGCCACCGATAATGGCTACATCAACGACGGAAGGGCCGGCGACCATGTTGGCGCGAAGTTCCAAAGCTCACGCTCCTCTCGGGATGTGGACGCTCTGGCAGCGCTTCCCCTGCTTCCAGGCGAACGGTCGGCTTGGCCGGTGGAGACTGCGGCAAGAACCATGTGTTGTTGAAAGTCGTATCCGTCCCTGTCTGCACGTTGCTGGCATCGCCGACAGCCACAGATGCGGCTATGAACCCCTGGTGATTGCGTTCCTGCTCTGTGAAGTAGGGGAACAATCCTCCATGAGGTCCGCGCACCTGGTTCACGATGAAACCCATGTAGTACCAGTACGAAATCATCTGGGAAAAGGTATTGATGCCGCGGGAGTACCCCACCTGGAAACCGGCGGATGTTCCAGCAGCCGTCTGTTCAGCAATGGTCAGATCGCCGGTTATCACCTGCCAGGGGCTCTGTGGCGGCCACCAGTAAGAGTAATAAGTTGGCGGTATCGCAAAATTCCCATCGTCATCTGAGTTCTTAGGGGTAGTGAAGTTGATGAACTCGATGGAGCACTGGAAGAAGTCAGCTTGCCAGGGGATCGCCATGCGCTTCGTCAGGTCACCGGGCTCACAACCTTTTTTGTCGGCAGTTTCGTCCTCTTCGGGATCAAGGCCATGTTTGAAATACCAATCCTCGTCATGCCGGTGCCGGATGACAAAGGGCTCCTGGTAAATGTTTGGGTTGCGTGAATTCCAGGTGACCTCGATGCCAGGGCAGAATGGGCCGCCAACGCAGTTGCCAAGACACGCGCGGCTCAGGGAGGTCACAACATCAACCGGTTCAGGCGGGTTGACGGTGAATTTCCCCTCCGACCATTGTTTCAGCAGAAAATATTGTGTCTCGGTGAGAGTCAAGAATTTGTCGACCAGCTTGTTGCTTACGGAATTGCTGCCGGAATTGAGGGGCATCAACGGGAAGCCGCCAGGAGAAAACAGGATATTACTGTCTGGTCCAATCGCGTGCTCAGGGCCTGGCTTGCGGAACATCTCGAGATAAGCCTGGCGCAATTTATGGGTGGTCTTCGACTTGTCACGAGGGTCGAAGGGCGGTGGAGACATAGAATTCATCGAAGGCACATTGGCCACCCATCGATAGGCGGCCGGACGTTCGAGGATGGGGCTTATCTCCTGCTCAAAGTTGGCAACATAGTTTGGATTGAATTTCCCATCGGAATAGATCTGCGGAGCATACTTGAAGTGGCGCACCCCCACGTCGTACATGGTGTCGTCGAGGGTGACGATGTTGGCAATTTCAGGCACAAACTTAGGCGAACCAACCAGGCACCATGCTGTGAGTTTGGTCTTTTTGCCCGACTTCCACTCGATCGTGCAATATACCGGCCCATCGGAGATGTCGTCGTGCCACGTATCGGCGCCGGCGAAGGAGCTAATGCTCTGGCTTCCGCCGGAAAAGCCGAAGCCACCTAGAACCAGGAGACGTCCCGCGGAATCGGTAAGCATCGCGCCCAGTGTTGTGATTTGCTCCCCATAGACAACCTTGCCGGGAAAGCTGGCAAACTTATAGTTCGGTGGGACATTTGTTTTCGAGAATTCCACTTTCTTCGATGCCCCGCTGAGGGTACGCGGACCCGGGTCGGTGATCAGCTTACGACGCTTGTCGATGCCGGTTGTACCGGCATTCCGCAGTGGTACATCCTGTTTTTTGTAGCTGTTGTCCTTTCCATACAGCAGATTGCCCTGGAGTTCGGAAAAGTTGTACCAGCAGGATTTCTTGTTGGCAAGATGGGCCGTCCAGGTGATGGAATGGACTGAGGGATCAGCCAAGGTGATTTCCTCACCCCCTGGTTTTCCATCTTCGATGCGGAACACGCGGAACTGCGCCGCCTGCCGCCTGATCCTTCCTTGCCCATCTTTAAAATGAGTCACCCGCTGTGGCACATCTCCGTTCAACATAGGATTCCCGTCATGATCGCATTCGATCGGGAGGGCGCCAATGCCATCTGGAGCGATATAGAACGAATCAGGGCTATTGCCAACGCGGGCAACGCCGATTGAGGGACCAATAGCGTACCGAACTCCCATACAGAAATGCCTCCTGAATTTGTAGTCTCTACATGACAAAATGACGAAGCGAGATATTTCCCTTTTCCGGAAATAGAAACCAGCCCCATCAAGAAACAGTAGGCTATTTGTTTCTTGCCAAACCCGCAATCCGGGATATTCGAAAATTAGGGGGTGAATTTTTCTCAGCCCTGCATGAGTAATACTCTTATAATGTCTCTCAACCTACGTCATCCGCGATGACGCTAAAATTCGTGGCATTTCACTCTATGGCCAATCTCCGTCCAGACCACAAACAGAGGTCACAAGAATCAAAATTAGAAATTTCCAATTGAAAATTACCGATTTACAAATACCCCCGGCCTATTCGGATACCCCAAGGCTACCGTATGGATACTTTGAGATAGAGAGACATTGGGAGTCGTTAATAGATTATGGTTGCCTCTTCCAAAATAATGATGCTCAGGCAGAAACTCGCTGACTACGGGCTTGACCGTGCGCTCGAAGATGGTCCATGAAGGCCTTTTGAGCTCGGCTTAGAAAATGTCCCTTGATGGTTGCAACTCCAATGGTGCGTGATGCTTTCTCATCGGCAATTACCACAAAAATACAGTCGGGTCTTCTCTCCAGGGCCATTTCGGGGACAATCGAGATGCCCAAGCCAGCGCCCACCATTCCTAGAATGCTGCTGAACTGGCCACTTTCAAACACAATACGCGGCAGGATGCGGGCGCGCTGGCAGACCTCCATGGTGGTTTCGCGAAAACAGTGATCGTCTCGCAGCAACAGAAAAGGCTCTTCGCGAAGGTCCTTCATCAGCAGGCTGCGCTTGCGGGCCAGAACATGCCCCTTGGGCAAGATAGCGAATAAACGCTCGGTGCGTAGCGGAAAAGACTCGAAATCATGCCCGCGCATGGGCAATGCCATGAGCGCCATGTCGATGGTGCCGGCACGCAACCGGTCCATCAGCCCCAAAGTAATGTCTTCGACCACCGTCAATTCGGAATCTGGATATTTACGCGAAAATGTGGCGATGCGTGACGGCAGAAAATAAGGCGCTATCGTAGGTATCACGCCAATCGAAATCGGGCCGGAGATCGAGGACTTTTTCTCGACTACCTCGTCCTTGGCCGCCTGCAACTCACGCAAAATAGCGCGGGCACGGGGCAGGAAAGTTTGTCCCAGATCGGTCAGCCGCACCGTGCGCCCCAGCCGATCAAAGAGATGGGCGCCCAATTCCTCCTCAAGCTTCATGATCTGCTGGGAAAGCGAGGGCTGGGCAACATGCTCGCGCGCCGCAGCGCGGGTAAAACTGCCGGTTTCAACAACCGCGCAAAAATAACGGAGCTGGTGGACTTCCATAGTCAAAACCTATATGTCACAGCTAAACGATATATTTGACATATAGCATAATCCACTCTATTTTGTAAGTTGAATTTATAAAATTAATAAAATTTATGAGAAGCAGCACCTTTCTTGTTATTTGCCCCAAGGGACACACATTCGTAACCGCCCAAACACTATCGCATATCTTTCTCTGCCCGGATTGCGACGAAAACTTCGATGAATGCCTGGGTTACAAATTCAATCTCTCCTGATTACTAACCACAACGCAGTGTGCACGGAGGAAGCGGAAAATTTGCGGGGAGAAAAACAAGACTTCGAAGCCCATCCCGTCCAAATTACTCAATTACCAGATTACGAAATTACCAAATTCTTCTCTATTCCGTCTGCTGGCTTATGTTGAGCAAGACGCCCACACTGGCCAGCATGACAAATAATGAAGACCCGCCATAAGAAATAAAGGGCAGCGGGATCCCCTTGGTGGGCAGCAAGGCCAGCACGACACTCATATTGAAGAAGGCCTGGACCACAATCATGGCCGTGATGCCAGCGGCCAGGAACCGGCCAAAAGGATCACGTGTGCGCAAGGCTGTGCGAAATCCACGATAGGCAAATACGAAGAACAACACTGCAATGAACACTGCGCCTATCAATCCCAACTCTTCCGAGGCGACCGCGTAAATGAAATCGGTATGGGGTTCGGGCAGATAGAAGAGCTTCTGTTTGCCTTCCATCAAGCCTGTGCCGGCTATGCCGCCCGTACCCACGGCAATCAGTGACTGAATCACGTGAAAGCCTTTACCTTGAGGATCAGCGTAGGGATTAAAGAATACCGCCATCCGGTCACGCCGCCAGCCAACCTGGAAGAGAAGGAAATAGATGACGGGAAGGATTGGAATTAACGCATAGCCAAAATATCTGAGCCTCATGCCAGCCAGGTACAGAATGGTCGCGATAATCGCCAGGCAGACCACTGACGTACCCAGGTCCGGCTGGAGCACAATCAAGGCGGCAAACAGGACCGCAGGAATCACCGCCGGTAATAGCGTATGCCTCCAGTCATCAATCGACCGGATGCGGCCTTCGAGAAAGAAGGCAAGAAAAAGGATCAGGGCGGGCTTGGCCAGCTCCGAAGGCTGGAATGACATGGCTCCCAGTCTGACCCAGCGATGGGTGTGATGAGAGCGGTCCAGGAAAAACACCGCAACCAGCAGCAAAGTGGTCAAGCCCAGAAGAGTGAAGACTATTGCCGGATGCTTCCAGCGGCGGTAATCAATGTTCATGATCACGGCCATGGCCGCAAGGCCGAAGACAGCCCAACCAAGCTGGCGGAAAAGAAAGTAATAGGGGGAGCCAAAGCGGTCTCCAGCCATGACCGCCGAAGCGCTGAAGACCATAACCACGCCAACCACAACTAAAACCAGCGTCGAGCCAAACAACCACTTGTCGATGCCAACTCGCTTGGCCACTTATGCTCTATCTCCCAGCGGAACCGGCTGGCCGGCCTTGGTTGCAAGCATCTGTACCAGGTCCTTAAAGACCCGCCCGCGCTGCTCATAGTTCTCAAATTGATCGAAACTGGCGCATGCGGGGGCCAACAACACGATGTCGCCGGAAGCGGCTGACTCAAAAGCTTGGCGCACGGCCCGCTCCAGCGTGCCCGAATAGACGATTGGGGCGGCGCCCTGCACCTGCACGCCGATCTTTTCCGCAGCAGCTCCAATCAGGTAAGCCCGTTTGACCCGCTCTCGTAACAGAGAATTCAACACAGAGTAATCGCTGCCCTTGTCTTTGCCGCCAAGAATGAGATGGATGTTGCCAGGGAACGACTCCAACGCCTTAATGGTCGCATCCACGTTGGTCGCCTTAGAGTCGTTGTAAAAAGCCACGCCATGGATGGTGGCTGCGAGTTCCAGCCGGTGTTCCACGCCATGGAACTCGGCCACGGCCTTGCGGACTTGTTGGGGCTCGCAGCCGGCGATCATGCCCACGCATACGGCAGACAGTACGTTTTCCAGGTTGTGGGCGCCCTTGAGTTGAATCTCACTGACAGGCAGCACCGATATCTCGCGGCCGTTCGCGCGAAAGATGATCTGGCCGCCAGCAACGTATGTGCCACGTTCCACCGGCAGCTTCCGGCTAAACCAATACAATCCAGCCTTGACCCTGTCTTTCAGGCTGGCACAGGTTGGATCATCGGCATTTAAAAGAGCGGAATCTGCAAGCTGCTGATTTTCAAAGATACGCGCCTTGGCGTCAACGTAGGCTTGAAATGTCCGGTGCCGGTCAAGATGGTCCGGCGTGATATTCAAGATCGCGGCAATATCAGGCTTGAACTGCTCAATGGTTTCCAATTGGAAGCTGGAGATCTCCAGGACAACAAAACTATCAGCAGTAGACTGGTTGGCTAACGAAATCACGGGCGTACCAATATTGCCGCCCACCAGGGTCTTCTTCCCGCTCTTGGCGAGGATCTCTCCCACCAGCGTCGTGGTCGTAGTTTTTCCGTTGGAGCCTGTGATGGCAATAATTCGACCTTTGAGAAACCGCCAAGCCAGCTCAACTTCTCCGATGACCGGGATGCCCAAGGTCCGCGCCTGCTGAAGTTGTGGCTGGTCGGAAGGAACTCCAGGGCTGACAACAATCAGGTCCTGGTCGCGGAACGTGCGCTCGCCATGACGGCCGGTCTCAATGGAAATGCCGCGGTCCAGTAAAAGTGAAACTTCGTTTTGTAGTTGGGTCTCCGTCTTAGTGTCGGAAACAATGACGCGCGCGCCTCGCTCCTGTAGAAAAATTGCGGCGGCGGTTCCCGAGCGCCCCAGCCCGACTACGAGCACCCGTTTGTTCTTCAACTCCATACTGCTCCCCATTGTGCCACGACTCGGCCATATCTAACGCAACTTCAGCGTGGTGAGTGCAAAAAGTGCAAACACCAGGGCGGCAATCCAGAACCGAATGATGATTTTAGATTCCGACCAGCCCACCAGCTCAAAGTGGTGATGCAAAGGCGCCATCTTAAAGATACGCTTCTTGCGCAACTTGTAGGAGCCGACCTGGAGGATCACCGAGAATGCTTCAATCACAAAGACCCCGCCGATGAAGGGCAGCAATAACTCCTGTTTGATGATGACCGCCACCGTTCCGATGGCCCCTCCCAGGGCCAATGAGCCTACATCTCCCATAAAGATTTCTGCCGGGTGAGCGTTATACCAGAGGAAGCCGATACTGGCCCCCACCATGGCCCCGCAGAAAATCGTCAACTCCGCTACCTGAGGCATCTTCTGCAACTCCAGATACTCGGAAAAAGCGGCATGGCCGCTCACATAGGTCAATACAGTCAGGCCCCCGGCGGCAATCACGGTGCAACCGATGGCCAGCCCGTCCAGACCGTCAGTCAAATTGACCGCGTTACTGGAACCCACCAGTACGATCATCACAAAGAGCACAAATGGCGCAAAGGCGAGCGGCCAAAGATGCGGGCTGTGGCGCAAGCTATCTATCACCAGGTCCGGGCGAAACTGCTTGAGGAATGGCACCATCAGGTGGGTAGAATATTGGTTGGTGGCCGTCATGGTTACCAGGGCAACAGCGACGATCCCCGCCGCCGAGAACTGCAGCAGCAGCTTCATCCTGCCGGTCAGTCCCAGGTTCCGCTTGTGAATGACTTTAAGGTAGTCGTCCGCAAAACCAATTGCACCGAAGGCCATCGTGGAAAAAATGACCAGCCAGATATAGCGGTTGGAGAGATCCGCCCAAAGCACCGTGGGCACAATGATGGCAATGCTGATGAGCACGCCACCCATGGTGGGAGTGCCGGCCTTCTTCTGATGGGCCTTGGGCCCTTCCTCCCGAATGTATTGGCCGATCTGAAACTCACGAAGCTGCCGGATAATGGCCGGGCCGATGATCAAGCCCATAAACATTGCAGTCAGGCTGGCAAAGGCCGTGCGGAAGGTCACATAACGAAAAATACGGAACGGAGTGAAATGAGGGTAATGCACAAACAGACGTTGGTAAAGAAGCCAGTAGAGCAATATTCCTCCGTTAAATCGTCATGCCGCCGGGGTCACGGGAGTCTGGCTGTCGTTATTGGCCCACACGGCGTAGTGCAATTTTGCAATTGTTAATTTTGTAATTTTCCTACGGGACAATTCGTTGTGTTGCTAAGCCACTTCACCAAACCTGCCTCTAACTCGCCTTCAGCTTCTTTTGCAAGATCTCCAAAGCCCGCTCCAGCTTGACGCTTCGCGATGCCTTGAGCAGGACTGCGTCCCCCGCGCGCAACTCTCTTGCCAGCCATTCACCGGCTTCTTCGGGGGTTTCCACGTAGCGGGCGAGTGTCCCGGACGTAGAGGCGCCCTCGACCAAAGCTTTCGCCAACCCCCGGACGCCGATGACTATGTCTATTTTCTTCTCTGCGGCGTGGCGGCCACACTCTGCGTGCAGGGCGGCTGCCGTAGGACCAAGTTCAAGCATCTCTCCAGCAACCAGAATACGGCGTTGCGCAGCCATGCTTGCCAGGGTGTCAATCATGGCGTTCAAGGCCCTTGGATTGGAATTGTAGCAGTCATTAATTAACGTCGCTCCACCCAATTGGATTACCTGCCCGCGCTTCTCTCCCGGTTGAATGGTGGCCAGGGCTGCGGCAATCTGGGAAGGTGAAACTCCCTTCTCCAAGGCCGCTGCGGCAGCCGCCAGAGCGTTGTAGATGTTGTATTCGCCCACCAGGGAAAAATTTATCGGCTCACGCATGCTCTCTATCACTAGGTCGAAGGACGAGCCTTCGGCGCCATTCAGACGGATATTCTGGGCCAAGACATCCGCCGACCGTCGCGCGCCAAAGGTGACGACTTTGCCTTTGAAATCACGGCCAAACTGAGAAACGTACTCATCATCGGCATTCAGCACGGCCACTCCGCCGGGATGCAGCGTCTCGATAATCTCGTATTTGGCGCGCGCAATATCTCCGAGTGAATGAAAAAATTCCAGGTGCACCGGGGCCACACAGGTCACGATCGCTAGATCATGATGGGCAAGGGTACCCAAGGCCCGAATCTCACCGGCATGGTTCATACCCATCTCCACCACCGCGAGATCGTGCTCCGGTTCCAGCTTGAGCAACTGCAAAGGCAAACCAATATGGTTGTTGAGGTTTCCGGCGCTTTTCATGACGCGGAAGCGGGTCATGAATACATGGGCAAGAATCTCCTTGGTGGTGGTCTTGCCGGCCGAGCCGGTCACGGCCAGCAACGGCTTGCCCCACAACCGGCGCGCCGCAGCGCCCAGAGATTGCAGAGAGCGCATGGTATCCTCGACGGTCAACAACCGCTTGGGATCGGCAGTAACATTTTTCTCCGCCTGCACAACTGCCGCAACCGCTCCCTTCTCCAGGGCTGCAGCAACGTAATTATGGCCGTCAAAATTCTCTCCCTGAATGGCGATAAAGAGGTCGCCAGGATTCAGAGTGCGGGAGTCGATCGAATACCCCATCGCGACCACTTCCTGATCAAAGTCGCCCTTGGCTGCCACGAACTCGGCAATGCGCCACAGCGGCAGTTTCATCTCTTTCCTCCGGAGTGGTCCACGTACCCCATCTGTTTTAACGTTTCCTGGGCAACCTGAACATCATCAAAGGGGAATACACCTTCGCGTGTCGTCTGGGTTTTCTCGTGCCCCTTGCCCGCAAGCAAGACTATATCTGCGGGCTTGGCTTCTGCTATTGCGAGTCCAATCGCTTTTCTCCTGTCGGGCTCCACCGAATACTTGGTCCCACTGTTTTTAAGACCAGGTAAAGCATCCTGAATGATCTTAAGCGGATCTTCACTTCGAGGATTGTCTGAGGTAAGGACAACGAAATCACTGCCTCGTCCTGCAGCCTCTCCCATCAGCGGACGCTTGGCACGGTCGCGGTCGCCGCCGCAGCCGAAAACGGTAATCACTCGCCCTTGGGCGCCATCCCGAGCGGCAAAATCACGCGCGATAGAAGTCAGGTTGCGCAACGCATCATCAGTATGGGCATAGTCCACCACCACGGTAAATGGCTGGCCGCAGTCCACTCGTTCAAAACGGCCTGGAACTTGCTGGAAGCGGCTTATCGCTTCCGCTATTTGCTTCAAAGAACACCTTCGGACCCATGCAGCCGCAGAGGCCGCCAACAAGTTATAAACGTTGATACGTCCTACAAGCGAAGAGTGGATCTCTACGTTTCCATCCGGGCCAAAGAGTTCGAAGGTTGTCTTCTGAGGCTGAAGGTCGATGTTCCTGGCCAGGAAGTCAGTGCCATCCAGCCCATAGCTGATGATTTGCTCACTGGCTTTCTCGCTGACATCCAGCAGCTTGCGTCCGTGCTCGTCATCTGCGTTGATGACCGCCACCCGAGGGGGCTTTGCCCCAGTGCCTTCAAAGAGCAGGCGCTTGGCAGTAAAGTAGCTTTCCATATCTTTGTGGTAGTCGAGGTGATCGCGAGTCAGGTTCGTAAATACAGCAACGTCATAATGAATTCCGTGGACCCGTCCTTGCTCCAGCGCGTGGGAGGAGACCTCCATCACCGCATCGGTTGCCCCGGAATCCAGGGCTTCGGAAAAGATCCGGTTCAGCTCCAGAGATTCTGGGGTAGTGTGTGGCGCCGGCAAAATTTTGCCGGCCGCGTGATATTCAATCGTGCCGATGAGCGTGGATTTCTTTCCACAAAAGTTCAGAATGGATTCGATCAGGAAGGTTGTAGTGGTCTTGCCGTTGGTTCCGGTAACTCCGGTGATTTTCAGTTTGTCTGCGGGACGACCGTAAAAACTCGCGCTGAGTTGCGCCAAGGCCTTGCGTCCGTGCGGCACGACAACCCAAGCTACATTTGGACGCGGTTTTTCTGCCGGAGAATCAGTCGCAACGGCCACCGCCCCATTCTTCAGGGCAGCATCAATATAGCGGTTGCCATCAGTGCTGTCGCCGTGCATGGCCATAAACAGCCAGCCCGGCCGCACGCGGCGTGAGTCATAGTCGATACCGAAGATTTGCGGATCGCTGCCGCGATGCAGGCCCCCCAGCCCCCGCAGCAACTCGGAAAAGCGCATGCTGTAATCTTATCCGGTGTAGCCGCACATGCCCACTCGGGGCGAGTTGACTACCGGCAACAGCATCTCCTCGCCGCATTCATGGGTTTCAGCGCAGTCCTCACAAACCCAGCCGCTCCCATTCCAGAGGCACTGGGTGCAAACCTGGGTCGCAAGCGTTTCCGGTCCGCACTCGTCACAATGGATTGGAGGAGGTGCATTTCTCGCCAAAAGCTGCACGGCTTGGCGTTTAGCCTCCGTTTGCCGCATGCCCACCACTTTCAATGCAAGTTCCGTTGTTGTGCCAAAGTCATATTCGTAGGAGAATTTCTCTCCCACGCTGAGGATCTTACCTGCGGGCACTCTCGTGCTCTTGTCACCCATTTCATTCATCGGATGCCCAGAATACCGGGCATTTCCAATCGAAAAGGCGCTCATGTGCCCGCAGCATTCCAGCCATATCTGGCGAAGAAAAGTGTCCAGGCTGCTGAGTGGAGCGTCGGGAGCGACCGCCAGGTGCAACCAATAGAGCTTAGCGCCTCCTTCAACCAACAAGTGAAAGGCTGTCGGAGGCCCCTCCTCAGATGAAGCAACAGAAGGTTTGGCCTGCTTGCACCCGGCCCAAGTGGCGGGCCATTGCGGCCTTGTTGAAAATTCCACCGCAAAGCTCACATTTTCCTGAAGATGATGGTCTTTTCATCACTGATCCTTGGCAGAATTCTCTTCATCCGCGCAAATCCGCGGTAAGCCTGTTACCGGCTGTGCGAAGCGGCTGCGTGCGTCCCTACTTTTTCTGTAAGGAGCTTCAGCCTGCGGCAAGCCTCAGCCAGTTCGGCGTCGGTTTTGGCAAAGCAAAAACGCAAAAGATTATCGCCACCGGAACCATGATAGAACGCGCTGCCCGCAACCGTAGCCACTCCGGTCTCCCGTAAAAGGTACATGGATTTTTCCTTGCCGGTTGCGCCGGGAAGAATAGAAGCGTTGGCCAGCACGTAATAAGCGCCTTTCGGCACGGAAGGCGTCAAGCCGACTTCTTCCAGCATGCCGCATAGCAGGTCTCGCTTCTGTACATACTCCCTGGAGATCTGCCGATAGAATTCGTCCGGCAAATTGCGGATCCCCTCAGCGACCCCGCGTTGCAGCGGCGCCGGCGCGCATACATAGACAAGATCGTTGAAATAAGCCATGGCCTGGGCCCATTTGCGATCACAAATGGTGTAACCAATTCTCCATCCGGTGATGCTGAAGGTCTTGGAGTATCCGGACATCGTTATGGTCCTCTGCCGCATTCCCGGCAAGGTCGCCATGCTGATGTGCTGGCCTTCATAGAGAAAGTATTCGTAAATCTCATCGGTGAAGACAAACAGGTCATGCTTCTGGACAAATGCGGCAATCAATTCCAGTTCGTGCCGGGTAAAGATCTTTCCTGAAGGGTTTCCGGGAGAGTTGATCACAATCGCCCGCGTCCTGGGAGAAATAACTCTTTCCAGATCTTCAGCAGAGAATTTCCAATCCGGGGCTTTTAAAGTGACAAAGACGGGAACGGCCTCAACCGCGATCAGCGTATGGAGATGATAACCATAGTACGGCTCGAAAAGGATGACCTCATCGCCGGGATTCAACAGGGCCAGACATGCACTATAAAAAGAACCGGTAGAGCCTGCATTGACGATGACTTCGGTCTCCGGATCGCATTCAATGCCATTGAATCGAAGCATCTTCTCGGCAATGGCTTGGCGCAACTCGGCAATACCGTCACAGCGGGTATAACTGTTCAGTCCCCCGTCGATGGCATCTTTAGCGCCTTCTCGCACTACATCGGGCACCTCGGTATCACAAACGCCCTGGGCCAGATTGATGCCTTTGACCTTGTCACACTCAATCGACATGATGCGGATTTCTGATTGAACAGTCCGTGCGGCCCGCGTGCTTAATGAAAGACTCATGGCTGGATCTCCGGTTGCATTGTATTCATTCTATCGCCTTTGGCCACCCGGCAATGCCTTCGGCAGCAGCATTTGGAAGTCTGCTGACGATCGTAATTGCCGTGCCAAAGAGCGAAAGATAAAGTGATGATTGTACAGGTTGAAGAGCCTGTCTTGCTCGATGTTTGAAAGTCACCCTTGATCAGGGTGGAACGCAGCAAGGAGTTACGGTTTCCACCGATTGAACCTTGCTGGAGTTTTTTGTGACTCAGTTATTGAGACCGAGTAAGCTGAGAGACGGAACGGGGGCCAAGGCTGCACATGGAAGAAGATACTGGGCCCGACCCTGCATTATCGTGGATTGAGCGGATTGCTGAAGGCGATCGTGGCGCGTTTGAGAATCTTTACAACGCTTACCAGACCCGTCTTTTTCGGTATCTGTCCAGAATGGTCAACGACGCCAACCTCGCAGAAGAGTTGACCAACGACGTTATGGTCGCAGTGTGGAAAGGAGCAGCGGGGTTCAAGGGACAATCCAAGCCCTCCACCTGGCTGTTTGGCATAGCCCGCCACAAAGCCTTGAACGAATTACGGCGGCCCCGGCCCATGACCGTTGAGGTTGAAACTGCGAGTGCAGTGGCGGCTTCGGAGACTGGACCTGAGGGAATCGCTGACCGCAACAGCGTTCGGCAGAACATTCAACGGGCCCTTGAAGACCTCTCTCCAGAGCATCGTGAGGTTGTAGAACTGACTTTCTTTCAAGGACTCACCTATCAGGAGATTGCTGAGATCATGCAATGCCCTATCAACACCGTGAAGACCAGAATGTTCCACGCCAAGAAGCGGCTCCAGGAAGCACTCCGCAAAAGGGGAATCGCAGGAGAAACATTATGAAGCATCAAGAAATCATTGAACTGCTGCCATGGTATGTGAACGCCACGCTGGATGAGGATGAACGCAGCACCATCGAAGCCCATCTGGCAGAATGCCGTGAATGCGTGCTCGAGGTTGAGAGTCTCTCCACGATGCAAGCAGCAGTCAGGAAGGTTGGAAACGAAGCACCTGGGCCTTCCCCCAACCTGCTGAACCGGGCACTGGAACAGATCGATGCTTACGAACGCGCGAAGCCCCAGGAAGAAAATAAGGGCCGCCCTGGAAATCGAGTTGCAAGTCTATGGCAAGGATGGTGGCAGGCTTCTCCAGCCTTTGTGCGGAGTGCGTTTGCTTTTCAACTGGTCTTAATCTTGGCGTTGGGAACAACCGTCGTGTACCAGTGGTCCCACCCCTATGTGACTCTATCTGGCCCTTCCAGCGACCAAAACGGCGCGATCTTTTCTGTAAGCTTTAACGAAAACGCCTCAGAACGGGAAATCCGTGAAACTCTGTTGGAAATCCAAGGAAAGATCATTGGTGGTCCCTCGGCGAACAATCTCTACACAATCCAGGTGAAGGCCCTTCCGGAACAGACGGAGGAGATCGAAAGATTGTTGCAAATACTTCGGAAAAACCAGCGCGTAGTCCGGCTGGCCTTGCAGACAAAATAGTGAGGTGGATCATGGCAGCAATCCTGAGAAAGGCAGCTCACCTGCGCCAAAGCCGCGCTCTCATCTTCTTCATCGCAACATTTTGGCTGGCTGCCTGGATGACCGCTCAAGCTCAGGACCCAGCAGGCGCCCAGTTTGAGTGGCGTTTCTCACTTAGGCAAAACCGGATAGTCTCCAGCAGCATTACCACTGAGAATGTCTGTCATGCGCGCCATCGCTTCCAGGTTGACTCCAATAACTTGCCATCGTTCATGCGTCTATTGGATAACTCCAGCTTCTATGTAAACTCCCAGAGCAAACATATCCTGGCGGTTGAGTTCAACAGCAGCGGATTGAAAGTTGGCCAATATGAGAGTCTGGTTTCGATCCGATGCCTTACCTGTAAACATGAAAGGGGGTGCAGCCTCGATCGTCAGCTTTTGCATCTCTACATGACTGTCGAAGCTGAGACGAATACGGCCAACATCACACATGCGGAACCCGGCCCCTCGCCTGCCGGTCCTTCTCTTCCCTATCCAACTCCTGTTCCGGACCAGAACTTTGTTCGCGATCGAATCCTGGTGGTCATCCCGTTTGATTCAGCCGAAGGCGTGAGGACCACAGCAAAAAGACTGGCCACGGCCCACGATCTTGCAGTGGTTGAGATCTACCGTCTCAAGTCTCTTGACGCTGCCCTGATCGTTTATGCGCTACGCGACGGAACCGATGCCCTGGCCAAAGCTGAAGAGTTACGACCTGTTTCCCCTGTATTGATCGCCCAGCCCGATTACCTGTATCACACCAGCGATCATATTGCCCAGGAAACTGATGCCTATTCCCAACTGCAATATGGCCCAAGGTTGATTCGTGCGGACCGCGTTCGCAAGCTGGTCAGCGGCAGAGGTGTAAAGGTCGCAGTCATTGATACCGGGGTCGACTCAGGCCATCCCGCGCTGAAAGGCAAGATCGCGGAGCAAGCGGACATGACTGGCCGGGGATTCACGCCCGACATCCATGGGACCCTTCTGGCAGGGATCATTGTGAGCGAACCAAAAAACGGTGTGGGGATTTCCGGAATTGCTCCTCAATCTGACCTTCTGGCGGTCAAAGCCTGCCAACCGCAAACGCCCCAGGCAATCCAGGCCCAATGCTGGTCGTTGACTCTGGCGAGAGGCCTCGATCTCGCTCTGCAAAAGAAAGTCCAGGTCATCAATCTAAGTTTGGGCGGCCCCAGGGAGAAGCTGGTTACCCGCCTTATCGATGAAGGAGCTGGCCGGGGAATCGTAGTGGTGGCCGCAGCCGGCAACAACGGACCTCAGGGACAGCCTGATTTCCCGGCAGCGCTGCCGAACGTTGTGTCCGTCACAGCCGTTGACGCCAAAGAGCAACTCTATGCCTATGCTACCCAGGGAGAGTTTATCGATCTGGCCGCCCCGGGTGTAGAAATCGTCAGCACCAGTCCAGGCGGCAAGCTCTTGGTTTCGTCCGGGACCTCACTGGCGAGCGCGTTCGTAACCGGCGTTGTCTCTCTGGTTCTCCAGCAAGATTCACGGCTTTCTCCTCAGTCGCTCCAAACCCTTTTGGAACGCACGGCCAAAGACCTGGGCCCAACGGGTAAAGATCCGCAGTTCGGCAGCGGTCTGGTCGATGCCTGCAAGGCTGTCACGCAGCTCAAGGGCGACAAGAATCTTTGTCGATAATGAAGAGCAGCAGTTGGCAACGATCCAAGCCAACACCTCTCAACGACAGTTTGCGCGACTGCACACAGCGGCAAACCGCAACCAACCTTACTGCGGATTTCCGCAGATGCACGCGGATTCAAACGGGTTCGCTTATGATTTGTCATCCTGAGCAACCCCGAGCGACGAAGGAGTGAGGGCGCGTCGAAGGACCCCGAAAATGTATCTGACTTGAATGCAGTTGCAAGGTGTTCTACCCCAATCACTGCCGCCGAAAAATCGTTTGCACCAGAAAAGAGATCGCGAAAAGTAATACAAAGGAACCTTCACATCGTTGCCACAACTTATATAGACCAACTTCAAGAATCCCCAGTTTCTGAGCAGCTTGCCCACGAATAAATCTGTACCGGCTGCAAAAAATGATGCTGGCTGCTTCTTTTTTTAGATCGCATTGAACCTTTTCTCCTCGGCTCACGACCCACTGGATGAAACAGATCGGCCCAGAGGCCGCAATCAAGGAGAATTGAAATGAAAACCTTATTCGTCACCAAGAACTTCGTCGCTGCACTGGCCCTTGCTTTGATCATGGGCGCAACTGTGGCATGGGTCGATGATGTCAAGATCAAGGACGTCGACAACTATGCCGGGAACAGCAATGTTTATACCAACACACCCAATGCGACGGTCACCATCACGGAGTTGGACTACAAAGGAGACTCCGTGCAGTCCTGGACCGGCACCACGGATGCTGAAGGGAAAATCACCATTTCCGCAGGCCATAACCTCAGCAAGGATTATCTCAAGGTCAAGGGGGCTTCCAATAACCAGCAATGGCAAGTTGAGGGAATTGTGGTACCTGACACGATCTATGGCCACCAGCCTTTCAGCTTCTCAGTGCCAAACGTTACCGGTGAGGTAAACGTGCTGACCGCGGACGGCGTCGTAGTACAGCGCACCTTTATCGACAAATACGGGCGGGGGTTCTTAGCATCCGGACTGCCCTCGGGTGCATATCAGATCGCACAAGCATCCGGCGATGGCCATCATGCCCAGCCGCTCGGAAAAATTGAAGTGAGACAAGCCATTGGCAACCCGCAGGAGCCTCAGCAGATACAGCTTATTGGTCGACCCAAGGCAGTGCCTCTTGGCCAGTCATTCTCTCTTGCAGGTCACGGCTTCAGCCCTAACTATGCGGAGACACAGATCAACCTGGCTGGATCCGGTGAAACCCAGAATGCGCGTGTATTGGCCGCGACCAATGATCAGCTAAAACTGACGCCATCGGAGCAAGCGCAACCCGGAGTGAAACAAATGAAAATAACCAACACCGCCACAGGCCAAAGCACAGAACCAACACCGGTGCTGATGTACTCCATACAGAAAAATATTCGACGGAACAAACTGACCAGCGGGGTTGACCAGACGCAATTGGTGGTAACTACCTTGCCCAAAGACGTTCCACTCAATCTGCGGGCCACGGTGCTGTCCGGTCCCGTGGACTTCGGTGGTGGTCGCAAGCAAGCCGATGCCACTACGAGCAACGGCCAAGCGATCTTTCCGGTATATGCGGAGCGCGGCTCAGGTGAGTTTCACCTCGGCATAGAGCTGGCGCCGGAGCAGCCAGGACTCACATACGCACCAATCAGCCAGGCAGATTCCGCCAGGCAGCAGAGCCCGCGGACGGGGAACAACGAGGCCTCTCAAATTGCCAGTACTGTAGGCGATTCCGCTTGGCATCATGTATTGATGCAAGACCGGCCTGGGAAAGATAAAGAGGTCTGGGGAGATATTCCCACGAGTCCTCCCGATGGCAATGATTGGCCAAAGATAATCACGAACGCCAAAAGTGTTCTGTGTTGGGCTGCCGTAACGGCCTTGGCGGAGGAAGAAGTCAAGAACGATAAGAAGAAGACCGCCGATGACAAGAAGAAAGCCAAGGATGCCGCTGCCGGCGCCAAAGAAAAAGCTGATGCCGAATTGGCAAACTTGTCCGACAGCGATCTGAACCAAATGGCGAATGCCGCCCAGCAGGATGGCTACAAGGAAGAGACAGCGGCGAGTAACTCTGCAACCGCTGCCGGTGTTCATGAAAACGACAGCAAAAATGAAACGAACAAAGACAAAGAGAAGGAGTTAAAAGACAAAGCGGAGAAAGAAAGAGCGGATGCCGCAAAACATAAGAAAGACGCCGAGCACTACAGGTGGAAGGAGAAGTACATCCGCGAAGCACTCAAGGCGAGGGAACCTAAACCAGCCAAAAAATAAGGAAACAACTGGCCATCTCATGATGTCCAAGACACAGGCCCTGAATGCCTCATTTACCAGGCATTCAGGGCCATTAGATTCTAACGTTCGAGTTGTTTGAGAAAACCAGTTTTACAAAGATCAAAATGAACGATTCTGTGCCAAGATTTTGCACTTGCTTTAATCAGTGGTCATCAGTCAAATCAGCGTCATCAGCGGTAAGGTTTTGATGTTCCTTTGCGCCCATTGCGTCCTTTGCGGTAAAACTTCAAATATCTTTTGCTAGCTTTGTTTGCGGTTTGTGAACTCCACCAGCGCTTCGAGTTTGGTGCGAGCGGCCCCGGAGTCCAAAGATTCTGCAGCCATCGGCATGGCATCGGCCAGGGAATCCGCCCTGCCCGCGGCGACCAGCGCAGCGGCGGCGTTCATCAGCACGACATCACGACGCGGGGATTTCCGGCCTCCCAGAATTTCGCGGATGATTTCGGCATTCCTCTGGGCATCGCCCCCGGTGATGGCCTCCAGTGGCGCGCGCCCTAATCCAAACTGCTCGGGTGTGACCTCATAAACCCGCACCCACTCTCCACGCACCTCTCCGATCCGCGTCGGCCCGGTGATAGTGATCTCATCCAGTCCATCGGCCCCATGGACAACCAAAGCCCGCTTGAGGCCCAGCAGCTTAAGCGCTGTAGCAAGTTTTTCTACCAAGTCTCCGGAATAAACGCCGACCACTTGGGCTGAAGCGTGCGCCGGATTGGTGAGCGGTCCTAATAGATTAAACACGCTGCGCAGCCCTATCTGTTTCCGGGTGGGCGCCACATACTTCATGGCAGTGTGGAGCGATTGGGCAAACATGAAAGCGATGCCAACTTTGCGCAGGCACTCTACCAGTCGCGTGGACGGCAAGGTAATGTTTACGCCCAGAGCTTCCATCACGTCGGCTGAACCGCACTTTGAGGTCGCTCCCCGGTTTCCATGCTTGGCCACCCGCACGCCTGCTCCGGCAATGGTCAGCGCAGTGGCGGTGGAGATATTGAATGTGCCACTGGCATCGCCGCCGGTACCGCAGGTATCCACCAGGGCATCGCGTTCGGTGCCGCTGACATCCAGCGTTGAATCCTCAGGGACCGCGAACGATGGAGCGGCAGCGCGGATGGCCTCGGCAAATCCAACAATCTCCTCCACGGTCTCGCCCTTCATATGCAAAGCCACCAGCAGGGCTGCGATTTGGGCGTCCGTAGCGCTGCCAGAAAGGACTTGGGTCATCACCGTGCGGGCCTCTTCGCGGCTCAGCGAGTTACGGTGGTTCGCTATTTTGTGCAGTGCGTCGAGAATCATAGTGAATTTGCCGACATTAGCTTAACAGGTCAGGGGGAGTTGGGATTGCCGCTGCAAGCGCACAGCACGGCAAACCACGAATAAATATACTGTGGGGAGCGCAGCCGCCCTGGCCTGTGATCTAGCGCCGTAGAGCCTGCCCTGGGCCGCCGACCGTTTTGGAAATTCACAAAACCGGCCCATTTCACGTTCATGCGATTGTCCTGCTGCAAGCGCATTGCTGAATACCGTCTCTCTCTTATAGAATCACTGGTTCCTTTCAGCATCCTGACGTCTGCTGTAGAACCAACCAAAACATGAAAATCCACGAATACCAGGCAAAAACAATCCTGTCTAAATATGGGGTCGCCGTGCCCCGAGGAGAGATGGCGCTGAGCCGCGAAGAAGCCGCAGACACGGCCAAGATGCTCCTGGATGAAGGAGCAAAGGGCGTGGTCGTTAAGGCCCAGATCCACGCCGGCGGACGGGGCAAGGGCGGTGGCGTAAAGGTAGCCAAAAGCCTTGATGAAGCCAAAGGCTGGATTGAAAAGATCCTGGGCATGCGCCTTGTCACCCACCAGACCGGCCCGGAAGGCAAGATCGTTCAACGGTTGCTGATCGAAGAGACCCTGCCCATCGAGCGCGAACTTTACCTCGGAATTGTCGTTGACCGCGCTACAGCCAGACCGGTCTTCATGGCCTCCGCCTCGGGTGGCATGGAGATCGAAGAGGTCGCCGCCAAGGATCCCAAGGCGATCCTGATGGAGCCTATTGATCCCGTGACCGGCTTCCAGCCTTATCATGCGCGCAAGCTGGCCTTTGGCTTGGGACTGAAAGCGGAGCAGATCAATGAAGCGGTACGTTTCATGACTGGGCTCTATGAGGCGTTCGTCGATACCGATGCTTCGATGTGCGAGATCAATCCGTTCATCACGACTACAGATGGCCGGCTGTTCGCCCTCGACGCCAAAATCAATTTTGACGATAACGCTCTCTACCGCCACAAAGATTTAAAAGAGCTGCGCGACATCACCGAAGAAGATCCGCTGGAGGTGGAAGCCTCAAAGTACAGCCTGAACTACATCAAGTTGGATGGCAACATCGCCTGCATGGTGAACGGCGCTGGATTGGCCATGGCCACCATGGACATCATTAAATATGCGGGTGGCTCCCCGGCCAACTTTCTGGATGTTGGCGGTGGCGCCAATGCCGAACAGATTCGCCATGCCTTTGAGATCCTGCTGAGCGACAAAAACGTAAAGGCCCTGCTGATCAATATCTTTGGCGGCATTCTGCGGGTCGATACTCTGGCCAATGGCGTGGTGCAGGCGGCCAAGGCCACTAACATCCAACTGCCTATGGTGTTGCGGCTCGAAGGCACCAACGTAGAACAGGGACGCGAAATCCTGAAACACTCAGGCCTCAACTTTGTTGTGGCTGAAAATATGAAGGACGCCGCCGAGCGCGTGGTTGCGGCTGCTAAAGGCAAATAAGCTATGTCTGTACTTATTGATAAATCCACCCGGCTCATCGTCCAGGGCATTACCGGACGCGAAGGCACATTCCACGCAAAGGGTTGTGCCGCTTATGGCACCCAGGTTGTGGGCGGAGTTACACCCGGCAAAGGCGGCACCACGCATGAAGGTTGGGCGGTATTCAATACCGTTCAGGATGCCAAAGAAAAAACCGGGGCCAACGCTACCGTGATTTTTGTCCCGCCGCCATTTGCTGCGGATACCATCATGGAGGCGGTCGACGCCGAGTTGCCGCTGATCGTCTGCATCACCGAAGGCATTCCGGTGCTGGACATGGTGCGCGCCTACGAATATCTGAAGTTGAAAGGCAAGTCGCGCCTGATCGGCCCGAATTGTCCCGGCATTATCTCTCCCGGCAAATGCAAGATCGGAATCATGCCCGGCCATATTCATAAGGAAGGAAATGTCGGCATTGTCTCCCGCTCCGGCACGCTGACCTATGAAGCAGTCTTTCAGCTTACCCAGCGCGGTATTGGACAATCGACCGCGATTGGAATCGGTGGCGACCCCATTATCGGCACCAACTTCCTGGATGCGCTCCGGCTTTTCAACGAAGATCCCGAGACTGAGGCGATCATCATGATCGGTGAAATTGGCGGCAACGCGGAAGAAATTGCCGCTGATTACGTTAAACAGTACGTGAAGAAACCAGTGGTCTCGTTTATAGCCGGCCAGACCGCTCCTCCGGGACGCCGCATGGGCCATGCGGGAGCGATCATCTCCGGTGGTCATGGCACGGCAGCCGAAAAAATGAAGGCGCTGGAGCGTGCCGGGATCGCTGTGGCCAAATCACCGGCAATGATTGCTGAGACATTGGTCGACCACGCTGGCATTGCCGCGAAGGCCTAAGCAAGAATACTCATCGCGAACGACGCGACGATGAAAGGAACAAGCACCCGGACTTACCGCGGATTTGCGCGGATGCATACAGATAAAGTCACGAGATTTGAATTGAGGAGAAGTTAAGAAGGAATGCAAACACTGCAACGCACTTTTTCCATTGTTAAACCAGATGCCGTAGCCAAAGGCGCTACCGGCGACATTATTCACATGATCCAGGAGAAAGGGTTTCGGATCATCGGCATGAAGATGCTGGAGATCACCCAACAGCAGGCTGAAGGTTTTTATGCCGTCCACGTCAGCAAGCCCTTTTTTGGTTCGCTGACTAGGTTCATGTCGAGCGGGCCGATTGTGGTGCTGGCCCTCGAAAAAGAAAATGCCATCGCCGACCTGCGTAAACTGATGGGCGCAACCAACCCCGCCAACGCCGAACCCGGAACGGTCCGCAAGAAGTGGGCGGACAACATCGAGCATAACGCCATCCATGGCTCCGATGCCGACGACACAGCACGCTTCGAACTGAGCTACTTTTTTGCAGGATATGAACTGGCAAAATAGTTTTGTTTTTCTTGAAAATCCCTCGCGCAGCGACGGAGCCCTATGAGGGCCACTACTGTTCAGGGTCGAAAATCACATCGTTCATGGCGTCCACTACGTCCACTCAGTCCACACTTCGCTACGGGAAAGTTGTTTTCGTTGCCTTCTCACTACTCATATCTTCAGTTGCCTCCTCAGTGACGTTTAAAAAATTGGACCGCACGCTCGTGCGCTTTGGCCTTTTCGAGGGACGAGAATGTCCCCAAGTTGCGGCGTTTGCCGGTCTTGCTGTCTTTCTTGCGTGAATACAAACGGTACTCTCCAGATCTTAGTTTGCGAATCATGGCTTCTGCCCTACTGTAAGAAAAGGATCTCTTGGAAATTAAGATGCGCTAAGTGGAGACATCGTGGCCAGAGATTACGAGGCCCAGAGTCCATCAATATCTTGTGAGAACGCCTAATTGCGGCATGGCAATGCCAGCCACTTCTGGGGTTCTTCGACTCTCCCTCACTCCTCCGTCGTTCGGGCTCGCTCGGAATGACAGATCAAAAAGAATTTCGAACTATCATCAGAAAACAAACAAAAACTAACTCTGCACGATCACCACCAGCCGTCTCGGTCCGTGAGCGCCTTGCACGAGTATTTTTTCGATGTCAGCGGTGCGGCTGGAGCCGCTAATCACACAGGCAAATGAGTTGCTGGCCAGCTTGCGCTCTCGGGTAGCATTGGCGAACGCGGTCTGAAGATCGGGTACAAGCTGGTCAATCGTTGCAAAAACAATGTGGCAGGGGGCGACCGCCGAGGCGCCACGTCCTCCGCAGGAGGCGGTAACGAAGACCGATCCGGTTTGGGCAATGAGCGCTTCGGCCAAGGTGACTGTCGCCTGCGAGGCTTCGCTGGGAGCGCCCTGGCTCGACCAGCGGATCGGTCGCGCAGACATGATGAGTTCGGCCAATCGACGAAGCGCAGAATGATCTTGAAGAAAGATCTCTCCTTCGGGAAGCGAATCGAGCACTTTGGCAAGACGCCCGGCGCTCTCATCCACGCTGGCAGTCAGATAGCACTCCATCAAATTGGCAGCGCATTCCTGCTGAAATCGTTCCAGAGGGTTATCAATAGGGGCAAAGATCATGCCACCGGGATGGCCAGCATGGAGCTCGGGTGAAGACGTACGCAGCCCTGCGCGAATCCGCTCCAGTATCCGGTTGCGGCTTCCATTTTCGGTCTTTTGATTCTCAGTTTTTTCCAAGAACTTTTCTCCAACGGGAGCGAAATGATTGTGCCGGCAGCGGTATCGGCGACCGGCGACGGTTCCATGCACGCATCGGATCAAGCACTGACCCTGCAAGCCCCATGCTATAAAGCAGACGCAAGGACATTTTTCCCAGCCAGCCGGTTAAGGCGTAGATTCGTGGACGCTGCATAACGTACCGCCACAGCCGAAATGCCATCCTCTCAGTCCATTTCGTATCACCGGCGGCTGCCGTATTCCGGCGGTTATGCAAAAGGTGATGGTGAAGATTGATCTTGACCGGACACACGCTGGTACACGCGCCGCACAACGATGAAGCATACGAGAGGTGCTGAAACTCGCGGCCGCGCAGGTGGGGCGTGAGCACACTTCCAATCGGCCCCGGATAGGTCGTGCCATAGCTGTGGCCGCCGATATTGCGGAACACCGGACAGATATTCAGGCAGGCGCCGCAACGGATGCAGTGCAGCACTTCGCGCTGTTCGGCATCGGCCAGCAAGGCGCTGCGTCCGTTGTCCACGAGTACCACGTGGAATTCTTCCGGACCATCAGCCTCTCCCGGACGGCGCGGACCACCAATGAGGGTGCTGTACGTAGTAATCCCCTGCCCAGTGCCGGAGGTGGCCAGCACCGGCCACAAGACGGCCAGATCTTCCAGACGAGGGATGACTTTTTCGATTCCAGTCACTGCGACGTGAATACGCGGGACACTGGTACACAGGCGGCCATTGCCTTCATTGGTGGAGATGGCGATCACACCGCTATCGGCCACCAGAAAATTAGCGCCAGAGATGCCCATTTCGGCGGAAAAGAACGCGCGGCGAAGGGTGCGGCGGGCCAGGGCCACCAGCTCCACCGGATCATCGCCGTTGACCTGCTCGCCCAGCTTTTTGTAAAACAACTCAGAAATCTGCTGCCGGTTTAAGGTGCATGGCAGGCGTAACGATGTGGTAGGGCGGCTCATTGCGCAACTGCACAATGTACTCGCCTAGATCGGTCTCCCAGACGGTAATGCCGGCCTTCTCCAGCGCCGGCGCAAGATGGATTTCTTCGGTCACCATCGACTTGGACTTGACCACCGTGCGCACGCCCCGGCTCACGGCGAGATTTCGCACATAATCGCAGGCCTCTTGGGCATCGGCAGCCCAAAAGACATGTCCACCATGGGCAATGACCTGTTCTTCAAACTGAAGGAGATAGCGGTCGAGGTGATGGATGGCTTCGCGCTTGATCTCCTGGCATCGCTGGCGAGCTGCCTCCCAGTCCGCGATACGAGAGCGCCCGCGAAGATGCGCCGCATCATAGCTCTCCATGCCGCGCCGGATAATCTCGCGATGGACCAGGTCGGCAGACTTGACCGCGGCATCCTCAAGGAAACGCTGTGCTGCCGTGCTCATAATTTTTCCTGGGCCAGGATGCTGGCCAGATGAATCGTCCGGCACGGAGAGCCGCGTTTACCCAGTATCCCCTGAAGATGCAGCAGGCAACTGGAATCCGTTGCGGTCACAAATTCTGCCCCGGCCACGGCGATACTCTCAGCCTTGGATTCACCCATGGCCACAGAAATGCTTTCGAACTTGGTTGCGAAGGTCCCGCCGAAGCCGCAACATTCTTCGGAGCGAAGCATATCGACCAGCTTCAGACCATTGACTTTGCGAAGAAGTTGCAGAGGTTCGTCACGCAACTGAAGTTCGCGCAGTGCATGGCAGGATGCATGATAGGTCACAGTGTGAGGAAACGTCGCGCCAACGTCGGTCATACCGGCCACTTTCACCAGAAACTCCGACAGCTCATAGGTGCGCTGCGCCAAGGCAGTTGCCTCTCCCAGCAAAGAAGTGGAAGCCAGTAATTCCGGGTAGAATGCGCGCACCATGGTTGTACAGGAGCCTGAAGGACAGACCACAATATCAGCGTGCTGAAACACACGAAGGAATTTTTCCGCGCATGGCCGGGCCTCATTCCAATACCCCGTATTGAAAGCAGGCTGGCCACAACAGGTTTGGTCTTCGGGAAACTCGACTTCATAGCCCAGCCGTCTGAGGACTTTTACAGTATCGACCGCTACCTCCGGTTGTAGCTGGTCCACGAAACAAGGGACGAAGAGGGAGACTCTGCGCTGCATGGGCTTCGTAAACTTTATATCTTATTTCGTCATGCAGCGTGCGCGATTTCAATGAGTGAAATTTTTCGCCTTGTTATTAGCACCAAGAACCACTTACTCCACTGCCACGTACAGTTCCCGGTTGCGTTGTTCCATGATTGGATCCAGCCCGTTGTGGACGTACTGTTTGAAATAGGGCGCGTTGCGATGAGCTTCCAAGGCTGCCTGGTCTTTGTACTGCTCGTAAAACATAAACCTGCGAGGATCGTCCGTGGACTGGTGGCCTGCATACATCAGGCAGCCCGGCTCCTTGCGCGAGTGCTCCTGCATGATGCGGATGTACTCTTTGCATTTTTCTTCCATACCGGATTTTACGATCATATCGACTTTCAAAACGATCATTTGGCCCTCGCTGTCTTCTCGATTTTTCGGGCAGCCGCCAGTTCAGCTTCAAACTCCGGCATGAGAATAGTCTGGTCGCGGTCCGGCCCGGTCGAGACCATTCCAATCTTTGCTCCAGTTTCCTTCTCAATGAAATGTAGATAGTCCTGCGCCCTCTTGGGCAGCTTGGCGAAGCTGGTAATGGCCTCAGTGGACTTCTTCCAACCCGGCATTTTTTCGTAGATGCACTCTACCTGTTCAAAGCCGTTGGCCAAGGCGGGGATCTCAGAGGTCTTTTTGCCATTGATCTTGTATCCCACACAGACAGGCACCTCGTCGAGTTCGTCCAAAACATCGAGTTTGGTGATGACCCACCAGTTCACGCCGTTGATCATCTGGGCATAGCGAAGCAAGGGAAGATCCACCCAGCCGCAGCGCCGTGGCCGGCCGGTGACCGCGCCATATTCGTTGCCTCGGGCGCGTAACTGATCGCCGATCTCGCCCTCTATCTCGGTTGGGAATGGGCCTCCGCCCACGCGGGTGCAATACGCCTTGGTGATCCCGATCACGTTCTCGATCAGGTTCGGGGCAACGCCGGTCCCGGTCACTGCTCCTCCCGAGGTGGCGTTCGAAGAGGTAACAAACGGATAGGTGCCGTGGTCGATGTCCAGCATCGTCCCCTGAGCGCCCTCGAACATCACAGACTCTCCCGCCGCAATGGCCTGATTGACCATGAGCGCCGTATCGGTGACAAAAGGGGCGATCTGCTCGGCGGCGCGGGCATACTCGCTGTACATGCTGTCCGCATCGAGCGGCTCGGAGTTGAAGAGCGCATGGGCGATCATGTTCTTTTCGCGGCAGGCATTTTCAATCGTGGTCTTCAGCAGTTTGGAATCGAGCAGGTCGGCCACACGTAAGCCACGCCGTCCCATCTTGTCTTCATAGGCAGGCCCGATGCCCCGGGAAGTTGTGCCGATCTTCACCCGTCCGGGAGCGTTTTCCGCTCCCATCTCAATCATGCGGTGATAGGGCAAAATTACATGCGCGCGGTTAGAGAGAAACAGGTTGCCATCAACCCGTACTCCAGCGTCCCGCAACATGCTTACCTCTTTCAAGAAGGCAATAGGATCGAGCACGACGCCGTTGCCAATGACCGAACGGCAGCCTTTGCGCAACACGCCGCAGGGCACAAGTTGAAGCACAAACCTTTTACCTTTGATAATGACAGTGTGGCCGGCGTTGTGGCCGCCCGCGTAACGGGCCACCAGGGAAAAATTCTCTGAGAGCACATCAACGATCTTGCCCTTGCCTTCGTCGCCCCACTGGGCGCCTACGATTACCGCTGTTCTGCCGCGTTTCACTCCGTTACACACTCCTCGCCCGTAGTGGCTTTCGCAGATTTTAGAAATGTCTGGAAAATTGGAACGGGGAAAGTTCTGTTACCAATGAATTTTAACAAAATCACCCGGCTTCAGCCCATACTCTTATAGATTTTGGCAGTGTAATTAAAAGTGCGAGTCAAGCCTTTGACCTTGGACTATTCATGAAAATGCGAAATAGAGAAAAACACTCGTCATCCAATCAATGGCCCTTCGCTTTGGCCATGGGTCAACTAATAACCGGTGCCGAAGCAGGCAACCGCAAGCCTCTCGCCTGCTGGTCTCAAACCTCGGTTCTGGCTTCTCATTATCGTTTTTTTAAGAAAACCATTCGCACGTTAGGATTCCCAACAAAACTTCATAAATCTTATATATCAAGACTCACTCAGAATCTGATCTACTATGTTGCGGAGGTAGTTCGTATGAGTAGACACTGGATTTACTCCTCGGTCCTACTAGGTTCTCTCTTGGCCGTGTTGCCCGGATCCGCCATCGCCCAGCGTACCGGGCGAATACGCGTTAATTCTGAATGCCCGCAATTGAAGAACACATTTCAGCGCCGGATCAGCGACCTGAAGCTGCTACAACAGAATGATCTGGATGGCTGCCGTACCAGCAATGGCAAGAATTCTGATGCTTGCCGCGATCTCAAAGAGCAGCAAAAAGAAGCGATGCGCCAGTTAAAAATGAGTCGAGACGCCGAACTGCGCAGTTGTATTGATCAGCCAGTGTTCGTTATTGACCACGTGGATCTGCATCCAAGCGGGGGAGGGTGCGGTAGACAAAATGGAGAAACTTACATTGAGGAGGATGAGCCTCCAGCTCACAAACCTCCACCCAATCCTCCGCCTCCGCCGAATCCTCCGCCCAACCCTCCTCCAGGAAAGATTTCGCCGCCACATCCTGTAAAACCTCCACATCAGCCGCCGATGCCTCGCCAAATGCCGAGTTCATCAGACGTCTCCAATGGAGCTTCGCACTCTTCTGGGAGCGGGAGTTCGTACTCTTCCTCTGGTGGTAGCTCTTCGTCTGGTGGTAGCTCTTCCTCATACGGATCATCGGGTGGCAGCTACAGTGGAGGTTCTTCGTCGAGTTCGTCCTCGATGGGCGCCGGCTCCGGTGGTTCTGGATCGTATGGTGGTTCGTCGGCCGGGTCATCTTCGGCCGGCTCTCATGATTCAGGCGGAGGTGTATCGAGGCCACACTAACTTGGAAATAATCTGCGCCGCTTCCGCATCGCTTGCGGCGCATGAACTGTGGTTTGGGCAAGCCTATAGCTTGCCCAAACTTTTGTTTGTAATATGCGTCGTAAAAACAAAGTCTCGGCAGAGCCTGCCCTGAGGTGGTAGCCGAAGGGGACGAAGCGAAAATAGCCCAGCACGCCAGTGCTGGGTAGGGTAAATGAGCGAGTGAAGTCCCGCAGGGACGGCTGGAAATCTTCTCAGGAAGAGAAGATTTTCAGGCATAGTAGTGTGCAGAGAGCGCCGAGAAATCCAAAACACCAGAGAAAGTTAACCAATCCGCGAACATCCGCGCAAATCCGCGGTAAGGTTTGGTTGCAGCTTGCTCTCTGCGTCCTCTGCGGTAAAGTTTTTGACTTTGTGTTGATCAGTTTGATCAGTGGTAAGAAGTTGATTTTACTTTGCGCACGAGCATTTGCTGCCTTGCTTCGACTGCATTACCCTGATCAGTCATGCTTCCCTTCAAACTCGTTTACAGCGACGACTACTATCTGCCCATTGGCGCACACGTCTTTCCCGCTGAGAAATACCGTCTGATCCATCAGCGGTTGATGGAGACCGGTTTGGCCGAACCCTCCGATTTTGTCACGCCGCCCAGCGCCAGCGACCATGATGTCCTGCTGGTGCATACACTGGAATACGTACGCAAACTTAAGACGGGCGCCTTATCGCCCATGGAAGAGATGCAGATGGAGGTCCCTTACTCGCCGGAACTGGTCAAAGCCTTCTGGCTGGCGGCGGGCGGCTCTATTCTGGCGGCCAATCTGGCGTGCCAGCAAAATATTGCCTTCAACATTGGCGGCGGATTTCACCATGCCTTCCCCGATCACGGCGAGGGCTTCTGCGTGGTCCATGATGTGGCGGTTGCGATCAAGCGTCTGCACAAAGATGGCAAGCTTCGGCGGGCCATGACCGTAGATTGCGATGTCCACGATGGCAACGGCACCGCCGGGATCTTTCCTCCCCGAACGCGTGCCGGGCAGCCGCTGCCCAGCGCCAGCGGCATTCAGCATAATCTGCGTGGCGCCCATGCCCAGCTTCGCGACAGCAGCGCCGGCGATCTGGAGGTCTTTACTATCTCGCTGCACCAGGCCAACAATTATCCGGCGATCAAGCCGCCTTCATCGATTGACGTGAATCTGCCCGACGGCACCAACGATGAACAATATCTCGGATGGCTCGACCAGGCCCTGAGTTCGGCATTTCGCCAGTTCGAGCCGGAGTTGATCTGCTACATTGCCGGCGCCGATCCCTATAAGGAAGACCAACTCGGTGGTCTCGCCCTCACGATTGAGGGATTGAAGAAGCGCGACGAATTAGTGTTGCGCGTGGCCCGCTCGCGCAACATTCCCATCATGATTACCTATGCCGGCGGTTATGCACGTCACGTGGAGGACACGGTCACGATTCATTGCAACACTGTAATTGCGGCCAAAGAAATCTTTACGACAGCAGTTCCAACTGGTCCGCCATGCCACTCTGCTGATTGAATGTGGGTGTGCGACATAAAAGTGAAAACCAGCAACGATTTACTCCGGATAGACATGGCCCAGAAGAATGAAGATCGGAGCCGAAGCAGTCAAACCAAGCAAGCACAGCCCTGAAAGGGCGGAAGGAAGTAGCCCAGTACGTCGAGCCACCTGGGCGCACTTCTCGCGCCCAGGCGGCTCGTAAGTGCTGGGTAAAGAAAGCAGAAGCTCCTTCCGCACGCCGTAGGCACGCGCGCAGCGAAGCGGAGCGCCTAGAAAAATGATCTTCGGCAGGCGGTCACTGAAGTCTTGCCTTCGCCCAGTAAAAAAATCAGACCAGGGAGTTAGGTACTGGCGTACAGAGACTCGCCAGCTTAGGATTTGGGGCTCTACGTACAGCTACGCAAGGATATATGCATCAATATTGGAGTTTCCTCAAAGAGGTCGAAACAGAATGCAGGAGTTGAGGGCTATAAAAGCCGCGTTTAACTCGCCCATCACCTCATCCACATAAAACCATGTCCAGCTCTCTCCGGGCTCAACGGAGCCCTTGGAGAGAGGCCACAAAGTGCTCCTTTTTCCAAGCGGCTTGCTTTCATTGAACTGGTGATTTACGCAGCTCTGGTCTAAAAATCGAGCATGATCCACACTGGAGCATGGTCGCTGGCGTTTACCTCCCCACGCACCCATCGATCTACACCGCCATCCACGAGTCGGTCCGACATTTTCGGTGAGAGCAGGAAGTGATCGAGTCGCATGCCTTTGTCCTTCGGCCACCGCTCATATTTGTAATCCCAGAATGTCCAGAGCGGCCCGTCCGGACGTAGCTTGCGCATCGCGTCGGTCCAGCCTTGAGCCAGCAAACGCGCAAAGGCTTGGCGGCTTTCGGGTTGGATCAACGCGTTGTTATCCAACGATCGAGTGGGATAGATGTCCTGTGGTGTCGGCACGACGTTGTAGTCACCAGCCAACACCACAGGTGCGCCGGTCGCCATGAGTTCGGCGGCATGGGCCATGAGGCGCTCAAACCAGGCCAACTTGTAGTTGAATTTCGGTCCAGGCTGCGGATTCCCATTGGGGAGGTAGATGGAAGTGATCAGGAATCCATGAACAGCCGCCTCGATATAGCGGGCTTGGCGATCTTCAGGATCCCCCGGTAAGCTTGCGCAGGTCAGCACAGGAGTATGGTTTCGCGCAAGAATGGCCACGCCGTTCCAGGAACGCTCCCCTTGCCAGACTGCTTCGTACCCGAGAGTTCGAAGGGCGCGCACGGGAAATGCTCCCTGCTCCGCCTTAAGCTCTTGGAGACTAACCACGTCCGGCTCAGCTTTGGCTAACCAGGCCAAGAGGTTATCAAGCCGCTTATTGATGTCGTTAATATTGAGGGTGGCGACTTTCACTAGGTCCCTCTCTGCCGCTGTACCTCTGGATGCACCTCCCAAATCAGGAGTTGAGGGCTACGAAGCCGCGTTTAACTCGCCCATCACCTCATCCACATAACACCATGTCCAACTCTCTCCGGGCTCAATGGAGCGGACCATTGGGTGTTTCGTTTTGTGAAAGTGCTTGGTTGCGTGCTTGTTTTTTGAAGAATCGCAACACCCCACATGCCCGCATATCAGGCACAGCCGGAGATGGACCCAATCATCTCCGATCTTGATGCAATCTTCGCAAACGTCCGTCTTCGTGCTGGTGAACTTGATTTGACCGAGATGGGTGCAGCGACTCGTCATGCAGTCTCCTTAAGGCCCAGGCGCTTTTTCCAGCGCTTGCCGGTCCCAATTTCCCAGGGTCGATGCCGCTTCATAAGTGCTCTGCAGGAACTCCAGCAATGCGTTGCTGGGTGAGCTTGCAGTGCGAACATCGTCGTACATAAGAATATATTCGTTGAGCGGCGCATGATAGAACGCAGCTTCGGGGCGGACCCGCTGCTGGGAAAATCCCTTTGGCTCAGGTGCAGCATAACTGTAGAAGGCCGCATCTTTTACCTCTCCACTCCCCGGCCAGAAGCCCGCGCTGCTTACCTCATGCGAGTAGGCCTCTCGCGTGATCGTGTCCGCGTCTTTGCGCTCCGGCGCCCGTCTTCCTGAGAACCGAGTTACGGCCAGATCAAAACTTCCCCAGAAGAAGTGGACAGGACTTGATTTGCCGATGAATTGCGCCCTGAACTGTTTGAAGACCTCATCGACTGAGACCAGGATCCGCCAGAACCGATGCGCATATTCAGGATCGTAGGAAGCATGGATCCGGTCTTCATCGAATGGAATTGGATTGGGTATCTCGACCGGCATTCTCCATGTCTTTACCTCAATACCGGCAGACCGCAAAGTTGCCATGAACTCCTGGTAAAAATCGGCAACCGGACGCGCAGCCAGCCGAAGCTCCCTGGTGGCGCCATCGCTGTCCCGGATCAGCAACTTGTGATCAATAAAGTCAAACTCCACTTCAAAGACGCGCCCATGATATGGAATAGGAGATGTGGCCAGCCCCCGAGAGCTTACATAGAGAGGAACGCTCCACCAGTGATTGGTCTTGGGGGCCAGCGCCAGACGGACCTTGCCGACAATCTGTGTCCACATGTGGAGAGTGGCGCAGGTATCTTTCCAGGATTCAAGGGGCAAGGACGGCCAGGCATCGGCCAAATCGGAAACGGCAGTCTTTGGGGTATTGAGCATGCCGCTACTCCATGCTGGTCAGTATATCCCACTGAGAACTAGGACAGACACATCTAAAAATTTACTTCGATCAGTATATGTAGGTTGGCGAAGAAAATCCTAAAGTTGCTGTGCCGGAATCAGGGTTGGTTGTGTTTTCGGAAACGGACCATTGTTCTTGCGTTTCTTCAGTAATTGTGCTATAGTATTTCTATGGTAGGCATTTCTTGTGCCGAAGCTGCCCAGGCGGCTACAACCACGCGTTCTTTGACAACTGAATAGGCAAGGGCTTTTTTGCCCTTGTCTGGAGTTTCTACATTTTTGAGACAAAAAAGCGGTGGAAAGCGGCCCTATTGAACTTGCCCCTGAGCAAAGCCGAGGACTGCGTTAACAGTAACGTTTTATGGTGGAAGAACGGCCCTTCAGGGCCGTGTAAAGAGTAGCATTAAAGAGTGCGCTTTAGCGCTGGTAGCACAGGGTCTAGCTCCGCCTGCGGGAATGCGGAATGCGGAAGAATGTAGAAACTTCAGGACAGGGCTTTTGCCCTTGTGTCCCTATCGAATTGGGAAAAGGCGTTGGCTGGTGAAAATTTGGTGATTTCTAAAAAATTACTCAATTACCAAGTTTTCTCAATTCCCAATTGCCTGTTTGGGGGTGCTATCCGCCGCCTTTGACCGTCTGTTCTAGAACAGAAGAGGCGTTTAAAACCAACGCCGAAACAACTAACTTATGGTTTTCCAATCAGTTGCACGGAGTTACGGCGTTTGCCCCCATTTTTATGTTTATTGAATGGTAACTAGCGGGACAATTCGGACGTAAGCCGTGCCGTGTGACCACAATACCGTTCACTTTAAGGACGCGAGGGGTCCTGGCATTGAAAATCAATCCAACCAGCGAAAGGAGCAAAATTAGCAATCACCAAATTGAAAATTACCAATGCCCCCCCTTTTGGATACGCCATGGATACGCCAAGGATACTCCAAGGCCAAAAAGCATTTTATAGATGCTGTAAACTGGTCGGCGGCTATCCCCTCAGTACTGCGTGCCTTCATCCTAAAAATGCTCGCTGACTGAATGCTGATTGCCCAGTCGACTTAAACAACCACCATCAACCTCAGACAATACGCCGGTTTAGATCCGTCAGCCCTAACAGAGAAACAAAGCCCACGAATCCCCGTCAAACCGGGCTGATACAATCAATGTGGGTCTGCAACGTTTTGCATCCCAATATCAGCGGACATTCTGCTTTCTTCTATGTTTGAGAACCTACAGGAAAAACTACAGCGAGCATTTAAGAACCTCCGTGGCCAGGGAACGCTGACGCCGGAGAACATCCAGGAAGCGCTCAAAGAAATCCGCATGGCGCTGCTGGAGGCGGACGTCAACTTCAAGGTCGTCAAGCAGCTCATTGACCAGATCCAGGAAAAGGCCGTCGGTCAGGAAGTCATGACTGCCCTTTCTCCCGCCCAGCAGGTGGTCAAGATTGTCCATGACGAGCTAGTCGAGATTCTAGGCCGCGATACCGCCAAGCTCAAGTTTGCCTCGCAACCGCCTACGGTAATCCTGATGGCCGGCCTTCAGGGTTCCGGTAAGACCACTACCTCCGGCAAGCTGGCCGCATGGCTCAAAAAAGGTGGGCATCGTCCTATGCTGGTATCGGTGGACGTCTACCGTCCCGCCGCCCGGCAACAGCTCAAAGTGGTGGCGGAAGCCATCAAAGCCAATCTCTACGAAGGCAAGGTTGAGCAGGCTGACACCCGCACGGTCGAGCGGCTGGCCAAAGAGGCCCGCAAAGAAGCTACCAATACCGGTTGCAATTTTCTAATTGTTGATACCGCTGGCCGACTGCACATCGACGACGACCTCATGTCGGAGATGGAGTCGCTCAAGAAGCTGCTGAATCCGCAGGAAATCCTGTTCGTCGCCGACGCCATGACCGGCCAGGACGCTGTACGCTCGGCAGAAGAGTTCCACAAGAAACTTTCGATTACTGGCGTGGTCCTGACCAAGATGGATGGCGACGCCCGTGGCGGCGCGGCGCTCTCGATTCGCCACGTCACCGGCCAGCCGATCAAGTTCATGGGTGTAGGCGAAAAATATGACGCGCTGGAGCCTTTCCATCCCGATCGCATCGTAGGCCGGATCCTGGGCATGGGCGATGTAATGACCCTGATCGAAAAGGCCCAGGACAAGATCGACCAAAAGAAAGCTGAAGAGTTCGCTCAGAAAGCTCTCGGCGGGGGTGGCTTCTCGCTGGAAGATTTCCGCGACCAGCTTCGCCAGGTAAAGAAGCTGGGATCGCTCCAAAGCATTATCAAGATGTTGCCCAGCATTGGTCCCTTTTCCGGAATGCAGAAGGCCGCTGACAAGGTAGACGAAAAACAGCTAACCCGCGTGGAAGCCATCATCAACTCCATGACCGCCAGGGAGCGTCTGCATCACGAGATCATCAATGGCAGCCGCCGCAAACGCATTGCCCGAGGCTCCGGCACCACGGTTCAAGAGGTCAACCAACTCCTGCGCCAGTACGCCCAGATGCGCAAGATGTTTAAAGACATGGGCAAGGCCAGCTTCGGCAGAAAGCTGGCAGGCATGAAATTCCCAGGAATGTAGTTTTGCTTGCCTTGCTTTAGTGCCTTTTTGTCTTGTCCCGAGCGTAACGAGGGAACCCTATCGCCTGCAAAATCCACGTTATTGCAGCCAGACTTTGTGTGCTCAGAGCTCTTATGGGTTATCGACAAAACCTGTCGTGGTAAATCGAACGAAATCCGCTAACATCCGCGTAGATCCGCGGTAAAGTTTTGGTTGCGGCTCTGTCGCGCTAATTACAAAATCACCCACTTACCAATTTCTGTTCATATCGAACCGGCAAGGGAGCTCTCTCGACCTCCCTTGCCTGTTTCGTACATTCACACTCCTGTCCCGGACAAAGGACCTGTGTGTGGAGAGCCTGCGGCGGAATCAATCACTGTGAGTGTTCCACTGCGTGCGCCCACGGCTGTAGGAGTGAACGTGACGGTAATTGTGCACGTTGCTCCGGCTGCAAGAGATGCTCCGCAGTTGTTGGTCTGCGAGAAGTCTCCGGTTGTAGTAATGGAGGTGATCGAGAGTGCTGCATCCCCGGTGTTCTTCAACGCAATTGTGCTGGTCGCTGGAACTCCAACTGGCTGATTTCCAAATGCCAGGCTTGCAGGAGTGAATGAAGCCACAGGCGCAATCCCCTTGCCCAGCAGGCTTACATTCTGAGGGCTGTTGTCTGCATTGTCGGTGATCGTCACGGTTCCAGTCCGAATTCCCCGGACTGTGGGCGTAAACGTCACCTGGATCGTGCAGCTTTGACCGATAGGCAGAGACGCCGGGCAATTGTTGGTTTGGGCGAAATCGCCGGAGACCGAGATTGAAGAAATGGCCAGCGGCGCTTCGCCAGTGCTGGTGAGCGTAATCGTGCGTGCCGCGGTCGTCGTGCCCACCAGCTTAAGTCCAAAGAAGAGGCTGGAAGGAGTCAGTGAGGCAGCCGGACCTGCGCCGGTCCCGCTCAACGATATTCCTTGCGGGCTGTTGCCTGCATTGTCGTTGATCGTGATGGTGCCGGTGCGGTTACCGCGCGCTGATGGAGTGAAGGTCACGCTGATCGTGCAGCCTGCGCCAACCGCAACCGTTGCCGGGCAATTGTTCGATTGGGCAAAGTCCCCTGAGGCAAGAATGCTTGAAATATTTAGGGCTGTGTCGCCCACATTGGTAAGCGTCACCTGCTGTGGAGCACTGGTGGTGTGCTCCAGTTGACTGGGGAAGTTGAGTGAGGTCGCGGACAGGCTGACGATGGGGCCGTTCCCGGTCCCTGAAAGGTTTACGGTTTGCGGGCTGCTGGTGCTGTTGCTGGTAATGGTGAGTTGCCCGGTCCGCGTCCCCAGGGCCACAGGAGAAAACGTGACGCTGATCGTGCAACTCTGTCCTGCGGCAATGCCCGAACTCGTACGGCACGTGCTGGTCTGGGAGAAGTCGCCGGTAATCGTAATCGAGCTGATCTGCAACGCGGTGGAGCCGGTATTCGCAACAGTCATGCTCATGGGCGAGCTGCTGCTCCCAACAAACTGGGCCGGGAAGGTAAGCACGGTTGGAGTTACAGTCGCTGTCGTGAGTCCGGAGAATTCGAAGGTCCCTATATCCACGATGTTGTTGAATATTCGGTTGTTGCCGCTGAGGTCGGTAGCCGGCAGTGGGATTCGCGCGGTGTTGTTGCCTTGGTCGATCGCAGGTGACGCAGGTTGCAAATGCAGATTGGATACCGTGGTGTCCACGAAGAGCGGATCGGAGGAGATGTTGCCGTTGGAGCCGGTCTGGTCCGGGCAGATGCCGCCGTAGGCTGCGGCCCCGGTGGTGAAAGCATCATTCGCGGTAAAGCTTGGGGGCGTATTGTTATTGAAGCTCTCGCAGAAAACCGCGTTGACCCCCGAGACGCCTACGATGATGTTGTTTTGAATCGAGGCATTGGCATCGAATCCCGAAGCGAAAACCCCTGAACCGGTGGTGGCGGAGTTCTCGGCAATAGTGTTGTTGAGCAACAAAATGCCGGGCGTGCTCTGCGGAGTGAGCCAGTAAAGGCCGCCGCCCTGGGTTGCCGAGTTAAGAATAATGAGATTATCAACAATTTGCGGGCTGGCATCGTTGGCGATGGTGATGCCGCCGCCCTGGTTACCGCCGTTGTTGCTGGTAATGATATTGTTCTGAATTACAGGAGCTCCTGCGGCGAACAGCGAGATGCCTCCACCGCCCGTAGGCAGGGAGTTATTGGCAATAACATTGCCGATGATGCGTGTGCCGCTGGACGCGCCATTCACCAGTACGCCACCACCACTCCCACCGGAACAACCGGATTGCGTGTTGGAGCTGACAGTGTTTCCTTGGATCAGCGGGCCGCCAAAATTGACGGTCACACCGATGCCTTGACATCCTTTGTTGGCGGTGATGATGTTGTTGGTGATGGTGGGAGAGGCGTTGGTGACATAAATACCAGCCGCCTGAGAAGTTGAAAAGCCGTTGGTAATCGTAAATCCGTTCAGGACCGAATTGGCGCCCTCGCTGGTCTTGAACGTGACTACGGTATTCAGCGCGCCGCCGTCGATGGTCGTCAACCTCGCTCCATTGATGCTGGTAACGGTGATGGCCTTGCCTTTGAAGTCGATGTTCTCGTGATAAGTGCCGTCCGAGACTAGAACGGTGTCGCCGTTCGATGCTGCATTGATGGCGGCCTGGATCGCAGGCTGGTCGGCGGGAACATGAATAGTTGTCTGCGCGTGAAGACTAGCGGCGCTGATCAACATGAGAGCCATCAGCGAAAGCGCTGCATTGTTGCCTGATTGTTGTGTGGCACGAGAGGGCTTGAAGAGTCTGCGAAAGATTTGCTGAACGAACACAGTGATTGTCCTTTCTAAAATGATCTTCAGGAAAACAATCGAGCACAACCGAGGGAAGGATTGAGGTTTTCTAATATGCTGGGTAGTGCCGGATTGGTCGCGAGAAACCTTACACGCGGAACAACAAGCTATAGCATGACAATCCAGTTGTTCCGAATTCCGAAAGTGCCGGGTCTAGTGAGGCTTGTCGCTCTTCCAAGCAGGTTGGCATGTCTTTGACGCAACAACTTGAAGAATTAACAACGAAATTGCGGTCGCTGGTGCCTGCCGAACGATTGAGCATTTTCGACCGTGCGATTGCGGAGTTGAAAAACTCCGGCCTCGCCGCTCACGCACTCCAACCCGGCAATCACGCTCCATCGTTCGAGTTGCCGGATGGCGATGGCATGATCTGGCGGTCAGAAGATTTGCTGCATAGGGGTCCGCTAGTCGTCGTCTTCTATCGCGGACGCTGGTGCGCCTACTGCAACGCTCAACTGGCGGCGTTGCAAGAAATTCATTCTCAGATCGCGGCGGCAGGAGCTGCGTTGGTGACCATCTCTCCGCAGACACAGAAGCATTCCTATATGACCCGAGACATGCACAAGCTGCGCTTCCCGGTATTGAGCGATCAAGGAAACACGGTAGCCCGCAGATTTGGACTGGTTTATCGGCTGTCGCCGGAGATGCAGGCCCTCTACGAAAGCATCTATACCAAGCTGCCCGGATATAACGGCAATCAGAGCTGGGAGCTACCGTTACCAGCAACCTTCATGATTAAAGCGGATGGAATGATTTCGTATTCAAGGGTCGACGCTGATTGGCGTCAGAGACCGGAACCATCTGAGATACTGATCAATCTGTAATGGGAAATCGGGTAATTGAGTTTGTTCGTATTGCAACCCAATTACCCGATGCTTGATCGTCAATCTTTTCTCTATTCCTCTGCGTCCTCTATGGCGATAGGGATTCCTCGCTACGCTCGGGAAATTTCAAAAAAAGCTGGAAATTCAAGAGCTATTAGTTGCCCCGGCTTGCCGGCGGAACAATGCCGTTCATGCGCAGGTACTCGACCATCTGTCCGTAGTGATCGAATGCATGAGCAACGGGAGCGGTAGCCACGTACAACCGGGCCGCCTTACTTGCGCGAAATGGCACCATCTCCACTACATTTTCCGAAGTCAAGGTGGCGGCCGCCTTATGGCCAACCGCGTAGGAGTCTTTCAGAAACTTAATGATCTCCGCCTTGGTCTTCAACTCCACCGGGCCGTTGCCGTCTTTAATGCCCTCCGGCAGCTTGTCGCCTGTGACGGAGCACCAGAAAAAATAATTGGCGGTGGCAACGTGCCTCACCTCCAGGGCGAATGTACGGACGGTCTTGTAATCGCTGCCCTTAATGTTCAGCGACTCGGGAGTGAAATTGAATTTATCTTCAGGCATGGCTTCAGCGGCTTCAACAAATTGCTTTTCGATGGCGCTGATTTGGCGATCCACAACCCCGGCAATGGTTGGAGGGGGCTGCGGGGATTGTTGGGCGGCCGGAGCGCCGCCGGAAGACTGCGCGGCCTGGGATTGAGTGAATACACCTATTGCAAAACACAGGGTCAACAGCAGAAACATCATTCGCAAATGCTTCATGGGGGAATCTCCTCGTAGTTGATGAATGCCAGACGGTATTCAACGATATCACGTTGGGAGGACTGAGAAACTCCCATTTTCAATTTGTAAATTCTTGCTGTGCCGATCCCCCGATCACAAGATCTCCCGATTCTGGAGCCGGTACCACGGGGCCAGCAACAATCCGAGGATCAGGCCTGCAGCAGCAACCGTGAGTGCCACTGTCAATTTCATCTGTAGTTCCACCACGCACGAGGCTGCGACCACACCCCAAACGGCGCTACCCAGCGCCAAGCCGCCTTGGAGGACCAGGACGTACATGGAAATCATACGGGCCCGTACCCAGCCGGGAGATGACATCTGCGCTACCAAATTCAAGGTGGCCAGGTTGCTGATCCAGGCCAACCCAGCAGCGCCGGAAAACAGTGAGGATAGTGCCAGATTGTGGGCGCGCACTATTCCAAACATAGCTATGGCAAAAACAATGGTCGCCAAAGTGACGATCATGTCGGACGAAAGCTTATGCCGCACCACGGACAACAGACCGGCGCCCGCTAACGCACCTAAGCCAAAATACGCCAACATCGCGCCGTAGCCGGCAGCGCCATAGTTGCGGGCGATCAGCGGCAGCAACGCCCAAAATGCGCTGGCGAACAACGAGAACGCTAAAGTCCGCACCAGGACAGCCTGTATTCTCTTGTCCTGGCGTGCGTAGTCGATGCCTACGCGAATTGCCTCCAGGAGTGTGCCGGTATGTGGCGGAGATTCACGCTCCTTGGGCTTCCAGCGGTAGAGAAAAAGAATTACGCCCACAAACGAAACCGCATTCAGAAGAAACGCAACCCCGGAGCCCGACGCAGCTACCACCAGCCCGCCCAGGGCCGGTCCTACAGCGCGGGCAATATTGAAACCGGCGGAGTTAAGGGCAACCGCCGCGCCAAGTTTCGAACCAGGAACCAGATCGGGAGTCAACGCCTGCCAGGCGGGATCGTTCATTACCGCGCCCACACCCAGCAAGAAGGTAAAGACCAGCAACAACTGCGGGGTCACCGCCTCCGTCATCGTTAATACGCCCAACACACCCGCGGCCGCAACCATCGACACCTGTGTAAACAGAAGAAATTTGCGGCGGTCGATCATGTCCGCCAGCGCCCCAGCCGGCAGTGCAATCAGAAAAACCGGAAGGCTTAACGCTACCTGCACTAGCGCCACCCAAATTGGCGAAGCGTTCAACGAGGTCATGAGCCAGCCGGTGGCGATGTTCTGCATCCAGCTTCCGGTATAGGAGATCACTGCGGCGATCCACAGGGTGCGAAAGAGCGGCTCACGCAGGGGCGCAAAGGCCGAATGGCGTAACGGAATAAGCTGGGCCTGAGCGGAATTCTGCATGGAGCTAACGGGCCTCGGAGCGCGGGCTACAGACATGAAAAATTATTGGACTGTTGGTCCAGCGGTTTCGTGAGCAGTACGGGCGCCGAAAGGCCACTCTTTTCGCCGCCAGGAGCGAATGAAGAAGATGAGCAGGCCCGCAATCACAATTGCCAAGGCATAACGGACCTCTCGCATCCACTCCTCGCGCATACGCAACACATACAGAAATCCAATAGCGGCCAGGATCGCCGGAAGTGGATAAAGCCACATGCGAAAAGGACGCGGAAAATCTGGACGGCGCAAGCGCAGCCAAAGCAGCCCGAGAATCTGCAACACGAACTGGGTGCTGATGCGGATTACCACCAGCGCAGCCACCACATCGGCCAGACGAAACACACAAAACGCAGCCGCCAGGCAGCCCAAAGTAAGCAGCGAAACCTGCGGAAACCTCTTTTGAGGATGCACACGCGCAAATGGCCGGAAGTAATTGCCGTCAACAGCGGCCGCATACGGAACACGTGAGTATCCGAGAATCAGTGAGAAGACGGATGCAAATGCCGTCCATATAATCATCACGGCTATCGCGCTCCCCGCCCAGTTGCCATAGACCCTTTGCATGAGAGTGGCGGCGACATAGACGCGGTTCTCTGCTCCAGCAGCTTGTTTCAGCTCCTGCCAGGGAAGCACCCCCAGGATGCTGATATTCATGACCAGATAAAGCGCTCCTACCAGCAGGATGGAATAGATCACAGCCTTGGGAATGTTTCTTTCCGGGGAGCGCACCTCAGCTCCCAGAAAGCAGACGTTGTAATAACCCCAGTAATCGTAAAAGCTCAACAGCATGGCTGAACCGAGCCCGGTGAAGAATCCCCAGGAAGGTTGAAATGCACCTGCGGGAAAAGTGAATGCCCGCGCTGCGCTGAAATGCGTGAGCCCGGCAAAGATCACGCACAAGACAGTAGCAATCACCCCTACCCAAAGCAGTTTTGAAAGCCTTCCTATGACGGCAATTCGCCGGTACAGCAGAAACACCGCCAACGCGCAGCAACCCATGGCGACGAAAGTGGCGTTGCTGATGAGCACCCGCATCTGAAATTTACCGAGCAGCGGCACAATGGGTGAAAACAGCCGGTCGAGATGAACATGGCCCAGCCCCGGCCAGAGATAAGTTGCGTATTGCGAAACACCCAGACATCCAGAAGCTATCGAGAGTGGCGCGCTGAAGGTAAGCTGCCACACGAACAAAAAGGACATAAGCCGGCCCAGGGTCTGGGCGCCATAGCTCTCTTTCAGGTATTGGTATGAACCACCCGCCTGAGGCATGGCTGCGCCCAACTCCGACCACACCAAGCCATCGCAAACAGCGAAGAACGCTCCCAAAACCCATCCGAGCATCGCCTGCGGCCCACCCATCGCGCCCACAATCAGTGGAATCGTCACGAAGGGCCCCACGCCGATCATATCGATCATGTTCAGCGCGGTGGCTTCGCGCAGCCCGATCCCGCGATCAAGCCCCGAATGTTGGAGAGTGGGGTTCATGCTTGAAGTTGCAGCATCTTGGACATAGGCTTTGGCCAGCTCTAATCCATCATCGGAATCTCCAGATTACCGACCTCCGCTGCACTACGATTCATAGAATTCTTTTCGTGCCGCGAAAGAATTTCTTGCTTTTCCGTCGTGTCCTTTCGTTTCAATACTTCGTGACCCTTTGTGGTTAAGGTTTGCTTTTCCTTTGCTCCGCATGTTTCAAAGGCTTTGGTTTATCAGCATTCATCCGCGTAAATCAGCGATAAGAACTGTTTTTTCTGAAGAAGTTTTTGATTACAGCTTGCGCTGTAGTTACATCTTGCTCTTCGACTTCACTTGCGCTGTAGATGCTGGCTTTCCGCTGTGCCCGGCGCTAACCAGGTTCACAAACAAACGAATCGCCCCTGGAACCCCGGCAGGAAGCTGGCGAAAGAAAGCATATCCTGAATAGATATAGATTCCTTTGCCGTACTGGGCTATGAGCAGTCCGCCTTTTAGAGGCTGTTCGCCGGGATCATGGGAGGAGAGCAGCGGTTTGAAATGGTCGTCCCATCTCGACATGAAATAGAGCCCGCGCTCCTGCACCCAATTGTCAAAATCCTTCTGTGTAATCTTGTTGGGATACGAGAAGATCGCGTCTTCCGCAGCCAGAATTTCTACCGGCATCTCTTCCACCGAGACGCGCAGGTTCCCCAGGCTGGCGGGGTACGGCGTGTAGTGGCCGTCGTTGAAAGCTCCAACGCTCTGGTTGTACAGCACAATCAGGGTTCCGCCGCGATTGGCATAGTCCAGCAAGCGGCGGTTCTGTTCGCGCAGATCCGTCCGCACATCATAGGCGCGGATGCCGACCACAATCGTGTCATAGCGGCTTAAATCACCCGAAGCCAACTCTTGCGGCGTAATGAGACTTACATTCAATCCCACACTTCTCATTACCGAGGAAATCTCATCTCCTGCGCCCATGAGATAGCCGATTTTGAGTCCGGAAGGCAATTTCACATTCACGGCCTGCACATTCTGGGTTGCAGGATGATAGGCATAAAAGGAATCCAGATCGGGCCGGCTCATGATCTTGAATCCCTCCGAGTATTCCTTGCCGTTGCATTCAGCTTTGGCCGTTACCTGATACGTGCCTTCATGGAGATTTTGCGGCGTAATCTGGAACGAATAACTGTTCACATCGCCATCGTGGTCAAGATCAACAGCAATCGATGCCGGCTCGACCTTCCATCCAGGCGGCGCTTCCAATCGTAGCTTGCCATGCACCGGCCCCTGAAGATTGCTGCGGACACTCACATCGATCTCCGACTTGCCGGCGCCGGTAGTCGAGATCACGACTACCGGGGTTTCCAGCAGTACGGAAAGCGCCGGGCCCACCGCCAGCGGTCGCTCCGATTGACCGGAAACCGGATCAACAAACTTCACTTTTGCAAGTGCATGCGCATCTCCGGCTCCATTGGGCGTGGAAAAAACTGCGGATGCGTGGACCGGATACGGCGGCCACGGCAAAGTCTGCAGCCTGGGATCGCTAACGGTATATGCGTTCTCCGCCTGTGGGTCGCGCCGGCTCCAGTAGGGGCGCGTGTATTTGGCGTTTTCCGGGACGGTAACTTTGAACTGCATAGCCGCACTGTCTCCGGCATTCAACGGCTTATCGGGGAGCTCGCCTGCAGTGCTCTGCCAGCCCTCGGGGACGTCCAAGCTCACAGACTTTGGGGTGACCGGAATCTTCCCCCGGTTATAAAGATGAGCGGTTGCAGTAAACGTCTGTCCGGGTGTGGCCAACGAAAAAGTTTGCTCCATGCGGGGAAAGTACGATGGTGTGGAGGGAGCGCCCGGCGCATCGGCGGAAACATCAAAGAGAATTCCTAAGGCCTCATTGGCTGCCTGTTCGAATTGCTCTTGCTTGGTGCGCAGCGGCGTAAGTAAATAGGCCTTGCTTGCGGCGGAAAGAGATGAAGCTTCCACTTGCTTGATTAGTTTCTTTGTTTCGTCCAGCCCGGCAAGCAAAGGGGTAGCGCAGGCTGAAGTGTCTTGCAGGGAGAAGAGTCTGCTCGCTTCGTCAACGTGCTTCGCAATAGAAGCTAGCGCTGGCGCAAGAAAAGAGAGGTCGGCCTCCTGGTCTACGATAATTGCTGCTAGTCCGGGGAGCGAGGTGTCGATGCCATCCAGAAAATCACTCTCGTGCTCGCTGCCAGGCTTGGCTGGAAGCACGGAGTCGACCAACTTGTAGTAGGTGTAGCGATGTCCAGCGGGAACGCGGATTCCGCCTGTCCCCTGCGAGGTCTGATGCGCCAGTCCTTCCAGGGCAAACTGCACATAAGACATGCCCAGAATCGGGCTATATTCGCCGGTATCGAGCTTTACGTTGTAATCCTCATCCGGTCTTACATTGTCCACGTAGAGTTTCTTTGCCTGCCACGGCAGCAGTCCCTCTTTGATCTGCTCGGGAAACTTATTAGGATCGCCAGCGGCTCGAAAAGCCTCACGGGTCAGAACACCGGAAGCCTGATGGTTTCCGTGGTTATCGCGGGGCGCGCCTTGAAAGCGGCTGATCAGCACATCCGGACGGAAGATGCGAATCGCGCGCACCAGGTCACCCAGGGCAGTCTGATGCCCGCCCCACTTGCTAAAGGTCTCTTCGGCAGTCTTGGAAAAACCGAAATCCACCACGCTGGCGAAGCGCTGCTCTACTCCGTAATACTTGTCGGCCTGAAGCAGTTCCAGGGTGCGCAGGATGCCGAGATCATCGGAGCTCTCGGCGCCAAACTTGTTCTGTCCGCCTTCACCGCGGTTCACCGAAAACAGCAGTACCGCAACTCCCTTCCCACGAGATTCAAGGGTGATCATGCCGCCATCTTCGTCGTCAGGATGGGCCGTGGTGTGCATGATCCGGGCGGTCGTCTTCAGCTTGGTCAATAGCTGATAGAGGTGGAGCGCCCCGACATCTTCGGGGAGCGGACGGGTGTCCGAGAGTGAGTTAGGAACAAAACCACAAGCGAAACAAAATGAGATGCAAGCGTAAACAAGAGTACGCCGGGCTCTGGTTGGCTTCCGATGCATGATAGATATTGTATATGCTCAATTCCTGTCGCTGGGGCAAAGCGCTGCGGCAAAGCGCCAGGGCGCAAGAGTTATGGCGGAAGAGCGGTCCCTTCGTGGGTTGGATCATTTGGAGTTCCAGACACCCTCCAAATTCCTTAAGTGAACAGTATTAGATTCTAATGTTCGAGTTGTTTGAGAAAACCAGTTTTACAAAGATCAAGATGAACGATTCTGTGCCAAGATTTTGCACTTGCTTTAATCAGTGGTCATCAGTCAAATCAGCGTCATCAGCGGTAAGGTTTTGATGTTCCTTGGCGCCCATTGCGTCCTTAGCGGTGAAATTTCAAATATGTTTGGTTGGGTTTAAGCTCAACCGTGCTTCTTCCCGTGCACGCTGCCGCCCGATCGGAAAAAGTCGCTACCGGCAATGATCTTTCCCAGGGCAGCCCTGAGAACGAAGATCATTTCCTTAGAATCATTGTCGAGTGGCGTTTGCGCAAATGAGCCGTACTCTTCCACCGGTTCCAGCCCCGCCAGCAGAAAGAGCGCCTGAAGATGGGGATAGGTGTAATACGACATTTTCAAAGGCTCGATCTCTTCCTTCAAGAGCCGATCGCCCTGGTAAGTGCGAAAAATAAACTTGCCGATGAAGCTCTGGTTTATTTTGTCGACAGATTCTTTTCTAAAGTAGCGCCGCACTATCTTGGTTGGGTCCGACGGGAGCGGCCACTCCATCTCCGGAATTTCTTCTCCTATGGACGACTGGATCAGATCCATCCGCGGATAAAAAATATCGAAGGCGAGGACTCCATCTTCATCCAGATGCAAGGCCGCCGTACTCAGCGCATCAATCTGGTCCTTCAGAGTATGCATGTGCTGCATCGGCCGGAATGGCATGGTTACCAGGCGGTATTTTTTGCCCAGCCGAAAGGTCCTCATGTCGCCGCCGGAAACTGAGACCCTCTTGCGTACCTCTTCCGGCTCTCTTTGCAGATGGCTTCTGAGGACGTTGAGCATCGCCGGCGAATTATCAACCCCGTGAATCTCAATGCCTTGGCGGGCAACCGGCAACAAAACGCGGCCGGTTCCGCAGGCAATCTCAAGAACTGGGCCTCCAATGCGTTTGGCCAGCGCCGAGTAAAAAGGCAAATCAACAAGGTCCTTTTTTACTGCATAGGCGTCGTCGTAATATTCCGCCTGCAATTTGTAAGCATCAGCACCAGCAGTCATTCTGATTTCTCCATAATGGAATTATAGACAGCTTGAAGATTACCGGCGGTTGAGTCACAAATCCAAACCTCTGCATTCCCGTTTTTATCTCGCGTTCATCAGCGGAATCAGCGGCAACATTGATTTTCCTTTGCGTGTTGCGGTAGGGACGAGGATTTCTCACCGCCCCCCGCGCGGATCCGTACTGGCGCACTTTAGCGCATACGGCTCTTACCTTGAGTGCTTAGCGTCGAAGCGCACCTCCGGGTAAGGATGCAGAATCCGCGGTAGAGGCAAGTACAGGCTAATG